>Ga0210410_10005415_pt1 | contig 11105 bp, 9 predicted proteins | sample IncBWC4MmetaG_FD_161058 | JGI IMG/M metagenome (GOLD analysis project Ga0210410, IMG submission 161058) | Forest soil microbial communities from Barre Woods Harvard Forest LTER site, Petersham, Massachusetts, United States - Inc-BW-C-4-M | ecosystem: Environmental > Terrestrial > Soil >... | reverse complement strand
CTGGGATGGTGGCGGGACGGGGCGACCGAGGTGGAGCGGGCCAACGCGCAGACGTATCTCCAGGGAATCGAGCATGAAGGCGACATTGTGTGGGCGATGATGCGCGCGGCGGCACGGTCGGTGGCGAATCTCTGCGTCTTTCCCATGCAGGATGTGTTGCATCTGGGTGCCGAGGCGAGGATGAATACGCCGTCCGCGGGAGCAGGGAACTGGACCTGGCGGTACAACCTGCATGCGGTGCATCCTGACTTCGCCATCAAGCTGGCCGCGCTGATGGAGATGACCGACCGCGACGGCTATGAGAAGCCCGTGGAGGGCGTCGAGGCGGGCAAGCCGGTCGAAGAGGCCTCGAAGCGGGCAGAGCTGGGCGCGAACGTTTAGACTGGAGGGGTATCTTTAAATTCTTCAGGAGCAACACGAATGCCTCTCTCTGGCGAAGCCATCCGCACCATGAACTACGTTGACGATATTTCCGTAACACTGCGCCGCATTCTTGCGGTGCTGCCATCGTTGACCGACGACGAACGCCAGCGCGTGGCAGCTCATATCAAGGCCGCAGAGCCGAGCTATGAGTCTGTGATTACGGCTGTCGCGAGCAAGAAGTGAACGAGGCGGCTGCGGTCCAGCCGTCGTTTGAGATACGCAGGGTCGCACTTATCGGAGCCGGGGTGGCGGGCCGCAGTTTTGCTTTGGCGTGCGCCCGGGCGGGTTTTCATGTTGTTCTCGAAGACGTGATGCCGGCCAATCTGCGAAAGGCGGAGGCGGACTACGCAGACCTGAGTCAGCGCGGGACGGCGGGACGGCTGGAGCTGGCGTTGACGGTGGAAGATGCCGTCCGCGAGGCGGATATTGCCGTGGACTTTGTGCCGGACGAGCTGGAGTCGAAGCTGGAGATCTTCAGCATGATCGACCGCATGGCGCCGCCGAAGACGATTCTGTGCACGCCGAGCCATGCGTTGAGCATTACGGACCTGGCTTCGTGCGTGTACCGGCCGGAACGATGCGTTGCCGTGCGGGGCAACCTGAGCGGCGGTCTGGTGAGGGGGGATGCCGCAGTGCTGCCGGTGGTACGGCTGCTTTATCCGGCCGCGGCCTCCGAGGCGACCCTGACGGCGGTGGATAAGTTCCTGCAGGCGCTCGGGGTTGAGGTGCGGCGGGAGGCTGATCCGGAAGTGCCATTGTTGATGAAGAACGCCGTGATATAGGCTTTCGGTAGATTTCTGGGATGAGTTGCGGGATGCCGGGGATCCATGGAGGGTGATTCGGAAGAGGGAACCGTTTGGAGCGCGTTTGCGTAACAAACTACGGGAGTTCCCGTCCAATGATTGTCATGCGTGCTCTGTTCAATATCTTTGCTCAGGTGTTTCGTTCGATTGGCGCGAACAAGCTCCGGTCGTTCCTGACGATGTTTGGCATTGCGTGGGGCGTAGCGTCGCTGCTGCTGCTGGTTGGGCTGGGCGAGGGGTTTCGTTCCGGGCAGCGCAGAGGACTGGCCGAGCTTGGCACCGACCTGATCATGATGTGGGGAGGCACAATCCCGGTGCTGCCGGAGCAACACGTGGGGATGCATCCGTATAAGTTGACGATGAGCGATGCGGACGCGATCCGCGCGGGGGCGCCCGATGTGCGGAACGTTACAGCGTTCATCCAGCGCAGCGATTTGAAGCAGGTGAGCGAGTTTTCGAGCGCCGGCGGACAGGTGATGGGCGTCGAGCTGAGCTACCCCGAGATACGCCATCTACCGTTAGCACAGGGCCGGTTTCTCAATGAGGATGATGTCGCACATCGGGCGCAGGTGGTGGTGCTGGGGCAGAAGATGGAGAAGCTTTTGTTTCCCGGACACCCTTCGCTGGGCGCTTTTATCACGCTGAATGGATACCGGTTTCAGGTGATTGGCGTGGCACAGAAGATTGGGCGCGGAAACAACGATGGGGACAACCAGAGGATTTATATTCCGCTGGCCACGATGCAGGAGTTCTTCCCGATCACGGGAGAAAACGTCCCGCAGGATGCAATTACCTCGATTCAATATCAGCCGCTTACGGAGGACCTGAACGAGACGGCGAAAGCCGAGGTCCATCGCATCATCGCCACGCGGCATGGGTTCGATCCCAAGGCCAAAGAGGCGTTTGAGGAGTGGGACACCATCAAGTCGAACCGTATGGTGGGGATGATCTTTACCGCGATGGACATATTTCTGGGCGGCGTGGGCATCGTGACTCTGGCGCTGGGCGCGGTCGGGATTATCAACATCATGCTGGTGACGGTGACCGAGCGGACGAAGGAGATTGGGCTGCGCAAGGCGCTGGGTGCGACCAATCGCAGCATTCTCTTCCAGTTCTTTCTCGAGGGTCTGACGCTGACGGGGTTGAGCGGGCTGATCGGCATTGTGGGGGCGGCGGCGCTGATGGGGACGCTGGGATCGGTGGTGGGGAACAATGATATGGGGTTCGATCCGCCGCGGCTGGTGCCGTGGTCGGCGGCGATGGCGATGGGATCGCTGATGCTGTGCGGAATTGTGGCGGGACTGTATCCGGCACGGCAGGCGGCGATGCTCGAACCAGTCGAAGCGCTGCGGAGGGAGTAGGGCCTATGCTGAGCGACATCTTTGGACAGGCAGTGGAGGCGATGAAACATAATCGCCGGCGCACCATGATCACGGTGGTGGGCATGGCGTGGGGGATCGCGACGGTGGTGCTGCTGCTGGCCTATGGCGCGGGGTTCGGCCAGGCGTTCGAGAACATCTTTGCGCAGTGGGGAACCAATATGATCGGCGTCTTCCCTGGGCGCACCAGCGAGCAGGCCGGCGGCGAAAAGGCCGGCGTCAAGGTGCGGCTGACCATGGATGATGTCGAACGCATTCAGGAGACGGTGCCGGGGATACTTCGCGTGGCGCCGACAGTGGACAAGACGGTGCCGGTGCAGAACGATCTGCACAGCTTCAACTGGGATGTCATAGGGATTACCCCCGAGCTGCAGTCGATTCAGAAGATGGAGCTTGCCGAGGGCCGCCTGTTGGCGCAGGACGATGTGCAGCAGCGGGCGCACGTTGCGGTGATCGGCTCGGAGGCGAAGACGAAACTCTTCTCCGGCCTGTATGCGATTGGACAGAAGATCCGGTTGAATGGTGTGAGCTTTGAGATCGTGGGGGTGTTGACGCCGAAGATGCAGGAAGGAGACAACAGCGACATCAACCGCGGCGTGAATGTTCCCTTCACCACGATGGGTGATATCAAGGACACCAAATATCTCGACGGCATCTGGATGGACTACAAGGGCCAACCGAAGGCGGTGGAGCAGGCGTTGCGCAAGACGCTGGCCGCGGCGCACAACTACAGGCCGACGGACCGGCGTGCGGTGTTTGTTGCGAACATCATGGAACAGCTGGCGCAGTTCCGCATTATCTCGCTGGGCTTGCAGGTGCTGCTGCTGTTTATCGGAGCGCTGACGCTGGGCATTGCGGGGATCGGGCTGATGAATATCATGCTCGTGAGCGTGCAGCAGCGGACGCGCGAGATCGGAGTTGAGAAGGCTCTGGGCGCGAGGAAGCGGCATATTCTGTTGCAGTTTCTGGCAGAGGCGCTGGTGATCTCGGGCGTGGGCGGCGCTGGGGGCATTGCGCTGGCGTATGCGGTAGCGAGAATCGTCGGGAAGATCACTTTCTACAGCGCGCTGGCTTCGCATGCGGACGCCGGTGATATTCATCTGATCATCTCGCCGAACAGTGTGATGGTGGCTACCGTGATCCTGATTATTGTTGGCACGGTGAGCGGCATGATTCCCGCGATGAAGGCGGCAAGCCTCGACCCGATCGAGGCTTTGCGTTACGAGTAAGCGCGTCTAGGTGTGGACTGCGGGCTTATACACAAGCCCGATAACGATGCCTACGATGACCCACTGAACAAAGTAGGCAATCGACTGCTGGAGGGTCAGCTTGAGACCGATGTTCAGGTTGACATAGTTGTGCACGACAAAGGAGCCGATCGCGAAGACTCCGATGAGGGCGCCGAAACGCGCACCCTCGACGAGGCCTCGGCCGCCGGAGTAGACCAGCGCGTAAAGCACGGCAATTGCAACGAGAGCTACGAACATGGCGAGCATGCCAAAGGGCATCGTGCTTTTTATGCCTTCCTGCGAGCGATAGACGGCAGGATACTTGGCGTATTCGGTTCGGAGCCAGGGAAGAGCGCCAAACAGGATGCCTCCGTAGATGAAATAGGCGACGAAGGCGCACAGAGAGGCGACCAGGATGCGTGCGTAGTTCATGGCAGAACGTTATACATGTGCGTGGCAAGGGGCACAATAACGTTAGAACGATTTGATCGAGTTATTTCCGCCTGCTTGTGTGCGCAGGTCCGATCTAGTTCTCGGTGCGTTGGCACTTGTAGGGAGTCTGCATGGAGGCGCGGGCCTCGTTGACTGCTCCCTGGGTGTTGTCGTTGCTCTGGACGGCGAGGCGATACTCGTTGACGGCGCGGTCGCGCTGGCCGGTGCAGTCGAAGATGCGGGCGAGTTCGATGTGGCTCCAGACCTCGACCCACTTGGGATCGCCGTCGCCACGCAGGGCGTCGCGGAAGGAGTTGGCGGCGGACTGGTAGTTGCGCTGCATGAAGAAGATCTCGCCGATGCGATAGGCGGCTAGCGAGCTGTTCTTGTTGGCGTCGAGCGCCTTCTGGTACTCGATCAGCGCGGCTGTGAGGTCTCCCTGGGCGACCTGCTGTTGTCCACGCAGTACGGCGACGCGTACCGCAAGGTCAGGTGTGCTCTTCAGCAGCCAGTTCTCGGGATCGATCTGAATGCGGCGCGGCCGTCCGAAGGTTTCGACCGAGTAGTGCGAGTCCGCGCCTGAGACATCGACGCGGCGGATCTCCGTCTTACCGTCGGTTTCGATGCGCAGCTCCACCGGCATGCGGAAGAGGTCGAGATCCTGCTCCACGGCGCCGACGGTGCGGAAGCCTTTGTTACTGCCGAGGCGGAAGACGGAGTATTTGTTGGTGAAGGCGGGAGCGCCGGTGCCGTCGAGCCATTGCGCGAAAAAGGCGGTCAACTCGAGATTGGACTGGGCCTGTGCGACCGTCTCTACATTCGCGGTGCGGATGGGCTTGTCGGTGTACTGCGTAAGGAGGGTGCGGAGGAACTTGTTGAAGACCTCGTCGCCCATCTCCCAACGGAGCATGTGAAAGACCATCGCTCCCTTCTCGAGCGTCATTGACTGGAACTGCGGGGAGAAGGGGTCGAGGCGGCCGATGGTGGTCAGCGGCTCGGTGTCGTAGGCCAGGGCGCCGGCGGAGATGTCGGTGATGGCCGATTGAAACGCATTCTTGCCGGCAGAGTCTTCGAGGTACATCAGCTCGGCGTAGCGCGACATGCCGTTGGTGATCCAGGCGTCGTTCATGGTGGCGGGCGAGATCTGGCCGCCCCACCACTGATGGGCGAGGGTGTTCGAGAGCAGCCGCTGTTCGTTGCGCGCCGCGATGCGGTTGCCGGCGATGGCGGCGATCTCCGGCGCCCAGGAGGCTGAGACGGCGTCGTCGGGCAGCTCGACCAGGTTCATGTGCGTGGATTCAGGCTGGCCGAAGGTGCCAGACATGTAGAGATACTCGCGCTCGGCGGTGCTGGCGAAGTCGTGGGCGAATTCCTTATTCTTTTCCGTGACGTAGACGCGCATGTTGCCGGCGGTGATGGGGTCGATAAATTTTCCGGCGATGATGGTGCCGGGGAAGCCGGGCTTGGTCCACTTGAAGGTGAACTCGGTGCGGTTGCCGGGCAGGCTTTTTTGCGCGGCAACCCCGCTGCCGCTGCCGACGACGCGCTCATCGCCGGGTACGCGGATGTGCATCTCGGCGGTGAAGCGGTTGGTGAACAGGCCGGTCATGGGAAACCAGCGGCCGGGATAGAGCAGGATGCTGATGGGGTCTTCGATCGAGGCCAGCTTGATGCCTTCGACGGGGCTGGTATCGGCTCCCTTCAGCGCGCCGGAGTACTCGAAGTGGTAGGTGGTGGTGGCGCCTTTGGGCACTGGCGTGGCCAGGGTAAAGCGCACGGTGTTGTTGTTGGTCAGGCGCTCGTACTGCAGGGGCTTGCCCTGGGGATCGGTGGCTTTGGTGACCTGCAGGCCGTTGTTCAGCTCAAAGGTGGGGTTGCTCAGCTCTTCGAGCGCGGTAAAGGTCACGTCCGCGGTTGCGGTCAGACGATTCACTGACGGGTCGAGGTCCGCGTTGATCACATACCCGGTGATCTGCATCTGGACTTTGACGGGCGCGGCCCATGTGGTTGCCGTGACCAGACACAAAGGAAGCAAGGTTGCGGCCAGCGTTCGAAAAGTACGAGAGAGAGCAGACATGCAGCTAAAAGTTCCTCAAACTATCATGGTACAGCCATCACCACTATTAGACGCTTGCTGTCGAATTTGGGCCACTTGCCTGTGGTATTCCGGCCAAAAGTGCTTCGACGGCATCGGAGACCTGCTGGATCGAACTGGTTCCGGAGGGCGGTTGCAGGGCGTGGCGAACCTCGGCCAGGTTGGCAATCATTCGGTCGCGCTCGGGGCCGTCAGCCAGCAGCGGTCGCAGGGCAGCAGCCACGTTTTCCGCGGTGAAGCGGTCTTGCAGCAGCTCGGGGACGATGCGGTCTCCGGCGATCAGGTTCACCATGGCGATGGGCAGGTTGCCGTCGAGGTCAACCTGGGTGGGACTCCATATCTCTGTCGGGTAGCGAACCAGGCGTTTTGCCAGCCGGAAGGTGAGGGGGGAGACGCGGTAGACGACCACGAAGGGGTTGCCGATGACTGCCGCCTGGACCGTCGCCGTGCCGCTGGCGACAACGCTGGCGCGGGCGTGATGGAGGGCCTCCCGGGCGTCGGGGACGAGGCGGATATGGCAGGCCTTCAGGGCGGCATCGACTTTGGCCGGCCACCACTCGTCGTGGCCTGCAATGAAGTTGGCCAGCTCTTTGCGGTCGATGGTCGAGGCTACCGGCAGAATATAGTCGTAGCCAAGAGGAAAGCGGTGCGCCATCTCGATCATGACTTCGAGATTTGCAGTGACCTCCTTCCAACGGCTGCCGGGCAGAAGGGCGATCCATTCGCGGGCCGGGTCCAGGCCATTGGCGGCGGCGTACTCTTCACGGGAGATGATGGGCTTTGGCAGCTCCGCCAGCGGATGGCCGACGAACTGAGCGTCGACGCCCCGGGCGCGGTAGAAACGTTCTTCAAACGGAAAGATGACCATCATGCGGGTAACGCGCTGCTGCACCCAGCGAAGGCGGCGGCGCTTCCAGGCCCAGAGTTGGGGGCTGACGAAGTAGATGACCGGAATGCCGAGTTTTTTGAGCTCCCTGGCAAGCCGGAAGTTGACGTCGGGGAAGTCGATCAGGACGGCAACATCGGGCCGCCGTTGCCGGATGGCGGCTACGAGGTTGCGATAGGCTCCATAGACGCGAGGCATATGGCGAATGACTTCGGTGATGCCCATGTGGGCGACGTCTTCTGCGCGCACGATGCGATCAAGGCCGGCGCTCTCCATCTCCTTGCCGCCAAGGCCGAAGCAGGCAAGCTGTGGCATCCGTTTGCGAAGCTCGGTGAGGAGCTGCGCGCCATAGTGGTCTCCGCTAGCTTCGCCGGCGGATAGAAAGATGCTCGGTTTGGGTGGTATGACGATAGGACAAGTGTAGATTTTTCCTGAGGGATTGCATGGCGAAAAATGCTGCAAAAAGCTTTCGTGCGGTAATCGAACCCCTGCAGGGAGGGCTCGGGTGGGTTGTTGCCTGGATTCCGTTTGAGGTAGAAGCGGCCTGGAAGAAGATGGTGAGGCTGCGGGTGAAGGTCGAGGTAGGCGGAGAGGTCTTCCGGACGTCGCTATTTACCGCTACCCAGAGGGATGGCCACTTTCTCCTCGTGAATAAGAAGATGCAGAAGGCCGCCGGGGCCAGGGTCGGAGCGATGGTCGACTTTACGATCGCTCCCGATCTTGAGGAGCGTACGCCGACGGTTCCTCCGGAGCTGGCGAAGCTTCTGAAGACCGAGAAGAAGCTGGCGAAGTGGTATGAGGGGTTGAGCGAGCCGAGACGGTGGGAGGTCGCGAAGTGGATTGATGGCGTGAAGAGCGCGGAGGCTCGACAACGGCGCTCCGAGCAGATTGCCGAACGAATGATGTTGACGATGGAGGGTGAGAAGGAGTTGCCGCCGGTGCTGGAGGTGGCGTTCCGCAGGGTTCCTGCCGCGCGGAAGGGCTGGGACGCGATGACGAAGGCGCAGCGGCGGTCGAATCTGCTGGCGGTCTTTTACTATCAGAGCCCCGAGGCTCGCGAGAAGCGCGTGAGGAAGGTGGTGGAGGACTGCCTAAAGGCGGCAAGTAAATGAGATTGCCCGGTGGCGGGTGATTAGTCTGCGCTGAGGGGCTGAAGCGGTACGGTGGTGTCGGCGCCGGTGCCGAGCTCCTGATCGCGGTACTGCAGTTGATAGAGCTTCCAGTACAGGCCGCGATGGGTGAGGAGCTGCTGGTGGGTGCCGCGCTCGCGAAGCTGTCCCTTGTGCATGACGAGGATGGTGTCCGCGCGCTGGATCGTCGAGAGGCGGTGCGCGATCAGGATGGAGGTGCGTCCCGTGATCATGCGCGAGAGGGCGAGGCGGACACGGAGTTCGGTCTCAGTATCGACCGAGGAGGTGGCCTCGTCGAGGATGAGGATGCCGGGATCGTGGGCGAGGGCGCGGGCGAAGCTGATGAGCTGCTTCTGGCCGGTAGAGAGCGTTGCGCCGCGTTCGCGCACGGGTTCGGCGAACTTCATCGGCAGGGTGCGGATGAAGTCGCCGACGTTGACTTCGTCGCAGGCGCGCTCAAGCCGTTCGTCGGTAATCCACGTAGACCCGAGGCGGACATTATCGGAGATGGTGCCGGTGAAGAGGAACGGGTCCTGCAGGACGACGCCGAAACGCTGGCGGAGTTTTTTGAGGTCCTGCTCGCGCACGTCCACGCCATCCACCAGAATGCTGCCGCGCTGGATGTCGTAAAAGCGCATCATCAGGCTGGTGATGGTGGTCTTGCCCGCGCCGGTGTGGCCGACGATGGCGGCGGTCTCGTCCGGTTCGATGACGAAGCTCACGCCGCGGAGTATCCATTCGATGTCGGCGTAGGTGCGGAGGTCTTCGTCGGTTGCAGTGGCGACGCGGGCGCGCTGTGCCTCGTCGAGCTTCTGATAGGTGAACCAGACGTTGCGGAATTCGACGCGACCTGAATCGTCTCCGGCTACGGGGGAAGCGGGCGAGACGATGGTCGGCTCTGTGTCGAGCAACTTGAAGACGCGCTCGCTGGCCGCCATTGCCGCCTGGAGGATGTTGTACTTGTCGCTAAGGTCCTGGATGGGGCGGAAGAAGCGTTGAGCGTACTGGATGAAGGCGATCAGCACGCCGAGGGTGACGGTGCTGAAGATGGAGTGGCGCATTCCGGCGGGGAAGCCGGCGTTGCGAAGGACAGCGTCGCCGCCGAACCAGATGACGAGCGCGATCGCGGTGGAACTGAGGAACTCGACGATGGGATAGTAGAGGGCGTACGCGAAGATGGCGTCGGTCCACGCCTGTTTGTTCTCGGCGTTGACGGCGGAGTAGTCGTTGAAGGCGCGGCGCTCGCGATTGAAGAGTTGCACGATCGGCATCCCGGAGACGTACTCCTGCGTGAAGGAGTTGATGCGTGCGGTCGCGTGGCGCTGGCGGCGGTAGCTGTCGCGAACGTGACGGCGGAAGATGCGGGTGACGTACAGGATCGCTGGAATGACCGAGATGGCAAGCAGCGCCAGCGGCCAGCTCATACGCAGCATGATGATGACGATGAAGACGAGGACGAAGATGTCCTCGAAGATGGCGAGCACGCCCGAGGTGAACATCTCGTTCAGCGCGTCGACGTCGGAGGTGACGCGCGTCACCAGCTTGCCGACGGGGTTGTGGTCGAAGAACGCGGGCGACATGCGCTGCAGGTGGCGGAAGATCTGGCTGCGCATGTCAAACATGATCTTCTGGCCGGTCCACTGCATCGTGTAGGTCTGGAGGAATTCGAGAAGATAGGTGACGAGAAGCGCGCCTAAGTAAAGGAGCCCGATCTGCGTGATGCCGGCCATCGGGGTCGGGCTGAGGTGGCGTGCAAGCCAGGAGAGCTTGGCCGGAGGCGTGTCCGACATGTAGGTGTCGACGGCGACCTTGACCAGATACGGCCCCATGACGTCGCTGCCGGCTTTGAAGATAATCGACAGCGCCGATAGTGTTGTCTGGAGTTTGTAGGGTCGAAGATACGTCAGCAGCCGGCGCATGAGGCGACCGTCGTAGGCTTTACCTGCGACCTCGTCGTCCTGCGCTGCCTTCTTCGCGGGCTCTTGCTTCGAGTCCTCCGGCTTACGTTCATCTGCCATGCGTTATCCATTTTAGATGTTTATGGCAGCCGTGGGATTCCATTTGTGATAAACGCTAAGGGGTTATACCTGCGGAAACTGCGCCCAGAACCGCCCCCTGCCCGCTCTCCTGGGCAAAAACCACGACCCGCATCTCGCCCGGCTTTGCGTCTGCGGGCGCATTCAGGCTGAAGGACACCGGACCTGCGCCGAGATCCTTTAGCCTGCCCACCCGCTGCAGGCTGCGCACAACGCCTACATGCTGCAGACGGTGACCGCCATTCTCGCCGCCACGAACCTCGGTCGTATCTTTAGGGTCTACCAGAGCGGCATAGAGGTCCGCCTTTTTGGTTGCCGCCGGGGGAGGGGTGGACACGGATGCGGAGACTTTTTGTCCGTCCACAACAGGCTGCGAGACGGTCAGCTTGATCTTGGGGGTTTCCGCGGCATGCTGAATCGCGCGGACCGCATGAGCGGCATCATTGCCGACGAACTGATCTGTACCGTCGACGATCATCTGTGGCGTATACGAACTGTCCACATGCAGGCGGCCGCAGTACTCGTTCTGTCGTTCGGTATATTGGTGCGAGGAAAAACGGTCGTGCCAGCCCTGGCCGTCCCAATAATCCACATGCTCGCCGAGCACGATGATCTCCGCACCATTGATGGGCTGTGCCTGGTCGAGCTTCGCCAGCAGAGCGTCGGCGGGAGGGCAGCTCGAGCATCCCTCC
>Ga0210410_10005414_pt1 | contig 11108 bp, 10 predicted proteins | sample IncBWC4MmetaG_FD_161058 | JGI IMG/M metagenome (GOLD analysis project Ga0210410, IMG submission 161058) | Forest soil microbial communities from Barre Woods Harvard Forest LTER site, Petersham, Massachusetts, United States - Inc-BW-C-4-M | ecosystem: Environmental > Terrestrial > Soil >... | reverse complement strand
GCGCTACAACGGCAGCGAGCGAAATAGGAATCCGACGCATGTGAGTCGATTATAGGTAGCTGGAGAGGGCAGCGTCAATTCGCTGGGGAGATTCCCCGGCTGAAGCGATGACACGCTGCAGGAATTCGCGCAATTCTGGAGGAAAGGGAGCGCGCAGCTCGATCCAAGCGCCGGTCCGCGGTTGCGTGAAGCCGAGCTTGGCGGCATGGAGGAAATTGCGGGCCAGCGGTGGCAACGTGATTTTGCCGATGCGGAGTTGTGCCGCCGCGCCGTACAACGTGTCACCCACGACGGGATGCCGGATAGTGGAGAAATGCACGCGAATCTGGTGCGTGCGGCCGGTGTGGAGCTGGACTTCGACGAGACTGGTGCCGCCGATTCGCGCGAGTGTGCGCCAGTCTGTGCGCGCTTCGCGGGCATTGCCGAGCACGATGCTGCGGCGCGCGGTCATGCGCGTGCGGCGTTTGGGGTCGCGCATGATGGCTAGCTCGATGCGGCCATTTTCTTCCTTGAGATGCCCCTCTAATAGGGCGATATAGGTTTTCTTTACTTCCCGCTGACGAAAGGATTCGGCGAGCTTGGCGTGAGCAATGTCGTTTTTCGCGACGAGAATTATGCCGGAGGTATCTTTATCGAGGCGATGGACAATTCCCGGCCGGAGCGCGTCGCCGCTTTGCGACAGTCCCTGGCCGCGGCCGAGTAGCGCGTTGACCAGAGTGCCGCGCGGATTTCCGGCGCCAGCGTGTACGGTCATGCCTGCCGGTTTGTTCACGGCGATGACGTCATCATCTTCGTACAGAATATCGAGGGGAATGGATTCCGGTTCGGCGCGAAGCGGAGGCCGCGGATGAATCTCTACCCTGATGCGCTCGCCGCCCCGAATACGGTGCGAACCCTTCGCGGTGCGAGAATTGATGAGCACCAGGCCGCTGTCGATAAGTTCTTGCGCGCGCGTGCGGCTAAGCGTGAATCGAGAGGCGATTTCTTGGTCGAGACGGTGACCCACTTCACGTTCGGTAACGACGAATTCGTGAAGCGAAGATCGTTCGTTGCTCTGGCTCACGCGAAGATTGTAGCAGCGGTTCGTGCGATACCGGTCCATGCCGGCGCGATTGCGCCTAACGATTGTGGGGCCAGAGCCAACATTGGCCGTTCCGACGCTAGCTCGAGTGGCTTTTGGTGACTTCGGGGGCGTGGTGTTTATGGAAGAAAAGGACGTCGATGATGATGAGGGCTGCGCCAATGGTGATGGCGGAATCGGCGACGTTGAACGCAGGCCAGTGATAGCTGCCTAACCAGACTTCAAAGAAGTCGGTGACGGCGCCATGGACGATGCGGTCAGTCACGTTGCCGGTGGCGCCGCCGAGTAGCAGCGCGAGGCCGGCAGCAGTGAGTGGACCGCCACTGTGACCGGCGACGAATAACCAAGCGAGCGCGCCGATTACCACCGCGGAGCCGACGATCAGCAGGATGCGCATACCGGTGGACGGCGAATCGGCGAAAACGCCGAAAGCGATGCCGGGATTGCGGCTGTGCACGAGGTAAATGAAATTATGGATCACCTCCTGATGCCAGCCTTCAACGGTTTGCGATTCGAACCAGGCTTTGGTGGCGCGATCAAGGAGGACGATGCCGATAGTGAGCCAAAGCCAGCGGAGGCGCGCAGGAAAAATCAACTTTTCGCTCCCGATCGGACGTCGATAGCGAGGCGGTGGTTCAGTTCTACACTTCTCGCTTGCGCTGGACTCGCGGCTCGACCATAAACGCCGCGGCGAGCCGCACTCCAACGACGTCGCGCTTTTAGGCTACGTGGCAGCATGAGTGGTGGCTCCGCCTTCAATTTCGGCTAGCGCTTCGCTGCAACGCTCACAGATCGTTGGATACCGTTGGTTCTCGCCGACGTGAACAGAATAGTTCCAGCACCGCTCGCATTTCTTACCGTCGGCTTTTTCGATGCGCACGGCCAGGCCGGAAGATTCAGCGGGGTCGATTCCTGCGGGTGCAGCGTCCAAGATTTGCACCTGAGAGACGATGAACAGTGCAGGCAGTTGTTTCGCATATGCCTTCAGGATGCTTTGCAGCTTTGGAACGCTCGAATACAACGACACTTTGGCTTCCAGCGATCCGCCGATGGATTTCGCGTTACGCGCTTCTTCCAGCTTGACGAGCACGGCGGAACGCACCTTCGCTAACTCTTCCCACGCCTCCTTCTTCTGAGGATCAACCTTTGCAGCCAAACTTTCGGCCGCTGGAAACTCCGCCATATGCACGCTGGTCTGATCGCCCTTAGCCTTCGGCAGAAATTTCCAGATTTCTTCCGAGGTGAATACCAGCACCGGGGCGATCAAGCGAACTAAAGCGCTGGTGATTTTCCAGATCGCCGTTTGAGCTGAGCGGCGCGATTTGTTTCCCGCAGCTTTTGTGTACAGGCGATCTTTCAGCACGTCATAGTAGAAAGCGCTGAGATCCACTACACAGAAATCGTGGATCGCATGATAAACGCGATGGAAATCGTACCCGGCATACCACTCGCGGCATTTCGTGACTAATTCAGCGGTGCGCTCGAGCATCCAACGATCCATTTCCTGGAGTTGCTCGTTGGGCAGCGCATCGCGGGAAGGATCGAAGTCAGACAGATTGCCAAGGGCAAAGCGAAACGTGTTCCGAATTTTTCGATAAGCTTCGCTGAGCTGCGTCATCACCCGCTCGCTCATTTTTACATCGGCCTGATACTCGACCGATGCAACCCAAAGGCGCAGCAGGTCGGCTCCCCAGCGTTCGACGATTTCGTTGGGATACAGAGTATTGCCGAGAGACTTCGACATGGGCTGGCCCTTTTCGTCGAGCGTCCAGCCGTGCGTGACTACGCTGCGAAACGGCGCTTTGTGCTTGATGCCCGTGGCGACAAGCAGCGAACTGTGGAACCAACCCCGATATTGATCCGGACCTTCGAGGTAAACGTCGGCAGGCCACTCCGGACCTTTCAGTACCGCCAAATTCGACGAGCCAGAGTCGAACCACACGTCGAGAATGTCGTTTTCTTTGCGCCACTTCGTCGCGCCGCAGGAGCATTTGGTCCCCGCGGGCAAAAGTTCCTCGGCGGTGTGTTGGTACCAGGCGTCCGCGCCTTCTTTCTCGAACCAGCGCACGACGTTGCGCAGGGCTTTGAAATCTTCGAGGCGCGTGCCGCACGCTTCACAATAGAAAACGATGATCGGCACGCCCCAGAAGCGCTGGCGCGAAACGGTCCAGTCCGGTCGCTCTTTAATCATTTCGTACATGCGGTCTTCGCCCCAGGCGGGAATCCACTTAACGTGGCGAATTTCGCCGAGGGCTTCCTCACGGAGAGTCGTCGTGCGGTCGTGCGCAGCGGCGTCGATCTTGATGAACCACTGTTCGGTGGCGCGAAAGACTACGGGATTGTGGCAGCGCCAGCAATGCGGGTAGCTGTGCTTGTATTCATGATGCCCCAGCAGCGCGTCGCGATCCGCAAGCAGGTTGACGATGATAGGATTCGCGGTGAACACGTCCTTGCCTTTGTATTCCGGCAAGCCCTCGAGATAAACGCCGCGGTCGTCGATTGGAGCGTAAATTTCCAGGCCATATTTCTGGCCCGAGTAGAAATCGTCTGCGCCGTGACCGGGCGCGGTGTGCACGATCCCACTGCCTTGGTCGAGCGTTACGTAATCAGCAAGAATGCCGGGCACCTGAATCGGCAAAAAAGGATGCTGAAATTTCATCCCGGCAAACTCGGAGCCCTTGAACTTGGCACGAACGCGACCTTCCTTGATTCCGCATTCCGCTTGCAAAGCGGCGACGCGATCCGCCGCGAGCAACAGGGCGCCTCTTTCCGTATCGACGACGGCGTATTCAAAATCCGGATGGAAGGCGAGAGCGCGATTGTGCGGGATCGTCCACGGAGTTGTCGTCCAAATCACCGCGCTCACATCGTTGCCGATCTTCGCGGCGTCTCCCGAACCACCGCCAACAACGCCAAATTTCACCCAGATGGAAGGACTTGTGTGGTCTTCGTATTCAACTTCCGCTTCGGCTAAAGCGGTGGAATCATGGATGCACCAATACACCGGCTTGCGCCCGCGATAGACGTAGCCGCTTTCCATGAAATCGAGAAACGCGCTAGCGATAGTGGCCTCGTAGTCGAAGCTCATGGTCAGGTAGGGATCGTTCCAGCGGCCGAAGATGCCGAGCCTCTTAAAGTCGCGCTTATGCTGCTCGACATAGCGCGTCGCAAACTGGCGGCAGAGTTTGCGAAACTCCGCAGGCGAAACCTTGCCCTTGCCGCCCAATTCCTTTTCGACCTGCGTTTCGATGGGCAACCCGTGACAGTCCCAGCCTGGTACGTAAGGCGCGTAGTGTCCCGCCATACTTCGGGTTTTCACGACAAGGTCTTTCAGGATCTTATTAAGGCCTGTACCCAGGTGGATCTCGCCGGTGGGATACGGCGGCCCGTCATGCAAGACAAACAGCGGCTTGCCCTTACGGACTTCCAGAATGCGCTCATACAGGTTCTCTTCCTGCCAGGCCGCGAGCTGTTTCGGCTCGTTCTGAGGCAAGTTGGCCTTCATGGAAAAATCGGTCTTCGGTAGATTTAGCGTCTTCTTTAGTTCGAGCGGCTCGGCCATGGGCTGATTTAGCGCGTTTCCCTTCTATGCCGTTATTTCCCAAAGGTATCTGGCGGGAAACATCGGAAAGCAGCGTGAATACCGTATGTTACAATGAATGACAGTGGGTGTCAGCCCAAGGCGCGTGCAACCAATCGCGGCCCCAGGGAATCGTATTTTCGTTAGTATCCGTCGGGACACCTAGTCGAGGGTTTCTTACGTCTAAGCCTATGCCGCTAAGCGGCTGATTTTAGGGGACACAGGTGCCAGATTCATCTTTCATAAGCCTCTCCGCGAACATAAAACGAAGCACGCCTGCCGGAGCTACGGCTCAGCAACCACCCGTGCCGGTACCCGATAGCGCAGTGCCGCGTTTCGGAGCCCCCGCTCAACTTGTATCGGATGATTTTTGGTCGAATTTGAAGCAGTTTCTCACCGAGCGCCCGGTAAAGGTTGTCGACCGTCCAGGCGCGCCGTTCACCCGCAATGCCTTTGGCGGCGGCGTCGGCGACAATCTGAAGGAGTTTTTGAGCTCGCGCCCGGTGCCCAAAGGACCGCTCAACAGCCGGCTGGCAGTTAACTGGGGCTCAAGCTTTGGCGGTTTCTTCTACCGCGTGAAGGAAGTTTTCTCGCCAACCAAGCTTCCGCCGCTCCAAGTTACGAGCAAGCCAGTCAAAGTGAAAGAGATTTGGTCGAAGGACGAAAACTTCGGCTGGACACAAGTCATTTCCATGGGCCTGCACGCCGGAATTTTTGCCCTCGTGATCTTCGTTCCGCTCTTCTGGCATTTCTCGAAACCCATCCAGGCCAAGAGCAACGTGGACGTGGTGCCAATCGACATTTCACCGTATGTGACCAAACTGCCCGCCGGTGCCGCGAAAGCGGGTGGCGGTGGCGGCGCCAACGACCACACCATGACTCCGGTGAATAAGGGCAAATTGCCGAAATTCAAGTGGACGCAATTTACGCCTCCGCAGGTAAAGATTCAGAATCCGAATCCGAAGCTGGCCATGGATCCGGCGCTGCTCGGTCCTCCGGACTTGAAGGTCGCGAGTCCGAATATGTCGACGTACGGTGACCCGCTGGCTTCCGCATACTCCGATTCGCTCGGCCACGGAAACGGCACGGGCATTGGCAGCGGCACCGGGGGCGGCCTCGGACCTGGCGAAGGTGGCGGCACGGGTGGCGGCGCGTTTCGCGCGGGCGTAAACGGCGTCGGCGTTCCTATCTGTTTGTACTGTCCGATCCCGCAATATTCGGATGAGGCGCGCAAAGCCAAGTATCAAGGTACGGTCGTCCTGCAAGTGACCATCACTCCCGATGGCCGCGCCATCAACATCTCCGTTGTAAAAGGTCCCGGTCTCGGCCTGGAAGAGAAAGCCATCGAAGCCGTGAAGGGCTGGAAATTCAAACCTGCGGTGGGCCCGAACGGCAAGATTGTGGCCACCATCGTACCGATCGAAGTTACGTTCCGCCTGTACTAAGCGGATCATCATCATCACGCTTGCTTCTTTTGCGCAGGCAACCAAACTAGAACAGCCAACTTCACATCTGCCAATTGCCGCTCGTGTAGTTGAGGACCAAAACCTTGAGCGGCGCGGAGGCACCTGTGCTTGGACCCCGCCTGCGTCTCTTCTCCTTTCAACGTTGGTTATCCGATTCTTTACTCGGCCGTGTCCGCGATAATTTTCGTCAACTGCTCACGCCCGCATCCTTGACGCCTGGCTCTGCAAATGGCGCGCCCATTCACCTATTGAAGGTCGAGCGATCGGCTCGCGCAAGCCGTGCCCAGACCGCCTCATTACTCACGCACGGAGCAGTGCTCGCCGCGATTTCGCTGATCGTTTCTCAAACGGTTCACCCGCCTGGCTTCCAGCGCCAGACTTCCACCAGCATTGGTCCGCTGTTCTACTCGCCGGACACGAATCATTTTGCCGACGCGCCGTCGCAGGGACACACCGCCGGGGGTGGTGAAAGGGCGGCGTCTCTAGCGACCCGCGGATTCTTTGCGCCGCGATCACCGCTCCAGATTGCTCCGCCGTCGCTGCCAGACAACGCCACTCACCTGCTGCCGATCACGCCAACGATTCTGGATTCCCAAGCATCTCCGATTGTCACGCCCCGAAACGATCTGGGCCTGCCGTGGATGCCCGACAAAAATGGCTCAGCCGGGCCAGGCTCCAAGGGCGGCATCGGCGAGGGAAATAATGGAGGTATGGGCGACCGTGACGGACCGGGCGGCGGGGAAGGTGAAGGAAACTCTCCTTACTCTCGCGGCGTGTCGATGCCAACCTGCGTGATTTGCCCATATCCCATCTACACAGACGAAGCCAGACACGCGAAGATGCAAGGCACCGTGACGCTCCGCGTGCTGGTTGGAGTTGACGGGAGGGCATCGGATATTCGCGTGCTCCGGGGTGTCGGCTTAGGACTAGACGACCGCGCAATCCAGACCGTGCGCGGCTGGAAGTTCCACCCAGCTCGCGATGCAAATCAGCGCCCTGTTGCGGCCTGGGTCACAATTGAAGCAGTTTTTCGTCTTTTTTGATGGGCTCTCACGGTTTACCCCACGGCCGTAAATCACTACATCAGTTCGGCAACACTTCATTCATCTTCCAGCTTGCCTCGCGAGCAATCTGCTAGGATGAACCCCATGCGAAGAGCATTATCCCTTTACATTTGCGTGCTCTGTTGCGCCGCTTTTCTCGGCGGCTCTGCTTGCGCACAAAGCAACCCGGGCTCGCTCGAATTAGCGGCGCGGATAACTCCTACAGCGGCTCGGCCAGAGCCAGTCAGGCAGTTCACGTTTTATGTGCTCACAAAGAGCTATGTGGAAATCGAGAGGGAAGTGGAAGCGGAGGATGTTATTCCTTCCCGCGACAAATTTATCGAAGATCTAAAGCTTTCCCCCGAACTGAAAGAATGGCTGAAGGCTCACGATATCTTTGATTTGACCACGCCCGGATTGGATCGTCTGGTTACAGCGGATGACATCATTCATGTGCCCGAATTTCTCTTGGCTTATCAACGCTCCAACAGCGGCGGCGTAACCACTGGCATTCCTAAGCCGAAGTATGCGGACGCCGACAAGACTACGCATCCGGATCGCTACAATAAGCAGTTACAGGAGTATTATCTCGCGCTAAAGAAGTTCATTCAGAACAATCCTTCCACCGTCAATGGAATCGAACTGGAACTGGTGGCTGTGAGTCCGCAGAATAAGTGGGCGCAAATTCAAGCCGATCACAAACGCCGGGTGCTACGGCTCGCGCCGGAATTTGCGCAGACGAAATATCTGGCCGCAAAAGCAGATACCGATCTGGACGGTCGCGCCTCTGTTTCTGGCCTCGCTCCCGGCGACTACTGGCTCAGCACGCTGAATCTGAGTGCCAACGCTGGCGACACGACGCTCGGCTGGGACGCTCCCGTAGCAATCCACGCTGGTAAAACCACGCGCGTGGAGCTCACCAACCTGAACGCGGTCGATAAGCACGCCTCGGCTCCCTGATGCGCCCTGCGCTCTAAGATGGGCACTCCTCTTCTTTGGATTGGATTCAACGTTTTCGTCCTGGCATCCATCGCCCTGGACTTGGGCGTCTTCAACCGGCGTCTTCACAAAGTCAGCTTGCGCGAAGCGGGATTCTTCAGTTTGCTATGGGTCGCGCTCTCGATCGTATTTGGATTGGGCGTACTGCGCTACTACGGCAAGCAAGCGGGACTGGAGTTCTTCACCGGATACCTGATCGAGAAAGCGCTTAGCGTCGATAATCTGTTTCTGTTCCTCGTGATCTTCCGCACTTTTGCGATTGACGAACGCTTTCAGCATCGCATGCTCGAATGGGGCATCCTGGGCGCGCTGGTCATGCGCGGATTAATGATATTGGCCGGTGCGGAGCTCGTTCAGCGCTTTTCCTGGGTACTGTACGTGTTCGGCGCGTTTATCGTTTATGCCGGGATTCACATGCTGTTCATCAAGAAGGAAAAAGTTCACCCCGAGCAAAGTTTCATTTTCCGTTTTGCCAACAAGCATCTCCGTATTACGCGCGATTACCAGGGAGAACACTTTTTCGTGCGGACTGGCAAGAAACTCTACGCCACGCCGTTATTCCTGGTGTTGTTGGTGGTGGAAATTACGGATATCACCCTGGCCATTGATTCCATCCCGGCGATTTTCGGCATCACGCAAGACCCCTTCATCGTTTACACCTCAAATGTCTTTGCCATCCTGGGGTTGCGCGCCATGTATTTCTTGCTGGCCGGAGTATTGAATCGTTTGCGCTTCCTGACCGTAGGTCTGTCGTTCGTGCTGACCTTTATCGGCGCAAAGATGATTGCGCATCGGTGGGTGGACATTCCCGAACATATCTCTTTGCTGATTGTGCTGGGGATTTTGCTCTTCGCGCTCGCCGCTTCGCTGCTTTTCCCTGTCCGTGAACGATCCAGTAGCACACTTCGTTAACTATCTTCCTTTTTGTGGTTGTTCCGTGCATAATGCGTGCCCATGAGCGAGGTCACTTGCAATGGGTGTGGCCATAGTTTTCCCATTCGCTCCCTTTTCGATCTAAACGGCAGCACCTATTGCGAACCGTGTGCGATAAGAGCCTCCGGCGAGTCAGGGCGGGGCGCTTCTTACTCACCACTTATTAACAGATCCATTTGCGGGCGCTGTAATTCCTTCATCGGCGACTCACCCGGAGTGGTGCAGATCGGGAATTTGCGGTTTTGTGCCGCATGCGCGCCCCTCGTCAAAGACTGGGACTATCCGCAATGGCTGAAACTGAGCCTGGCAGTGCTTCTTCTCCTCCTCGTCGCATCTCTGGCGCACGGCAGGAAATACTTCCAGGCGGGACGTGAAATGTACATCGGTGAGCACCTGGTCAGTCATGGGGACTACGCCAAGGCTCTGCCACATCTTCAAGAAACATTGCGAATCGCGCCGGCTTCTGACAAGGCGGCGCTCCTCGCTGCCAAGGCAGCCTTGCTAACTGGCGATGTGGCCAGCGCAAGTAAGGCTTTGGAGGGACATAACGACGGGCGTTTTGAGGATGCTGATAAGCCCGAGTTTAAGGAAGTGAACGGGCTTTGGATTCGGGCAACAGGCGCTTTGGAGAAGGCGGCCCAGGCCGCCAAGTTCGAAGATCAAGATGGAAAGGAGACCGAAGCAGCCCAGCTTATGCACGAGGCCGCGTTGGCGTATCCGGAAATGCCAGCCCTTGCGTTCGCCGCAGAGTCTTTCGAGGAAGGAGTAGCGTTCGTGCGTCACGATTACGATACATTCCTGGCGATTGCGGAAAAGCAATGGAAAGCCCAGAGCATGCCGCAGACAGCGGCTGCTGTGGCGAGCGCCCTAGCTTGTAAGTACGCCATGACTGGAGATCTAGCTTACCGCCAACGCTCGGAGGAGATGCTCGAGAAGGCGCGTCAGTTGGCGAACGGAAATGCAGAAGCCCTGAAAAACCTGGACGAGTTCGCGGAACGGAACCGCTTCAGGCTCGAAAGCAGACAGATCATTGGCAGAGAAGAATACAATCGCAGATTCCGAAGCGAGAAGACAAGCAAGTAGAGGATAACCATGTTTTTTATTCCTGGACCAGTGATTGCAGCGCTGACTTTTCCGGGCGTGATCATCCATGAAGCCGGACACCTATTTTTCTGCCGATTGTTCAAGTTGCAGGTATTTGACGTTTGCTTTTTCCGCTTCGGGAACCCCGCGGGCTACGTTATCCATCAAGAGATTCACGATTTCCGTGCGCAATTCTTCGTCAGCATGGGCCCATTCTTCGCAAACACGCTGTTGTGCGCAATCTTTTGTACGACGGCGTTTCTTCCCGTCTGGGAGCTAAAAGTCTTTGATCCGCTAGCGTATTTCTTCTATTGGCTAGGCCTGTCCATCGGGATGCACGCATTTCCGTCGACGACAGATCTTTCTCACCTATGGGCGCAGGCTCCTGGCTTGGCAAAGAAAGGAAACGTCCTCGCCATCGTAAGCCTGCCGGTTGCGGCGCTGCTGGTCGTTTTGAATTACGGCAGGGTGATCTGGGCTGACCTCGGATATGGATTGGCGGTGGGCGTTTTCGCTCCCATCGCCATTTTCCGTACTTTGGCGATCATCGGGATATAACCCTTCGTATAGCCCGCGCCGTTTTTGCGACTAAACCTCACCCTTCCTCGAACATTACTTCATCCACGTAGCACCAGAACCAGTCCTCTCCCGGCTCTATGGACTTCACGATCGGGTGCTTCGTCGCGCGAAAGTGCTTCGTAGCATGTTTGTTTTTCGATGAGTCGCAGCAGCCCACATGCCCGCAGATCTCGCAAAGTCGCAGGTGTACCCAGGTATCCCCCATTTTGACGCACTCCTCGCAAGCGTGCGTTTTGGGCTTCAAATTACGAATCTGATTTGTGTGTGTGCAGTTCTCCGCCATAATTTCCCCTTCGTCTATTGCGGCGATTGGATGGGAATCCGCACGGCAAAGCGGGTGTCGC
>Ga0210410_10005413_pt1 | contig 11109 bp, 11 predicted proteins | sample IncBWC4MmetaG_FD_161058 | JGI IMG/M metagenome (GOLD analysis project Ga0210410, IMG submission 161058) | Forest soil microbial communities from Barre Woods Harvard Forest LTER site, Petersham, Massachusetts, United States - Inc-BW-C-4-M | ecosystem: Environmental > Terrestrial > Soil >... | reverse complement strand
GTGGCGAACATTGCCACGGCGGCACAGGTGGAAAGGTGAATGTTTTATGAAACTTGCATTACGATCCCTTAGCGGACTGCGGAAAAAGACCCGGCTTCGCGCGGCCCGCGTGGCCGGCCATGATCTTGGCGGTTCATCGTTCCACCTGCTATCCTTCCGCCGCTACAAGGGTTCCGGAGGCGTTCCCAATGCGAAAAAAGGCATTCCTTCTTGCAACGACTCTCCTTCTCAGCATCGCGGCGATGGCGCAACAGCCAGCGAAGCACTTTAACGGCAATTCCTGGTGGGATCACGTGAAGTTTCTGGCTGACGACAAGTTGGAAGGCCGTGAGACCGGCAGCGAAGGTCTGCGCAACGCGGAAGCCTACGTGGTCGAGCAACTCACCAAGGCGGGACTGCCGCCGGCCGGGGTCAATGGCTTCTACCAGCCGGTAAACTTTGTCTCTCGCGAAATCGTCGAAAAAGATTCGTCGGCCGCGCTGGTATCAAGCGGAAAAGTCGAGCCGCTCGTGCTCGGCGAGGATACCTACTTCAACACGCGCGTTGATCTCGTACCCGAGGAAATTTCCGCGCCACTTGTGTTCGTCGGCTACGGCTTGAAGATCCCAGAGATGAACTACGACGATCTCGCCGGCCTCGCCTTGCAGGGCAAAGTCGTTGTGTATCTCGCGGGATCCACCGCGGAAACTCCTACCGCACTGTCGGCGCACTACCAGACGATCGGAGAACGCTGGAAGGCTTTGCGGCAGGCTGGCGTTATCGGCGTGGTTGGAATACCCAATCCCGCTTCGATGGATATTCCGTGGTCGCGCATGTCCGTAAATCGCACGCATCCTTCGATGGACCTAGTCGGGGACGAGTTCAACGAGACCTCCGGCCTCAAGACCTCATTGACGTTCAATCCTGCACAGGCGGAAAAACTTTTCGCCGGGTCCGGCCATACCTTCGCCGAAATCGCGGAGCTCGGCAAAGACCGCAAGCCGCTGCCGCATTTTCCTCTCCGCTCTTCGTTGAAATGCCATGCGGTCGTGAAATCGACTTCTGTCGAATCCGCCAACGTGATTGCCAAGCTCCCCGGCAGCGATCCTGCGCTGAAGGACGAATATGTGGTGCTTTCGGCGCACGTGGATCACGTCGGCATCGGTGCGCCGATCAATGGCGATCGCATTTACAACGGAGCAATGGACAACGCCTCTGGTGTTGCCGTCTTGTTGGACATCGCGGCTTCGTGGAAACCGAAGGAAGCGCATCCTCGGCGGTCGATCCTGTTTGTATTCGTGACCGCGGAAGAAAAAGGATTGCTGGGATCAAAGTATTTCGGCGCCCATCCTACGGTGCCGCCCAAATCCATGATCGCCGATGTGAATATCGACATGTTTCTGCCTATCGTTCCACTGCAGGTTTTGAAGGTGCAAGGCTTGGCCGAATCCGATCTTGGCAAGCGCGCTCGCGACGCGGCTCAAGCATTTGGCGTGCGCGTGCAGGCCGATCCCCAGCCTTTGCGAAACGCTTTCATCCGCAGTGATCAGTACAATTTCATCCGCCACGGCATTCCCGCGGTAAAGCTCGACGTGGGGTTCGATCCCGGATCGCCAGATGAACAAGTCTTCAAGGAGTGGCTCACCGTTCGCTACCACGCGCCTTCGGACGACCTCGCGCAGCCTGTCGATCGTGCCACGGCTGCAACCTACGAAGACGTGATCCGCCAACTGCTGGTCGTCGTGGCCAACTCTGAAGCCCGACCGCAATGGAACCCCGACTCCTTCTTCCGTCGCTACGCAACCGGCAACGATTGAAGCCCTGCCGAATTTGCGGCACTGCTCCCGGAATCTGTCCCAGCCCGTCAATAAGAATTGGTATCCCTGCTCTCGACGAGGAAACGCATGACCGCGCATTACTTCACTAAAATTGCACGCTCGTCCGCAGGGATTGCCTTCGTGCTGTCTTTGCTTGGTTTGCCCACATTTGCGCCGCAAAGATCCTTGTCCGGCACCACGCCTTTTGTCCTCGACGGAAACCGCATGTACGCCGAGTTGGCTTTCCTTCGCCCAGATGGCTCCATACATCGCGCTCTTGCGTTCGTCGATCTCGGAAGCCCATCCGTGATGGTGACCGAGTCTCTTTTCAAGGAGTTGCAACTCGAGCGAAAGAGGCCGCTGGGTTTTCGTGTCGGCGACTTAACTGTGCAGATTGAAGCCAGCGCAGTCAGCAGCTATCCCGAAGAACCCTACTCTGTCGGCGGTGATCTTAAGGTTGAAGGGCTGCTGTCCGCTGGCGTCATGCAAAAATATGAGATCGTCATCGATTACCGGCGCCGAACACTCACCTTTGCGCAACCTGGCACCTACAAGCCAGAGGGGGTTCCGGTTCCCGCCCGCGTAAACCAGAGGACGGGCCTGCTGGCTGTCGAAGCCTCTGTCGCTGGCCGGGAGTATCCGGTTACGATCGACAACGGATCGGCGTACACGTGGGTCACAAAGTCCACCGTGGAAGACTGGCTGCGCGCCTATCCAGAATGGCGACGCGGCGTCGGAGCCGTCGGCGTGAGCAATATGAGGATGGCCGACGACGGAGCCGAAATTGACGGCGTCCTCGTGCGGATACCAGAGCTCAAGCTTGGCGACCTGGTCCTGCAAAATGTCGGAGCGCTGGGCGCCGGCCCAGGTAAAGGATTCTCCACGGGCTCGAATTTTTTTGACTGGTACTCGACAAAAAACCCCGTACCGGTAATCGGCTGGATCGGCGGAAACGTCCTGACACACTTTCGCCTGACGATCGATTACCCGAACCGCATGACCTGGTGGTTGCAGCAAAGCGAACTCGACCCGCACGAACTCGACCAAGTGGGTCTAACCCTGAAGGCTGTGGGAGGTAGCTACTTCGTTGCGGCCATTGCCACGCAAAACGGAAAGCCAACGGTCGATGGTGTGCTTCCGGGAGATAAATTGATCAAGATCGACGGGTTGTCAACGCAGACGGCCACCTGGGGAACGTTGTTCTCCGCCCTACACGGTAAGCCAGGGGAATTCCACACACTCTTGCTGGAACGCAACGGTAAGCAACTGACGACGCGAGCAAGGATTACCGCGTTCTAGCCGCGGGCGTTTCGCCGCGCTACCCCGACGAAAATTTCCGAGGCCCGCTTAGCCTAGCCACTGCGGATTGTGACCCGTCCCGTCGAAGTTGTCCGTTGTCTTGTATCCTTCGAACTTGCCTTCGCGGGCGGAGTCCGCGGTTTTCGCCAGCAGCTCCGCTACCTGGGTCTCGTTCAAGGGGCGAAAGTTTCGGGCCGCTTGCAGCGACGCTTCGAGAATTTGTACCGAATCGCACCCGGTAATCACCACGCTGGTTGGCAGACTCATCGCGTAATGCAGGCACTCCTCTGATTTCACCACGTTGCTTCGCAAAATCCAGCCGCTGCCCATCGGCTTCATCCCCAGCACTCCGATCTCCTTTTTCACCAGGACCGGCAGCACCTTCTTGCCAAAGCTGTTGAAATGCGCGTCCATCACGTTTAACGGCATCTGCACTGCGTCGAAATGAAAATGATGCTGATCCGCGGTTTCCAGCATCTTCAAATGGATGTCGGGGCTCTTGTGGCCGGTGAATCCGATGTAGCGGACCTTGCCCGCCTTTTGCGCTTCGACGATCGCTTCCATGCCCATGCCCGGAGCGAAAATCTTGTCGGGATCTCCCATGCGGATGACTTCATGAAATTGCAGCAGGTCGATGTGGTCGGTCTGCAGTCGGCGCAGCGATTCTTCCAGCTGCTCGGTTGCGGCTTTTCGCGTGCGCCCGTCAATCTTGGTCATCAGGAAAACGCGCTGGCGGTATCCATCGCGCAACGCTTTGCCCATGCGTACTTCACTCTCGCCGCCATTGTAGTCCCAGCAGTTGTCCAGAAAAGTGACGCCGTTGTCGATCGCGGTGCGAATGATCTGGATGCTTTCCTGCTCGTCCTTCTGATTGCCGATATGATAGCCACCCAAGCCCATCATCGAGACTTTCTCGCCGGTCCGCCCCAGCGTTCGATACGTCATCCCCGTTTTCGAGTCGACCGCCCACGCAAGGTTCTCCGCCCCAGCCGCGACCGTGGCCACCATCGCCATGCTGACAAATTCGCGCCTCGATATGCCGAACTCCGGGCCCTTCACGTCCTGGTTAGACATAGGCATCTCCTTCACCGGCTGAGAGCCTTAGCCTACACCCGTGCCTATTCTTGTCAAATGCTCGCGAACCGCACTCCGTCGGCTGCGGCGACGAACGACAAGGTTGGTAAGGAACGATTCTAGCGGATATAATCCGCGTGTTTTGTGGGATGGAACCGGCCCCAGCCGGCCGTCACAGCAGCGACCGAGGTGCAGTATGAGCGTGCGCTTTCTGACAGTCCTTGTTTCTTTTTCTCTGATCGCATTGTTTGTGGTAACGCTCGGGCGCTCGCGGCCCGTCGCGCGCGGCCTTCTTGTTGTGGCGAATCAATTCGAGCACACCGCCTTGCTCGTTGATCCGGAGACTCGGCGTGAAGTGGCCAAAGTCGTCGTGGGCGTCAATGGCCACGAAGTTGCCGTGAGCAAAGACGGGCGGTTCGCCTACGTTCCCATTTATGGCAATGCCGGTGTTGGCAAGCCTGGCACCGACGGTACCAGCATCGATGTCGTCGATATCCGCGAGCGCAAACTCGCATACACCATCGACCTCGGCAAACCTCTGCGTCCGCACGAGCCAGCCATCGGCCCCGACGGGCGGCTTTACGTCACCGCCGAGCTTTCCCAATCGCTCGACGTCATCGACCCGGCCACCCATAAAGTGATTGCTGAAAATCCAACTGGCCAGCCAGAATCTCATATGTTTGTCATCACGCCGGATGGCAGCCGCGCTTATACGGCGAACGTGCACTCAGGCACCGTCAGTGTTCTTGACCTCGTCCATCACAGTCTGATCACCACCATTCCTGTTTCTAAGATAGTTCAGCGAATCGCCATACAGCCGAACGGACGCTACGTTTTTACGCACGACCAGGCCGCGCCGAGAATCGCTGTGATTGACACCTCAACCAACAAAGTGTCTAGCTGGATCGACTTGCCGGAGAGCGCCTATAGTTCCGAGCCCACACCCGACGGCCGCTGGCTGGTGGCGGCCGGCCTCAAGGGCCACATTTTCGTGATCGACTTGCAGGCCGGCAAACTCGCTAAGACCTTCGACGCGCCGACCGCCCTCGGAAAAGTTCTGATCCGCCCCGACGGCGGAGTTGCCTACGTCTCTTTCCTCACGGCTGGAAAAATCGAGGTGCTCGATCTGCACACGTGGCAGATCGAGCCTTCGATCGATCTCACTCCCGGCGTTGATGGTATGGCTTGGGCTTCCAACTAGTCCGCACCCTCCGTGACGGCGGTGGCCATGAACATCGATCAGCTTCGCGAACTCTGCCTCTCGTTTCCCGGCGCAACGGAACAGACCGTGTGGGAAGGCGATCTCACTTTCAAAGTCGCGAACAAGATGTTCGCGCATACGGTCCTCGAGGTCGCGCCCGTTTGGCTTTCTTTCAAAGCTTCGCCGGAAACCTTCGCGGAGCTCACGGAACGTGCCGGAATTATCCCGGCCCCTTATCTCGCTCGCGCCCAATGGGTAGCGCTCGAAACCAGAGATGCTCTCTCGGTCGATGAATTAACTCGCCTTTTGCGCGAATCCTACGATCTGGTGGTTGGCAAGCTACCTAAGAAGACTCGCGAACTTCTTTCCCAGGGTGCCGCGCCAAAACCCAAGGCGTCGAGTCGGAGACGCTCATCGAAAAAGAGTAAACGTAGCCAAGGGAAGAATACGAACAAGCGCTAGAGAGCAGTGCCGCCGTTCAAATCGGAGATTGATTCCGCGGCAGCGGCTGGAGATAGGCAAGAATCGCGTTCGCGTCGGCGTGCTTCAGGGGATAGATATGCCTCAGCCATTCGTGGCAATGCGAGTCGATCGGCTGGTTTTACGACCAGAAACTAAGGCCGGTCTTCGTCGTCGTATTCCTTCGGCACATCGTCTTCCAGCACTTCGTGGGTAATCACTTCGGACTCTTCCGCGTTCCCCGCGCTTTCCACGCCGGTCACGATGCCGGCCTCAAACGCCTGCCCTTCTTCCAACAATTCGTCCGCGCTCTCAGAATCCACATCCTCGACGATCGAGATGCCCTGGAGATCACCGGCACCCGTGCCCGCCCGAGCTACGCGCGACTTCGGCTTAAGGCGCACGGTCTCAACGTCTTGACTCCCGCGCGAAACGCTCGCTTGCAGGGTCGGCGGCGTTCTCTTCGGAGAGGTCTTGCGCGCCGCCGGCGCTTTGTTTTGCGCCGCGACCTTCACCTTGGCGACCGCCTGCTTTTTCGCGCCAACAGACGCCTTCGCCTTCCGCACCACTTTCTTTGCGGCGGCTGGCTTCTGCGCTTTCTTTTTCTTCAGTTTCTTGGGAGCTGCTTTTTTCTTGGCCATATCCGCAGTCTAGCACTAGCCCGCCGCCGCGCAAACACTCCGTCAATTCCGCAGCTGCCCCCCGGCGTGCACCTCAGCTCAGCTTTTCCAGATCCACAAACTCCACCTCCCACGGCATAGTCCCCAGTTTAAGCCGCGCCACGGTAATCGGTAGTTGAAACCGTCTGGGCCCTGCGCTCCCCGGGTTGACGTACAACACGCCCGACCGTTCGCTCCGCCCAAACTTATGGGAATGCCCGCTCACAACGACCTGGAAGCCCGCCGCAGCCGGATCTAGATCCAAAGTCTTCACATCGTGCAACACGTAAATCTGCACCGGCCCAGCTTCGGCGATCGCCGTCACCGGCAACGCCCTCGCCCAATCCGCAGTGTCCACGTTGCCGCGGACGGCCACAACCGGCGCCAGGCCTCTCAGCTGGTCCAAAATTTCCGGTTCACCGACATCGCCTGCGTGCACGATCAGCGCCGAGCCGCGCAGTGCTCGCAAAGCCTCTTCGCGCAGCAATCCATGCGTGTCCGATATCAGTCCGATTACTTTTGGATGTTGGCCCACTCCAGAATCATAGTGGGTGATGTGCCGAAGAGGAAGACACACGAGAGAATGAGGAAGGGAAAAGCTCTTAGCTCAGCACCGAAACTTTCTCCCTGACCAGCCGGCGGAGCGGTCTAGCCCCGGGAGCCGGGAAAGCCATGTGCCAGAAGTTCAGTTCGCAGTCTGTAAATTCGATTCCAACATAAACCTTGCCATCGCGACCGCGCTTGATGGTGACCACTTTGCCCTCGGCTTGCTCTTTGGACAGCTCGTTTTCCAGTAGCAGGATATCGCCCAGGGCTACGGCCTGCTCGAGTTCGATGGATGCGCCGTGCAAGCTCACCGTGTGGGATTTCGTTTCAATCGCGAAGGTCTCGCCATCCTGCGTGATCCCGTGCACCCTGAGAGGCACAGTCAACATCACCCGCATGGTGCGGCGCCGTTCTTTACATCGAAAATGAAGTATCGCCATGGGGACAAGAACCTCTCACTCGAACAGTTGCAAAACCTTGGTCCGCCCACTTCCAGGCCCGCGGTCCGCCCGACAAGCGTTCTGCGAATAAGTTCTGCACATCAGTGATTGTGCCTAGAGCACAGGATTCGCGCAATGGCATGTCCGTACCACATTCCCGGGCGAAGAAACAGTACCCTCGTACCTACACTTCAGTTAGGTAAGCGCGCCTTCGAGCGAACCCGGCGGTAGGTATCCCAGGAAATTTTGGTGAAAAGTGCTTCGCTTTGTCTTCGCCAGGCAGCGACCGGTGAACGATTACACGAGCGACCGCAGCCTGGACATCAGCGCGATTAGTTTGGGACGATCCTCTTCGCGGACGGCTGTGAACTTCAATCCCAGGCCCCTGCCGTCAACGGCATGGCGCACCGTGGCGTCCGCCCGGATCTGCCCCTCCTGCACCAGAAAGTGCAAGTTTGTCGCCACGCCAATTTCCTTCGGTTTGGGAGTCTCGATGAATACGCCGCCCACGCTCAAATCGCGCACGCGAGCCACGTCGTCGCGCCCATCGCAACGCCAGAACACCCAAACGTGCTGCGGAGTCTCTACTCTCGTGCTGAGCCTTCTCGAGGGAGAGGTAAGAGTCTGAAAGTGACGGACCACGCGTGTCACCGGTAGTGAGAGTCGCCAACGAACCTAAGTTCGGGACGCCAGGATTGTACTCGTGAACAAGGTCAGAAACATCAGCAAAAGCCTGTAACAGCTGTGGAAAAAACGCCTGGATTTCCGACACCTCACTTTCCATGACGAGTTCATCCGCGAGGCAGCATAATCGAGGTGGTCTCGCACATCGCGGTGAAGCATCGCATACCGCAAACGACAAGGAGTCCCGTTCCCTCATGCGCGCAATTCGCATTCACTGCTACGGCTGCCCAGACGTGATGTGCCTCGAAGAGTTGCCCACCCCAACTCCTGGCCCCGGCCAAGCGCTGGTACGCGTGCAAGCCGCCAGCGTCAATTTCCTGGACATCCAAAAACGCCGCGGCGAATTGGTCGGCCAGGCCTTTTATCGTCAAGCCACCGCCACCGGCCAGCCCGAATTCCCCGCTATCCTGGGCAGCCAAGGCGCTGGCGTAATCGAGGACGTGGGTCCTGACAGTACACAGTTTCACGCCGGCGATCGCGTCGTCTTCGTAGGCAATTCCTACGCCACCCACGCCCTGGTTCCGTCCGCGCGCCTCATCCCAGTGCCAGCCGATCTCACCATCGAACAAGCCGCCGCCGGAATGAATCAAGGATTTCTCGCCTACGCATTCACCCATTTCGCCTACTCGATCCAGCCCGGCGATTGGTGCCTTATTCAGGCTGCCGCCGGAGGCATCGGTCTCTTGCTTTGCCAAATGGCAAAAATTCGTGGAGGGCACGTAATCGGGGTGACCTCCACCCCCGAAAAGGCCAAATCCGTCAGCGAAGCCGGTAGCGACGCAATTATCATCTCCGGCCAATCTGGCATTGCCCAGGAAGCCCGCCGCATCACCGGCGGCCGCGGCGTCCATGTGGTTTACGACGGTGTGGGGAAAGATACCTTCGAGGCCAGCCTGGACAGTCTCGCCCCCGCCGGCTACCTGGTGATTTACGGGCAATCCAGCGGCTACGTCCCGCCGTTCGACATCATGGCCCTGCAGGAAAAAGGTTCGCTGTTCCTCACGCGCACCAATGGCTTGCCGTACCTGCGCGAATATCCCCGCTATCTCCAGCAACTCCCCGCCTGGCTCCATGAAGGAAAACTCTCCATCCGCATCCATCGTGCCTACCCACTGGCCGAAGCCGCTCAGGCGCACGCCGCTTTCGAACGCCGCGAAAGCATCGGTCGCATTTTGCTGCTCCCCTAGCCAAAAACGGACTTCATAGACTTTCAGGTGAATACAATGCCATCGTGCGGCGCGGTCAGTACCGGCTGAAGCCTACCGCTATGCCACTATTCCGATTCTCCCGGGCCGGAGCGGCAGCCTTGGGTGTTTCCCGCTTGCACGCTGAGCGGCGGGGCGGCCCGAAATTCAACCTGCAGCCGAGCGTTGTCGGAGCGCATGCCGACGGGTCCATCGAAGCTGAGTGCTTCTGGCCCTATCGAACCTTCCCACACGAGCGCGTTGTCTGCGAAGACTTTCATTTCCGTGCCGTTCATTTCCGCTCGAAGAGAATGCGCTTGGCCAGGACGTAGAACAGGAACCGGCTTGCCGTGCGCCGGCTTGATATTGCGATAGCCGCGATTGCCGCATTGCGCGCTGGAATGCAAGCCGGGATTGTTCTTTACGGACACGACGAGCTTCGACTCCGGCTCGATGCGCCACATCGCGTACACCAGGTTGCACGCGTCTTGCGCGCGCAGCTTGAGGCCGAACTGGCGCCGGAGTTCACCCGATGCGAGGCGCGCTTCATTCCCAGTCGACCCAAGATAAGTGAAGTCGGCCTCAACCGACTGCGGTGTCCGCGAATTGAGATACGCGCGCATCTTCGGAACGTTCACGGCCAGCCGCGGCCCGGGCAGTTCCTCAATGGCCCCCTCGGTGACGCAAAGATGCGCCCGCGATACCGGCGACAATGTATTCCCGGCAGGTCGAGGCGCCGCAACAAGTCTCAAAGCCATGAGGCAAATCAGCGCCCACGGGAAGGGGGAATTGCGGACGCGCACCATGCGATTCCTGCCAATCATGCCGCCGGGATTCTACACCCGGAGCGCCTGCAGGTTCGTCCACCGCACTAAAAGGTCGAATAGGAGTGCTCTTCGAACACGAGTTGCTTATCCATATCGAGCATCTGTTTTCGATAGGCGTAAACACTGCCGAAGGCGATCGCAAACAGAGCCACGAAATAAACGGCGCGCAGCGGCTCGTCCAAAGACCAATGTTCCATCTCGGGCAGGTATTCGGTAAACACGAAAAAGCCGAACAGGTACGCCACCAAAATGATCCCGGAGTTGCTTTCAAATGGGGGATACGAACACGTGAACGGGATTTTCCGAAATCTTACCAGGAGGATTTCAACGAGCAGCACGACAGACGCAGCGAAGATCGCAGTGTGGAGAAGGGCGCTAGCCCAGCCGAAGAAAATCCAGGTTGGCACAAAGCACGCGGGCATTAACCAGGGCAAGGTGAGTGCGAGAAGCACCCGGCGAGCGACTGGCCTGGCCTGCTGATCGCCAGGGCTCAACCAGAGTCTGAAAATCCAATTGGCGCGAAGATCAGCGGGCATTTCGAAGGCAAGTCGGATACCAACGATGATGCAGTATCCGAGGATGAAAGGGATCGACAAAAAGTCGGCGGAAGGAGAGTGCCGGGACAGGAAAAATTGGTCGGCTCGGATGGACGAGAGTACTTCGGCGGCGGCGACCAGGCCCAACGCGGCGAACGCAGAGACCACTTGCAAGTGCGCGTCACTTCGCAAAAGGGTTCTCACAATGAAGTGATAGCAGCTGCGATGTGCGGGTGTGCGCAAGATTGTTTTGTGGAGCAGTAACCACGGAGAAAAACGGGGCCCCACGCGGGGGAGCGGGCTGGCGTCAGCCGTTTCCGGAATGCGAAGGAACGATCTGCGAAAGCTGAGCGAGTAGGTAAGGACCGAGACCAGCACCGCGAGGCCAAACGCGACGACTGCTG
>Ga0210410_10005412_pt1 | contig 11111 bp, 6 predicted proteins | sample IncBWC4MmetaG_FD_161058 | JGI IMG/M metagenome (GOLD analysis project Ga0210410, IMG submission 161058) | Forest soil microbial communities from Barre Woods Harvard Forest LTER site, Petersham, Massachusetts, United States - Inc-BW-C-4-M | ecosystem: Environmental > Terrestrial > Soil >... | reverse complement strand
AAACCGAAGTTCCGGATCGTGCCTGCCACTTGTTGTTCTGGCTTGTAATGTGGCAGGCCGCTCAGATCGAAATCCTCGGTCTTGTGAGTGTTCAAGCTGTCGGCTCGATTGGCGTTCTGCATGGAATCCGACGTCCCATTGCCCGCGGCAGCGGCGACGTCGGGGGCTGCGTGGCTGCGCAGGCAGACGCTTAATACCCCCACCAACGGCAAGACCAGGTGGCGAACGACGCGCATGCGATCCTCTCGTAATCCCGGGCGACTCGTATCACATTAGATGCCTGACCTGAACCCAATCTGACCCGGATCTGAAACGTGGTTCAGTCGAACCTGAATGCAATTTCAGAGGACTTTCAGTTTCAGTTAACGGCAAACGATTAGCTTACGAGCGGTTTCGATTGACGCCGATCAGCCCTTGGCGGGCCCGGTAAAGGCCTCCAACCGCATCAGAGTAAAGGAGAAGCCCGTTGAAGCTCTGTCGCAGCGTGACGCTCGCGTTTTCGGCCTTGCTTGCAACAGCTCCGGCCATACCCCAACAGCGTGAATCGGAGGACACGCACAAGTCTTTCCAAGCCCAGGCCGAACGAGCCGAGGTCATCGTCGATCGCGGCGAGAAAGCGCACTACACCAAGAAATTCGACCTGAGCGGCCTGCCGCATTACGCGCCGGACAAACACCTCACAGGCTGGATTCGCCTCCATGGCAATAACTATCTCGTCGACGGCAAACTGGGGCAGTACTGGCAGGAAGGATTCGCGAAGTTTCAGCCGGAAATCCGCATCTCGTGGTACCTGCCGACGGCCGCAGTAGCGTTTGCGGCGCTGTACTACAACCAGGCAGACCTGGTCATGGGCCACAAACCGAGTTTCTATGACCTGCTCGCCTACCAACGGGTCATGGGCTTCGACCCGATCGAGGTCACTGCGGTTACCGGGTCGTATGACGTTCCCGGCTGGGAGAACTCAACGGTGATTCTGGTCAATAAGGACAATCCGTTGAAGGGCATCGACATGGCGCAACTCGACGGTGTGTTCGGCGCCGCGCGTGAAGGTGGCTGGGCTGGAACCAATTTCCGCCCTGACTGGAAGCGCGGCCCGGAGAAGAACATCCGTACCTGGGGTCAGCTCGGACTGACGGGCGGGTGGGCAGACAAGCCGATCAACGTCTACGGCTTCAACCTGCGCTACAACACGGCCACCGATTTCGCCGACAAGGTCCTCCAGGCGAGCGACAAGTGGAACGAGAATATCCATGCCTTTGCGCACATCGTTCAAGCCAACGGAAAACGCTATATCCAGGCCGACCAGATCACCGATGCACTGGCCAAAGACAAGTATGGGATCGCCTTCAATCGCTATCGCGGCGAGCGCCCGGACGTCCGACGACTGCCGGTGGCTGCTGGAAACGGATCGGACTACGTCGAGCACACCCTCGACAACGTACAGAGCCGAACCTATCCCCTGTACCAGGAGCAGTACTTTTACACGACCGTCCGTCCGGGCACCACGATGGATCCGTGCGTCAAGGAGTTCATACGGTATGTCCTGAGTCAGGAAGGACAAACCGAAGTGATGCGAGACGGCAAATACCTTCCCTTGACTGCCGAGGTGGTCCGGGAGCAATTGAAAAAGCTCGGGGGGTAGGCAAATCTCATGCTTCGCGGGCAACTGAGGAGACTGGAGACTGCTGTGATTGCTCGCAAGGCGTGCACGTGGACTCTGTGTCGAGCATGGAGTCTTCTTGGATTCGCCGCCATCCTGTTCACAACCGGGATCGCGATTGCGCAGGAATATCGGCCGGCGCAATATGACCTGGACGCGCTGCCGTCATACAAGCCGAGGCGGATGGCGCTCGGGGTGATGCGCATCTATGGGACGCCGCTCGAGTCTCTCGTAGGCCGCTGGGCAAGTGAATTCCGCGCGAGGCAAGGGCACGTGCGTCTCGAGGCCTATTTGATCAACACCTCGCAAGCGTTCGCGGGTCTGGTGACCGGCAAAGCCGACATCGGTCTGATGGGCCACCGTACCTGGCACACGAGCCTGGTGGCGTTCGAGCGCGAATTCGGCTACGCGCCGCTCGAGATCCGCTTTGCCAGTGGCTCGTACGACGATCCGCTTGGCTCGACGCCTGGCCTGATGTTCGTCGCGCACAGGACCAATCCGCTGGCCGGGCTGACTCTGGAGCAAATCGACGGGATTTTCTGCGCCCAGCGCACCGGCGGCTGGGACGGTACAGCGTGGTCGACGGCCGCGGCACGCGGGCCGGAGAAGAACATCCGTACCTGGGGTCAGCTCGGCCTGACGGGTGAATGGGCCGACAAACCGATCCACCCGCATGGCTCGGACGTCACCCTCAGCAACTGGGCCGATCTTGTCGAGCGCGAAGCGTGCAAGGGCGGCAAGAAGTGGAACCCGGCCCTGATCGAGGGTCCGCGCGCGGACATCGGCCTAAAAGCGCACGGCAAGACACGCGACCAGGAAATCATCGAAGGCGTGCAGGACGATCCGCTCGCGATCGGTTTCATGTTCCAGCGCGTCATCAATGCGGCGCATTCCGACGTGAAGGTGCTGCCGCTGGCGCGCACCTCGGCCGGTCCCTATGTGGCACCCAGCGCGCAGACGTTCTTCGATGGCAGCTATCCGATGCACAACGGGGCCTACCTGTACTTGAATCGGAAGCCCGGGCAGCCGCTTGCGGCGCGCGACGAGGAATTCGTGCGCTTTGTCCTCTCGCGCGAGGGACAGCAGATCGTCGCCGACAGCCGCATCTTCATCCCTTTGAATGCAGAGCAGGTAACGGCCGAGTTGAAAAAGCTCGATTGACAATGCAAACCCTACCCCGAGTCCAAGTACTGTTGTTTGCGGTCGCTTTGCCTTGCTGCGCTCTCGCACAAGAGGTCTCCTCGCCGTCCGACTATCGGCCCGCGCAAGAAGTGTCGGGAATCATCCGCAGCCGAGGTACGGATCAAATGGCCGCACTGATGAAACGCTGGGAGAGTGGCTTTCGCAAATACCATCCCGGGATCCAGTTCGCCGATACGCTGAAGGGCAGCGGCTCGGGCATGTACGGCCTGGAGATGCGGACCGCCGATATCGCCCTGATGGGGCGCCCCATCAATCCCTACGAGCGCTACGGCACCTATGAGCGCGCGTGGGCATACCCGGTGGAAATCGAAGTGGCCACCGGAAGCGATGCGCTGCCGCACAAGTCACCCGCTTACGCGATCTTTGTTCACAAGGACAATCCGCTCGCGCAGCTCACCCTGAAGCAGCTTGATGGCGTATTCGGCGCTGAGCGTGGCGGCGGCTGGAAGGCGCTTACCTGGGACGAGACCGTGGCCCGGACGGAGGCCGGCAACATCCGCACCTGGGGGCAAATGGGCTTGCGAGGCGAATGGAGCGATAAACCGATTCACATCTATGGGCCACCCAACCTCGGCGCCGGAACGATTACATACTTCCAGACGCGGGTGATGGGTGGTGGCGAGATCTTCAACGAGGATCTGCGCGAGTATGCCGATCGCAAGCGAATGATCGCGGACCTCGAGAAGGATCCGTACGGAATTGCCTATGCCGCGCTCGGCTATCGGACCGCCGGGGTAAAACCCTTGGCGGTAGCCCCGACGAGTGCGGGTCCCTTCGTGGAGCTCACGCGCAAGAGCGTCTCGGATCGGAGCTATCCCCTGTCGCGCCCTGTCTACATCTATTACACGATCGACAACGAAAAGACCGAGATCGCCGATCCGCGCGTCCCTCCCAAGGTGCGCGAGTTCCTGCGTTACATCCTGAGCCGACAAGGCCAGCAGATGGTCGCGCGGCAGGGCGACTACCTGCCGCTCCCACCCGACGTGGCGAAGCAGCAGTTGAAGAAACTCGACTCCCAAGAAGTTCCGGCGGAGCGCAAATTGCTGAAGGACGAGGACTGATGAGAAAACCCCTGACCATTTGTCTGGTGGCCTCATTGCTCATTGCGGCGGGCGGCGGTGCCCCGACCCGCGTTGTCGCACAGCCGCTCACGCAGGTCAGAATGAGTATCGACGAGGACCCGATCGTCGTGCGGCTTGCCGCAAGCCTCGGCTATTTCAGGATGGAGGGCCTTGAAGTAGTTCCGGTAGACCTGGAAAAGATCGCCGGGCAGGATTACCTGATGCAGGAGCCGCTCATCAACGGGCAGATCGACGCCTCCTATCATTGGTTCAATCACACGATCTTCGGCGCGCGCCACGGCTTTCCGATCCAGGGCGTCATGGTGTTCAACGACGCCCCCGGTATGACGGTCATGATCGCCAACCGCCTGAAAGATCAGGTGCATGGTGCCGCTGACTTCAGGGCCCGCCATGTCGCCGAGGGAGCCGGGTACGGAACCAAGGCTGTCATCACGGGCTACCTGGCGCATCTGGCTGGCCTACCCAAGCATGCCTATACGCCGGTGATGGTCGCCTCCGAAGGACGACAGCAAGCGGTGCTCGATGGACTCAAGCGGGGCGAGGTCGATGTCATGACGTTCCAGGAGCCGTTGACCTCGGTGCTTCGCCAATCTGGGATGGTCACAACCCTGTACGACCTCAACAGCGGGGAATCGACCGCGAAGGTATTGGGTGCGTCATTCCCAGCGCAGTCTCTGTTGACTTCACCTGCGTACATCCTGGCCCATCCCGACACCGTGCAGCACCTGGTCAACGCGTTTGTGCGCGCGATGCGCTACGTAAATACCCATGACCCGGATCAGATTGCCGCGCAGCTGCCGGCCGACTATTTCAAGGGCAAGGAGCGGCGGGCCGCAGTCGAGTACATCCGCGATACCCTGCCGACCTACGCTAAGGGCGATTATTCCTTTTCCCCGGCCGCGGCGAAGGTGGTCGTTGACGCCATCCAGTTGAGCGACTTCGATCAGAGTCACGAAGGCCAGTGGCGTGCGACGGGCGATACCTCCAAAGTCCACGTGGAGGATCTCTATACGAATCGCTTCGTCGACGTTGCCATGAAGAACATCAAGTAGCACACGCAGGGACCGATTTACCGAGCGCACCGGTATGCCGATTTTTTCGCGATTTTGACTTAGCGGACTACGCCCATGATTCGCCCCCTGATGATCGCCACAGTGGCACTCGCGCTGATCACGCCAGTCTGCGCTACCGAGACCGATTCGGTTCAGGTTCAGGCCGCGCGCGAAAAGTGGGTGAAAGCCAAGGGCTACCGCGTCTACTACACGAAGCAATACGATTTGACCGACCTACCTGCGTACAAACCCGAGCAGCAGGTGTCCGGCACGATCCGGATGTGGGGGTCGAACTATCTCGCCGACAGTCCGCTGGCGGATTGGTGGGCGGCGGCGTTCCAGAAATTCCAGCCCGATGTGAAGTTCGACTTCCACCTCCATACCACGTTGCACGCCATCCCCGGGCTGATTTTCGGCGTCTCCGACATAGGCCCCATGGGGCGCCAGATCCAGTTCGGCGAATTGCTGTCGTTCCAGCGAGAATTCAATCGCCTGCCCACGGGCATTATCGGAATGACGGGAAGTTTCAACGTGTCCGGCTGGAATCCACCCATCGGCGTTTACCTCAACAGAGACAACCCCATTTCCAGGCTGTCGCTCGAGCAGTTGGACGGAATCTTTGGTGCGGAGCGTTCCGGTGCCTGGCGCGACCTCACATGGGACAAATCGCTCGCCCGCGGGCCTGAGAAGAATATCCGAACCTGGGGCCAGCTCGGACTGACCGGGGAGTGGGCGGACAAGCCGATTCACGTTTACGGCTATAACCTTCAATTCAATTTCCCACAGGAAATCGAGTCGCGCGCTTTCGGTGGTGTCTCGAAGAAATGGAATGAGAAACTCACCGAGTACGACAACCTGGCGCAGCCCGACGGCAGCTTCAAGCTTGCCGGGCAGCTGATGCTGGAGGATCTGGCCAAGGACAGGTACGGCATTGCCTATGTTGCGGGCGGCGAGGCATGGGTGACCCCTGCGATCAAGCACATCGCGCTGAGCGTCAAGAACGGGGGGCCCTACTATGAACTCACCATGGACAACGTGAGGGATAGAACGTATCCGATGTACGCGGACATTTTCTTCTGGATCAACCGCGATCCGAAAAAGCCGGTCGATGCCAAAGTGAAAGAGTTCCTGCGTTTCATACTGAGCCGTGACGGCCAGGAACTGGTAATGAAGGACGGGAAATACCTTCCTCTGACTGCGAAAGTGATCGCGGAAGAACGGGCCAAGCTGGATTGACCGGAGCGTCGAGCTTCCCGCTCCAGCGAATTCTGTTCCTTGCGGCCGGATGCTTCCAGCGAGTTCTATTTCGCCACAAGGTCAAGCTGAACTGGTTGATGGAACCCGGAACGCCGCTAGCGCTTCAGATATCTCTGAAAGAAGGCCATTTCGCGGGCCCAAAAGTCCTCCAGCGCCGCTCCGCTGAATCCGTGCCCCTGTCCGGGATAGCGCAGCAGCGTGACCTCATCGCCGGCACTGCGAAGGCCGTTATACATTTCGATCGTGTCCAGCAGGAAATCTCCGTCATCATCCCCATCGGCGAGGAGCGTGGGCGTCTTCACGTTTCCGATATGAAAGACGGGCGATAGCGCCAGATAGGCTTGCGGATCTGCCCGAAGCGCAACGCCCGCGTACTCGGCCATCAGCGCCTCGTAGCCGGTGTTGAGAACGGTCGGTCGAACCCAGTCGGACAGCGCCCCCGCAACCGACACAGCGCAGGCAAAGCGATCCGTCGCCGTGATCAACTCATTCACAACACTGCCGCCGTTACTGAATCCGTACAAACCGATCCGATTTGGATCGACCATGCCGCGCCTCACGAGCTCATCGATGCCCGATAGAACGTCATCCCGAGCCACCGACCACCCGCCAGCACCCTTCGCGGCCAGATTCTCGGCCTGCGACTTCCATGCATTCATCCACACGTGTGGTGCGCGGGGGCTGGGGCGAAAGACCAGGTATCCCTGTGAAGCCCAGCTCTGATTGCCGAACATCGGCGACCACCAATTCGCGCCGTCGGCGAGCGGATACACGTCGACGATCAGCGGATAGCGATGTTCTGGCCGGAAGTCCGGCGGCTTCAACAAGGCGCCTTCCCGTTCGTCACCTCGCTGATTCTTCCATGTAACGATTTCGACCTCACCCAACAACCACGATCCGGCAGCCGGCTGCAAGTCGACCAGTGCGACCGAATTACGATCGATCGCCCCTGCGAACCGAATCACACTCGGATGAGCCGGATCTTGCTGATGCCAGGCCACCGCTCCAGAGTGCGACACGGACAAGGCGCCCACATCGATCGGCGCCCCGCTATCCGAGTATCTGGCGATGCCTTGAGTTTGCCCCGTCGCTAGATCGATCCGATCGATCGCATGGGTTAGTCCATCCTGGTAGCCAACGAGGATTGACCGACTATCCGCCGACCATGCAAAATCCTCTACCAAACGGTCGAGCGTTCGGGTGACGTTGCGCGGCTCCGAGCCCGGTGCATCGATCAGGTAAACGGAGGGACGGCCCGCAAATGTGTCGGCGCCGAGGTATGCAATCAGACGCCCATTCGGCGACGGGGTCGGGCGCGAGCGAACGCCGGCGCCCTTAGTCACGGCTGTCACCGTGCCGTTCTGCTGATCGATTTGCACAAGGTCGATCGCGTCCCCACCGAATACTCCGCCGGGCCGATGATCAGCCGCCGCAAGCAGGGTGTCCCGATCGGCCGGCCACTGCGGGTTGAAGAAATTTCGGTCGGCGCGTGTGATTTGGCGAACCTCGTGCGTGTCGACATCGACGATGAACAGTTGATTGGCCAACGGCGCCCGTGGCGCATCATTGAGCTTCGCAGTGATCGAGTGACCGTCCAGCGATTCGAGCGTGCCGATCGACAGGCGTCGGTGCGCAAAGATGCCGCTCAGGGTCCAGTCGGCCGGCGTCTCGGGTGTCAATATCAGCGGTTCGCCGGGCGCCGGCTCTGGTATCGACTCTTGCCCGGCCAAAGCCGTATCGCGAACGGGTATTCGCGATGCAAACACGATTCGCGTTCCGTCCGGAGACCATCCGTATCGAAACGCGTCGTGCACCCAACCGACAATCCGTGTCGCTGGATCGGGATCAATCCCACCGGGAACATGAGTGATCTGAACGGCGTCGGCCGATTCGAGGCGATGCACCCATAGCTGAATCTTTCCCGACGCGCCCGAGTAGAACGCCAGGCGATCGCCCTTGGGCGACCAGATCGGCATGAAACCGCGAGCGATGCGCCTCGGTACCGACCCGGTCTGCGTGGATACGATCCAGATGCTCTCATCGCTGACCGCGTAGGCCAGAGTCGTTCCGTCGCCGGAGAGCGACATCGTGACATCCGGAAACGCGAGACTTCGCAGATCAGCCAATGAAACAGTGCGTCGTTCGCTCTCCGCGGCCAAAGCGCGGCCGGCCACCATCGAGATTAGCGCCGACAGCATCAAGATCCCTGCAGCCGTGACACCGACGGCTTGATACCGGGACATGCCCACCGGCATGGAGACTACCAGCCCTTCGTCAACTGCAAAGACACATAACGCCCGAGCGGATTGGCATTGGCGCCGTCGTAGTTGATAGCGTACCCGAGCGCATTGGCTGCGTAAGGCGGATCCCGATCTGCGATATTGATCACGCTCAACGAAACCGTCAGATTCTTCGCCCAACCCTCACGCACACCGAAAGCATATGCCGCTGTGAGGTCGGCCGTCGTCCAGGAGCTCACCGGCACCGACGGTCCGGCGGTGACGTTGTTGTGATACGCGTTCGTGTAGTTAATGAAGGCGGCGATCGACCACGGTCCTCGATTGAGGATCTCGTGGGCGCGCGCCTTCACGCGCGTCGGGTTGTAAAGCGTGCCCACGGTGCTCACGGTCGGCGTCGAGCCGGTAAACTGGTTCGTGAGTTTGATGATATAGGTCGCATCCAATCCGGTGTCGGAGTCGAATTCGCCCACGTGAAAGCGATCGGATGCACCCAAGTCCAGGCCTCGAGTAGCGACCTCCGAGAGATTGAGCTCACGTGCATCGATCAGCGCGGCAATATCGGTCAGACTGTTAGCGCCGAGGTTCAGGAATCCTGGGGTCGAGATGAGCTGCTGCACGAGCGACTGCGAAGGATTCAGGCGGACGATCTTCGGGCCCAAAACAGAAGCCATCGGCAAAGCATAGAGGACGTTGTATCCCGCGCTTTGCAGATTGGTGATGCGGTCGGTAAAGCGGATTCCATAGTAGTTAAGGCGAGCGCGGAAGCCCGAAGCCCCTTGCGGAGTCCACTCGGCGCCGAACGTCCACGTTCTTGCTTTCTGCGCTTTCAGGCTCGGATTGCCCCCGAAGACGGCCAGCTCATCGACATTGCCGCCTGGCGGAGCGGAGCCTGGCACCAGGCTCGTGTTAAAGGCGACCACTTCGAACGGCACCGGGTTCAGTTCGCTCAACAGCGGCGCCACGAACGAACGCCCCCAGGTCCCGCTGACCTTCAGATTTTCGAGTGGATGCCCGATCAGGCCCAGCGACGGGTTGTTGGTCGAGCCGAAATCACTGTAGTGCTCCTGACGATCGGCGGCACTCAGCTCCAATTGCTTCGCACGCGGATTGCGATCACCGCCCCCGATCAGTGGAACACGGACTTCAAGAAAGCCCGCGAACGCGTTGCGCCCCGGCTGAAAATCCGAGCGCGCGACAAAATCCTCTGCATCGAGCGATTCGTGGCGGTAGTGCGCACCGAGTGCGTATCGGAGGGGTCCCGCCAGAATGCGGCCGAGATCGCCGCGGACGATCGCTTCCGCGGCAGCGATTTGCGTACGGGTACGCTGGTCTGTAGTCGGTCCAGTGATACCCACCTGAAAGGCTTGCGAGCGTGTGTCGCTCGACCCGTAGTTGCCGGAGACTTCGAGATCCGTCGAATCCGCGATTCCCACCCGCGCGCCCAGGGTGCCACTGTACTGATCGATGCTCGCCGGGGAATGTTGCGAGAACGCGCCGACGACCGTTCCGTCGGTGTAGGTGTTGCGGTGTGCATAGCTGCCGTCGGCAAACAGCGTGACCTCCGGTGAGAATGCCTGATTAACCGATCCCCAGACGCTATGGCGCAGCTGCTCGGGCAGCAATGTAAATGGCAGCGGCGTGGCGCTCGTGAAGCTTCGATCGGACGCACTCAGCGGTGTTCGATCATAGTATTCATAAGAGATCAGCCCATTGCCGCCCTCCCACTTGCCGCCCGCCGTTTGGCCGGCTTGAAATTCGTGGCTGCTGCCACGGGTCACGGTGGCGCCACGCAGGCGCGTCTCGAATCCGTCATAGTCCTTGCGCATGATGATATTGACCACACCGCCCACGGCGTCCGATCCATAAATCGCAGAGGCTCCATCGGTGATGATTTCGACCCGGTCCACGGCGCTCAGCGGGATCATCGAGATGTCAACGAAGTTGCCGTCGATATTGCCCGGGGCCACCCGGTGCCCGTTGACGAGGACAAGCGTCGCGTCGCTTCCCAGGCCATGCAGGTTGACACCGGCTGCGCTCACGGCATTGTCGGCATTCGCCCCGCCGGCCACGCTGGCTATGGTCGTCTCCGAAGTGTTTCCGAAGTTCTGCGGAAGCGACTGCAGGAACGCGGCGAGCGTTCCAGCTCCGCTCTGATCGATGTCAGCGCGGGTAAACACGATTGAGGGAGCGGCCGTATCGGCCGCGCCTCGGATGTTTGTCCCAGTCACAACGATCACTTCGGCGCTGACTTCGCCCGGGTGCTCGCTTCCAGCGCGCGCAGGCGCCTTGTTGGAACGCTGAGGACCCTCCGACGAGACGGAATTGGGGGTCGCCGCGGGAGTCTCGTCGATCGCCGCGGAGGAGACCGCTGTCCCGATCGAATTGCTCGAACCCGGCGCTGTGGGATGAGTTGTCGGTCCCTCCCTTTGTATGGCGATCGACGTTGCACTGACGACGCGATAGTGAAGCGACGATCCTGCCAGCAGGGCGGTCAGCGCCTCACCAACGCCGAGACGGCCCTTGATCGTTTGCGTACTCTGCTGCCCGAGGTCCTCGCCGACGACGATCTGAACGCCCGCCTGATGGGAATACTGCACCAGAGCATCCGGAAGTCGTT
>Ga0210410_10005411_pt1 | contig 11111 bp, 10 predicted proteins | sample IncBWC4MmetaG_FD_161058 | JGI IMG/M metagenome (GOLD analysis project Ga0210410, IMG submission 161058) | Forest soil microbial communities from Barre Woods Harvard Forest LTER site, Petersham, Massachusetts, United States - Inc-BW-C-4-M | ecosystem: Environmental > Terrestrial > Soil >... | reverse complement strand
GCCGCCGAACGTTGCTGTGAAGGTCGTTACAAATTTATCGACGTCCTCAGGTGCGACATAGACATGCGTCGTATCGTATTGCGCGCCGACGCCGACCGAGGGCGCGGCGTCGCGCGCGACAGCGGCGGGCCCCATACCGATAGCGGCAATAAGGATGGCACCGATCAATATGCGCGGGTGGTTCATGAGCGACTCCTTGGCGAACGAGGTGATGAAAGTGGCACTAGCCGGGCCCGGTCATGCGGATTGGGTTTCCGCGGCGCGCATCGAAACCAGTACAAGCCCGGCGATCATGCCAAGATGCTCGAAGAACGCGTTGAGCGCCATGAAACGTTCGTGCCCGGCCATGTTCCAGAAATCGTTTGCGGTCAGCATCGCGACGGCGGTGAGCACACCGAGGCCTCCCGCACCGAGCCAGACCAGTCGGCCGAGCATCACGAGCGCCGAACCGCCGAGTTCGACCGCGATCGCCAGCGTGGCCCAGAGCCCACCGGGCCGAAGCCCGAAATGCTCCTGCTCGGCGACGGCCGCCGTGAAGTCAGAAAGCTTGGTCAGCCCGCCGATCAGGAACGCTGATACCAGCGCCACCCGCGCGGCGTGCCATACCCACGGGGAGAGAAGGATCGCCCGCACCCATCGCGGGGTATCAGCATGCAGTTTCATCTCACACCGCCCAGCACGCGCAGCCGAGCGCGCCCCAGAAGCTCTTCAAATCAGCGATCGGCAGCTTGCTCGACCAGGCCGTCGCATGATCGTGCCCGTGAACGGTACATTGATTGGCGCAGCCGCAGCTCATAGCCATCTTCCGCGCGAGTGCCGGTTCACGCGCTGGCTCACCCCAGGCCGCATAGCCGCCGAAGGTGCGCACCGGCGACCAGTCCGGCATCGCCGGCGGCAACGCGCCGTCGTCGAAGCGTGCAAAGTCGCCGGCGCCGTAGACGACCCTGCCTCCGACAACGGTCAGCAACGAGCTCGTGTCGGCGATCTCGTTCTCGCCGCAGGAAAAGAAATCCCGGTCGGGCACGATCAGGTCAGCCAGTTGGCCGGCCTGTATGCGGCCTTTCTTGCCTTCCTCGTTGGAGAACCAGGTGACGTTTTCGGTCCACATCCGCAGCGCGGTCTCGCGGTCGAGGCAATTGCGTTGCGGGTAAAGCTGCATCCCGCCGACGGTCCTGCCGGTGACGAGCCAGGCGAGCGAAACCCATGGATTGTAGGAAGCGACGCGGGTCGCGTCCGTCCCGGCGGAGACCTTGACGCCCTTCGCCAGCATCTTCGCCACCGGCGGCGTCGCTTCGGCAGCGCCGTGACCGTAACGCTCGACGAAATACTCGCCCTGATAGGCCATACGGTGCTGCACGGCGATGCCGCCGCCAAGCGCGGCGATCCGGTCGATCGACTGGTCCGAGATGGTCTCGGCATGATCGAAAAACCAGTTCAGGCCCTCCAGCGGGATATCCTGGTTGACGCGCTCGAAGACGTCGAGCGCTCGCGAAATCGTCTCATCGTAGGTGGCGTGCAGCCGCCACGGCCAGCGATTTTCGGCGAGAACGCGGACGACGCTGTCCAGGTCGCCTTCCATTTCGGGCGGCATGTCCGGACGCGGCACCCGGAAGTCCTCGAAGTCGGCCGCCGAATAGACCAGCATCTCCCCGGCCCCGTTGTGCCGGAAATAGTCGTCGCCCTGCTTGTATTTCGACGTTCTGGTCCAGTTCAGGAAATCCTCCTTCTCCTCCTTCGGCTTCTGGGTGAAGAGGTTATAGGCGAGCCGGATCGTCAGTTGGCCGTCCTCGGACAGCTTCTGGATCACCGCGTAGTCGTCCGGATAGCTCTGGAAGCCGCCGCCGGCGTCGATGGCGCCGGTCACGCCGAGCCGGTTGAGTTCGCGCATGAAATGGCGGGTCGAATTGACCTGGTATTCGAACGGCAGCTTCGGCCCTTTCGCCAGCGTCTGGTAGAGGATGCCGGCGTTCGGCTTCGCCAGCAGCAGGCCCGTCGGATTGCCGTTGGCATCCCGGACGATCTCGCCTCCGGGAGGCGCCGGGGTTTCCCTGGTGTAGCCCACGGCGCGCAGCGCGGCCCCGTTGAGCAGAGCCCGATCGTAGAGGTGGAGCAGGAACACCGGCGTCTCCGGAGCGGCGGCGTTGAGTTCATCGATGGTCGGCAGGCGCTTCTCGGCGAACTGATGCTCCGTGAAGCCGCCGACGACACGAACCCACTGCGGCGGCGGCGTGATGGCGACCTGCCGCTTCAGCATGCTCATGGCGTCCGACAGGCTGCGCACCCCGTCCCAGCGAAGCTCCATGTTGAAGTTCAAGCCGCCGCGGATGATGTGCAGATGGTTGTCGATCAGACCTGGCAGGACACGGCGACCCTTCAGGTCGATGAGCCTGGTCTGCGGCCCCGCCAGCGCCATAATCTCTTCCTCGCGTCCGACGTGCGTGAATCGCCCGTCCTTGATCGCGACGGCGCTCGCCGTCGGATTCGACCGATCAAGCGTCGTGAACACGCCGCGATGCAGAATGACGTCAGGTTGCTGGTGCTCGGTCATTGCCGTTCCTTTAATTGTTGAAGGCGTGTCGACACGTGGGGCGTTGCGGCCGGCGGCAGGTGTCAGCCCGTGTCCCGGACTCCGTGACGAGCCTTCACGGTTTCGGAATCAGTTTTGCCTTCCGGCAGTTGGCCGAAAACATGCGGCCGGATCTGATGAATCCAGGACAAGGCGACGGGCTCGTTGCGCCAGATCTGCATCACGAGAGGCGGCACTTGCTCGCCGATCAAAATCCCCAGCAGGCCCACCAGCGCCACGATCGGCGGCGCCGGTGACCGTACGTTCAACAACGCATAAATCACTCCCACCAGCACGCCGGCTCCCAGTGAAATCAAATAGACTTTCACAACAAACCTCCGTTGCAGATGGGTCTGGGATTACGCGATCTTCTTGGCCGGACCGGCCTCGGAAGCATGTTCGCCGAGTGCCCATTTCGAGAAGCGCACCTGGATCCCGTAGGGCGAATGCGCGCGCAGGATATCCATCACGCCCTCATAGGTTTCCGAGCGCGCCCAATCCTGCTGAAGCTCGAACAGGTATTGAGCTGAGGTGATCGGCACGGCGCCGGCCTGCACCGCCCGGTCCATGGAACGGTTGTGAGCCTCAAGCGAAAGGTCGCCGCAGGCGTCTGCTGCAATATAGATCTCGAAGCCTTCCCTCAGCATGTCGATGGTCGGAAACATTACGCATGCCTCCGTCCAAAGGCCTGCGACGACGATCTTCTTGCGCCCGGTAGCATGTATCGCCTTGCGGAAGTTCTCGTTGAGCCAGGAGTTCATTGAGGTACGGTCGATGACGTCGTGCTTCGGGAACAGTTCGAGCACCTCGGGCATGAACGGCCCGGAGAAGGAATCCTTCGCCACCGTCGAAAGCACCGTGGGGATGCCGAACAGCTTGGCGGCCTTCGCGAGGATCTGGACGTTGTTGAAAGTCACGATACGATCGTGCGACTGCACGCCCTGGTACATCGCCGGCTGGTAGTCGATCAGCGCGATCGCGCTGTTCTGCGGGGTAAGCATTTCGAGTTTGGACATTGCCTCGGTCTCCGTTGGTTAGGTTGGTCGGTTCGCTTTCGTCTAGGCGCAGGGTCGTGAGCAATCGTCAGGCCGGATGAATCATGTCTCTTGCGTATGGGAGGCCCAGGCCGTGGCCACCGCCATTCGATTCAACGATGGCTGTGGCACCGTGGTTTCCTTCCTGGTCCAGTCGCGTTGAAACTCGAGCAGAACCTGGATCCAGCTTGTCATTTTGGGCAAACCTACGTCTGCAACCACCCGAAAATCTTGTCGTTTTGTCTCTCGTCTTGGACGATTGGCGCGCCCGTCTGAGGCGGATCATCGGTCGGCAACGCTTCGCGACGCCGAACGGCGTCCGATTCCAAAGAATGTCCAGGAGCGTTGCAGAAAATGGCGCGCGCGGAGCCAGTCTTGGCTCAGCCGTCGTCAATCCAGTTCTCGAGCAGGCTTGAATCGGCCGACCACCCCGAATATTCCCACTGGAGGCAACTTGAGCCCCCTGTACGTCCTAAATCGAGAAATTTCCAAAGCGGGTGTGAGACAGCTCACATAGTCGTGGCGCATTTCGGCCTAGTCCAATTGTCTCGGGAGATGACCTGAAACGAATGGAGATGACGCATGATGCGCCTTGCCCCTTCCGTGATTGCCGTCCTGGTTGCGATAGGTGCAGCGACCAGTGTCCTCAAATCCCACTCGCTCTTCCCCATCGGCGGGACTGGCATGCCGCCGGTCCAAGAGCTCCGAAACGCGGATCGGCTGGGCGAGCTCCCGGTCCAGGACTTCGATGACCGCTCGTTGGTCTTTCCGAGGGACTCCAGGCAATAGCCAGGGCCGACGCCCGCAGCGAGCCTCCGGCGCCCCCTGTTGTGTGCGCGGGTAGCCACCATATAGTTACGAAGTTGACGTCGTGTACCGGGAGATCGCCATGAAGGCATTTGTGTTGGCTTGTGCGGCTGCCATCGTCATTGCGTCCGCTGCCGTCGTGATTCTCGACGGGCTACAAGAGCCTGTTCAACAGGCGTTCTCCACGTCAGCAGTCCGCCTGTAACCGAATCCGGCCAAGCGCAGCATCGAACTTCGGAACAGCATGGAGATTCCGAGCGACCTGAAAGTCTTCCGCCGCGGTGGTTGCGTAGCGCAGTCGACCGGTCGTCAACGTGTTAAAAGTCCGGCTCTTATTCCGCCGCTGTCGCCGGTTGCGGTTGGGTGCCATTGGGCCCGGTTCGGGCGCTTTGCTCTTCGAGCCACAGGCTGTGGTGCTCGCGCGCCCAGTTGACGTCCACCGTGCCCGAGCCCATCGCCTCGAAAGCACCTTCCATGCCGATGGTGCCGATGTAGATATGCGCGAACATCACGGCGATGAATAGCACCGCGACAATGGAGTGCACGATCTGAGCCAACTGCATCCCCTCGATGCCGGAGAGATAGAAGGGGAACATGAGCTCGTAGCCGGTCGCGGCAACCAACCCGCCGCCGATCACGACGATCCAGTAGATCGCCTTCTGGCCGGCGTTAAATCGATAGGCCGGAGGATGATCGTGGCCGACGATGCCCCCGCCCCGCTTTATCCACTGGACATCCATCTTGTTCGGAATGTTGCCCCCGATCCACATCAAAAAGATCAGCACGACGCCGATGGTGAAGGGGAAGCTCAGATAATTGTGGGCATATTTCGCCCACTGCGACCATTCGGAGAACGCTTCGAAGCCGATCAGCGGCAGCAGCAACGGACGGCCGAAGGTGATGTTCAACCCCGAGACCGCGAGAATGATGAAACAGGTCGCCGTCATCCAGTGCACGAAGCGCTCAAAGGCGGAAAAGCGCTCCACGGTGCGGCCGGATCTGCCGCTTTGCAGCCGCACCATGCCGCGGCTGAGGTAGAAGACGACGAGCAGTGCCAGCATGCCGAGGATGGCGATGCCGCCGACCCAGCGCAGCGTCACATTGCGGAATTCGCGCCAGTCGCGTCCCGCCGGCTGCTCGAGTACGCCCGAACGCTGATCGGGTATGCTGACGCGCCCCTGGATCCGGTTGAGCTCCTGGAGAAGCTGCTGCTCTTTCACCGAGCTTGCGGTCGGGTTGACCTGCTGCGCGGCTGCGGGCATCGAAACGGCCACGAGCAGCACGAACGCCCAGGCGCCGAGTGCCAGGCGGATATATCTTCCAAAAGACACCATCAGCCTCCTCCTCGATCTAGTCGCCCTGCGCGCCGATTGTCAGGACCCGATCGTTTCGCGGTAGGCGGTCTTCCAGCCCCAGGCGCCGGAGCCGTAGCCGCGCTTGGTGACGCGCTCCTTGTAGATTTGGGCGATGATCTCGCCATCGCCGGCCAGCAGCGACTTGGTCGAGCACATTTCGGCACAGAGCGGCAGCTTACCCTCGGCGAGACGGTTCGCGCCATACTTCTCATATTCCTCTTTGCTGCCATCAGCCTCGGGGCCGCCCGCGCAGAATGTGCATTTGTCCATCTTGCCGCGCGAACCGAAGTTGCCGACCTTCGGATATTGCGGCGCGCCGAACGGACAGGCGTAGAAGCAATATCCGCAGCCGATGCAGAGGTCCTTGGAGTGCAGCACCACGCCGTCGGCGGTGGTGTAGAAGCAGTTGACCGGGCATACCGCCTGACAGGGCGCATCCGTGCAATGCATGCAGGCCATCGAGATGGAGCGTTCGCCCGGCTTGCCGTCGTTGATGGTGACGACGCGGCGCCGGTTGATGCCCCAGGGCACCTCGTGCTCGTTCTTGCAGGCTGTCACGCAGGCATTGCATTCGATGCAACGGTCGGCGTCGCAGAGGAATTTCATACGTGCCATAGTCGTTGCTCCTTATGCCGCCGCGATTTGGCAGAGAGTGACTTTGGGCTCCTGCATGCCGGTCGCCGGATCATATCCATAGGTGGTGATCGTGTTCGCACTTTCGCCGAGAACAAATGGATCGGTGCCCTTCGGGTAGTTGCCACGAAGATCCCGGCCGGCGAACCAGCCGCCGAAATGGAACGGCATCCAGGCGACGCCCTTGCCGACACGCTCGGTAACGAGCGCCTTCATCTTGGCCTTGGAATTTCTCTCGGCGCCCGTGACCCACACCCAGCCGCCGTCCTTGATGCCGCGATCGGCGGCATCGGCCGGGCTGATCTCGATGAACATGTCCTGCTGCAGTTCGGCGAGCCACGGATTGGTCCGCGTCTCCTCGCCGCCGCCCTCGTATTCGACAAGACGCCCCGAGGAGAGGATCAGCGGGAATTGTTTTGCAATTCCCTTCTCCACCGCCGCCTTCTGCACGGAGAAGCCGATATTGGGCACTCGGAATTGCTTGGCGTCCGGCAACGTCGGATATTTGGCGACCAGGTCGACCCGCGGCGTGTAGATCGGCTCGCGGTGAACCGGAATCGGATCCGGCAATCCGAAAGCGTTCATGCGAGCCTTGCCGTTGCCGTAGGGAACGCAGCCGTGCATCAGCGCCACCCGCTGGATGCCGCCCGACAGGTCGAGCGACCATGACACCGCGTCTGGATTGGCAGGATTGACCTTGTTGATCGTGGCCATCTCCGCTTCGGTCAGGTCCTTGTCCCAGCCGAGCTTCTTCAGGCTCGCCAGTGTGAATTCTGGATAGCCGTCCTTGATTTCCGAATCCTTGGAATAGGATCCGTCCGCCAGCAGGCTGACCTTTCGCGTCGTGCCGTCGGGAAGCTTCTCCTCGCGCTCGATGCCGAAACGCGGCCGGAACGTGCCGCCTCCGTCCATCACGCCAAGATTTGTGTTGTAGAGCAGCGGCGTACCTGGATGCTTGACTTCCGGTGAGCCCCAGCACGGCCAGGGCAGGCCGTAATAGTCGCCGCCGACTTCAGGATCGTCCTTGGGCGCCCGCATCGTCAGCATGTCGAACTTCGCCTGGTTCTTCATGTGCGCCTTGAGCCGCTCGGGCGACTGCCCGCAATAGCCGGTCGACCAGCTGCCGCGGTTCATCTCGCGGAGCACATCTTCCGCTTCAGGCAGATTGTTCTCGACCTTGATGTTCTTGAACATCTGCTCGGCAAAGCCGAACTTCTTCGCCATCAGATAGATGACCTCCAGGTCGTCCTTCGACTCAAAGATCGGTTTGACGATCTGCTCGCCCCATTGCAGCGAGCGGTTCGAGGCGACGCGCGAACCTTTGCACTCGAACTGCGTGGCAACCGGAAGGATGTAGACGCCGTCCTTGCGCCCGGCCTCCACGGCAAGCGATGCCCAGGTGGTCGGATGCGGGTCCGCTATCACAAGCAATTCGAGCGCCTTCAGGCCGTTCAGGGATTCGGGAATGCGGGTGATGCTGTTGCTGGCGTGTCCCTGCACGAACACAGCCCGCACATTATCCTTCTGCGCGACCTGATCTTTCGGCAACGTCACCGCGTCGAACCAGCGCGTGAGCGGGATGCCGGGGGTTTCCATGATCTGTTTGGATTCGAAGCGCGACTTCAGGAAGTCATAGTCGACCTCCCAAACCCGGGACCAGTGCTTCCAGGCGCCCTCCGCCAGCCCGTAATAGAACGGCAGCGTGACGATATCGAGCCCGACGTCGGTTGCTCCCTGCACATTGTCGTGGCCGCGGAAGATGTTGGCGCCTGTGCCCGCTTTGCCGACATTGCCGGTCATCAAGAGCAAGATGCAACTCGTCCGCACATTGGCGGTGCCGACCGTCTTCTGGGTCTGGCCCATGGCCCAGATCAGCGTTGAAGGCTTCTCCGTGGCGAATATCTTGGCAACGCGCTTGAGCTGTTCGCCCGGAATGCCGCTAACACGCTCCACTTCTTCCGGATTCCATTTATCGACTTCCTTGCGGAGATCGTCGAAGCCGTAGACGCGCTGCTTGATGAACTCCTTGTCCTCCCACCCGTTTTGGAGGATGTGCCACATCATGCCGTAGAGCACCGGGATATCGGTGCCCGGCCGCATGCGCACATATTCAGTCGCGTGGGCCGCGGTGCGCGTCAGGCGCGGGTCGATCACGATAAAGTTTGCCTTTTGGAGCTCCTTGCCCTCGAGCAGATGCTGCAACGATACCGGATGCGCCTCGGCCGGATTGCCGCCCATGATCATCTGGGTCTTGGCATTGCGGATATCGTTGAAGCTGTTGGTCATCGCGCCGTAGCCCCAGGTATTGGCCACGCCGGTAACGGTGGTCGAATGGCAGATACGCGCCTGGTGGTCGGTGTTGTTGGTGCCCCAGAACGCGCCGAGCTTGCGGAACAGATACGCGCCTTCATTGGTCATCTTGGCCGAGCCGAGCCAATAGACCGAGTCGCTGCTCGACTTCTCACGAATCTGCAACAGCTTGTCGCCGATCTCGTTGACCGCGGTATCCCAGGAGACGCGGGTCCATTTGCCGTCCACAAGCTTCATCGGGTAACGGAGCCTTCGGTCGCTATGGACGAGCTCGCGCACCGAGGCACCCTTGGCGCAATGTGAGCCGCGATTGATCGGCGACGCCCAGCTCGGCTCCTGTCCGATCCAGACGCCGTTGAGGACCTCCGCCGTCACGGTGCAGCCGACGGAGCAATGCGTGCAGACGCTCTTGCGGACGGTCGCCCCTGAGGTGAGCGGACCGGCCATTGCCGCTTCCGCCTTGCGCACGCTGCCGACCGGCAGCGTGCTCAGTGCGGCGAGACCGCCGCCGACGAGGCCAGATCGACGCAGGAAGGCACGGCGGTCGAAACCGCCACCTTGCGCCGAAAGTGACGCGGCGATCGATCCGCGGGATTGGGCTTCGGAACGCTGGCGTTGTGTTCTCTTGATCAGCACGGCCGCCTCCCTCAGGCAGGATAACGATTGACGCGATAATACTCCTTCACATGATCAGTCTCCTGATAGCGCGCCTTTCTCTTCTCATCGTTGCTCTCGCTGTCCGCCTGCGCTGATGAGATCAACGGCGTCGCCAGCGTCGCCCCGGCACCCACCGTGCCGACGCCGACCTTGCGCAGGAAATCACGCCGACCTACCTTCGCTTCCTTTTCGTTGCTCATCGCATCTCTCCGGACCATCCGCCTCATGTCAGTTCGCGATCGTAAATGCCTCAGCCTCGATTTCGATAAACAGACGGCCGAGCGCACCGACCGCCCGGTAAAATCTTGCGTTCTCAGCAGTCTCCATGTCGGAAAACAGACGGCCCATCCAGGGCGACACGTGTTTCTCGAAGAAGGCGCGCTGCGCGTCCGCCGACGCATCGAACCGCCCCTCGGCAAGACCCGCCATGATTTCGCACAGTGTCGCCGCGTGGTCCTCGGGCTCGAAATTGTTCTCGACGCGCTCGATGCCGAGTGCGGCGAGATCGTCGCGCAGGCGCGACAGTGGACGCTCGTTGAGAAAACCGGTGAGATAATAGGATGCATAGGGCAGCAGTTCGCCGCGCCCAAGGCCGACGAACAGATCGAAATATTCGCGTTCGACATCGGACGCGACGGCCCTCGATGCGGCCTCGGCAAGCGCCGCATGGGCACGTCCAAGTGGCGTTGCATCGTCGGAGAGCCGCGCGATCTGGTCGAGCAATGCCTTCGGCGGTGTCGATGACAGCAACGCCGCAAGCAGCGCATATTCCTGGCCGCGCGCGGCATCGACGGGATCAACGGTATCGTCCGGCATGGCGCTCTCATAATAGAGATCGGGCCGCAGCTCCGCGCGCGATACGCCGGTCGCCGTTTCGACGGCGATCACTCGCTGGGCAGGCACCCGGCTCCAGTTCGATACTGACGGCTGCGCAATGCCGATTTTGCGGGCGAGGAGAGCTACACCGCCTGCGGCATCGATGTCATGAGTAAGGCCCGCATCGCGCAACTGGACCTCCCATCCCTGGTGCCGAAGCGCTTATTTTTTGAACGATTCCAAGATTAGACCTCGGCGGGGAACCGGTCAATTGATCGCATAGCCTGAGGCTATATAGCCCTTGGTCGATGGGCTAACGCGGCAACGCACCTCCATGGGTGCGACGCGCCGTCGCGCCGTCGTTGCTCGCGACTTCGTGAGGCGTTTCCGATTGCACCGCAGCAAGCGGTTGGGGCAATTCGCAGGTCGAAATTTCATCAGAAGCGCCGTGGGAGATCGCCTCCGGCTGCGGTGGCGGTGTGCGCTCCGAATCGTCTGATTGTCGGCCGGTGCCCTGCCCGGCCGGCGCATCCGCAAGGTTCTCGGCAACGCTGCGCGCGCTGCCGATGACGCGGCCGATCAGGGCCTGAAGTTGCTCCGCCGAGCAGTCCAGCGGCCCGAAGCCCGGCATGGCGTTTGGATCGTTGAAGTCCCATGCATTCTCCGCAAGGCCTATGAAGTCGCGGATGGCGGGATCGGCGCTCCAGGCGCGGCGAAGCGCCGCACGGCTCAAGTCCTGGGGAATACCCTTGCGCAAGAACGCCGTGATGTCGGTAGCCGCGTCGATCGAATCGATCGGAGGCAGGCTCGCCAGATCCACTGCTTCCGGCGCGGGATCTACCGCCGCAGCCGGCGGCGGCGCTGCAAGCTGCGGCTCGGCTGGCGGGGATGGCAGTGAGGCGTCGACAGCGGCTTTCGCCTCCTGCTTACGGC
>Ga0210410_10005409_pt1 | contig 11112 bp, 7 predicted proteins | sample IncBWC4MmetaG_FD_161058 | JGI IMG/M metagenome (GOLD analysis project Ga0210410, IMG submission 161058) | Forest soil microbial communities from Barre Woods Harvard Forest LTER site, Petersham, Massachusetts, United States - Inc-BW-C-4-M | ecosystem: Environmental > Terrestrial > Soil >... | reverse complement strand
ATCTGGCTGGCCTCCTGCGCGGGCAGTCCCACTCCGGTATCGTTGACCGACACCATGAGATGTCCGTCTTCCGCTCGCTGCGATTGGATGGCCACCTCCCGAATTCCATCCACTCCCTTCATCGCATCGATGCTGTTCATGATGAGATTCATCATCACTTGCTGCAATTGAACGCGGTCTCCCAGCACTTCAGGAAGATCCGTCGCCAGTTCCGTCTGGACGGATATTTTGTATCGTGTTGCCTCGCCCCGCAGAAGAACGATCATCTCTCGAATGATTTCGTTTACATCCACTTGCTCCCGTTCCGAAGTACCTTTCTTGAAAAGTAGGCGGATCCGGCTGACGATTTCCGCGGCACGGGTCCCGTCTTTCACGATTCTCATCGCCGCCTCGCGGGCCTCTTCCAGATCGGGCTGATCGCGCGTAAGCCATCGCAAGCAGGTATTCGCATTCGTGACGGCGGCCGCAATCGGTTGATTCACTTCGTGAGCCAGCGAAGCAGTCAGCTCTCCCATCGTGGTCACCCGGTTTACGTGGGCGAGGTCTGCACGCGCCTCACGCAGCGCTTCTTCCGCCCGCTTGCGTTCGGTGACGTCCATCACCGCTCCAACAAACTCGATGCTGCTCGATTCGTCGCCTAAGGCATGAGCGACAACATGGACATATTTGACGGAACTATCCGGCATCACCAAGCGATACTCATGATCAAAATCCTTCCCATCCTGTGCCGCGCGCACGACTGTCTGTTTTACCAAGGCCGCGTCTTCTGGGTGAACTCGTTGAAGAATAAGTTCTACAGTCGGCTTCGTCGTTCGGTCGTATTGGAAGATTCGAAAGGATTCATCTGACCAGATGAGCTCACCAGTGGACACTTTCCAGCCGAAGCTGCCAGTGTGGCTTAAACGTTGTGCTTCCGATAGGTACGCCTCGCTTTGCTGCAGCTTCTCTTCCTGGAGCTCCAAGGTCTGCGTAACGAATCGCCTATCCAACGAGGACGTCAACAAAGCCAGCCCGAGGACGGTAAAGGTGGCGGCGGCAATCCCGGCAGTCCCGAGTGCCGAGATACTTACGGCATGAGACAGGTCCGCCGGCACGCCCGAGGGCGTGAAACTTGCAGCGGCCATGCCAGTGTAATGCATGACGGGGATCGCGGCGCCCATCACGACGGCGCCTACTAACTTGTCCCTGCCAAGTCCTGTTTTCTCATCCCGGAAGTGAAAGGTAATCCATAGCGCAGCAAGAGAAATCAGAACAGCGAACACGATGGACAGGACAACGAAATAGGAATTAAACCGGCATGTAGCAGGTAACCGCATGGCGGCCATGCCTATGTAATGCATGCCAGCAATACCCGCACCCATCAGGACACTTCCCGCAAGCGCTCGCAGCAATCCCATTTTTTGCCGGCTCACCAAGCCCAGCGCAACGACCGAAGCGAGAATGGCCGCAAACAGTGACAGCAGAACCGTCGGCCAATGGTAGGCCACAGGAATCGGCAGTATGAACGCCAGCATCCCAATGTAGTGCATGGACCAAATGCCAGTCCCCATCGCACCAGCACCGCCCAGCAGCCAAACCGCACGAGTCCAACCGTCCGAGGCAGTTACACGACCTGCAAGATCCAGAGCAGCGTACGACGCAAACATGGCGATCAACACCGAAAGTGCCACGAGTGCGTAGTTGTACGAGCCAATCAGGTTCACGGCAATTCATGCTCCTCGACTGTGGTGGGCAGGCTGACGTAAAAGCTCGCACCCCGCGGAGAGTTCTCGCCAGCCCACAAGCGCCCGCCATGCGATTCTATAATGGAGCGGCTGATGGACAATCCCATGCCGATCCCCTGAACTTTTGTGCTAAAGAACGCTTCGAAGATTTGATCCGCCTGCTGCACGGGCAGCCCCACGCCGGTATCGCTAACGGAAACTAGGACGTGGCCATTTTCCGCCCGCTGTGACTGGATGGCGAGTTCCCGCGTTCCTTCCACGTCCTTCATCGCATCGATGCTGTTCATGATGAGATTCATCAGCACCTGCTGCAATTGCACGCGATCCACCATGACCTGGGGAAGATCCGTCGCCAGTTCCGTCCCGACGAATATGCTGTGTCGCGTTGCCTCGCTGCGCAACAGGACGATCATCTCCCGAATGACTTCATTTACATCTACCAGCCCCCGTTCCGAAGTACCTTTCTTGAAGAGTAGGCGGACACGGCTGACGATTTCCGCGGCACGGGTCCCGTCTTTCACAATTCTCATCGCGGCCTCGCGGGCCTCTTCCAGATCGGGCTGATCACGCGTAAGCCATCGCAAGCAGGTATTCGCATTGGTGACGGCGGCGGCTATCGGTTGATTTACTTCGTGCGCCAGGGAGGCGGTCAGTTCTCCCATAGTAGTCACCCGGTTTATGTGCGCGAGGTCCGCAAGCGCCTGACGCAATCTCTCGCGTTCAATTTCCGCCCGCTTCCGCTCGGTCATGTCGATCACGGTACCGACGAATTCAACGAGATCATCGGATGGGCTGGGAACGGGATGTCCTACCGCGTGGATGTCTCTGATCTCGCCGCCGGGATGAACGATTCGGTAATCCAGCTCGAACTCTACTTTCTCACGCCCTGCTCTCTCGACCGCTTCCCTAACTTTGGCTTGATCATCCGTATGGATGCGCTGAAAGAACGCTTCGTATCGTGGTTGTTCGCCGTGCGGATCAAAACCGAGCACGCGGTAGCATTCTTCGGACAAGTACCTGATCTCCCCCTTGGCAGGTATGGATGCCCAACTGCCAGTGTGGCTGAGTCTCTGCGCTTCCGCCAGATAGCCATCAGTTCGGCGCAACGATTCTTCCGCAGACTTGCGCTCACGGCTCTCTGCTTGCAACGCCTCGTTCGTATTCTGGAGTTCTTGAACTGTTTCTTTCAGGCCATCGCGCGCACGCCTAACCGATTCCGTAGCCCTCCTTTGCGCGGCGCTCAGCAATCCGACAAACAGAAGCGAACTCACAAAGCCGACTAACCTGGGTACCGCCGCGGGTTTCACGGCCAACGAATGCATTGGAGACAGAAAATAGAAATCGAAAGCCAGAGAGGAGAGGGCCGTCGCAAGCAATCCCGGTGCAGCTCCACCGAACCACGCACTGAGCAGGACGGCGATAACAAACAGTGCAAGCGGAGACTCTTCCAAATGCAGCACCGGCCACTGTGTAAGTTTCAATGCTGCCATGACTGACAAAACCGCAATCCCATACCTCCAGATTACAGGCGGCTTGGGCAACAGAAGAGGATTGGACCTGGACATACTTCCACTCCCACCATGCAAGGGGTCGCTTCCCACAATAAACTGAACAAACTGTCACGATTCTGGGCTGCTGCGCGGGCATTTTGCAAGAAGGTTATTTCTTGCCGCTTGGTTCCAGGTCGCGAAAAGTTTCCCCGCCTAAGTTCTGATGCTTGAATTTTAATTAGAGCAGGGGCCCATTCCAGGCAGATCGTAGCCCGTGCCTCATCCAGGCAAATAGACGGAATGACAACACTCCGACACGTGTGCGTGAGGATTGAACTCGTGAAAACGCCCGTAAATTGGGGCATCCCCCATTCCCCCAATTGTTTCGGGGGCGCTTTCGTCCCGTGTGTCTCTGGCACACCGATTGCTTTGTCTGCTGGTGTGTACTGTTTTTACCAGAGCGAGGAGGTAGGAGCCATGGAAGGGCTTTGCTCGACCTGCATGAATGAAGCGTCAGACGGTGAATTGGTAGCAGCTACAAAGTGTGGAAATACGGAGGCTTTCGACCAATTGGTTTTTCGCCATGAACGAAGAGTTCTTACCGTGGCGCAACGCATCGTGAACAACCGGGAAGACGCTGAAGATGTCGCGCAGGAAAGTTTTCACAAGGCCTTCCTTCATGTCGGCTCCTTTCAAGAGAAATCACTTTTTTCTACTTGGCTCATACGCATCGTCATGAATGAAGCGTATATGGTGCTGCGCCGGAGGAGGAGAACTTTCGAGGTTTCGTCCGATAGCGCTGAAGACGGTACCGAGTCCATTGCGGCGACGTTTGTGGACAAAAGCTCGAACCCGGAACAATCCTGCTGGCACCAGGAGCGCACGAAATTGTTGACTGAGGTGATTAATCGCCTAAGTCCAAAGCTTCGAAGAACAATTTGGTTGTACGACATCGAGGAACACTCTCTCAACGAAACCGCGCAGATTTTGGGCACGTCGATTGCGGCTGTGAAATCACGCCTCTACCATGGTCACGAAAAATTGCGTGGAACCATGAACCCTGGCCACCAACTTGGAATAGGTGCTCCGGGTTCCAGCGAAGCACGATGCTAGGAACACTGAGCGCGGTCCGTTCGCAAGAGAAATTGCGGATGCAGTTTTCAGCCCCTAGAAAGGTCCATTCATCCACGGCGCTGTCTCCACGACAGTTCGCAAAGAGGCAAGGTTGGAAAGCCGCCGGGCGAGCCCTGATTTCCGGCTACGTGGATTCCTACACGCTGTTGAACTTTGGAGTGTACGCCTCATTCATGAGCGGCAACACCACTTCTGCTGGTTTGCATATTGGGCGGGCAAATCTCGCCGCAGCTGCGCAAAGTTTGCTTCCGATTCCGTTTTTTGTTCTCGGCATCCTGGTAGGAACATTGCTCATACACACCGAACCTCAACATAGCTTGACCAGGCTGTCCCTGTTGGTCGCGGCGATGCTGACGATAGGTGCCGCTGCCTCCTACTTCGCCTGGCCCGAGTGGACGAGCATTCTAGTGTTGAGTACTTCTATGGGCATCATGAATACGTCTATAACTCACGTGGGCGGGCAATCCGTGAGCCTGGGCTTTGTGACCGGGAACTTGAACAATTTGGGTCAGCACCTCGCGATGGAAATCAACCGAGTCCCCGTACAACACGCGCAGGGCTCATGGGACACACACTGGCTGCGAGCCGCAGTGTTGGCCGGCATATGGAGCGCCTTCTTCTTGGGAGCTGCACTGGGGGCGGCTTTGGCGGCCCGCTTAGCCAATTGGACCCTGCTGTTGCCCGCACTCATTTTGCTGGTTTTCGTTGTGGTGGATCGCCCAGCGATTTCAGGCGTCTAAATACTGACAACCATTCAATTCGTTGGACTTTTCTCGCGTAAGCCGCGCAGTTAAATTGCGTCAGAACGTCGTAAGCGCGCCTGTTTTCAACTACTTCCCGAAACTTTCGCTCGGCCTTCACAATGGTATCCAAACTGCAACGTTAGGGCTGCGATACAAGAAGACTGTTGAAGGGGGATCTCGTGCGAAAGTTGTTCTACTGTCTGAGTAGCATTCTCTTGGCGGTTCTACCAATCTTCGCCGAAACGGCGAGCGCGTCGAGTCAGACCAAAGGTGACGACCGATTGAAAAATTCTGGCACAGCCTTGAAAGAGATTCTCGACGTACCGGATTACATTCCGCGGGACTTGCTTGATAACGCAGATTGCGTCGTTGTCTTCCCCTCGGTCTTAAAGGCCACGTCCAAAGGTGGCGGTAGCTACGGGCGGGGCGCGATGTCGTGCCGCCAGGGCGATGGTTTCAAGGGCCCGTGGGGCGCTCCAACGATGATGGCACTCGATGGCGGAAGCTTCGGCTTTCAGATCGGCGGAGAAGCTACGGATGTTGTGCTGCTTGTGATGAACGAATGCGGCGTGAGAGGCGTACTCAATAGCAAAGTCAAGCTAGGAGCGGATGCTTCCGTGGCCGCGGGTCCGGTCGGCCGCGATTGGTCGGCGGAATCGGACGCGACTTTGCGAGCCGAAATTTTGAGTTACTCAAGAGCACGTGGCCTGTTTAATGGCGTCTCTCTTGAAGGCTCCACAATCCGTCCGGACAATGGCGACAACCGCCGTGTGTACGGCAGGACAATTCCTGCGAGGGATATCGCTTTGTCCGGAACTTTCGCCGTGCCCCCAGCTGCCGAGGAATTAATCTCGACACTCGATACCAAAACCCCTAAGCACAGGGCGTAACTCCGATTTGGTTAATGCAGTCCAGCGCCGCGGATTGCCCGCATCGCTCGGTGGAGGGATAGGCATGGGTTTCGCAGAGGCACAGTCTGGCGATGGTAGCTTGACGGTGCGTGGGCACTCTTGGCACTTGAATGCCGTCCCCGAATCACCGGTGCGCAGATTCTCCCTAAGGTTTCTGACGGGATCGGCGCGCGCACTCATCGTGTGTCTTGTCGTGCTTCTTGTTCGCCCTTTGCCTCTTTCCGCACAGACGCTCCACTATGCGAAAACTCCGGATGTGAACAATGGACAGAAGGTTTACAACGGCGGCTGCATTGCCTGTCACGGGAGCGAAGGGAAGGGTGCGCCCATGGCCAGCACGGTTTTCAGGCGGCCAGACACGTTTCCGGACTTCACGGACTGCGCTGGGACGACGCCTGAACCGAACGGCAATTGGAAGGCGGTGATCGTGCATGGCGGGCCATCGCGTGGGCTCTCGCAGATTATGCCCGCGTTTGGGGATCTGCTGACGGACGAGGACATCAACGACGTGATCGCGTACATGCGGGGATTCTGCAGGAATGTCCACCACGATCCGCTGGGCGAGCTAAATCTGCCACGGGCATTGGTTACAGAGAAGGCGTTTCCGGAGAACGAGATTGTGATTTCTACGGCGGCGAGCGCTTCGGGGGCGCCGGCGTGGACTACGGACATCATTGATGAACGAACGATCATTGACGCCCGGACGCAGCTCGAAACCGATGTTCCGGTGAACTATGCGGACCAGGCGCACAACTGGACGGCGGGTTTTGGGGACATTACGCTGGCGCTAAAGCGGGAGATGTTTTCTAGTTTGCGGACGGGTTCGATCCTGAGTCTGCAGGGCGGAATTTTGCTGCCAACTGGGGATAGCAAGCGAGGGTTCGGTGCAGGGACGACGCAGTTCGAACCCTTTGCGGCGTTCGATCAGCTGTTCAAGGAGAACACGTTTTTGCAAACTCAATTGGGGGCAGACCTGCCGGTGGATACAAGCGTGGCTCCGCGCAGCATGTTCTGGCGGGCGGCGGTAGGGCAAGCGATGGCTCCGGACCACATGCTGGGACGGCTATTTTCGCCCATGGTCGAGTTTTTGGCGGTACGCGACTTCAGGCCGGGGGCGAGTACCAACTGGGACGTTCTGCCGGAGATGCAGATCACCGTAAGCAGGCGGCAACATGTCCGGATAGGCTTTGGCGTAAGGGAGCCGTTCGCGAATACACAGGGGCGAACGCCGCAGGTGCTGTTCTATCTGCTTTGGGACCGGGCGGACGGGAAGTTATGGGAAGGTTGGCGATGAGACTCGGTTGGGGTAGTGCGGTTTTTCTAGGGCTCGCAGCGATCGGGGTTCCGGCAATGCTGCGCGGCAAGTCGCAAACGGAGAACGCGAAGGGCGACAAGACGCCTCCGGGAACTTTTTTTCGGACATCGGAACGGTGCGTGGCTTGTCATAACGGGCTCAAGACGAGTTCGGGCGAGGATATTTCGATCGGATTGGAGTGGAGCGCAAGCATTATGGCTAACTCGTCCCGCGATCCTTATTGGCAAGGAAGCGTGCGGCGGGAGTCAATGGACCATCCGGAGTCGAAGCAGGTGATCGAAGACGAATGCTCGATCTGCCATATGCCGGCTGTCCGGATGTCGGACCGGGATGCGGGGAAGCACACTCAGCTCTTTTCGCGTTTTCCGTTGCAGAAGTTCCCTAATGGGGACCGCGCGGCAGCCGATGGGGTCACCTGCTCGGTTTGCCACCAGATTGAGAAGACGGGGCTGGGGACTGAAGAGACCTTCGTCGGAAATGTGGTCTTCGCGAAACCACTCCAGAACGACGAGCGGGCCGAATATGGACCCTTTGACATCGACAAAGGCCACCAGACCGTGATGCACTCCTCGACGGCGACGTACTTCCCGACCAGGGGCGACCATATGCGCGAGGCCGGCCTTTGCGGGAGCTGCCACACGCTATACACTGCGGCGCTTGGGCCGAACGGCGAGAAGCTGGCAAAGTTCCCGGAGCAAATGCCGTTCCAGGAGTGGCAGCACAGCGACTACGCGACAAACCAGACCTGCCAGGACTGCCATATGCCCGTGGTGAACGAGGCGGTAGCGGTGACGGCGCTGTACGGCTCGCCCCGCGAGGGCATGCACCGGCACGTGTTTGTCGGAGCGAATTTCGTTATGGAGGGAATGCTGCAAGATCATCGCGATGAATTGGCGACGGAGGCACAGCCCGAAGAGATGGATGCGGCGATGAAGCGCACGACCGAGTTTTTGAAGACGCAAGCCGCGAAAGTGACGATTACACAGGTGGATGCGACGCCGAATGGGCTTGCCGTAGATGTGCATGTGGAGAATCTGAGCGGACATAAACTGCCTACAGCTTATCCTTCGCGGCGGGTGTGGCTACATTTTGCGGTGAGCGACAGCAATGGGCGTGTGGTGTTTGAGTCGGGCGCGCTCAATCCGGACGGATCGATTGTAGGCAACGACAACGACGAAGACCCTCTGAAGTTCGAGCCGCATTATCGTGAGATTGCGAGTTCACAGGAAGTGGAAATTTACGAACCGATTCTGAAGGATTCGGAGGGGAGGGTTACGACCGGTCTGCTCCATGCTGTCGGCTACTTAAAGGATAATCGGCTGTTGCCGCACGGCTTCGATAAGGCCACCGCAAACAAGGATATCGCGGTGACCGGCGACGCGGCAAACGATCCGGGATTCACAGACAGCGGAAGCTCGGTGCGGTATGTGGTCTCGACCGGAAACGCAACGGGACCGTTCAAAGTGGAGGCGGAACTTTGGTTTCAACCCATTGGTTTTCGGTGGGCGCACAATCTGACACCTTACAAGGCGGAGGAACCGCAACGAATGGTGCGGTATTACGAAGCGGCGGCCCAGAGGTCGGCGGTGATGCTGGCTAAGGCAGAAGCTACTCGGTAAGGATCAAACGGGGAAAGATCGGATAGTTGCCCGCCCCCATATTGATGCTTTCGCTGTGCTGGAGTGCCCAGCGAGTTCACGTATCTGAAGCAGTGCCTAAATGGGCGTATTGCTATAGTGCCCCCCTTCTGAGATATTGACTAAGACCCTGTTGCGCCTCCTTCCATCTCGGCATCCTTGTCGAGATACATGCTGTTCAAATGCTGACATTCAGTCAATTCGTTGGACTCTTCTCAAGTGAGCCACGCACTTAATTTCCGCAGGACTTTCTTAAGCACGTTCATTTTCAGCTAGTTCCCGAGACTTTCATTCAGGCTTGACAATGGTATCCGGACTGCATCGTCGTAAGCGCTGGACAATAGAGAACTGCCGGAGGGAAATCAAATGCGAAGGTCATTGGCTTGTCTGAGTAGCATTCTCCTGATTATTTTGCCGCTCCTGGCTGAGGTGGCGACCGCGGCGGACAAAACCAAAGACGACGACCGACTGAAAAATTGTGGCACGGTCCTGAGAGAAATTCTCGACGTGCCCGATGACATTCCGCAGGATTTGCTCGATAAGGCAGATTGCGTCGTTGTCTTTCCCTCTGTCTTAAAGGCCGCATTCATCGTTGGCGGAAGCTACGGGCGGGGCGCTATGTCGTGCCGCCAGGGCGACGATTTCAAAGGCCCCTGGGGCGCGCCCACGATGATGGCCCTTGAAGGAGGAAGCTTCGGCTTTCAGATCGGTGGAGAAGCTACGGATTTTGTGCTGCTCGTGATGAATGAAGGCGGTGCTAGGGGAATCCTCGGCAGCAAAGTGAAGCTGGGAGCGGATGCTTCCGTGGCCGCTGGCCCGGTCGGCCGGGATACGTCAGCCGAGTCGGATGCGACTTTGCGAGCTGACATTTTGAGCTACTCAAGAGCGCGTGGGCTGTTTGCCGGAGTCTCTCTCGAAGGCTCCACGATCCGTCCGGACAACGGCGACAACCGCCGTCTGTACGGCAGGAAGATCTCTGCGAGGGATATTGTTCTGTCCGGAACTGTCACTGTGCCCCCAGCAGCCGGGGAATTGATCTCGACCCTCGATACGAAAACGCCGAAGCACCGGGCGTAAGTTCGAGGCGGTCGATGCAGTCCGGCTGTGCCGGACGGGAAGATTGGGACTGAGCCATGTGGATTGTTCGACTTGCGCTGAAGCGGCCTTATACCTTCGTGGTTATGGCCATCCTCATTCTGATCCTAGGGACACTCGCAATCGTGCGGACCCCCACCGATATCTTTCCGAATATCAACATTCCAGTGGTCAGCATTATTTGGACTTATAACGGATTAGTTCCTGAGGATATGGCGGACCGGATTGTCAGCATTACAGAACGAGCTCTCACAACAACGGTCGATAACATCGAGCATATCGAGTCACAGTCGCTGAACGGTATCGCTGTCGTTAAAGTGTTCCTGCAGCCCAATGCAAACATTCAGCAGGGCATCGCGCAAATAACGGCGGTTTCTCAGACTCAGCTCAAGCAATTACCTGCCGGGACAACGCCGCCCCTCATTCTGGCGTATAGCGCATCGAGTGTGCCCGTCCTGCAATTAGCGCTGTCAGGCCAAAATCTTTCGGAACAACAGCTCAATGACTACGGCCTAAATTTTATTCGGACGCAGATCATTACGGTGCCGGGTGCATCCGTTCCGTATCCCTACGGTGGAAAACAACGCCAGGTGCAGGTGGACCTGAATACCACGGCATTGCAGTCGAAAGGCCTGTCGGCACTGGATGTGGTGAATGCGATCAGCGTTCAAAACCTAATCCTGCCCACCGGAACGTCGAAAATCGGGTCCAGGGAGTACGACGTTTCCATCCCCAACGCAGCGCCGCAAACGATTGCGGACCTGAACCGCATCCCGATCAAATCGGTCGGCGGTACCACCATTTACGTTAAGGATGTCGCCTGGGTGCGGGATGGATTTCCCCCGCAGACAAATATCGTGCGGGTGAACGGGCAAAGGTCAGTACTGCTGACGATTCAAAAGGCGGGCGATGCATCGACACTGAACGTGATCTCAGGCATCAAGGCGCTTCTCCCTCAAATTCAGCAGTCAGTTCCACCTCAGCTGCAGATATCTCCCCTCGCGGATCAATCGATTTTTGTCCGCGGCGCGATCAGCGGCGTTGTCCGGGAGACGCTGATCGC
>Ga0210410_10005407_pt1 | contig 11117 bp, 10 predicted proteins | sample IncBWC4MmetaG_FD_161058 | JGI IMG/M metagenome (GOLD analysis project Ga0210410, IMG submission 161058) | Forest soil microbial communities from Barre Woods Harvard Forest LTER site, Petersham, Massachusetts, United States - Inc-BW-C-4-M | ecosystem: Environmental > Terrestrial > Soil >... | reverse complement strand
GCGGATGCTCGCCTGGCAGTTGCAGGGCGGACTAGGCGAGAAACGCGAGCGGGCGCCGAAGGCATGACGACACTGGTGACGGGTGCGGCGGGATTTCTGGGCAGCCACGTGGCGCGGCAACTGGTGGCGCGCGGGGAAACGGTGCGCGTGCTGGTGCGGGCGTCGAGCAGCAACAGGGCTATCAGCGATTTGCCGCTTGAATACGTGACCGGCGATTTGCGGGATATGGCTTCGCTGGACCGGGCGATGGCGGGCGTGGTGCGGGTATATCATGTGGCGGCGGATTACCGGTTATGGGCGAAAAAAACGCAGGATATCTACGACTCAAACGTTGGCGGAACGAAGAATCTGTTGGCAGCGGCGAAGCGAGCGGGCGTGGAGCAACTGATTTACACGAGCACGGTGGCGACGATTGCGGTGGACCGGCCGGAATTGCCGAACGAGTTTACGGATGCGAAGCTGGAAGAGATGGTGGGGCACTACAAGCGGTCGAAGTGGATGGCGGAGCGCGAGGCTTTGCAGGCGGCGAAAGAGGGTCTGCCGGTGATTGTGGCGATGCCGACTACGCCGGTGGGTCCTTGGGACTGGAAGCCGACGCCGACGGGGAAGATTATTCTGGATTTTCTGAACGGGAAGATGCCGGGATATGTGGAGACGGGATTGAATTTTGTGGGCGTGGAAGAGTGCGCGGCGGGTCATCTGCTGGTGGCGGAGCGCGGTAAGGTTGGAGAGAGATATTTGCTGGGAGCGGAGAACTTGACCTTGAAAGGACTGCTCGATTTGCTGGCGACGATAACGGGTTTGCGGGCGCCGGGAATGAAGATTCCGCATGGAGTGGCGCTCGGTGTAGCTTATCTGGAGACCGCGTTTTCACGGCTGGTGGGGAAAGAGCCGCAGATTCCCGTGGAAGGCGTAAAGATCGCGAAACATAAAATGTTTGTGGATGCATCGCGGGCGCAGCGCGAACTTGGATTTAAGCCCGGGCCCGTGGTGGCGGCGCTGGAGCGGGGAGTGCGGTGGTATCGGGAGAACGGGTATGTCACGGCGCGACGGTCGAGGAAGATCAAGTTGGCAGCTTGAAGATGGAAGTAAAGGAAGTAAATGAGGCATAGGAAGCAAAGGAGCGGACGCGCGAGGGATTGTGAATGAAGGTTCTGGTCACATTTGCGGTTGAGGCGGAGTTCGCGGCGTGGCGGAGGCTGCGGGCGTTTAACATGATTGATTACCAGGGGCTGAAGTTGCGAAGGACGGTGATTGGGGGCAATGAGGTCACTGTTCTGATTACCGGTGTGGGGGCGCAGGCTGCGGCGCAGGCTATGGATTTGATGATGCGGATGGCGGATAAGGATCAGCATTTTGATGTATGTGTTTCAAGCGGATTGGCCGGAGCGCTATGCGATACGCTGAGTGTTGGAGATGTGATCGCGCCGAAGGAACTGATTGTTGAGCTGAAACATGCGGGGCATGGAGCGGAGCGGTTGGAGGTAGATGGCGATTTGCGACAGATGGCGCTGGGCCGCGGTGCTAAGAACGCGAATTGCCTGTTTACGACGGATGAGATTCTGGTGAAAGCCAGCCAGAAGAAATCCTGTGCGTCGCGGGCGCAATCGGTGGATATGGAGAGCTTTGAGATCGTGAAAGCGGCATTGGCGTGGGGAGCCCGGAGCGTGGTGATTCGGGCGATCAGTGATGCTGCCACGGAAGACATGCCCATCAATTTCAACCTCACGCTGTCTGAAAAAAAAGAGGTGAGTCTCAGCAAGGTGCTGGTTCAACTGCTAAAAAATCCGCTGGCGCTACCGTCACTGATTCGTTTTGGAAGGCAGAGCAAGCGCGCCGGGGCTGTCCTGGCAACGTTTCTCGAGAGCTATCTGAGGGATCTGGCGGGTGTTGAGAGCAGGAAACAGGTCAGCGAGACGGCGGCACGATGAGCCGGCCGGGAACAGTGGCGGAGCAGGTGAGGACGCTGGGGCCGATACCCAGGACAATGCGGGCAGGGGTGTATCGCGAGAAGGGAATTGTGCGAGTGGAAGAAGTGCCGGTGCCGCAAGTGGGCGACGGCGAGGTGCTGATCAGGGTGGCGGCGTGCGGCGTCTGCGGGACGGATATCAAAAAAATCTTTTACGGGTATGTGGAGCCGCCGCAAATCCTGGGCCACGAGCTTGCGGGGACTGTGGTGGCGGTGGGGCGTGGCGTCACAAAATGGAAGCCGGGCGACCGGGTGATGAGTTTTCATCACATTCCGTGCGGGGAATGCTTCTTTTGCGAGCGGCGGATGTTTTCGCAGTGCGAGCTGTACAAGACCACGGGATTAACGGCGGGATTCACACCGAACGGCGGGGGATTTGGCGAGTACGTGAAGGCGATGCCGTGGGTGGCGGAGCGAGGGATAGTGGCGCTGCCAGATGACGTCAGCTTCGAAGAGGCCACGTTCCTGGAGCCGATTAACACCATCGTCAAAGCGGTTCAGAAGGCTAGGGTTAGAGCAGGGGAAACAGTATTGATTATCGGGTGCGGACCTATCGGACTGCAGCTATTGATGGTTACCGAAATCGAGGGGGCACGCATCTATACAAGCGACCCGGTGGCTACGCGCCGGGAAAAGAGCTTGCGGCTCGGAGCACTTGAGTCTTTTAACCCTGTAAGTGGTAAGCTAGTTGAAGAAATCCGGGCCCGGTCGGAGGGTCGCGGGGCAGACGTGGTTCTTGTTGCCGTGGCGCATCCAGCAGTTGTGGTGGAAGCGCTGGCGGCGGCGAGGCCAGGGGGGCGGGTCCTCCTGTTTGCCGCCAACGATCCAGTCACAAAAATAGAGTTTCCAGCCTCGGCGGTGGGGATCGACGAGAAGGAAATCCTTGGCAGCTATAGTGCGGCGGTTGACATCCAAGAAAGTGCGGCAGAACTGGTGCTGGGGAAGAAACTGCCGGTAATGGATATCGTCACGCACAGGTTCCCTTTGGATAGAATCCAGGAAGGCTTGGAACTGGCGGCGCATCCGACGGATGATTCCTTGAAGGTACTGATCACGCACAAATGAAAACAGCGTCCCCAAAGAAAAGCGAGCTTGGACTGGAAGAGGCGCCTTTCCAGGAAAAGGTCGTTGTCCCTTCTCGAATGACCGCGGCCGTGCTCTACGGCAGCGAAGATCTGCGAATTGAACAAATTGACGTGCCGGCACTGGCGGTGGACGAGGTGTTGCTGCGCGTGCGGCTCGCGTTGACGGACGGCACGGACCTGAAGGTGTGGAAGCGCGGGTATCACGCGAAAATGATCCAACCGCCGGCGGTGTTCGGGCACGAGGTGGTGGGCGAAATTGTGGCGATGGGGAAGCGCGTGGATCCCCGGTGGCGGCTGGGAACGCGGGTGATTGCGGCGAATTCGGCGCCCTGTTTGCGGTGCTATCACTGTCGGCGCGGGCAGGAGAATCTTTGCGACGATCTGCTGTTCAATAACGGGGCGTACGCCGAGTACATGCGGATACCGGGCAGGATTGCGCGGGAAAATATGCTGGAAGTGCCGCACGGAGTGGACGACCACAGCGCGGCGCTGGTGGAGCCGCTGGCCTGCGTGCTGCGCGGCGTGCACGAAATGGAAGTGCGCACGGGGGATTCGACCGTGGTGATCGGGTGCGGCCCGATTGGATTGATGTTCGTGCGAATGCTGACGCGGCGGGGAGTGCGCGTGATTGCCCTGGCGCGGCGCGAAGGGCCGCTGGCGGTGGCGCGGAAGCTGGGCGCCGCAGCGGCGATCAATGTCACGGAAACCGCGGATGTAGCGGCGGCGGTGCGGGCATTGACCGACGAGGGACGCGGGCCGGATTCGGTGGTGGAAGCCGCGGGAAACCCGGCCACGTGGGAGCAGGCCCTGGCGATGGTGCGGCGCGGTGGCGTGGTGAATTTCTTCAGCGGGCTGCCGACAGGAACGCGCGTGGAAATCGAGCCCGCCTCGATTCATTACTCGGAGATCAAGATTATTTCGCCGTTCCACCATACGCCACGATTTATTCGCGAGGCGCTCGAGGCGATCCGGCGCGGCGATATTTCGGCGCACGATTTTGTCACCGAAGACATTCGACTGGAAGACCTGCCGCAGGCGTTTGAACGCATGAAGACACGGAGCGGGGAAATCAAGCTGGCGGTGAGGCCGTGAGCAGTGGCCAGCGACCCACTCGGCAAGCTCAGGGCAGGCCGGCGACCAGTTGCCAGTGAAGAGATAGCCCACCCCTTTTTAAATCTCCTAGAGGATAGATACAGCTGATGCTGCGTGCTGGTGAATTGAAGATTGCCGCAAAGCTGCCAGCGGATGGCTGTGCGCCGAGTGAAGCGCAGGCTTATACGCGCTGGCTGGCGACGCATCATTACGAGAATTTCAACGTGGCGTCGTGGCTGCTGCCGAAGGAATTGCACCAGCATTTCTACAATTTGTATGCGTATTGCCGCTGGGCGGATGACCTGGGCGATGAAATTCCGGTAAGAGAACGGGCGCTGGAGTTGCTGGATTGGTGGGAGCGGGAACTGGATGCCTGCTACGAGGGGCGGCCTTCGCACCCGGTGTTTGTGGCGCTGCGCGAGACGATTGTGGCGAAGGATGTGCCGAAACAGCCGTTTGCGGATCTGTTGAAGGCGTTCCGGCAGGATCAGGTGGTGAAGCGGTATCCGACCTGGAATGCGGTGCTGGATTACTGCTTATATTCGGCCAATCCTGTGGGGCGGCTGGTGCTTTATCTGTGCGGGTACCGGGATGAGGAGAGGCAAAAGCTTTCTGACGCGACTTGCACAGCGCTGCAGTTGGCGAATTTCTGGCAGGACGTTTCGCGGGATCTGGAGATCGGACGGATTTACATTCCACTGGATCGGGCGGCGGCGCATGGACTGGGCGAGCAGGATATCGTTTTGAGGAAATTCGATTATCGCTACGAATCGTTGATGAAGGAGCTGATCGAATATACGCGGGGACTTTTTGAGAACGGAATGCCGCTGGCGAGGAAGGTGGACGGCAAGTTGAGCGTGGACCTGGACATGTTCAGCCGGGGCGGGCTGGCGGTGTTGGATTCAATTGAGGCGATGGGTTACGACACGCTGCACCGGCGACCGGAAGTGAGCAAGGTGAAGCAGGCGGGATTGCTGGGGCGGGCGTTGATTGGGCATGTGCTCGGTGGTTCGGGCGTGAGCCGCAACGGCGGATTTGCGCGTGAAGAAGCGAGCTACGTTGGCGCGGATTCGACCGAAGCGGAGATCAGGGCCTCGTACAGCGACTGCCACCAGATTGCGCGGAAGGCGCACAGCAATTTTTATCCCGCGTTCTTTCTGCTGCCGAAAGCGAAGCGTGACGGGATTGTGACGCTGTATGCGTTCATGCGGCTGATTGACGACGTTTCGGACGAAGGCGCGGATGTGGCAGCGAAACAGCGCGGGCTGGCCAGGTGGAGGGCCGCGCTCGACGAAGCGATTACAGGGCAATCACAAGCGTTTGATGGGAACGCTGCGCGGTCGCTGCAAGGGGCGGATTTATATGGCGAGCGCGAGGTTTTGCCCGCGCTGGTGGACACCATGGAGCGGTTCCGGATGCCGGCACGCTATCTGCATGATTTGATCAGCGGCGCGGAAATGGACCTGACGATTCGCGAGTATCCGACATTTGAACGGCTGAAAGAATATTGTTATCGCGTGGCCGGGACGGTCGGGCTGACGTGCACGCATATTTTTGGCTTCCGCGATTCTAAGGCACTGGATCTGGCGGAGAAGCTCGGGCTGGCTTTTCAACTGACGAATATTATTCGCGATGTATGCGAGGATTACTCGATTGGACGAATTTACCTGCCGGAGGAGGATTTAGCGCGCTACGGTGTGGCGAAAGAAGATTTGGGGAGAAGCGAGGTGACGCTCGGCGTGCGGGAACTGTTGCGGTTTGAGGCCGACCGGGCGTGGAAGCTGTATGAAGAGGGAGCGCAACTGCTGGGGCTCATTGAAGAAGACAGCCGGGGGACGCTGTGGCTGCTGGTGCAAACATACAGCGCGCTGCTGGCGCGGATCGAATCGGTGGAGTTTGCCGTGTTTGGGGAGCGTGTGAGGCTGTCCAAGCCGGAGAAGATGATGTTGATGGCGAAGGCGCGATTCGGGCGCCATACGGAAGAGAACATCCTTGCAAAATGTGATCGTGATCGGCGGCGGGCTGGCGGGGCTGTCGGCGGGCGTCGCGCTGGCTGAAGCCGGCTGGCGGGTGCGGCTGTTCGAACAGAGACCGTTTTTGGGCGGCCGGGCAACGTCGTACGTGTTGCCGGACGGCGAGCATGTGGACAACTGCCAGCACGTGACGTTGGGCTGCTGCACGAACCTGGAAGATTTTTACCGGCGCGTGGGATCGGCCGGGAAAATCAAGTTTTTTGACCGTTTGCTGTTTCAGGACCCCCAGGGGCGTACTGGCGAGATGCAGGCGGGGCTGCTGCCGGCGCCATTTCACATGACGCGATCGTTCGCGGCGTTCGCGCCGTTGACACTGGCCGATAAGCGGAGCATCGCCTGGGCCATGCTGGATATTCTGCGGGGCAAAGGGCGCACGGCGGACCTGGATGAACCGGGCGGAATTTCGATGCTGGAATGGTTGAAGCGGCGAAAGCAGACGCCGGGAGCAATCGAGCGGTTCTGGCGGGTGGTGCTGGTGAGTGCGCTGGACGAAGAGCTTGGCCGGACGGATGCGCGATTTGGGGTGGATGTTTTCTGGAAAGGGTTTTTGTCGAACCGGACGGGATACAAGATGGGCGTGCCGTCGGTGCCGCTGGCGGAGCTTTATGACGGATGCAAGGCAGAGATCGAGAAGCGCGGCGGGGAAGTGAACCTGCGGATGCCTGTACGAGCGATTCAAGTGGCGAACGGCGAAGTGGCCAGCTTGGAGTTTGATGGCGGGAGACAGGAGAGCGCGGAAGCTTACGTGTTTGCGGTGCCACATCCGGCGATGGCGGAATTGGCCAGTGAGGAGATTAGGCGGTTGGAGCCTCGGCTGGGTGATCTGGAAAAAATCGGAGTCGCGCCGATTACGGGAGTGCATTTCTGGTTTGACCGGGAAGTGATGACGGAGCCGTTTGTGACGCTGATGGAGACAACGACGCAGTGGATCTTTAACAAGACGGCTTTGTACGGAACAGCTAACGGCACAGGGAAAGAGAAAGGGCAGTACCTGCAGCTGGTAATCAGCGCATCGTATGGCCTCTTGCAGAAGCCGCGACAGGAGATTATTGATTTGTGTTTGAAGGAAGTGCAGCGGGCGCTGCCAGCGGCGCGGGGCGCGAAGTTGCTGAAGGCTACGGTCATCAAAGAGGCGGCGGCCACATTTTCGCCGCAACCTGGCGTGGACTGTTGGCGTCCAACACAAGAGACGAAAATCAGGGGAATGTTTCTGGCGGGGGATTGGACGGCTACAGGATGGCCGGCGACGATGGAAGGCGCGGTGCGCAGCGGGTATTTGGCCGCGGAGGCAGTGCTGCGGAGCGCGGGGACGCCGAGGAAATTTTTGCAGGCGGATTTGGCCGCGGATGGATTGGTGAAGTGGTTTTGTTAGGGTTCCAGGGATTTGCGCTCGATTGTTTTATGCATCGCTTTATTTGACGTTGAGGTCCTGAAGGCATCTTCGTCGGATGCCCTCAGGATGACAAAGCTGTTTTAGTTTTCAAAGGGTTTCGAGATTGAAAGTGGACAGGCGGCGTTCGGAGACGGTGAGCGATTCGGTGGTGCGATCGATGGCGGCGTAGGCTACATGGTTTGCGGTTTTAAACTGCTCGAAGGCGGATTCGGAATCCCAGTAGTCGAGGGTGAAGTAGAAGCGAGGACGGGAAAGGTCCTGAAGGAGGCGAGTCTCTCGGAAGTGCGGATCGCGTTGGAAAAGGCGGACCCAGGGGCCCTGGGGGCCATAGGCGGATTGATAGCTTTCTTCGCAACCGGGCTTGACTTCGTACTCCCAGAGGGCTACAAACATAGTTGTCCCATCTCCTGCTCTCGCTAACCGGCAATCCAGGAACACTTCATAGGGAAGCTGGCCTGCCGTGCGATTGTAGCAACCCGATTGGATACAAGACGCAAAGAGACCCTCTCTGTAGTTGTGTAAATACACGTTGATGTGGGAGTCCGTTGAGGCTGACGGACGGAGGCGTTTGTGGATCGCAAGTACGGCCACCGCGGCTATCGTGACGCGGAAAAGCATGAAAAAAAGGAAAGACCAGATCGCAAGCCGCCGCAGGGCGGTCCGCGTGGAGCTACGGACCATCTAGGGCCGCGAACGCCGCGGATGGTGGGAACGGTAACGCGGGCGCGCTGCTCGAACTGCGGGGCGGTGCTGGTTTCGGGATTTGACGCCAACGGAAAATGCCCGAAGTGCGGGTTTGAGCTGCATTGCTGCAAGCAGTGCCGGTTTTTCGATTCGGGCGCGCAATTTGAGTGCACGCAGCCGGTGTCGGCACGAGTTACGCCGAAGGATGCGAAAAACGATTGCACTTTTTATGAGTTCCGGATGACGGTGGAGAAAGATACCGCGCCGACGTCATATATGCAGCCGGCGCAAGTTCCTGTCGAAGCGCCCAATCCTTCCCGGCCCTTGGATGCCCGCCAAGCATTCGAAAACCTGTTCAAGAAGTAGTGCCCTTCGATTTTTTCCCCGTGGGTGAGCCGAGAGGGAAAAGTGTCGGCGCCGCGGGCATTTCGCTGGCGAATTGCTCGAGTTGCGGATAGTGCCGGCGCAGGTCGTCGGGCATTTTCAGTTTCGTTCCCTTCAAAATGCTGAGGAGTTGCAGGGCGTTTACGACAGCCTTGCCCTGGTAGTGGTTGTTGGTGACGACGTAGGTGTCACGGGTGTGTTTTTGCACTTCCTGGATGCGATTGACCCAGGGTTTGAGCTCCTCGGGAGAATATAGATAGTTGTAGCGCTCGTGGGCGGGCAGTTTGGGATCATCGCTGAACCAGGTGTCGTAGCGGCGGCCGTGGAACCGCACGTAGCCAACGGGCGAAGTGCTTTGTGCGGCCGGCTTGAGGGAATTGCCGATGATCGGTTGATCGATATTGCAGAAACCGGCGTCGTGCTCGCGCAGGAAATCGAGAGTGTCTTGCGTTTGCCAGGAAGCGTGGCGGAGTTCGACGACGAGGGGATAGTCGGCGAAACGTTTTAGAAGGGCAGAAAGATGGGCGGAGGTTTCCGCGGTGCGATGAAAGGAAAAAGGGAATTGGAGGAGCACAGCGCCGAGCTTGCCCGCCTCGAGGAGAACGTCGAATCCGGCACGCACGGCGTGCTCGTCTCCGGCGGTGGCCGAGGGCTCGTGAGTGAAGCGTTGCCAGAGTTTGGCGGTGAAAAGGAACGAGGGATTTGCGGCTACCCTGTCGATCCAGCTGGCGGCGTGGTCCGGGCGAATTGGCTGGTAGAAGGATGTATTGATCTCGATGGTGTCAAAGAACTGGGCGAGGAATGTTGCTTCGTGAAAATTTCTTGCGCGGCGGGAGGGATAGACGAAGCCGGACCAATCGGGGTATGACCAGCCGGCCGGGCCGACGCGCAATCGTCCTTGAGAAGCGAGTTTGGGGGTGGAGTCTTTCTTTTGGCGCATCGGGTGGCTACCGCTAGGCTAGAAAGTCGCGCGAGGTCTGTCAATGAGCTGGCGTTGCGCGGGTGATTGCGGCTTGTTATGCTTGCGGTGTTATGCGGTGCAGAACGCAGCCGCTTCGCATCCCCGCCAGATTCTGCTTTAAGCCCTACAGGTGCAACCATGAACGTATCCATCAGCTATAGGCACGTGGACGCGCAACAACCAGTGGCAGTGGAAGTGACGCGGCGACTGGATAAATTGAACCGTCTGCTGAAGAGTTACCAGCCGGACATGATTCAGTTGAAGGGAGTGTTTTCGAAGAACCAGAGGACGGAAGAGCAATCTTGCGCGCTGACCCTTTCGCTGCCGAATGGGACGCTGCACGCCACGGGGAACGGCAAGAATGTGCTGGCGGGTTGCAAGAAGGCTTTTAGTGAAATTGAGGCGCAGGTAAAGAAACACCAGTCACGGTTGCGGCGCGAACACGAATGGAAACGGAAACGGCCGATGGAATGAGGCGCTGACGGAATTCGCCATTCGCGAGTGCGGAGCGGGAATTAGAGTTTTCCTGTACAATTAAAGTTTGTGTCCGCAGGGGCGTAGCTCAGTGGTAGAGCAGCGGCCTTTTAAGCCATTTTGAGGCAAACGTCCTAAAACACCACGACGCGCCAGGCCACGTCATCTCAACAAGATACCACAAAGTCGGATCGCCACACGATGCCGCAATTAGCCTGAATTTGACAATCCAGGTGCTACCAGAAGTGCCACCAGAAAACAGCATGGTCGACTCAGAATTGGTCATCGTTCCACGAACCCTGCCCGAGAAAGGCCAACTACCTAGAACCCCGTTTGGACCTGAGAGCTGAGCGCCACGCTATCGCAGCAGAGCTGAGACTTATTCCAAGTAATCAGATAATCGGAGTTGCGAGACGACGACTTCCCAGTCATTAGAGGATGCCATCAGGTATACGCGGGTCTGCTCTGAAGGTCGGAGGCATTTTTGCGATCAATTCCTATAGAGAGCCCGACGGTTTTCCTGCGATTCCCCACGAAAACATAAGAAACGAGGGCGCAGTTAGGTCGATTGCCGGTTCTACGGTGGAATAGAACTCAGCGTTGTCCTTATACACGGCACCATTGCCGTTGAATTTGGAGAACGCATCGTGTTGAGTTGGCGGGCAGGCGACCAGGTCGCGGGGCGCGCCAGATTCCGGGCTCCGAACCGGTCCTTCAACCAGCGCGCCGGTCAGAATTGGCGGCTGCCCGTTGTGGGAGCCGGTTAGGTTTGCAACCTGATGGTGTATGCAATGAGGGAAGACACTTCCGGCACCAACGATGAATGAAGTGCCCCATGCGTTAGCACCCAGGATGTTGGCCCGCCAGCTGCTCGAATAGTTCGTGTAAGTCTTGGAGTTTGTAAGATAGTCGTACTCGCTCGCCATAACAGATAGTGCAGCAGTGAGGGCAGGTGTGTCACCGCCTCCCCAAGGTAAGCCGGAACCGAATGGATCAGCATTAGAATGTGAAGCTGCACCATCCAATTTCTTCTGCAAGTCAC
>Ga0210410_10005406_pt1 | contig 11118 bp, 9 predicted proteins | sample IncBWC4MmetaG_FD_161058 | JGI IMG/M metagenome (GOLD analysis project Ga0210410, IMG submission 161058) | Forest soil microbial communities from Barre Woods Harvard Forest LTER site, Petersham, Massachusetts, United States - Inc-BW-C-4-M | ecosystem: Environmental > Terrestrial > Soil >... | reverse complement strand
TTCAGCAGCGTCGGCTGATAGCGCCACTGCCGGACAGCGTCCAGTGCGGATTGCACAAGGAGTGGATGTCCCGAAACCACTTGCAACTGTTCCACGGCGCCGTTCTTGCCGATGATAGCGTGCAGCTTCACGGTGCCGCTGATGCGAGTCTGCCGCGCAAGGGGCGGGTATAGAGGTTGAACACGATTGACCAGGCGCGCAGCCTGCACGTTACCGCCGACGGTAACGCGCTTCGGCGTAGCCTTGGGCGGCGGCGGCGGTGCGGTTCCCGCGCCACCAATTACGCCTCCCAACACGCCGCCAGCGGACCCGCCGGCAACGCCGCCAGGAACGCCGCCAGCCATTCCGCCCAAGTCTGGCTCAGCTTCTTCCTTGATGACTTTGAGGTCCTTGGGGATGGCTTTTGGCTGAACCAGCTTTCCTGCGTCCATCAAGTGTTGCACCGGCTTGCGAATCACTTGCACGGCGGCCGGAGGTGGCGGAGGAGGCGGTGGCGGAGGCGGTGCCAGCAGAATCGAAGACATCAGCGTCTTCGGCAGCGCTTCCGTGTAAATCAGAGGAATCAGGATAAGAATGGCGAGGAACAGGACTTGAACAGCCATGGAAATAAAAACCGTCCAAGGCTTGTTGGTCTTCTTGTCCGTCGCACTGGATACGACCAATTCTTCAAACATGGTGACGACTACCTCCTCCCAGAAGTCGCGAGGCGCGGTTGCCCGCCCTCGTTGCCCCGGGGTCTGCTGCCGGCTGCGGTTCCGGTGCTTGCGACTCCGCCGTGTCCCCGCCAGTTATTCCAGGCGACGACGAGCGGAGCGGCGATACCAAAACTGGAGTACGTTCCTACCACAATCCCCACCACCAGGGCAAAGGCGAAGGCCCGAAGCACCTGGCCGCCCATCAGGAACAGGACGAGCACGGTGAGAAAGGTTAATCCGCTGGTCAGGATGGTTCGCGACAATGTCTGGTTGATCGACTTGTTGACAATGTCCGCGAATGGCTCCTTGCGCAGCAGGCGGCTGTTTTCTCGGATACGGTCAAAGATGACGATAGTATCGTTCATCGAGTAACCGACCAGGGTAAGCAAAGCTGCGATGACCGTCAGCGAAATTTCGAATCCAAAAATCTTGAAAAGACCCAGGGTAATCAGGACGTCGTGGAATACCGCCAGAACCGCCGCGGCTCCATAGACCCACTCGAACCGAAAGGCAATATATACCAGCATGCCTGCCAAAGCATAGAGGGTAACTCGAATGGCCTGATTGCGTAACTCGGCACCCACCTTGGCACTGACAATTTCTGCGTTCCTAATGGCAAAGGGCGCCGGGGAAAAGCCCTCTTTAAGCGCGGCGATCACGGCTGGCGTGACGCCCTGCACATTGGTGAGGTCGTCGAGGCCTGTGAGGACACCGTTTTTGTCCTTGTCGCGGTAGGCGAGAATCACTTTTGCCAACTGCTGGTATTTGTCTCCCACGGCCACCGAAAGCCCGAGCGGATCTTTCGCTGACAAGTAATTCGCAAGCTGAGTGGGTGTGGCGGCATTGAAATCCTGCTTGCCGGTGCTGGAAACACCATAGGTGGCGTTGAGAGCGCTGAGTACCTTGGCCTTAGCTTCATCGAGTGCCTGATCGCCCTCGCCAACCTGTGCCACGAAGATCAACACCTCGTTGGAATTCGGATTGGCAATATCACTGATGCTTTGAATCTCGCTGTTACCCAGGCCCTGGGCTCGCAGGCCATTCCGTAGCTGTTCGACATCGGGCGCTTTGGCAAATCGTACGTCCACGTCGGTGCCACCCCGGAAATCAATGCCGTACTTGATGCCGCCCTTTAGAAAGATGGCCGCCCAGCCGATAATCAGCAATGTGCCGCTTAAGGCGAAGAAGTACTTAGCTTTACCCATCCAGTCGAGATTGGGCTGTTTAAAGAGCTCGATCATGCCTTTTCGCGCTTCCCTTCTTTAGACTCCACTATCTTCCTGTTTGTTCCCACTCCCCAAAAGATGGGGTAGTACCGGAACCAAAAGGCTGTACCTAGATGCTCAGCTCGGCCTGGCGATCCATCTTGCCCAGGTGGTATTGGAAAATCGTCTTGGAAACGTAGATTGCGGTGAAGACGTTGGCGATCAAGCCGATGGTCAGGGTAATGGCAAACCCTTTGATAGGGCCCGTTCCAAAGATGAAGAGGAAAAAGGCGGAGACCACCGTCGTGACGTGGGTGTCAATGATGGTCAAAAACGCCTTGGAGAAGCCCGCGTCCACCGCGGCGGCCGCCGATTTGCCGTTGCGAAGCTCTTCACGGATGCGCTCGAAGACCAGGACGTTCGAATCCACACCCATACCGATGGTCAGAATCACGCCTGCGATGCCTGGCAAGGTCAAAACAGCGCCAAACATTGCCAGAGCAGCCAACAGAATGACCAGGTTGATGATCAAGGCCAGCACGGCGTTCACACCCGACGAGCGGTAGTAGAAAACCATGAAGACCATCACCACCAGCAAACTCAGGATGGAGGCCTGCACACCGTGGCGGATGGAGTCGGCTCCGAGCGAAGGACCGACGGTGCGCTCTTCCAGGTACTTGATCGAGGCGGGCAATGCGCCGGCGCGCAGCACCAGCGCCAGATCGTGCGCCGCTTCTTGGCTGAAGTTGCCGTCAATGCGGCCCTGGTCCTCAATCCGGCTTTGAATCGTGGGCGCCGAATAGACCTGATGTTCAAGGACGATGGCCATCTGCCGGCCGCGGTTCTGTTCTGTGAAGGGACCGAAGCGCTTCGCGGCTTCGTTCGAAAGAACGAAGTTGATCTGCCATTGCCCGGGCATATCCGTGTTGCGGTTTTCCGTGGCGCTGCGCAGGTCGCGCCCGGTCACGATCGGGGGACGCTGCACCAGATACCAGTTTTCCCCGGTGTCGTTGGGATTCTGTCGAATGTGCGATTCCGGACGTTCTTTCAGGAGCTCGGTTCCCGGCGGCAGAATGCCCCCATGCCGGGCCAGCCCTTCCGCCTGCGAAGGATACGGTGTGGGGTCCACAAGCAGCATCAATTCCAGTTGACCGCCAGCCTGGATCACGCTCTTGGCGCGTTCCGGGTCGCCTTCGCCGGGGAGTTGCACCAGAATTTCGTTGTCCTTGCGGCCGTGAAGTTGAATCGTTGGTTCCGTCAGGCCCAAGGCATTGATGCGGCGCTCGATGGTTTCGAGCGACTGGTTCATCGTGGTTTCCTGAATGCGCGCAATTTCGCCCGGGCGCATCGTGAGCATGTAAGACGCCGGCTCGCCCGGCGCGGGCGAAAGTTCCCAGACGTTTTCGTACTGCTCGTGAATCAGGTCGCGAAAGGCCGAAAGCTGGTCGGAGGGAATATTGCGCACGACGATATGCGTGTCGTCGGCGCGGCGCACTTCATCGTAGCGGATATTCTTGGAACGCATCACGGTGGTCAGGCGATCCACCGTCTGGTCGGTCTCCTGCGCGATGGCTTCTTGCACCTGAACCTGGAGGATCAGGTGGGTGCCGCCCTGCAGGTCCAGGCCGAGCTTGATCTGGTGCGTGAAATTATTCTTGAGCGCCGCGAGAGACGTTGGGAAGTCCGGATAGCCGATCACGGCATAGATGCACAAGAGAACGACTGCGAGAATAAACAGAGCTTTCCACTTCAGATTAGGGTTCATGGTTAAGAGATCAAGCGCGAAATCAGGCGGCTCATGGAGTTATTTCGCATCGTCGGATGCCTCCACCTGAGCAATCGCTGCCCGCGCGATGCGGATTTTTACATTATCGGCGATCTTCAGAATCACGGTGTCGCCGTCCATGCCGTTGACCGTGCCGTAGATGCCTGCGGTGGTGATGACTTTATCGCCGTTCTTCACGGCCGCCAGCATCTCCTGCACCTTCTTGCGCTGCCGCTGCTGCGGCAGGATCACCAGGAAATACATGATTCCGAACATGAGACCCAGGGGAATCAGAAAACCGCCGAACCCCCCGATGCCGCCGCCGGCTTGCCAGAAAATCAGTGCTGCCAGATTCATGTTCCGAATTGTTCCATGCCTTTCCGAGTTTTTCTGAATGGGCCCGTAGTCACAACCGCGGCCCGCAGCCTGAACCGGAAGGAGAGAATACCATCCTCTAGCGGGTGAGTTCCCGCTTCCCTTCCCGCTCGATTCTCCTGCTGAGACTCGACTTGTGCGGGTTGCCCGCGCCCTCCAACGCTTTACACGCGTCCCGGGCGGTTCGCTTCAGGCCGGGCCCGCCGCATAGCGCGCGCGCAGCTCTGTTGCGAAATTTGCAAGTTGTCCAAAACTGATAGCCTCTCGGATTTGCCGCATTATGTCAAGGTAAAAGTGGACATTGTGGTGGGTGGCGAGGATCGCGGCGGTGATTTCTCCGGCGGCGAAGAGATGCCGAAGATAGGCGCGGGTGTAGCGCCGGCACACGGCGCAAGTGCAGCGCGGATCGATCGGGCGCTGGTCCTCGATGTAGCGCGCGTTCTTGATAAGCACGCGCCCTTCGCTGGTGTAAAGGCAAGCGTGCCGCGCCGCTCGCGTCGGCAGCACGCAATCCATCATGTCAATACCGCGCGCCACGTAATCGGCAATTTGTTCTGGCCGGCCCACGCCCATCAGGTAGCGGGGCCGTTCTTTCGGCAGCAGCGCCGTGACTTCCGCGGTCATCTCGCAGGTAATTTCGTGCGGCTCGCCAACGGCCAGGCCGCCGACGGCGTAGCCGGGGAATTCCAGTTCAAGCAGTTGTCGAGCGCTTTCGCGTCGCAGGTCCGGAAACGTTGCGCCCTGCACGATGCCGAACTGCCATTGCGCGGGTTCGCCATTTTGCTGCGCCTGCTGCAGAAAATATTGCCGCGCGCGTCTCGCCCAGTCCGTGGTGCGTTTCAGCGCGGCTTCGGCGATGTTTCGCGGCGCGGGCGTCTCAATGCACTCGTCAAGGACCATCGCAATGTCGGAGCCAAGCGCGAGCTGAATTTCAGCAGCCTTTTCGGGAGTGAGCAGATGCTCCGATCCGTCGAGATGCGAGCGGAAGCGCACGCCTTCATCGGTAATCTTCCGCAATTCCGCAAGGCTGAACACCTGGTAGCCCCCGGAATCGGTGAGAATCGCGCCATTCCACGACATGAATTTGTGCAGCCCGCCAAGTTTCCGGATCAGCGCGTGCCCCGGCCGCAGATACAAATGATAGGTGTTGGCAAGGATGATCTTCGCGCCCAGGGTTTCCAGCGCTTCCTGCGTCAGGCCCTTTACGGTCGCCGCCGTGCCCACGGGCATGAACACCGGGGTTTCAATCATTCCATGCGGTGTTCTCAACTGCCCGCGGCGCGCACCTGTGGGATCGTTTTCCAAAACTTCAAACGAAAAATTCACCCGATTAGTGTATCAGGAGAAGGCGAACGCGATTCCCACGCGGAGCACCAGATAAATCAGGAACACTCCGAGAACGATGCTGAAGGCTTTGCCACCCTTGAGTTTTTTGGGATATACGGCTGCAAAGCCGATCGAGAGGAGGATCAGTTTCCAGAGCTCGAGTAGATCAATGTTCTTGCCGAGGGCGACGAGCCATTTGGAGGCATCTTCGGGCAGCAGCGCCGCCACGTTCGTTGCGACGGGATTTTCCAGATCGAACATTCCTACCGGCTTTAGGAATAAGACGGCGATAAATAGAATTGTGCCGACAATGGAAGCAGGGATAACGGCGTGGGAAACGATGGCAAGGGAGGTCTTAAAGTTTGCTCCCGCGCCAGCCATTATATTGAACGCGCCCATCAGCACCAGCGCGATGACTAGCAAACCGCAAATGGGAAGCACCAAGCCAAAAACGTAAGCGAAGGCAGGCGAAAACTTTGCGCTCATCTCCACCTGCCGCTCTTTTTGCTCGGCGGAAAGTTGAGCAGCCCGCGGGCTCTTCTCGATCTGTTGAGAGATGTAGTCGCGCCAGCTGAAGTGGCTATTCAGAGCGATGACGGCGATAAGACTGAATAGAAGAATCAGGGCCATGGGCAGAAGCCAATTGGGTTTGCGGACAATGTCCTCAAACGTGTCTTTGGGGGAAAAGAAAACGCCGATGATGCGGCCAAACGGGGAGATAGCGGCCTGCGGCTCGGCCACAGGAGCAGGAAGGGTAGCCATCGAGGACTCCTCCACCACGGTGTCAAGAATTGCTTCTGAGAGTGCTACGCGGGGCCCGCAGGGAAAATATCACACCTGGCCGGCGCGCGGTATCTGCGGCACGGCCGCGAGCAGCTCTTTCGTGTACTCCCCCTCCGGGCGCTCGAGAATCAGTTTGGCTGGGCCAATTTCAGCGAACTGCCCGGCGCGGATCACGGCGATATGTGTAGCCATCTGCGCGACCAACGGCAGGCTGTGTGAAATCAAGACATAGGGGAAAAAGGAGTGACGGCGCGGAAATGCCTCCCGCTGTCACGACTCAGCGCACGCTCGAGAAATAGTAAACTGATAGGCTCGATGGCCACCGCGGTCACACACCGGGTTGACTGGTCGCTACTCTGGCAGCAGCGCGGGTTCCGCTATTTTTTCATGGCGATGTTCGTCTCGCTCTTCGGCAGCGGGATGAATTTCATTGGCGTTAGCTGGTACATCATGTCGGCTACGCACTCGACGGTTGCCGTCAGCTGGCAGGTTATTGTCGTCACGCTGCCCGGCCTTGTCGTGCCGTTTCTCGGCGGCGTGCTCATCGACCGCCTCGACCGCCGCTATCTTGGCGTGCTGCTCGATCTCTCGCGCGGCCTGGCCGTGCTCGCCACTGCCTACATCGCCTGGCGCGGGCATCTGCTCATCTGGCATCTCTACGCGATGACGCTGCTCACCGGCACCGGCTCCGCGGTTTACTGGTCCAACGTGAACGCGCTGGTACAGGAAGTGGTGCCGCCCAGCCAGTTCACCGGCGCCAACGCTTCCGTGCTCGTCGGGGTGCAGAGCGGCATGTTGCTCGCGGGCACCTTCGTCGGATTTTTTTACGACAACATGGGCATCGCAGGGATTCTGCTGATCGACGGGCTCACCTACTTCGTCTCCGCCTATTGCCTCTACCGCATGCGCAGCGGCTACGTTTCGCCGCGCGATCACCGCCAGTATCCGCGCGAATATTCCGAATCCACGGACACGGCGTCGCAAGCGCTCGGCAGCGGTGAAAATCCCGAAATCGCCGAAGCCGGAACTTCGCTGGCGATTTATGCCGCCGATATGAAGGAAGGCTTCGCTTATCTGCGCAGTCAGCCGGTGGTGCTCGCGCTCGGAGTAACGCATGCGATCCTGATGGCCAGCGTCGTCAGCGGCAACGTGGTGGTGGTCGCGCTGGCGAACGACGTCTTGCATTCCGGTTCGCGCGGATTCGGCTTCATCGAAGCGGGTTGGGCCATCGGCGCCATCGCTGGAGGCCTGATCACCAGCCAGTTGCCGCAACGCGTGCGCCTGCCGCTCTACGTCGCCGTGATGGCGGGCCTGGCGCTGGGCCACGCCGTCGTCCCGTTCGTCACGTTTCTCCTAGGCGCGGCCATCCTGCAGGGCTGCTTCGGCTTTTTCCGCGCTCTCGGGGGCATCGTCGCGCAATCTTCGTTAATGTCCATCGTGCCGCGCCACTTCATGGGCCGTACCCAATCTGCGTTCGCAATCATCGCCACCATCCTGCAACTGGCCATGAGCTTTTCGCTCGGCTGGCTCGCGCAACGCTTCAGCATCGCCACGGGCTTTTTTCTTCTTGCCTTGATGTACGCCGGTGCCACGCTCTCCGCCTCGCGCGCCCGCGCCCTCCTGCGCTAGACTTTTTCTGTAATTCTGCGCGCTGGCGCCTGCGAGGCCCCATGGAAATTCAGAGCATCAAACCCTTTCTCCACTATTTCGGCAACGTCCGCGAGCGTACCATGCGCGTGGCCCGCTGCGTCCCGCCGGACGAGCTGGACTGGAGCTACGCTCCAGGAAAATTCACTCTGGGCGATTTGCTGCGCCACATCGCGGTTACCGAACGTTACATCTGGGGAGAAAACCTGCAGGGAAAGCCCAGCCAATACAAAACCCACGGTAAGGAATTGGCCGACGGCTACGAAAACGTCCTAACGCTGATGGAGCGCCTGCACAAAGAATCTCTACAAATCTTCGCCGGCCTCAGCGACGCCGACTTGCAGACCAAATGCAAAACGCCCGGTGAAGTGGAAATCACCAAATGGAAGTGGCTGCGGCTGATGGTCGAGCACGAAATTCACCATCGCGGGCAGATCTACCTGTATCTCTCGATGCTTGGGGTGCCGACGCCGCCGTTATATGGCTTGACCAGCGAGGAAGTCCGCCGGCAAGGCGGCTCCGAATAATTCGCCGCCTATTTCTGCGCCGGCCAGCTTTCTTCTTTTCCGCCTAATAGTTGCACGGCCTCCTGGTTTAATTTCGAGCGCAGCGCAAATCGCTCGTTGGCCTTGGCGATGTAGCGCACCGTGACTTCTACGCCGCCGAGCACCGGCTTTACGCTGATGGCCGGCACCGCCGAAATTCCGCTCATGTCTCGCGAACCTGCCGCGCTCCGCCACTCCTGCTCCGCCTGCTGGCCGCTTTCCCGCGTTTCTTCTTCCACTTTCTTGCGGATCGCTTCGACGATCGGATAAGGATCCTTGCCGGTGGGCAGCACCACCGTGAGTTCGTCCCACAACCATTGCCCGGTCGTGGAAAAATTAAAGTAGTGGCCTTCGATCGCAAAACTGTTGGTGAAGGTCACGCGCCGGCCGGTCGGATGCCCGGAATCGGTCCAGTTCCCGGTTTCAAGCAGCACCGTATGAAACGGCCCGATCTCCACCACTTCGCCCGTCACTCCGTTGATCTCTACCCAATCGCCCAGCCGCATGCCGTGCTTGCCCATCAGCACGAACCATCCGATGAACCCGACGATGAAGTCCTTGAGCGCCACCGTCAGCCCGGCGCCGGCCAGGCCGAGAAACGTTCCCAACTGCCCCGGCGGCCCAAAAATCACCAGCAGAATCAGCAGCAGCGCCAGGAACTGCAGCGACACGCGCGTCACGGTGTGCAGCGACTGAATTTGCCTCCGGTCCATTGGGAGCCGGCTGACCAGCGAATTCATCCACGTGCTGAAAAACAGGGCTACCAGGGCGATCACGAGGATCACCATCACTCCGACTACAGCCCGGTGAAAAACGGTCCATTGTCTCGCCGCGATCAACTCAATCCACCGGCCATAAATCGAGGAAAGTTGCTTGCTGGCTTCGACCCGCTTGTCGAGTGTGGCAAGCGTTTTCTGTTCCCCGGCAATCTCCTGGGTTTTCTGAAGGAGCGCCGCGGATTCTTCCTGGCTTTTCTGCGCTGCTGGAGTCCGCGCAACCGGTGTTGCGTCCTCGCGTTTTTTTGAATGATGCGCGAGTTCCGGCCACTTCTCTTTTTGCTCTTCGACTTTCGCATCCAGCGCATTGTGCTGCGCCGCCAGCGCCGCAGCCGCCGAGTCCGCTTTCGCCTTGGCCTCCGCGAGTTGCCACTTTTCCCAATGCAGGGCCAGCCATTGCTCGGCGCGGTGCACCAGGCCCGATTGCTCCGGAGGCGGTGCGCCGGTGGGAACCGAGCTCAACGCGCTGTTCGCGGTTTCCTCGTGATCTTTCTTGAGTGCCTGAATGCGATCAGCGAGGCTGCCTCCTGCCCGGGCCAGATCCTCTTTAGCGTCGTCTACTTCATCCTGGTCCAGATCCATATCCGCTTCGGCCTGTAGCAGTTCCACTTGTATCGCTTCCCGCTTGCTTTCGGGCGCCTTCGCCAATTGTTCGGCAAGCAGCTTGGCATGGTCCTGGTCGGCCTTCAGGAGCGTTTGCGCTTTTTGCAAGCGGTCCTGGATTTTCTTGGTTTCGGCGCTGAGCGGCGGCGGATGCAGCAGCGCGTCGCGGAGCGCGGCATCGAACGCCAGATCCACTTCGTAATCTGCGATATGCAACGCCTCTTGTGCCAGCGCTCGTTCCTCGGCCGTCCCGGCGAGTTGCGCCACTTGCTGGGCTACTTTTAGTGGCGACATGTCCACCAGCGTGACGTTGGCGTTATTTGATTTTTTGGCGGACTCCTCCACGCGCACCGTCTCCGGTTCGCGGGAAATCCAGAAGCCATACATAGAAATCGCAAGCAGCAAAACGACGACGGCGCCGAGAATTTTCTGCGATTTGGTCATCAGGTATCCACGCAACTCAACTATGGTAGCGTTCGCTTTCGCCGGGAATTCCCAATTTCCCGGATTCCAGCAGGAAACGCAAGCACTTCCTCGACACAATTGCATGCGAAGGCGTTACTACTGACGCAGTATCGCCCTAACGTGAACGCCCCGGGAGGAACCGAAAAAAAACGCCCGGCAATCGCCGGGCGTTTTACCGATTTTTCCAATTTCAACTTTCCATCTTTCTACAGGTAATCGCGCGAGGGGCCTTCCAAAAAGGCACGCAACTTCCGCGAGCGCGAGGGGTGCCGCAACTTCCGCAGCGCTTTCGCTTCGATCTGCCGGATGCGTTCGCGAGTCACCGCGAACGACTGGCCGACTTCTTCCAGCGTGTGCTCGCTGCCGTCATCCAGTCCAAACCGCATCTTGATGACTTTCTCTTCGCGCGGCGTCAGCGTCTTCAGTACCGAGGAGGTCTGCTCCTTCAGGTTCAAGTTGATCACCGCATCGGACGGCGAAACCACCGCCTTATCTTCGATGAAGTCGCCCAAATGCGAATCTTCTTCTTCCCCGATCGGCGTCTCCAGCGAAATCGGTTCCTGCGCGATCTTCAGGATCTTGCGCACCTTGGACACCGGAATGTCCATGCGCTTGGCGATCTCTTCGCTGGTCGGCTCCCGCCCAAGCTCCTGCACCAACTGGCGGCTGGTGCGCACCAGTTTGTTGATCGTTTCGATCATGTGCACCGGAATGCGTATGGTGCGCGCCTGGTCGGCAATCGCGCGGGTGATCGCCTGGCGAATCCACCACGTCGCGTAAGTCGAAAACTTATAACCGCGCCGCCATTCGAACTTGTCCACGGCCTTCATCAAGCCGATGTTGCCTTCCTGAATCAAATCCAGGAACTGCAGGCCGCGGTTCGTATACTTCTTCGCAATGGAAACAACCAGGCGGAGGTTGGCCTCGATCAAT
>Ga0210410_10005405_pt1 | contig 11119 bp, 7 predicted proteins | sample IncBWC4MmetaG_FD_161058 | JGI IMG/M metagenome (GOLD analysis project Ga0210410, IMG submission 161058) | Forest soil microbial communities from Barre Woods Harvard Forest LTER site, Petersham, Massachusetts, United States - Inc-BW-C-4-M | ecosystem: Environmental > Terrestrial > Soil >... | reverse complement strand
CGACTGGAACGAATGATCGCAGAGGGCGAGCGTCAAAGCATAACGCTGGTGCAAAGGGGGATGGAGACTCTGAACGCCGTGGCTGGAATACGGGTGGATTACCTGGCCATCGTGGATGCGGGTACTCTGCTTCCGGCGACGTCTGCCGAGACAGGCACGCTGGTGGCGGTGGCGGCGTATGTGGGAAGCACGCGCCTGATCGATAATTTTTTGGTGGCGTAGGGTTCCAAACTGAGGTAAAGTCTGACTCCATCCCGCGACTTATCAATGGTCGTCGGGTCTGGATTATTGACTCTTTCAGAGAAAAGGGTGTTAAGTGAGTGTGCTTTCCGTTACATGGACAATGTCCTAGACGAAATTGCACGGAAGTATTATGTATCCCCTGGAATAGGGAGTGTGTCGCTTTAGCCCTTTAGTAACATTGGTTTGCACCATCTTCGAGACCGCTTTGTCCTTTTCGCTGATGAAAGACGACAGCACGCCGACAGAGCTAGAAGAGACATTGTTGTGAGAAAGAAGCAAGATTCAAGATGCCCGGCACTTCAATCCATGAACTCGCGATCGCAGAGATAGAGCGGCTTTCACGAAGGGGATTCCAGCGATTAGCACTGCCGGAGCCTCTCGAGAGCGGCTTTGAGCAATCGACGTTTGTTCAACGCGCAGCTCGCCTCTGGGTTGAAGGTCTGATTGCGATTGGTCTCTTTAATATCTATGTCATCGCAGACTATTTTATTCGCGGCGGAGTTTCCTGGTTTCCGTTACAAGTACGCCTGTGCATCGTTACGCCGATAGCTCTACTGATCAACGTCAGTATGCGGTGGAGTCCGAATAAGGTATACCGCGAAACCAGTATTGCGCTGGCGAGCTGTCTTATAGGAGCGACGCACCTTTATCTTGAAAGCAATACGAATGCAACCTCATCGGCTTATGCGCAGGTAGGGCTGATCGTAACCGTGATCTTCGCAAACGTTGTAATGCGGCTGCAGTTTCCGTATGCCCTGAGCGCATCCGCCTTTTTGCTGGCAAGTGATCTGGTCTTCATTCATCAAGACCATTTTCTCAACGCCTCTGAGAAGTTGCTTGGAATTACGTTAGCGCTCTGTGCCATCTCGATGACCGTGGTCGCCAATTACAGCGTTGGACGCGAGGAACGACTGGGGTACCTGATGCGGCTGCGCAGCGAAATACAAACTCGCGAGCTGTCTTTTTTGAATATCGAGCTGCAAAAAATCTCTTACATCGACAACTTGACTGGGCTTGCCAATCGGCATTCTTACGAATTGCAGTTCGCGAAACTGTGGCGAGAGGCTGTTGATGCCGGGACGTGCCTATCCGCCATTGTCATCGACATCGATCACTTCAAGATTACGAACGACACCCGCGGACACCTTTATGGCGATCGCGTGCTGGTACGCGTGGCGTCGCTGCTGTTGCAGAGCCTGCGTTGCAAGGACGATTTTGCAGCGCGATTTGGCGGGGAGGAGTTCGTCGTCCTGCTTCCTGGAGCGACGCAGGAAGGCGCTATGATCGTTGCCGAACGAATCCGAAAGCTTGTTGAAGTTGCTGGATCGCCCGCGTTGCCGGAGCCCGGTAGTCATCCTCGACTGTCAACGGTGAGTTGTGGTGTAGCGTCATGCTGGCCAAGCGATTCCAACTGTCAGGATGACCTGCTGGACTCTGCCGATAAGGCACTCTATCAAGCCAAATCTGCCGGCCGTAACCAGGTTTGCTGTGGGGAACTAACGAGCACAACCAGAAAGCGGCCTTCTGCCGAGCGGCGAGTGCTTCGTGGTTTAGCGAAGGGCGACTCCGGTTCGTGGGCCAGGGCGGATTGAACCTCCGCAATAAGGGGCCAGCTATCCCTCAATTTGAGTGATGCAGAACTTGCTGAAGTCTAGTAACTCATGTTTAGTCTGCGAGATGCAGGAGGAGCTTGCTCAGCGTGGGCACATCTGTGGACACAAAACCGTAGGCTGTTTCACCTCGGCACCGATAGATTTCCATGTTCCTGTTCCTCGGAAGGCTGCGCCTGCCGACAGACAGCCGGCCGCCGGAAGCGGTAAGTGTCGACGCGATTTTGTTGGTATGCGCTCTGTCGATGATCCGCTCCCGTAGCGCGGTTGATTCGCCATTGCGTCGCTGCAAGCGTGGGGAATAGAATGCTGACCTCAGTCCTCAAACAAGGCCACCCAGACGCTTGCGAGTTGAATTGGGCCGCGAATCCGTGAAACAGAAGCAGACCATCCGTCACTATTTCAAGTGGCATTCCGATCTCATGGGGGATGCAGCACTACGAGGCACCGTTCACCCATTTGGGCACAACACCGGAGGTGGTTTATGCAGAACAGGTTCGGTCTCCGCAATATCATTGCGAGCCTTACGGTGTTCATCCTGGGCTTGTTTATGGCGCAAGCCGAAGAGCCGATACAGAAAGGGTTAGGACAAACTCTGGGCGCAGTGTTCGACACCAGCGCGGCGACGCGATCGGCGGGCGGCGCCGATGCGGTCAACTTCTGGTATCCAGCTCCGATCGATACTCCGGACCTCACGGAATTCCATGTATCGGTGACGCCTCTTACCTATCGGATCTTCGGGATTTATGCAACTGGCGAGCAGCCGGGAAAGTTGCCGTGCGAAGGATCGGAACTGGCACTCTTCGAAATGATCGCGAAGAAATATAACGGCGATCAATACGGTGGCGACATGCGCGAGGTCAAGAATGGAGGAGGATATTTCCTTTCGCAGTCGAAGACTCATCGGCTGATTCATGTTGGGTGTGAGGAAGATAACGGCAAGACGAAGCTGGTTTTGGCCTACCTCGACGAGACGCTTCACGAAGCCGCAAAAAAGGAAGAGCAGGAGATAGCCGAGCTTCGCGCCGATTTCGAAGCGAAGAACTATGCCCGGATTCTGCCTCGCGTGCAGGACCTTGCACGGCAGGGGAATCTCTGGGCTGAAACTATGCTGGGGCTGATGTATGGACAAGGACTGGGGGTCGTTCACGACGACGATACCGCGGAAGACTATTATCTGCGCGCGGCACAGCGCGGGTGGCTGGGCGCCGAATATGACCTGGGGACGTTTTACTACAAACGTTTTCGCTACAAGCCGGCCGAGACGTGGCTGTTGAAAGCGGCAGAAAAGGGATATCCCCAGGCGGAAGAGAATCTGGCGCAATTGTACTTGGCCAAGAGTCCGCTGCAGAGCGAGGATAAGGCCTTCACCTGGTTTTTGCGCGCGGCGGAACACGGACGGCCTGAGTCGCAATACAACACATGCTATGACTATGCCGACGGGCTTGGCGTGTCGCGCAATATGGTTGAGGCGTACAAGTGGTGTTACATCGCAGCCCGCCACGGACAGGCGCAAGCGGATCGCAACAAGGGTCACCTCGCATCCCAGATGCGGCCAGACGAAGTAGTACGTGGACGTGAGGCGGCCGAACGATGGCTGGCCCAGGAGGTTTCAGGCAAGCAGTAGCAGACGGACAGAACGGGTGTTGACAGGCTCACGAAGCATTCCCCAGGGGGCTCAAACCCTGTTCATTTGCTGTGTTGAGGACGCGGCTAACGCGACGCCGCTTCGAGCCAGAGGTTTCAAATTTTTCAAGGATTCCATCTCAGCAGCGGTCGAATCCTCATCAAGACGGAGGAACCAATGTACAAGTGGGTGCGGATTGCGATCCTGAGTTTGACTGTCCTCGCCCGTCCCGTTCTGAGCACGGCCGTGGTGAATGCGCCGGCGTCGAAGTCAGCTCAAGATGACGGCCAGCCCTCGAGTCAGAGTCGGGCGACATTCGAAGGGTGGATGAACTCGACGGGTCTCTCGGAGCAGTTCGAGATCCTCAGAATAGGGCTCGGGCCTCACCCGGATCCAGAGTTAGCCGACGATTCACTTATCCAACATCTGGAACTTCGATTCCGTACCAGGAACTCCAATGAAGCGGACGAGATCGCACGTTTCCAGCAGTTCCTGGGCAAGTACCAGGCGAAATATTCCATGGCGCTGCCCGGGAAGCTCTTTTACGAATTTGTGCACGCGTTCGCGCTCGATCGCCAGAAGGCCTGCGTCGATTTGCACGTGATGGAGTCCGTCTACTCGGTCTACGTTTCCCACCAGGACTCATCGCTGGTGGTGCAAGAGGGAGGTAATAGGAGCCCCAGCCGCTTTTCGATCATGATTCCTGCGATCGCGCCGCAGGAACAGTTCCGAACTCACGGTGGAAAACAATCCGCACCCAATCCGAAGTACGTGAGCGATGCGGTGGAGAAGATTCTCACGACATACCTGGTCGAGGCCAACCAAAGCAAGGCCGGAGTGAAGCCGGAGATAACTCCGGAAAGAGACGATGGTTACCTGGGCTTGAATGTACGAGGCCTCAAGGCCCTAGTGACCGATCGCTATTGGGAATGGATGTCGATCGACGTGGAATTTCACAACGAACCGGGGAACGCGAAGGGAAGCGATTCCCAGTGGAAGTTTTCCTGCTATCTCAGCGTAAAGTACGCCTCCAGCCCTCGAGAGAAATCTCCAACGGACGCCGACTCTGATTACCCATCCCAAGTGGCGAACTTCCGGAACAAGCTTGTCGATCAACTGCAAAGAAACCTGGAGAAGGGCATTCATGACTGACACGAAGTTGAGAACGTGGATCAGCGCTTTCTTCATGATCTCCCATGTGGTGATCCTTCTTTTTGTGGTGGTGCTGCATCAGCAGGGACGGTTTAAGGACGATGAATTCACAACCACGTTGAGCATCATGGTGCCCGCGCTGAGCGCGTTGACGACACTTGCCGTCACCTTCGCGATTTCAGTGAAGGACAAGAAGCTCTACACGGCGCGCTCCCACAAGCTGTCGGGAATCTATGTTTTCACGGCATGGCTCTTTCCTACCGCCTTCGTGCTGGTGCTCTTCGGACTCGTTCTGATGAGGAGCATGGATGGATTCTCATCGTTCGAACAGTTCAAGCTGTCGCTTGGCGCGGTGGAGACAATCTTTGCCGGCTACACGGGCAAAGTGATGGCTTCCTTGTTCGGAAGCGGGGCCTCGGCATGAACGCGGCCGCCACAATGGCGCTGGCAATTGCGCTGGCGGCTTCTTGCGCAAACCTTTTGGGACCGGCGGCGGCGGCGTTGGACTGGCAGAACAATCATTGGTCCGAATCCGGCATGAGGACGGCGCCGCCGCATGGAGGCACTTCGCTCGCCCTGGCCTCGACCGAACGGCACGCGCACTCTGACAATATCCAAGACGGCGCGCTTCAGGCGAGCCTAGATGCTGTGCAGAGGGAGTTTGAGCACGCTCAGACTCCGTCTGCCTATCAGCAGGCGAGAGCGCATGCTCTTTTGGTGATGAAAGAGGGCGACCAAACGAAGCGACCAGTAATCGCGTTTCAAGCGGCTTTGATTGCGGCGGACTGTACCTATTTCGCCACCGCGGAAGACCGCCAAAGCCAAGATAGAGAGTGGGCGAAGGCGGAGATGACGGATTTGAATGAAGCGGCTCGGCGCTTCACTGACGCGGCTAGCCGACCCTGGGTCGAACGCTACGTAAACCTGCTCGCGGCGAGCGCCATGCACATCCTGCAAGGTGTGCTCCCCAAGATTCAACCCGCCCTCAAAGATCTCTGCCGGCAACTGGCGGCAGACGCGGAGCGCACGATTCCGGAGAAGTTCCACTACCGCGCCAGGCAGGATCGGACGGAGGATGACGTCGAGACAGAGCGGAATCTGGCTCGGCTGTCGTGGCAATATGGTTCGCGCAATTCGGCGCGGGCCCGGCTCCTGAATGCGATCGATGAGGCACGCCGTGATGGAAAAATTGATCTTTGGCTGCAACTGGAGGAAGAACGCTACCAGGCTGAACGAAGCCTGAATCCGCCTGAGGTCCCTCTGCAGCAACTGCGCGAGGAGGCACGACTCGGCGCTCAGGGCTTACGCGAATCCTACAGCTCGCGCGCCGGCCGCATCTGGGTTAACGCCCTTTTTGACCAGGCGTACGGCCAGATGCTCCAGGACCAGATGTCGAGTTCAGAATCCGCTACCCCGGCGGAGCTCTTCCGATCCAGCGAGACACTGAAAGCACGCACCCTGCTCGACGCGATGTCGGCGCCGCCCAGTGAGCTGGCGCAGGCGAATCGTCCCGCTGCCGAATCGCTGGAGACCGAAGTCCTGGGCTTCGCCAAAGACACCAGCGACGAAAACGACGTGCAGATGCAGGAGACGAAACTGATCAGCCAGTTGTCTCCATTTGGCGCAGTTGGGGATCGGGAAGGCAAGCGGCAAGCATCGCTGGCGCGGCTAGAGCAGATGATGTACCAGAACGCCGGGGCGGGGTTTGCGGAGGCCTCCAAGCCCGCTTCTCTCGAACGCGTACAGAGCGCTCTGGAGCCGAAGGAAGCCATCCTGGAGTATGTGATTCCTTTCAACGAGTTTTATCGCGACCAACACCTCTACATATTCCTGATTACCCATACCAGCTTTGTCATCGCACATGTCAAGCTCGACGACGTGTTGCCCAGGAACTCGATGAACTCCTTTTCTATCAGCGTGGATGGGAAAGCGCCGGTCACTTTCAGCCCGCTCGGCGAGCGTGTCGCGGCATTGCGGGAAGAAATCCGTGAGAATGAAGACAAAGCGGCGCGTTTGGACCTCAAAGCCTTCTATCGAGTCCTGATTGAACCCCTTATCGGTAAAGGATTCAAGCCTAAAGACTACGACCGGTTGATCGTTGTGCCGCACGGGCCCCTGCACTATTTGCCCTTCGGCGCCTTGCTGGACGACGAGGGCAAGTTTCTCGTACAGACGACGGCCATTTCGATTGTGCCGAGCGCTTCCATCTGGCTATTGTTGCAGGGGCGATCGTCGGGAGCGATTCATAGTTTCGTGGGTTTCGGCAATCCGACGCTAAATCGGCCGGATCTGCCATCGCTGAGCGCTTCGGAGTCGGAGGTCAACCGGATTGCGGACGAATTGAATCTTCCCGAAGCCGATGCCAAGCACGTGTATATCCGCGAGCAAGCAACGGAAGAGCGCTTCCTGCGAGAAGCCCCCGGAGCCAACCTGCTGCACATTTCCACGCACGGTGAGTTTCCCGACGAAAACGCACTGGATCGCCATGGAGTTATGCTGGGAAAGGGGCAATCCGACGACGGTGTAGTGCGCGCCTCCACAGTTCGAAAACTGAATCTTTCGTTGAATCGACTTGTGGTGCTGAGTGTGTGCAATGGGGGTCTATATCGCATTGGGCCTGCTGATGAGCCCTATGGCCTATTGCCTGCGTTTCTGCAGGCCGGCTCGCAGAATGCGGTGGGCACTCTGTGGAAGGTTGAAGAGGTGTATGGGCGCTTGCTCACAACGGAGTTCTATAAGACCGTGCTGAATGTGGGATCTGCCGAGGCGCTTCGGCAGGCGAGCGTTGCATTCATTCGGCAAGGCCAAACGATTCGCCGCTGGGCTGGCTTCGCCTCCATCGGCCCTGGACGTCCGTTTAGCATGAGCGGGGGAGGAAAACTGGACTCGGTTGCACCGCGGTAGCGACGTGAGTCGCGGCATAAAGAATGACCACCCCAGTTTCTTATTGCACGGGTGCCGTGGCGAAGGCTGCGAAACACGTCGATCTGCTGAGACATATCCGCTGGACTTGCTTGTCCCTGGATGCCGGCGGTCATGTGTGTGGTGTGTCTTCACCATGATCTGCTCTTGATCGAATTTGGAAATTGGATCGACCGACGCGTATCTATCGAGTGGCTTCCTTTGTGCTCAAAGAAAGGTAAAGCGCCTCGGCATATGGGTTCAACCAAGTTGCCTGTTTCCGAGTGTTCTCCAGAGGTACCAGCAGGCGACGGATCGGAAGGGCCTCCAATGCTCCGCGAGTTGCTGGACATCAGCTCCATTGCCGTAGATGTTCTTCACGGCTCGTTCGAGACCAACATCCCCAAGTTTTGTGTCCACGCTAGCCCAAAATGGGTTTTCCCGTGTACTCCGTGGACACATTCGTGGACACAAATCGTTCGGCTTCCACGAAACGCCTGTGGACACTAATAGGCGCATATCTACCTGTAGACAAGATGTTTAGCGCGTATTTTTTGGGACGGCCTCGGACCTCGCGGGAAGTGGGTCTATTTGCCGATGCAGAACTTGCTGAAGATGAGGTTCAGGATGTCATCGTTTGTAGTGGCGCCGGTGAGAGCATCAAAGGCATTGAGAGCTTCATAAAGGTCGAGGAGAATCATCTCGTGGGGGATGATAGCGACGACGGCTTGCTGTGCCCGGCTGAGCGCAGCAAGCGCGGTCGAAACCGCTTGCTGCTGGCGGAGATTTGTGAGGAGAGCGCTTTCTGCACCAGGAGCTTCCTTTACGAGGCGAGAAAGGATGGCGCGACGAAGTTCTGGGATACCGGCTCCTGTCAGGGCCGACGTTTCGAGGATGGGGTGAGAACTTGGTTGCATTGGGTGAGGAGCTCGGACGAGATCGCTCTTATTGATAACAATGAGGAAAGGGCGGCTGCCTAAGGCAGCGATGGAAGTTTCGTCTTCTTCGTGGATTGACGCCGTGGCGTCGAGTACAAGGAGAACCACATCGGCTTCGGCCATGGCCTCGCGGGATTTTGCAATGCCAATGGATTCGGCTTCGTCGGTGGAGTCGCGAAGGCCTGCTGTATCAATGAGTTCTACGGGGATGCCTTCGAGGGAGACGCGTTCGGTGACGAGATCGCGGGTGGTACCTGGAGTGGCGGTGACAATGGCTCGGTCGCGTTCGACCAGGCGATTGAAAAGGGAGGACTTGCCTACATTTGGGCGGCCTACGATGGCCAGAGTGAAGCCGTAACGGACGATTCTGCCGTAGGAAAATGTTCGTTCTAAAGCAGTTAGCGGGTTCTGGATGGATTGAATCTGCCCGGTGATTTCTTTGGTGGGGAGGAGGTCGATGTCGTCTTCGGCGAAGTCGATGCCGGCTTCGAGAGTGGCGATGAGGGCTATAAGTTGTTGTTTTATTGGGGCTATTTGGCGGGAGAGGGCGCCGCCTAGTTGTTGCGCGGCGATTCTGGCCTGGTGGAGGGTGGTGGCTTCGATCAGGTCGTTAACTGCTTCTGCTTGTGTTAGATCCAGGCGGCCGGAGAGGAAGGCTCGCTGGGTAAATTCGCCGGGTTCGGCGAGGCGGGCGCCGGCGGCGACGCATTGGCGGAGAAGGTGATCGAGGAGGACGGGGGAGCCGTGGGCGGCGATCTCTACTACGTCTTCGGAGGTGTAGGAGTAGGGTTTTTTGAAGTAGGTGACCACGGCTTCGTCGAGTGTTTCTCCTGTGTTGTCAAGGATTTCGGCGAAGCGGGCCTGGGCGGGGGCGAGAGGGTGGCGGAGCTTCAGGAGGGGTTCGGCGATGGCGCGCGCGGCGGGGCCGGAGAGGCGGACGATGCCGATGCCGCCGCGGCCGGGCGGGGTTGAGATGGCTACGATTGTGTCTTCGAAATCGGTCACCTGGGTTTTCTTATGGTAACGGGAGAAAAAAATGTTGGCGTGGTGGAGGTGTTTTTTGCGGGGGTTCTTCAAGAAAAGTGGTGTGCAGAACGTGGTTTTTTGATGGTGAATCTGTGGTGGATGTGTGGTGAATCGTGGTGAGAAAAACGCACTTTCCTGAGCGTTGAAAATTTTCCTCCTATCGCAGATTTATTTTTCGACTGTTTCCCGGATTTATTTTGAGGGTGAAAGTTGATTTTGGAGGGTAAAATGTTCGCTGTTCCAACATAAGAGAATTTTGCGAGGTGAGGATGATTTCCAGGATCTTGCTCGGTGGATGCTTGCTGGCGGGTTGCGTCGGTTTGGCTTCGGCGCAGGAGAACTACTTCGGTAACTGGCCTGCAGGGGTTGCGCCGGCTGAGGTGGGGAAGAAGCTGGCGGAGCACTTTTTGACCAGTCCGACGCAGTATACGAAGACGGTCTTTTATGCGGAGGCGGGGACGTGGTATGGGGCGCTGCAGTTTGCGGAGCTGACGCATGATGATGCTCTGCGGCAGAAGCTGGTGGATCGGCTGGATCCAATGCTGCCGGGTGGGACGCAGCCGGAGCGAGTTCCGCATGCGCATCATGTGGATGCGGCGATCTTTGGGATTGTGCCGCTGGAGGTGGGGCGGCAGTTGAAGGATAAGAAGTATGTCGAGTTTGGGCAGACGTTTGCCGATGACCAGTGGAGGAGTCCGGATGCGAATGGGTTGTCGGATGAGACTCGGTTCTGGATTGACGATATGTACATGCTGACGATGCTGCAGCTTCAGGCTTACCGGGCGACGGGGGACAGGAAGTATCTGGACCGGGATGCGAAGGAGATGGTGGCGTATCTGGATAAGCTGCAGCAGGCGAATGGCTTGTTTTATCACGCGCCGGATGTGAAGTACTTCTGGGGACGCGGGGACGGTTGGGTGGCGGCGGGGATGGCGGAGATGCTGAGCACGCTGCCGGAGAATCATCCGGACAGAGCTCGGATACTACAGGGGTACAAGTTGATGATGAGCGCTCTGCTGAAGTACCAGGGGAAGGATGGGATGTGGCGGCAGTTGATCGACCATGATGAGGCGTGGCCAGAGAGCTCGAGTTCGGGGATGTTCAGCTTTGCGATGATTATGGGCGTGAAACATGGATGGCTGGATGCGGCGACGTATGGGCCGGCGGCTCGGAGGGCCTGGATTGCGGTGGTGGGGTATGTGGACCAGAACAGTGAGGTGACGCAGGTTTGTGAGGGGACGAATAAGAAGGATGATCTGGTTTACTACCTGGCGCGGAGGAGGAAGACGGGGGATTTTCATGGGCAGGCAGCGGTGATGTGGGCTGCGGATGCTTTGTTACGGGAGGGTGTGAAGTAGTTTGGTTGTTTCCTCAAAGTCCTTTGCCGAATCTACCTGGATTGATCAACGCTAGCGCGTCTATCGTTAGTAATCCAACTGTAGAAAGGGACAATCAATGTTCAATTCGAAAGTCGAAGCGTGTTGATCAGGGCAGCAAGAGCAGCAGGCTGATTCCGACGGCTTGGATAGTAAAGAAAATAGCCGGGGAAGGTTGGACACCAGTCCTTCAGGACCTGGACCAAGCGCCCTTTTGCGATCATCTCCGATATAGGTTGTTCCAGT
>Ga0210410_10005404_pt1 | contig 11120 bp, 9 predicted proteins | sample IncBWC4MmetaG_FD_161058 | JGI IMG/M metagenome (GOLD analysis project Ga0210410, IMG submission 161058) | Forest soil microbial communities from Barre Woods Harvard Forest LTER site, Petersham, Massachusetts, United States - Inc-BW-C-4-M | ecosystem: Environmental > Terrestrial > Soil >... | reverse complement strand
CTGTCGCCCCATGAAAGGTCGCAATCTGCGAGTCATGCTTCAACTCCGCACGCGCCGCGAGCACATGCACCGGCTCATCTGCACTCCCAGCCTGCCGATAACTCGCCTTCACCGAGCCCTCCGCCACCGCATCCCCCGTCTGCTGTTCGGTCATCACCCGGTCGGCCCAGAGCACACTCGTCCCATCGCTCACCTGCACGTTGCCCGTCAGCGTCGTCCGCTCCAGTCCGCCATCAAACACAGCCCGTTCCGCTGTCGCTCGTTCCTCCAACGGCGCGGTCGCCTCCCCCTGTTTCCGCGAAGGTAGCCGTGTCATCACCACATGCCCCTGCTCCACCGCATCGGAGACTTCATCCGCAGCCCCACTGCCCGATCTCCCCTGCTGACCTTGTTTCGAACTCAGACTCGAACGACCCGGTCCACGCCCCGCAGCACCAGCCGTCACAGGCCGAAAGTGCGCCACCAGCGAATCCCCCGAGCCTGTATTGACCACGCCCGTCGCACTGACCCTGCGCAGCGCCGTGTGCCCATCTCCCTGAACCTCTGCAAGGTGATCCTTGCCCCCAATCCGCACAAAATGCGCCGTCAACACGTCCCCGGCCAGCGCGCTGCTGGTCGTTCCATCCTTCAACCCGCCGCCCTTCGTTCCGCCCTTCAAACCGTCCCGCGACCCGCCCTGTGCAGCCGTGCTCACCACCGTCAACCGGGCATCACCCGCCGCCTTCGCATCCCGTAGCTGCGTCCTGTTCGCAGAATCAGTAGCCAGCGCAAGCTCGACCGTCCCCGCATGCAACTCCCTCTCGCTCCACGGCTCCTCCGGCGCATCCGCGGCCCGCACCCGTTCCTGCAGATGCACCGCCCCAGTCATCACCACATGCTCCGGATGGCCCTTCTTATCGAACCCCGCACGTCCCTCCCCGGCCTCTCCCTGAGCCTGCCGCAGCGGTTCTTCCGCCGTGTACTTCACCCCACCCGACATCACTGCCAACTGCGGCTGATTCTGCGCATTCAACGTCATCTCGCCCCGCGGAGCCTTCACGCTTTCACCCGCCGCCCCAGTCAACGTCACCTCCCCCTCCGCCTCCAACCGCTCCGCCGACCCATCGCTCCGCAGATGCACCACAACGTGCCGCGCCTCCGCAGAATGACCCTCCGTGCTGCCTTCGTTCCCGCCCCCATTTCCTATGGACACATATTTGGCCTGCGACAGCACCACCGTCTGACCCGGCCGGTCCAGCACCGCGTGCGACGCCGTCAGCACCACCGGACGGTCATGCTGCAACCCGTTCACCCTCACCGCCGCATGCAGCACCACCACACCCGTATCCGAGCTATAGTCAGCCCCCACCGCATGGCCCGTCATCCCGCCCGACGCAAACTCAATATCCTTATCCGTCGCCGCCACACCCAGCTTCCGCAGGAACACCAGCCCGCTGGTCGTCACATGGATCAGGCGATCGTCCTTGCTCTCATGCCCTCCAGCGACGCCGCCACCGGCCTGCCCGCTCCGCAAATCCTTCCCCGCCGCATAGTCCATCTTTGCGTTCGCGTCCGCAGCCTCGGGCGCCTGAAGATCAATATGCACCTCACCTATAGCGCGAATGATCTCGTTCTTCTGGTCATATTCGAACTCCTGCCCGTAGATTCTGTCCGCCCGGTCCTGCTTCCTTCCATAGAGCACAATCCCGACATCATGGAGCGTCATCTTTCCATCCGAACGCTCCACCGCCTTGGCCGCATGAATCGTGTAGACCGTTCTCCCCTGCACCGACTGCGAATAGGTGACGTTATTGGTCTCCCGCCGGACGTCCACCCCCAGCTTCTGCGGCAGATCCCTCAGAAACCGGTGCGCCCGATAGTGGGCATAGCCAAGGAACGCAGCGATCACGATCACCAGCAGGCCCGCACCCGCCAGCAACCAGAACCGCAGCCGTTCTATTGAAACGTTCATTCCCTTCTATCTTCTCACCCATCGCGACATCGGACAGCCGCCTCACTGCAAACAGATTTCGTCTCTGATCCGTTTTTCTCCGCGCAATCCGCGGTCGCAAGGGTGTACGACAGGTCTAAACTATCCCTATGGCCGATCAGCTCTACCTAAGCCTCTGGTTCCCGAACTTCCGCTTCGACACCCTCCCCGCGACCCTCGTCTCAGTCATGCGCCAGTTCGCTCTCATCAGTGGAGACAAACGCGTAACCGCAGCCTCCGTCTACCCCATCAGCTTCACCGAAGCCCCCACCTACCAGCGCATCTACGTCAACGACGACCGCGCCGAAGACACCTCAGCTTCCATCATCGAAAACGCCGTAGCCGAAGCCACCGAGCAGCTCCACGACGACATGGCTTACGAGTTCGAGATGCGCTGGAAGCTCTGGTCCCCTGTCGAAGCCGACCCCCAGCCCCGCGATTCCCGCATCGACATCTACCCGGAGTTCGAATCCGTCCGCCTCGACACTCTGTGGAAGCTCCAGCCCGCCACCGTCAAAATCCTCGGCTTCGGTCCCCAGTTCGACGACGCCAGCTTCGAACAGAACGGCCACATCCGCATCGACTTCGGCCTCGACACTCCATGGCTCGCCGAAACCCTCGACGACGAGGAGCTCGACGCAGACGCCACCAAACACATTCAGCAGAATGTAGAGATGCTCCTGGCCTTCACCCTCTCCGTCGAAAAAAACTGCGGTATCAGCAGCCGCCTCCTCTGGACCGAGTCCGGCGAACCCCTCGCCCAGAAGCTCATCGACCGTCTGCAGCGCGTCAACTAACAATCGGCGAATCCGGCCCCGCTTCGACCGCAGCCATCCGCGCCGCCCTCCGCAGCTTCACCTCACGTGCCGCCACCAGAAACAGCCCGGCAAACGTCAGCGCCAGCATCCCGTACGCCCGAAACCCATGCAGCTGCGGAATATCTCCATATAGCAGCGCCAGCCCCGCAAACACAAAGAACACATGCGCGCAGAACACCTGCAGCGAAGCCTTCCCCAGTGTCAGGAACGGCTCCCGTGCAATCAATCGCACAATATATCGCCGCAGCCAGTAGCAAACGACCAGGCAAGCCGCAAGGTTGATCAATCGCATCGGCCCGATCTGCCACTTGTCCACCTGTATCCCCAGCGTCTCCTGTGTCAGGTGCGGCCCTAGCCACCTATGCCGCACCTCAAAGAAGAACGCGCACACCGCTCCGCACAACGCAACAGCCCACCCCGGCACCCGCGCCAGCGGCATCTCGCCCCCCATCGACCTCGCCCCCAGCCATAGCCCGGCTATCCAAACCCCCTGCCACGCAAACAGGTTGAACGCCCCCGTCTCCTGCAGCGGAATCGGCAGATGCGTCACATGCACCACAAGGTTATGCAGAAACTCCCTAAGCCCAAACTGCGCCGCGAGCCAGAGAAATCCGCTCCCCGCCAGAATCCACTTCCAGCCGTACCGGACCGACATCGACAGCGCCACAGGCGTAAAGAAAAGAAAGATCACATACATCGGCAGAATATCCAGCAACGGCGGGCAATAGATCAGCAATGCCGATCCGATGATCGCGACCACCGGATGCGCCAGGTAAAAGTTGAGCAGGTTGTACAACGCCGGCCGGTGCGTCCTCGCCGCGAACGCCGCAGCCACCGTAAACGCAAAGGCCAGCATCAACAGGTGGTAGCCATAGATCTTGAATGTCCGCCGCCACAGCTTCTCCCATAGTCCACTCTCATTCCGCGGCGCGTCGCGCAGGTAGACGCGGCTCACCAGCAGCGCCGACATAAAGACAAATCCCTCCGCCGAGGACACAAATCCAACCGGCTGATTCACCAGATCGCTGAACCGCGTCGGCATATGCGTGAACGTCATCCACACCAGAAACAACCCGCGCAGCGCATCCAGCTCCGGCATCCTCTTCGAATTGGGAGAGGTCAACTTCACGGATCACAACCCCCACGCGCTCCCGGCGAAAACCCCACTGCAAGTTAAGACGCGCCGCCGTCAAATCGGCTTCATCGCGCGAGACGGCAGCAAGATAAAGACTCGATAGACCTTTACGGAAATCTACGAAAACTATTACGCCTTTCTTACGGATGAGATGCTGAAATGTCTTTGGCGGCGGAATTAGACCGCCAGGAGAAAGTTTCATGCACACGTTTCGCACCCGCAGACCGCTTCTCGTCAACGCCACCCAATGCCTCCACCCCACCCTCATCCTCACCGACTCCGGACAGCGCAAAGCCTATCCCGGCGACTGGATCATCGAAGGAGAAAATCACGAGCGCTACATCGTCGACAACACCTTCTTCCAGCGCACCTTCGCCCCGATCCCCTGGGAGCCCTCGAGCGAAGGCCGCCACTACGGCAGCTAGCCTTCCGCTCCCAATCCAACCTCAACCTCAACCCAAACCCTCCAGGCCACTACAAGCCCGGAAAGAAAAAAGTGCAGCGGCATATGGCATTGTCCCTCGTACAAGAACCCCCGGCCCCCTCGTTCTCGCCCTCACTCGCAATCCCCTTCATCCCAACGGAAAACGAGCTCACCACAACACCCCTGCAAACCCGTAAAGCGCGGTTGCAGGATGCCCGCTCCATCCACCAACTCATCCACAGCTTCACCCACGACGGTACCCTGCTCCCCCGGCGTTATGCGGAGATCTGCGCCAACATCAGCACATTCACCGTCGTCGAAACCGGCTCCCACCAGTTCATCGGCTGCGCCGCGCTCCACGTCTACGGCCCGCACCTCGCCGAGATCCGCTCCATCGTCGTCCATCCCGACACCAAGGGACACGGGGCCGGCAGCCTGCTCGTCCACGCCCTCCTCGATCAAGCCCAAGCCAGCGGCATCCAGTGCGTCTGTCTCTTCACCCGCATCCCCGCTTTCTTCCGGCACTTCCACTTCCGGATCGCCGAACGTCAAGCCTTACCCGACAAAGTGCTGAAGGACTGCGTCCACTGTGCCCGGCGCAACGCCTGCGACGAGATCGCCATGGCCATCGGCGAACTCCCTCCACCACGCGCCATGCCTTGGAGCAGCCTCTTTCATCCCCGTCACCACGCCGACCTGGTGCAACTCCAGCTCTAACTTCATCGGCAGGTATTCGGGACGTCACCCAAAAGTTGCATTCCCCGGCAGGTGTCATCCCGGATACCATCCGGCACGTAATCCTTGCAGCTGGCTATTGTCATCATGGATGATTGCGGCCTATAGTTTGCATCGGAATTCGCAGCAGATCCGTCGATTCATCATTGAAAGTAATCGAACTCTGCCTTATCTCTCTCGCGCGTCTCCCGGCGAGCGTCAACCAGGAAAAGAACATGGAACACACCCAACAGAACAACCAGGCTTCAATGTACCAATCAAACTTCCGCGCTGAAGACGGCGCGCCCACCGGCCGCTCAAACGCTCTATACGAAGGCGTAGTGGTCCCCCTCGCCTCGCTCTTCGCCGTGGTCGCCTTCGTCGTCGGCGCAATGGTCATCCGCCACTAAGTAGACCTCGACGAACTGCCGCTCTTGCCGCCAGGCACGCCAAGGCTCTCGCTTCTAGGTAGGCCAAGGCTTCAGCCTCGGGTCTTTCAACCGGAAAAAGACGTGGGGGCTGGTAGCCCAATGCTTTAGCTTTGGGTCTCCCCTGGGGTATGCCTTCTTAGCCCGCCACCACAATCTCCGAAAAATCCGCAATACCGGAGAAGTTGCTCACGATCTTCGTCAACAGCCACAGCCGGCTCGCTCTAATCTTCGGATCAGGATCCATCACCATCACCTGATCGAAAAACGCATCCACTTGTGGTCGCAACGCGGCGATTGACTCGAGCGCCGTAACATATTCGCGTTTCTCGGCCATCTTCTTCACTCGATCTGCAATCTCTTCTTCTTTCGTCATCAATTCCAGCTGTGCTATGTGGACTGCTCCACTCTGCCCTTCTTCACCTTTTGGCAACTCGCCCTTCTCCTTCGCCTGCGCCAGAATATTTTTCATCCGCTTGAATGCCGCCGACACCGCCGCAAAGTCCTCCGAACCCCGAACCGCAGTTACCGCCTCCGCTCGCGCCACTGCGTCGCGAACATCGTCGCTACCAGAGGCCAGCACAGCCTTCACAACGTCATAAGCCTGCCCCTTCGCCTCCCGCAGATAGAACTCAAGGCGGTCAACGAAGAAACCGATCATTTTTGCTCCACGTTCAGCGGTGGCACTACTTGATGAGTCGGTATGTTTGTTTGCGGCTACCTGAGCTGCCGCAGCGAAGGCAACATCATTCAACGTAAGCGTAACCTCCGTCTCCGCCAGAATCTTCACAATTCCATTCGCAGCCCGCCTCAACGCAAACGGGTCCTTTGACCCCGTCGGCTCCAATCCCAATCCAAACATCCCAGCGATCGTATCCGCCTTATCTGCAATCGCAAGCAGCGAGCCCTCCACCGTCCGTGGAACTGAGTCCTCCATCGACACCGGCTTGTACTGGTCGTAGATCGCCTCGCTCACCGCAGCCGGAAATCCCTGGGCCCGCGCATACAATCCGCCCACCACACCCTGCAACTCCGTAAACTCCTTCACCAGTTCGCTCGTAAGATCGGCCTTCGCCAGTCGTGCCGCTTCATCCAACGCCGCAGCATCAACCGCAACTCCACGCTCCGCCACAAGACCCGCAAGCGTCGATGCCAGCGCCTTCACCCGCTCCGTCTTCGCCGCGTAACTCCCCAGATCCTTCTGAAACGTCACATGCTCCAACGACACCACCCGCTCCACCAGCGGCACCCGCTGATCAAACTCCCAGAAAAACCGCGCATCATTAAACCTTGCCCGAAGCACCCGCTCATTGCCATGCCGAATCACCGCCATCCCCGCCTCATCGGTCTCGGTATTGAGCACCGCAAGAAAATGCGGAGCCAGCTTCCCCTCCTTATCCTCCACAGCAAAGTAGCTCTGATGATCCCGCATTACGGTCACCAGAACCTCCTCCGGAAGCGCCAGATACTCCGCCTCAAACCCACCCATCAGCACTGAAGGCCACTCCGTCAACTGCGTCAGCTTATCCACCAGCCCATGGTCCTCCCGCCATCGCAGGTCCGGCACAGTCCGCGTCACCTTATCCAAAGCCTTCCGAATCCTCTGCCGCCGCGCCTCCACATCCGCAATCACAAATCCGCTCAGCAGCGCATCCTCGTAGTCGCTCGGCTCCTTCAGCGTTATCGGCGCATCCCCAAACAGCACCCGATGCCCATACGTCACCGCTCCCGCCTCGTACCCGCCAAAATTGACCGGCACAACCTCTGCCCCCAGCATCGCCACCATCCATCGCACCGGCCGCACAAACCGCTCCGGCCGCCCCGCGCGCCAGTACATATTCTTAGCCCAATAAATCTCAGCCAACTCCTTCGGCAACTCTTCCGCAATCACATCGGAAGCTTTCCGCGCCACCGTAAAAGAGACCGCTTGTAAATACTCGCCCTTTGAAGTCTGAACCTTCCGTAAAGAAGCGACTTCGACTCCGAGTTTCTTTGCAAATGAAATTGCCGCAGGAGTCGGCTGTCCATCTTTGAAAGCAACTTTGGTCGATGGGCCAAGGGCTTCTACCATAAGTGGATTTTGCTGCTCTTCGACTTGGCCGATCCACACTGCTAATCGCCGTGGCGTAGCAAAACTTTTTATCGCAACACCTGGCAGCACAAGCCGCTCCCGCTCCAGCATCCCCACCACACGCCGCTGCAACTCCGTCTGCGCCCCCGCAATCATCCGCGCCGGCACCTCTTCCAACCCAATCTCAAACAAAAAATCCGCCATCGTCCTCAACTCACATCCCGCCATCAAGGCGCGTCCTCTGCATCTGTGCCAAAGTCAAATCTGTTGCTCTGCAACAAAAGTCCGGGTGCCCCATCCATCGCGCTCTTTGCGATGGGCGGGATGTAAAACCCTCACCCAGCCGCAACACCAATTTCTCCACTCCGCAACGCCGCACCCTGCTCCGCATATACCTTAGCCACTCCCACCACCAGCGTCCGAATCCGCGCCATCACCCCCACGCGTTCGGTCACAGAGATCGCCCCCCGCGCATCCAGCAGATTGAAAATATGCGAGCACTTCAACGCCAGTTCATACGCCCCAAGCACGGGAAACCGCTTCAGCGTCAGCTCATCCATCCCATCGAAACCCTTCGCCTTCTCCAGCAACCCCAGACACTCCGCCTCATAAAGCTCCAGGTGTTTCCACAAAGAAGCCACATCCGCATAGTCGAAGCTGTAAGCCGAAAACTGTTCCTCCTCGGCCAACCGCATCTCCCCATACGTCACCTTGCGACCCCCGTTTTCGGAATCGACGTCCGGCTCCACCGCCCACACAATGTCGTAGATCGAATCCACATCTTGCAAAAACCCCGCGATCCGCTCCAGCCCATACGTAATCTCGCCCGAGATCGGATCCAGATCCATCCCCCCGCACTGCTGAAAGTAAGTGAACTGCGTAATCTCCAGCCCATCCAGCATCACCTGCCAACCAACGCCCCACGCGCCACCCACCGGCCACTCCCAGTTATCTTCTTCGAATTTAATGTCGTGCTCTTTCAGATCGATCCCGATCGCCACCAGCGACTCGAGATACATCTCCTGAATATTTACCGGTGGCGGCTTCAGAACCACCTGCAACTGCGTATGGCGAAACAGCCGGTTCGGATTCTCTCCATACCGTCCATCCGCCGGCCTCCGCGAAGGCTGCGCATACGCAATCCTCACCGGCTTCGGCCCCAGCACCCGCAGAAACGTATCCGGAGACATCGTCCCCGCACCAACTTCTACATCGTACGGCTGCTGCAACACGCACCCGCGATCCGCCCAGAACCGCTGCAGCGTAAACAAAAGCTCCTGAAACGTCAGCGCCCGCTTCTCGCCAACCCGCGAAACCAATCCACTCATATCTCTCTCTTCAATGTCCGGCAATCCTTCGATTCTAACTGCTTCGCAGACCGAAACAGAGTTCTCGAATCCCGCATTTAGCAGCTTCGAATTACTGCGGCTTGTTCACCACCTTGCGCTTTCCCTCCTCCGGCGTCTGCGACGGACCAGTCTGAATCGTCGTAGGATCGGCCATCCAAGCCGGATCAGGAAGGGGCACCGACACTCCCGACGGCCGAATTTTGTAGATGCCTTTGTCGATCTTCACCTCCATTCCATGCTCGCCCGCCGTCGAATTAGCCGCCCTTGGAAATTCGACGATGTATCGTTCCCGCAACAGCGTTACGAACCGTTCCAGCGACTTCGACAGCGCCGCCGAATCATTCATTCTCATCACAAGGCCACCGCTCAGCTCGCACACCGAGAACAGCGGCTCCTCGACGGCAGAAGCGCCTCCGCCGCCCGGCAGATATCCTCCCCGGCCCGCGCGATAATTCCCCATTCCCATGGAGGAGACGGGGGCATAGTTCAGTGCAAAAACCGCTATCCCCTTCGTCTGCGCGAAGTATCTCACCGCGTTCCACGAGTTTTTGCTGCCCGTATCCCGCCCATCCGTAACCGCCAGAATCACGCGGCGTCCAGGTAAGTCCGAAAGCGCAACGGCGACCGCCCCCAGACCATCCCAAAGATGCCCTCTAAGCTCACACCCCTCTCCCTGTTTGGCTCGTTTGCGCATCATCCACGGCTCCAGCGCCACACCCGCGGCTCTCTTAAGCGACACGCTATCGGCCGGCGCGTCATGCAGCGAGCGCCGTAGCGTGCAATCCAGCGCATAAACCGATACCCGGTCCCGCGGATGCAGCGACAACAGAGCAAGCTTTCCCAGCGCATCTTCCATCTTTGGCATCACATCAGCCGTATCTCCACTCACATCCAGCAGAATCGACAGCGAGATCGGATCGTCCCCCTCCTGCCGCACATGGGTCGCACGAAACCAGCGGCCCGAGTCGATGCTGACCGAAAATCTCGTCTCCGCAATCGGTTTGCCGATTGGATCATTCGTCATCGTCAGCACCAGCGTCGGCACCTGAACCAGATTCGTGTACACATGCAGTGTCGGAACGCCTCCATCCGCCGCCGGAGGAACTGCCTGCGCCATCAAGCCCGTTCCGCTTCCCGCAGCGGTCATAGCTGCCACAATCAGCAGGACCCTTACTTTCCGGCGAACAGGACGGCAACGAAATCCAACTCTCATAAATCCCCGCCACCACGCAGTATGACAGAACCCACCAGATAGAACTAAGCCCTGCCTTTGAATGCGGCACGTGCCCGCGCAATCTCCTCCCCGTGCGCCTGCGCCCAAATCCAAACCCCACAAAAGGCCTCCCCCAGGCTGTGTCCCAGCTCCGTCAACTCATACTCCACCCGCGGCGGAATCACCGGATGCACCGTCCGCGTCACCAACCCGTCCCGCTCCATCTGCCGCACCGTCTTGGTCAGCATCTTCTGGCTCACGCCCCCCACCAACTCCCCAAGCCGCGTGAACCGCACCACGCCATGCTCCTCCAGCACCTCCAGCACCAGCATCGTCCACTTGTCCGCGACGCGTTCAATAATCTCCCGCACCAGCGCCTCCAGCTTCGGATCCGTCACCGTCGGAGGAGCCAACTTCTTTTTCATCTTCCGAATCTTAACCACCAGCTTTCCCATACATTTCTCTCACTCTCCTTTGGGTAAGTATCGACCTTTCAGGTGCCTACTTCCCAACAGATACAAACTATCCTACTATCGCTTCAGGAGATAGAACCACCATGAAAACCACCGGCAACACCATCCTCATCACCGGCGGCGGCTCCGGCATCGGCCGCGGCCTCGCGGAGGCCTTCCACAAACTCGGCAACAAAGTCATCATCGCCGGCCGCCGAAAACAGGTCCTCGACGAAACCGTCGCCGCCAATCCCGGCATGGCCTCCGCGATCCTCAACATCGAAGACGCCGCCAGCATCCGCGCCTTCGCCCAAAAACTCACAGACGACTTCCCCGCGCTCAACGTCGTCATCAACAATGCGGGCATCATGCGCCCCGAAAACCTCCTCACCCAATCCGCAGACGTCGCCGACGCCGAAGCCACCATCACCACCAACCTCCTCGGCCCCATCCGCCTCACCGCCGCGCTGCTGCCTCACTTCCTCAAGCAGCCTCGCGCCACCATCATGACCGTCTCCTCCGGCCTCGCCTTCATCCCCATGGCACT
>Ga0210410_10005402_pt1 | contig 11123 bp, 11 predicted proteins | sample IncBWC4MmetaG_FD_161058 | JGI IMG/M metagenome (GOLD analysis project Ga0210410, IMG submission 161058) | Forest soil microbial communities from Barre Woods Harvard Forest LTER site, Petersham, Massachusetts, United States - Inc-BW-C-4-M | ecosystem: Environmental > Terrestrial > Soil >... | reverse complement strand
ATTGACGATCAGCTCATGGACGAGATGCAGTCGCTGAAGAAGCTGCTGAATCCGTCGGAGATTCTGTTCGTGGCCGACGCCATGACCGGACAGGACGCGGTGAACTCGGCGGACGAGTTTCACAAGAAGCTGTCGCTGACAGGGATCGTACTGACGAAGATGGACGGCGATGCCCGCGGCGGCGCGGCGCTTTCGATTCGGCAAGTCACGGGGCAGCCGATTAAGTTTATCGGCACGGGCGAGAAATATGACGCGCTGGAGCCGTTTCATCCCGACCGCATTGTGTCGCGCATTCTGGGCATGGGCGACATTCTGTCGCTGATCGAGCGCGCGGAATCGCAGATCGACAAGAAAAAGGCGCAGGAGATGGCCACCAAAGCGCTGACCGGCGACGGCTTCTCGCTGGAAGATTTTCGCGATCAGCTGCGCCAGGTGAAGAAAATGGGATCGATGAAAAGCCTGATGGGCATGCTGCCCTCGATCGGTCCGTTCTCCGGCTTGCAGAAGGCCGCGGACAATGTGGACGAGAAGCAGATCAACCGCGTCGAAGCGATCATCAACTCGATGACTTCGCACGAACGCAATCATCATGAAGTGATCAACGGCAGCCGGCGCAAACGCATTGCCCGCGGGTCGGGGACCACCGTGCAGGAAGTGAATAATCTGCTTCGCCAGTATGCGCAGATGAGAAAGATGTTCAAGCAGATGGGCAAACCGAGCTTCGCGCGGCGGCTGGCGGGGATGAAGATGCCGGGGATGTAGACCGCTTGGGTAGCCGGAGGACCAATGCCAAGATGGGATCGAACTAAACCACGAATCTACGACCCCCGACTTGGAAAATTCGTTCTTGCCGCGCCTCCGATCCGCGCCGAGAAAGCCGAGGTCGTTGAAGAGGTGCGCCGAGTCCGCAAGAAACGGAAGAAGAAATCCAAGTCCTCGTCTGTCTGGAGTATTTCGGGAGGGCTTCCGGAGACCAATCGTCGCAGGCATTGAAGCTGAATGGTGGCAATTTGGACCCTGGTCCGGTGGTATAATCAGGTCTGCGACTGGGAGAGCTGCCTTTTGCAGCTCGCCGGGAGAGATTCCCGCTCAGCCGCCTTTTTATTTTGCATGCATATTCTTTACGTTGACGAGTCCGGTGATGGAGGGTCCGCCCAAGGCAGCTCTCGACATCTGGTTCTGTGTGGAGTCGCCATGCACGAGGGCCAATGGCGCAAGCTGACTCATCGCCTTAATGATATCAAGGTGGACAATTTCCCCACTGCCGGCGCGTTCCTAGAGTTCCACGCTAGCGAGATGCGCACTGGCGCGCGGTCCTTCCGCGGCTTGCCTCGGCCCGCTCGAACGAAGGCGATCCATGCGGTTTACGAGTTAGTTTCGCAGACTGCCGGGTTGACCCTCTTCGCGGCAGTGGTCGACAAGCCGGCATTCACTGCGAAGTATGAAGGTCGAGTGGATATCTATCGCGGGGCTTTCGAGGGCCTGTCGACGATGTTCAATTTCTTCCTGGAGCGTAAGCAGAAGCAATCTCAGCGAGTCGGACGTGGCATTGTGGTGTTCGACGAAGCGCGCCCGGCGCTCAGCAGAGAGATTAGGAGGCTGCTCGCCGAATTTCAAGCTGGAGGAACTCGCTGGGCGTCGCTGGGTTGCATCATTGAGACCGCTTTTTTCTTCGATTCGAGATCCTCTCGGCTCATGCAGATTGCAGACTTCGCAGCCTATGCCATCTACAGATGGTACGAACCCGGCGATGACGCCTATCTAAGGCTGATCTACGGCAAGTTTGACCGTCAAGGGACGAGACTGCACGGCCTGAAGTGCTATCCACTCGAATCCACCAAAGCCTTTGTCCCTGGTCCAACCCTGTGAAATGGCGTTCTCTAGACGAGTCGGGCACACAGTCTGACGCTCGATGCCTGCGCGAGATTTTTGCCGAGCGCAAGGAACTTATCGCGAAGTACGTTCCCGTGGAAACGCAGGCTGTTCATGCGCAGGCTGTCGCGGAACTCAAGGCCCGGCATCTCGCGGCGAACATACTGCCCTTGGGAGCGAAGGCGCCCGTCTTCGAGCTTCCGGACCATGACGGCACGAGTGTTTCTTCTTCCGACCAGCTCGTGAGGGGACGGCTGCTTCTGTGTTTCATTCGTGGGCGGTGGTGTCCGTTCTGCGTGGGTCAGATGGAGGCGATGAATCTCGTCCTGCCGCAGATCGAGCAGGTGGGAGCGTCGCTCATCGCGATCTCGCCGCAGACGGTGAAGCAATCGTACTTTATGCACGATCAGCACAAGCTGCGGTTTCCGCTGCTATCCGATGCGGGGAACAAAGTTGCGCGGCAGTTTGGGTTGACTTATCGCGTACCTGCGGCTCAGGAAGCGATTTATCGGCGAGTTTTCGTGAATCTGCCTTTGGCTAATGGCGACGAAAGTTGGGAGTTGCCGATTCCGGCGACTTACATTCTCCATCGGGATGGCACAATTCTTTACGCTTCGGCGAATGAGGACTACACGGAGCGGCCGGAACCGTTGGATATTGTGCAAACACTCCAAACGAGCCTCAGCGGCTAAAGCCTGTCCCTCCCCAGAGTGCTCTAACGGCACGACTGAAGTCGTGCCCTTCCCTCTTTCGGTACACTGAATACTCATGCACTACATCTATGGCATCAATTCGGTTACCGAGGCGCTGAAGGCGCGCGGGCGGACGTTTGAGTGGGTGGGAATGGCCAAGGAACGGCACGACATCCGCCTGCAGCGGCTGATTGAGGATTGCCGGCGCCTCAGCGTGAACGTGCGCTTCCTGGATCGCACCGAGCTCGATAAGATGGCGGGCACGGGCGCACACCAGGGTGTAGTGGCCGTCACGTCGGCCAAGCAATACAACGATCTCGCCGATGTGATTGCGGCCAAGCGCGCGGAGTATTCGCTGGTGGTTGTGCTCGATGGCGTGGAGGATCCGCACAATCTGGGAGCGATCTTGCGCACGGCGGATGCGGCGGGCGCGAATGGGCTGGTGATTCCGGAGCGGCGGGCGGCGAGCGTGACGGGAACGGTCACGAAGGTTTCGGCGGGGGCGAGCGAGCACATGCCCATCGCCAAGGTCACGAATATCGCGCGCAGCATCGAAGACCTGAAGGGTGAGAATGTTTGGACTGTAGGGCTTGACGAGCGCAGCAAGCAGACTTACTACGAGCTCGACTACAAGATGGACTGCGCGCTGGTTCTGGGCGGCGAAGGCAAAGGGCTGCACGATCTGGTAAAGCGGAAGTGTGATTTTCTGGTTTCTATTCCGATGCTCGGAAAAGTGCCGTCGCTGAACGTTTCGGTGGCGGCCGCCGTGGTTTTATATGAGATCGTGCGGCAGCGGCAGGCGGGCGAAGGCGCATCCAAACGGAAATGAAGTCTGTGCTTAAGAGCCTGGGTCTGCGGAGCCTCGGTATTCTCTGTGTGCTCTGTGCCTCGGTAGTGAATTGTTTTTCTCTCGACCGCGAGGCTTTTTCCTTCACCAGTTACGACCTGAACTTGCAGATTGAGCCGGATCAGCATCGGCTGGGCGTGCGCGGCAAGATCATGCTGCGCAATGATTCGCAGACGCCGCAGAAGATTGCGGTGCTCCAGATTTCGTCGTCGCTTGCGTGGCGGTCGGTCAAAGCCGCGGATAAGACTCTTCAATTCATCACCCAGCCTTACACTTCCGACATCGATCATACTGGCGGGCTTTCGGAGGGGATCGTCACGCTGCCGGCTCCGGTCGCGCCGGGAGGGACGATCGAACTGGAGATCGCGTATGAGGGCGTCGTTCTTCTGGATGCGACGCGGTTCACTCGGATTGGCATGCCAGCGGACACGGCGAACAGTCTGGACTGGGATCAGATCGACGCGAAGTTCACCGTGGTGCGCGGAGCGGGGTATGTGGCTTGGTATCCCATTGCGACTGAAGTGGCGAATTTGTCGGAGATGAATAGTCTGGTTGAGGTGCTGAGTCGATGGAAGAGCCGAGAAGCGGGATCGAGGATGCATTTGCAGGTTATCTCGACGGACGACGGCGAAGAACCGTGGCACATCCTCTTCAATGGAGTCACCTGCTCAGGGACTTCGGTTTACGAATCGATGGGAGTAACGCATCAATCGAGGATCGGCCCTGCCGACTGTATGTTCCAACCACTGCGCCTCGACGCACCCACACTTGTGATCGCCGACTATCAGGTGCTGGAGCGGCCGGCGATCGAGGTTCGATATCTCCATGGCCACGACGTAGCAGCCGCGAATTTCGCCGACGCGGCCGAGAAGATCACTCCGTTCGTCTCTGACTGGTTTGGTCCAACGCGCGAAAAAGCGAAGACGGCCGATCTTCCGGATACGCAGGCTGCGCCGTTCGAGAGCGGCGCGTTGCTTCTTACCCCGCTGACGAGCAGTGATCCAAAAGTGGCCGGTCTGGCCGCCGCCCATCAGCTCACGCACGCTGCATTCCTGTCGTTCCGCCCGTGGATTGAAGAAGGGCTGGCGCATTTCGCGCAGGCGCTTTATCTCGAACAGCAGAGTGGACGAAAGGCCGCGCTCGATTACATGGGATCGCATCGGTCGGGGTTCACTGAAATCGAAACGCAGGCAGGCCTGCCTCGATCTGAGGATGAGGTAAACCGTTCGTTGGTGAATACGACCAGCGAGGAACTCTACCGCAGCAAGGCGATGTGCGTGTGGTGGATGCTGCGCGACATGGTCGGCGAAACGGCGCTGAAGAAGGCGATTGCGGCGTATCGTCCTGAGCAGGATAAGGAGCCGTCGTACATGCCGCGGCTGATCGCGGCGCAGACGCAGCGTGATCTGGAATGGTTCTTTGACGACTGGGTGTACCGCGACCGGGGGCTGCCGGACTTCAAGATTGAGTCCGCTTTCCCACGCAAAACTATGACGAACGCCTTCATGGTGACGATCACCGTGGACAATCTGGGGACGGCGGGAGCTGAGGTTCCCATCACGGTCAAGTTTGCCGGCGGGGACACAACGAAGCGGCTCGAAGTGCGCGCCAAGAGCAAGAGCGTGATTCGCATTGAGATTCCGGCGGCGCCGCAGGAAATCATAGTCAACGATCGCAGCGTGCCGGAGAGCGACATGGGGAACAATACGTTCAAGCTGGAGACGGTGGAAAAATAGAATTCAACACGGGGACGTTTCTAGAGACGCAATGAGGCTCTTCCCGACTCCGCACCAAACGCTCTAAGGAGTACATAGGTCCTTCCTCCCGCAAAGAGCGCGGGCGTCAGGATGACAAGGCGGGACGATCAGTGCGCCGTCGCGAAGCCGATGAGAGCTTCCAACTTCTTCGCGGCGACGCCGGAGTCGATCGATTGGGCCGCCAGCGGGAGAGCTTCGGCAAGATGGTCTGCCCTTCCCGCCGCCACCAGCGCGGCAGCAGCGTTGAGCAGCACAACGTCACGCCGCGGCGACTTCTCTCCTTGAAGAACAGCACGGATAATCGCGGCATTTTCCAGAGCATCCCCTCCGGAGATTTCTTGCAGCGTGGCGCGAGTCATTCCGAACTCTTCCGGCTCAACTTCATAAGAGCGAACCGAGCCTTCGCGAGCTTCGGCTATGCGCGTCGGGCCAGTGATGGTGATTTCATCCAGGCCGTCGAGGCCGTGCACCACCAACGCTCGATGCAGGCCCAGCATGCTCAGGGCCTCGGCCAACTTCTCCACCAGATCAAGTGAATAGACGCCGACCACTTGTCCGGATGCGCCCGCCGGATTGGTGAGCGGGCCCAGCAGATTGAACATGGTGCGCATGTGCAGTTCGCGGCGCACGCCCTGGACCTGCTTCATCGCCGGATGCAGATTGGGCGCGTACAGAAAGCAAAGGCCGACTTCGCGCAGACACTGCGCCGAACGCTCGGGCGAAAGTTGGATGTTGATGCCCAAGGCTTCGATGACATCGGCAGAGCCGCATTTCGAGCTGATGCTGCGATTGCCGTGCTTGGCCACGCGCACACCCGCTCCTGCGGTCACGAACGCTGTTGCGGTGGAAATATTGAAGGTTCCGCTAGCATCGCCGCCGGTACCGCTGGTGTCGACCAGGGACGATTCCGCGAGCGCGTCCCTGCCCGTTCCGCTGACTCCAAGCGAACCGTCTGCGCTGGCGCGCTCGACGGGCAACGGCGCCGCTGCGGCCCGGATCGCCTCAGCGAAGCCAACGATCTCCTCAACGGTTTCACCCTTCATGCGCAAGGCGGTGAGCAGGGCGGCAATCTGTGCGTCGCTGCATCTCCCGGACAAGACCTCGGCCATCGCTTCGCGGGCTTCGGCGCGGCCAAGCGATTGGCCGTGGTTGGCGAGGCGATGAAGGGCGTCGAGGATCATTGGGTCAGGGAATTGTAAGGCATGGCTCGGCTTCGCTGCGATCCGGCAAGCTCACTCCGCGACCGCTAACCGGCGAAGTCTTTCCGAGAAGAGATCGCGCCATTGCTCCGGCAGGGCAGCCGTCGCAACTGCTTTGTGGAGCAGGTCGTGTTGATATCGACTCTGGACAAGAAGCCGGTTCACTTCCGAGATCAGGATTCCGTCATGGTTGCGTTCCAGCAATTCGAAAGCGCCGCCGGCCTCGACGGATCCTTCCTGCTCCACCGAAAAGTAGACACCGCTGCGTCCGCTCAGAAGAAAACGCTCCACAATATCCTCGCGCTGAAACTTGGCCGCCAACTTATAGCAAGGCATACGCGGCTGGCGGACCATCACGATCGCCGAGCCAATCTGAAATCGATCGCCGACGTGAAGTTTGTCTTCGGCGAGACCCGTGGTCGTGAAGTTTTCACCGAACATGCCCCATGGCAGATCCATGCCCGGCAACTCCTCCCGCCAAAATGGATAGTGCTCCGAAGGGTAGCCGTAGACCGCTTTGTGGGGACCGCCGTGCACGCTGAGGTCGGCCTGCCGGTCGCCGTCCAAGTTGAGGGTTCGCAAGGGTACGGGGCCGGACACCGGTTGTTTGAAGATTCCCGTGCTGATGGTGGTCCCCTGGTAAACCACTAGCTTCGGGCGAGCCACATTGAGCGACAGAATCTTCACGGCAACCCCTTTCGCATTCACGAACCGCGGGAAATCTACAATCTGAAATCTGCAATCTGAAATCTGAAATTGCCCTGGAGCCCCTTGGATGTTCCCCCGCCCAGAAAGTCGCACTCTTCACCTCGTCTGGAGCGCAAGGTTTGCCCTAATCCTCCGGCCTTCGATAAAATTCAAGGTTTGCTGCCCTCGGTCGATAGCCGCAAGCAAGGTCCTCCCGATTCTGAGCTGACGAGTCTTTATGAAAATCCATGAGTATCAGGCGAAAGCGATTCTCAAAAAATACGGCGTAGCTGTGCCGCGCGGCGCGATGGCTGGCTCACAGGTGGAGGCCGAGGCGGCGGCACGGGAATTATTTGATGCCGGCGCTAGCGGAGTCGTAGTCAAGGCGCAGATTCATGCCGGCGGCCGCGGCAAGGGCGGCGGCGTCAAGATCGCCAAGTCGGTGAACGAAGCGGGCGAACTTGCCTCCAGGATGCTGGGGATGAAACTGGTGACGCACCAGACGGGGGCTGAGGGCCGCATCGTGAGGCGTCTGTTGATCGAAGAAACGCTGCCTATCGAAAAAGAACTTTATCTTGGAATTCTGGTCGACCGCGCCGAGGGCAAGCCGGTTTTCATGGCCTCGGCTGCGGGTGGAATGGATATTGAGCAGGTCGCGGCGGAAACTCCGGAAGCGATTCTGAAACAGCACATCGATCCCGGCATGGGCCTGGAGGCATTCCAGGCGCGGAAGATCGCCTTCAAACTGGGCCTTAAGGCGCAGCAGATCAATCCTGCGGTGCAGTTCTTGTCCAGTCTCTATAAGGCGTTCCTTGATACGGATTCATCGCTGCTCGAGATCAATCCCTTCATCACCACTACGGACGGTCGTCTGTTCGCACTCGATGCCAAGATCACCTTCGACGACAATGCGCTGTTTCGTCATGCCGATCTGCGGGAGTTGCGCGACATCACGGAAGAAGATCCGCTGGAAGTGGAGGCGTCGAAGTACAGCCTGAACTACATCAAACTCGATGGCAGCGTGGGCTGCATGGTGAACGGCGCGGGGCTGGCGATGGCCACGATGGACATCATCAAATATGCCGGCGGCATGCCCGCGAACTTTCTGGACGTGGGCGGTGGGGCCAGTTCCGAACAGGTGGCGCATGCGTTCGAAATCCTGCTGAGCGACAAAAGCGTGAAGGCGGTGCTGATCAACATTTTCGGCGGCATCCTGCGAGTCGACACGCTGGCCACGGGCGTGGTCGAGGCCGCCCGCAAGACGAACATCAAACTGCCCATCGTGTTGCGCCTGGAAGGAACCAACGTTGACGAAGGGAAAAAGATCCTGATGAACTCGGGATTCAACTTCGTCGTCACCGACACGATGAAGGATGCGGCTGACAAAGTAGTGGCGGCGGCACGGGGGACTCTGGGTGTAACGGAATGGCGGTAGCAGCGAGGAACTTTTATTTATGGCGATCCTGGTAGACAAGAATACGCGGGTGATTGTGCAGGGACTGACTGGCCGCGAGGGCACGTTCCATGCCAAGACCAGCGCGGCATATGGCACACAGATTGTCGGCGGCGTGACGCCGGGCAAGGGCGGAACTACGCACGAAGGCTGGCCGATTTTCAACACGGTGCGCGAGGCTGCGGACAAGACGGGCGCCAACGCTACTGTGATTTTTGTGCCTCCGCCGTTCGCCGCTGACGCAATCATGGAAGCGGCCGACGCGGAAATCGACTTGATTGTGTGCATCACCGAGGGTATTCCAACGCTCGACATGGTCAAGGCCTGGGAATTCCTGCAGGACCGTAAGTCGCGGCTGATTGGGCCGAATTGTCCAGGAATCATTTCGCCGGGCAAATGCAAGATCGGCATTATGCCGGCGTCGATTCATAAAGAGGGATCGATCGGCATCGTTTCGCGCTCGGGCACGCTGACCTACGAAGCGGTACATCAGTTGACTCAACGCGGCATTGGGCAGTCCACCGCGATCGGCATTGGCGGCGACCCGATCATTGGCACGAATTTTATTGACGCGCTGGATTTGTTTAATCGTGATCCCGAGACAGAAGCTGTGATCATGATCGGCGAAATTGGCGGCAACGCGGAAGAAGCCGCCGCCGAATTCGTGAAGACCCACATGAAGAAACCGGTGGTGGGCTTTATCGCCGGGCAGACCGCGCCTCCTGGACGGCGAATGGGACACGCGGGCGCGATCATTTCCGGCGGCAAAGGCACCGCGGCAGAGAAAATCAAGGCGCTGGAAGTTTGCGGGATTCGCGTGGCAAAGTCTCCCGCGGCGATTGGCGAGACTCTGGCGGCTGCCATCGGGGTCAGCGTTTAGAACCGTCTAGCCTAGAGACGTAGCTTGCTACGTCTTGCCGGCACGAGCAAAGAAGACGTTGCGAGCAACGTCTCTACAAGGAATTAAAGATCGAACCTATGAAAACTTTGCAACGCACGTTCACCATAGTTAAGCCCGATGCCGTCCGCAAGAATGCCGTCGGCGACATCATTGAGCAGTTCGAGAAGAATGGCTTTCGCATCCTGGCCATGAAGATGCTGGAAATTTCCAAGCATCAGGCCGAGCAATTTTATGCGGTGCATGCCAGCCGGCCGTTTTTTGGCACGCTGACAGATTTTATATCGAGCGGCCCCATCGTTGTGCTGGCGCTGGAGAAAGAAAACGCTATCGCCGATCTGCGCAAGCTCATGGGTGCCACCAATCCGGCCCAAGCCGAAGAGGGAACAATCCGCAAGAAGTGGGCGACCAACATTGAGCACAATGCGATTCACGGCTCAGACGCGGAAGAGACGGCGCGCTTCGAGCTGAGCTTTTTCTTTGCGGGATACGAACTGGCGAAATAGGCCGCAGATTTTCGCGGATTCCGCAGATAAAGCTCGAAGTCGTTGCGTTCTGGGTTTGCTGGCTAACGGGTACTGGCAACTACAACGGGTGTTCTTATGCCGATGGTTCAAATCACGATGCTGCAGGGCCGTACCGCCGATCAGAAACGCAAGATCGCCAAGCGGATCACCGATGCGCTGGTGGAAGAAGCGGGAGCACGCCGCGAGGGGATCATGATTTCTTTCAACGAGGTCTCGAAGGAAAGCTACGCTTCGGGTGGCGAGTTGATGATCGACAAAAAATGACGTCCGCGACCAACGCGGACGAGGCCGCCCGCGCCACATGGGTCTACGCTAGAGGCTCGTATAAATGCCCTTCCACCCGGTCGGCGACCTTGGGGAGATCCTTCTTGGCGTGTTGCAGGAAATGCGCGGCGCCGCGGTGGGCTTCCAGAGCGGCGTCATCCTTGTACTGCTCATAGATGAAGAAGCGGCGCGGTTCGGTCTTGTGACGATGCACCTGGTACATGGCACATCCCGGCTCTTTGCGGGATTGTTCGGTCAGCTTTTCAAACAGTGCAGCAACTTCGGCTTCGTGCCCAACTTTCGCCATCCAGGTAACCGCCAACACCACCATCGTTTCGCTCCTTTCCCGCTTTCAGGTCGGGCGGGTAGGACATTCTAGGCCTTCTTCGCCGCCGTCTTCAACTCCGCCATGAATTCGTCGACCAGAATGGTGTGGTTGCGATCCGGCCCGGTGGAAATCATGCCGACCTTCGCGCCGGATTCTCTCTCCACGAAGGACAGATATTCACGGGCCTGGCGCGGAAGTTTGGCGAATTCGGTGATGCCTTCGGTCGAAGTCTTCCAACCCGGCAGCATCTGGTAGACGCATTCCAGCTTGTCGTATCCGCTGGCCTGCGCGGGCGCGTCGGACGTGGGCTTGCCATCGATCTTGTAGCCCATGCAGACGGGAATCTCGGCCAGTTCATCGAGCACGTCGAGCTTGGTGACCACCAGCCAGTTCGTTCCGTTGATCATTCCGGAGTAGCGCAGAAGGGGCATATCGAGCCATCCCGTGCGGCGCGGACGACCGGTGACGGCGCCATATTCGTTGCCACGTTTGCGCAGATTATCTCCCGCTTCGCCTTTTTCTTCGCTGGGAAATGGCCCCTCGCCTACGCGCGTGCAGTAAGCCTTTGTGATTCCGATCACGGAATTGATTGCGTTAGG
>Ga0210410_10005401_pt1 | contig 11123 bp, 11 predicted proteins | sample IncBWC4MmetaG_FD_161058 | JGI IMG/M metagenome (GOLD analysis project Ga0210410, IMG submission 161058) | Forest soil microbial communities from Barre Woods Harvard Forest LTER site, Petersham, Massachusetts, United States - Inc-BW-C-4-M | ecosystem: Environmental > Terrestrial > Soil >... | reverse complement strand
AATCTTAAGGTTCCTCGCCGGACTGCCCTGTAAGTTATAGATAAAGAACAAGATATGAATGCACCGAACGGCCCGCGCATGTGGCGACGGAAGTCTTTTAGTTCCAATGGCATCGGGGACATTTGCACAGCTTTGCAGCAGCGGCTTGACGAAACAGTACCTCCGACGCGTGACTACTCCCGCCACGGTTGTTGTCGGCGAAGTACCTGCCCTGGCAAGGGGCAAGGCACGCTGGGGGCGTTGACGCCTGCATGAGCGGGGTCTATAGTGACCTTGCGGTGGCTGAAGCTACAGGGGCGGCCTCCCTGCCGCTACGCACTTATGAATCTCCCTAACTCACTGACATTACTGCGTATCTTTTTTGTCCCCCTCCTGATTGTGGTCCTGCTGACGCGCAGCCCGAATGTCGATATGTGGGGCTTCCCCATGCATTTCGAGTTCTGGGGTGTGCTGATATTGCTGTTGGCGGCGGCCACGGACTGGGCCGATGGATATTTCGCAAGGCGCAGGCTGCAAGTAACCACATTGGGAATTCTGCTGGACCCCATCGCGGACAAGCTGCTGATTTCCGCGTCCTTTGTTTCGCTGGTAGACATGCATCTGGTGCCGGCGTGGATGGTAGTGATCATCATTGGGCGGGAGTTCACGGTTTTGGGCCTGCGGAATATCGCCTCGGCGGAAGGATTTACGATTGAAGCTTCCGTGTTGGGCAAGATGAAGATGGTTTTGCAGGTTTGCGCGGTAGCGGTGTTGATTGCCGGCGCCCGGCATCCTTCCTTAAAGCCGTTGGCGCTACTGCTCCTCTGGCTGGTGGTAGTAAGCGCGTTGGTTTCCGCGGCGCAGTATTTCCTGCGCTTCTGGAGCCACGTCGATGACCGGATTAAACAGAGGCGGAAACTGCGCATGCTGGAAGCCCGGAAGAAGTCTGAGGATGCCGTACCTCTCTGAGGCGGACCGCCGCGTTTTGCTGGAGTTGGCGCGCGAGTCGATTGTGGAAGCGGTGTCCCACGGGCAGCTCCCCGAAAAAATCCCCACGAGTGGAATGTTTGCCGAGCGGCGGGGCGCGTTTGTGACCCTGCATGTACGAGGGCGGTTGCGGGGCTGCATTGGTGTGATTGAAGCAGAGGAAGCGCTTGGCGAGGCTGTAGTGCGATGCGCGGCCAGCGCCGCTTTGCAGGATGCACGGTTCTCGCCGCTCAGCCAGGAAGAGCTAGGGGATCTGGAGATCGAAATATCTCTGCTTTCGCCGCTGGCGCCGATGGTTGCCAACGACGTGGAAATCGGCCTGCATGGATTGCTGATTACTCAGGGTGCCAAGCGCGGCTTGCTGTTGCCGCAGGTAGCAGCAGAGCATCATCTCACCAGGGAGCAATTCCTCGAAGAAACCTGCCGCAAAGCGGGACTCGATCGTGCAGCCTGGCGGCACCCGGATACGAAGCTCTCCGGATTCACTTGCGAAGTATTTTCGAGCGGTGGCCTCGCTAGCCGCCAGGAATGATTTGCAACCCGCCAGACACAAAGAAGGGCCAACAAACAAGAAAAAGCCCGCGCGAGGATTCCGCGCGGGCCTGACATTTTCGGAGTTTCAAACCGCGGCTATTCGACCTCGACGTAGTCCCCCGCGTAAATTTCAATCGTGCTGTAGGTGATCAAAATCGTGGCGGAGTTGCGGCTTACGTTCAGGACGATGCCCTCGCCTATGACTTCGCGCGGCAAGTCCTTCGGAGTGTATTTTGCCCCTGCCGTCCCGAACCCGTACAACTCGTATTGATCGCCTGCGGTCTGTGGAACGATCTGTCCCATCCTCCCCTGATACCGGAAAACGCGCAAGTAGTCCCCAACTTTCACCCCTTTGGCGTTGCCAATGTTGACGTAGCCGGTATCGTCGCGGCCGAACGTCTCAATAAAGCCCGTGCCCACAATCAGCGTGGCCACCGGTTTCCCGCTAACGGGCGCAAAGTGGTCGAAGGCAGCTGGGTCCTTGAACGGAGGAGACGGGCGCTCTTCAAACGGGCGGAGCAAATCCCCGCGCTGCATATAGCCACAGGAAAAAGTGATTTGGCCAATGGAAACCCTGGGCAACACATTGACGATCCGGACTTGCCCTAAATCGCTGTACGTTGTTCCCATAGCCCTCAGGAGCTTGTGCTGGGATTTGAACCATTCCACGTTATTGGGGTCCGCCTCTTTTTGGTGCAGCCTGTTGTAAACGTCGCCCGCCAAAGGAAGCCCGTCAGCGCCTAAGTAGTCTGCGATTTCCGGCCGCACAACGGAGAAGCGGTCGCCGACGCGAACGCCTTTGTCCTGCCCGCGATTGATATATACATAGTCTCCGCGGGCAAACGTAACCTTATAGTTGGACTCTTCGCCGGAAATGAGGCGAATCTCGTTGGATACTTTTTGGTCGGAGACGAACCCCGAGCAATTTATGAAAGAATAGTCGGGTTGCGTGCCGGTGCCAGCCGGCTCGGTGTTCTGTGCCGAGCAGACGGCAACACCTGCGAATAGGGAAAGGCAGAAAGCAGCTACGTTAGCGCGCATCGCAAGACTCCTTCAAGAACACGCCCTATGGGCCGTGCGGGGACTATCCTTTGCGAAGTTAGCAGGGCCCCTCCAAGCCGTCAAGAAAATGGCCAGGGTTGCTTTACATACTTGTTACTGCATACTAGAGGCCGTGTTTTCAATCAATTGCAGGGAGTAAGCCCGCGGATGGGAGTCTTTGGTACCGGGTTGGAACGCCTTTGTGCCGTCACTGCGGCCTCGACCGCAAAGGAGATGGCTGCCCAGGTCCGGGCGGCCGCGCAGGAGGTGCGGACCATCGAACTGCGTCTGGATTGGTTGCGGAACCACCGCGAGCGGGCCGGTTTCCTAGCTTGGCTGAAAAAAACCAAATTCCGGGGCGTCACTTTCATGGCCACCTGCCGCCGCCACGTCGGCGGGGGCAAGTACGACGGAGACCTGCAGGGCGAGTTGTACTGGCTGATGCAGGCTCGCGCGGCGGGCTGTACCTGGTGTGATTTGGAGATTGAGACGCTGCGTGAACTTCCGGACGAATCGGTGCGGGAATATGCCGTGCCACCCAAGGTGCTGCTCTCCATGCACGATTTTCGGCGCACGCCGGCTTTACCGCGCGTGGTCAAACCTCCGGTGCACGGAGGAGTCGATGCGGTGAAAATGGCGGTGACGGCGCATACCATCGAGGACAGTTTGCGGTTGCTGCGGCTGGCGAGGCGTTCGAAAAAGTTTGTGGCCGTGCCCATGGGTGAAGCCGGGCTTCCCGCGCGGATTCTCGCACTTCGCGAAGGCAGCGCCCTGGCGTATGCGCCCGTGGGAGAGGCCACGGCGCCGGGGCAGATCCCGCTGCGGGAGATGAAGTATCTCTACCGTGCCCATGAATTGACGAGCCGGACGCGGGTGTATGGCGTGATTGGCGATCCCGTTGGGCATTCCCTTTCGCCGTTGATGCACAACACTGGATTCATCGCGCGAAAGGTCGATGCGGTGTATCTGCCATTTTTAGTAGAGGACTTGCGCGACTTCCTGAAGGCTGTCCCCGAACTCGGAGTTCGCGGTTTCAGCGTGACCCTGCCGCACAAGCAAACGATCCTGAAGCATTTGAGCGACTGCGAGCCGCTGGCGGCGGAGATTGGCGCGGTGAATACCGTGGTGGTACGCCGCGATGGGTCGCTCTGCGGAAGCAACACGGACTATGTCGGTGTTTTGCGCGCCCTGGAAAGGAAGCTGCGCATCGCGGGCAGCCGCGTGCTGATTTTTGGCGCGGGCGGTTCGGCACGCGCGGCGGCTTTCGCCCTGGCTCGCGCCGGGGCGTCTGTCTGCATCTGCGCTCGTCGCGAACACGCTGCGAAAGAGCTGGCCCGCGCTGCCGGCGGAGAGGCCCTCCCGCGCCGCGTGCTGCGCGGCGAACAGTTCGACGCCATTCTGAACGCGACACCTGTCGGGATGCACCCGCGCCGCGGGATTTCGCCGCTGGCGCCCCGCGAGTTAAACTGTCGCATAGTGATGGATCTCATTTACCGGCCGGAGAGGACCCAGCTCTTGAAGCTCGCCGCACAAGAAGGAGTTGCCACGGTCTCGGGCCTCGAGATGTTTCTCGCGCAAGGCGCCGCTCAGTGGGAAATCTGGATGGAGCATCGCGCTCCGCAGGCCGCCATGCGCCGCGCCGTACTCGCGGCCTTGCGCGCGGAAGATAAACCGCGGGGCCGCGGATGATTCAGCCCGATTTCCACGAATTTCAGCGACTCGCCAAGCAGGGAAACCTCATCCCTGTGTACGATGTGTTTTCCGCTGACCTTTTGACCCCTGTGAGCGCTTATCTGCGCATCGCGCAGGGCGCGCGCCATTCCTTTTTGCTGGAGAGCGTCGAAGGGGGCGAAAAAATTGCGCGCTACACCTTCGCAGGAGCCAATCCCGAAGAAGTGTTCCGGTATGCGGGCGGCGCGTGCGTTCTGGAAAGCCGAAACCGGCTGGTGTGGGAAGAGCGCGATCCCGTGAGTTTTCTGCGCGAACGCATGGAGCGCTTCCGGCCCGTGCGCATTCCGGGCTTGCCGCCACTCGTTGCCGGAGCCATCGGCTATTTTTCCTACGACATGGTGCGATTGATCGAGCGGCTTCCGAAGAAGCTGCGCGACGAGATCGGCCTCTACGACGCCATGCTGATGTTTTATCACGGCATCATCGCCTTCGATCACGTCCAGCACCGGCTTTGGGTGGTGCGAAACGTTCACACGGATGGCCCCGGCACGCTGCTCGCGAAATACAACGCGGCGGTACGTGAAATTCGGCGCACGCGCCGGCTCTTGGATGAGCCTGTAGCAGCTGAGCGCCCGAAGAAGATTTCCAAGTCAAAAAAGAAGCGGTCTCCGCTAAGAATTACCTCCAATTTCCGGCGCCCGGAGTATCTCGCTGCCGTCCGCAAAGCCAAGGAATACATCCGCGCTGGCGATATTTTTCAGGTGGTGATCAGCCAGAGATTTTCCGCGAAGACGCAGGCGGGGCCATTCGAGGTCTACCGGGAACTTCGCGCGCTGAATCCCTCCCCGTATATGTTTTTCTTACAAATGAACGACGTCTTTGTCGTCGGCAGTTCCCCGGAAATGCTCGTAAAGGTGCAGGGGCGCGACGTCTTCTATCGTCCCATCGCAGGAACATTGCCGCGCGGCAAAGATGAAGCCGAAGACCTGCGCCTGGAAAAAGAAATGCTCGCGAGCGAGAAGGAGCGCGCCGAGCACGTCATGCTCGTCGATCTCGGGCGCAACGACTTGGGGCGAGTTTGCGAGTACGGCAGCGTCAAGGTCGAGCAGTTGATGAACGTCGAGCGCTTTTCTCATGTGATGCATCTGGTCTCGAGCCTCCGAGGGCGCCTGCGCGAAGACGTCGATTGCTTCGACGCATTGATGGCTTGTTTTCCCGCCGGAACGGTCTCCGGCGCCCCCAAAGTCCGCGCCATGGAAATCATCGAAGAGCTCGAGCGCACACGCCGTGGCATTTACGCGGGAGGCGTTCTGTACATGGATTTCGCCGGGAATCTCGATTCCTGCATCGCGCTGCGCACCATGATCATCAAGAATGGTGTAGCGCACATTCAGGCGGGGGGGGGCATTGTCGCGGACTCCACGCCGGCGGGGGAGTTTCAGGAAACCGTCAACAAGTCGCGCGCATTGGTCACAGCTTTGGAGCAGGCGGAAAAGCGGTCGTGATGGCAAATGGAAGCAGACTGAAGAAAGAATCGCCATGATCTTGCTGCTCGACAACTACGATTCCTTCACCTACAACCTCGCGCAGTATCTCGGCGAACTGGGTTGCAACGTCGAAGTCCATCGCAACGACAAAATTTCCGTCGACGAAATTGCGAGACGAAAACCGGAGCGCATCGTGATTTCGCCCGGGCCGTGCACGCCGCAGGAGGCGGGCATTTCTGTCGAACTGGTTGAGCGGCTTGCCGGGAAATTCCCGATTCTGGGTGTGTGCCTGGGTCACCAGGCCATTGGCGCGGCCTTTGGCGGAAAAATCGTGCGGGCCCCGAAGTTGTTCCACGGCAAGACCAGCGAGATTCATCACGATGGCAAAAACATTTTCCGCCAGCTTGCCGATCCTTTTACCGCGACGCGCTACCACTCACTGATCGTCGAACGCAAATCGCTGCCCCGCGAGCTGGCCATCACCGCCGAGACCAGCGACGGCATCATCATGGGTCTGCGCCACCGCCGCCACAAAATCGAAGCCGTGCAGTTTCATCCGGAATCGGTGCTCACCGAATCTGGCAAGCAGCTCTTGAAGAATTTTCTAGCGCTCTAATTTCTGCCAATTCAAGTCCGCCAGAATCGCTCCATAGATTTCCATCCCTCGCCAGAGATGGCCGAGGCGTAGATTTTCGTCGGAGCTGTGCTGGTGATTGTCGTAGTTGACGATGGGCACGCCGATCCAGGGCAGATCCAAATCCTCGAAAATGTACATCGGCACGCTGCCGCCCAGCGTCGGCGCAATGACCGCGTCGCCTGCGGCTGCTTCCTGCACAACCTTTACCAGGGCTTTTGAAGGAGCCAGGTCCATCGCCGTGCGCGACGCACGGTAGCCGCCTTCGTCGGTGACTTTTGCGAGGAGAGCGTGCGCGCGGCGTTCCTCCATCGTCGGCTCGTGGTCAATCACGAAATAGCCTTGCTTGCGAATGAACACCGAAATTTGTTCGAATTTCTTCTGCGGGTCTTCGCCCTTCACGAGGCGCGCATCCAGCGAAGCTTCCGCTTTTTCAGGAACGACGTTCTGGGCCTGCTCGCCGACATACGCGCTTCGCAAACCACGGATATTAAGAGAAGGCTGTTGCAGCAGTTCGACTAATTTTTTCCCGCTGCCTTCCGCTTTTACGATGCCCAACTCCCGCTCCAATTCCGCGTCATTATCCGGCATTTCGCCAAGCACACGCTTTTCAAGGTCCGAGAGCGGCGAAACATCATCGTAATAGCCGTCGATCAGCACTCGTCCATCCGCGTCCTTCATCGCCGCCAGCAATCGCGACAGCTCCATCGCCGGGTTCGGCGCCCAGTTTCCGTAGTGGCCGCTGTGCAGAGCACGCACTGGCCCGTAGACCGTGATATCCAGTCCAATGACTCCACGGTTCCCAAAAAAAATCAGCGGCCGCCCTGAGGGATGCACCGGTCCATCCGCGGTGATCAGCAAATCCCCGCCCAGCAGGTTTTTGTGCAGTTCCAGCGTGCGCGCAAGGTTCGTCGAGCCTGCTTCTTCTTCGCCCTCAAAAATAACTTTCAGATTCACCTTCAGCGGAATTTGTTTAGCGCGCAGCGCATCCAGAGCTGCAAGCAGCGCAACGATGGGAGACTTATCATCCGAAGAGGACCGAGCGTAGATGCGCCAGTCATCGTTGTACGCCGCCGGATGTTTCGTGCTGTTCTCTGGGAAAGGAATGCGCTTGCCGCCAGCTTCAATGGCCCCGCTGCGCAACACCGGCTCGAACGGTTTCCCATCCGTCCACGCGGCGGGATCGACCGGCTGCCCGTCGTAATGCGCGTAAAAAATCACCGTGCGCGTTGCATCCGGCGCCGTCAGTTTGCCGTAAACCACCGGTCCGCGCCCGGTAATCGGTAACAAATGCGTCTCGATCCCCCGCGCTTCCAGCATCTCCACTAGGTGCGCGGCATTTTTCTGGATGTTCGGCGTATCGCTCGCCACGTTGGGAATCGCCAGAAACTCTGTGAGCTCGCGCACGATGCGGTCTTCGTTGTCCATGCGGTAGCTGCGCACTTCCTGCACCACCTGCGCCGCCGGCAGAGGAGTTGACTTCTGTGCATGCGCCGGATAAGGTGAAATTAGAAACGATAAAGTGACTACGATGTTTCTCAAGAACGCCCTCCTCTAATCCTCCCGGCAGTTTTGCTGCCCGGGAGCCGCGCAACCGGCCCGGCCGGTGCTTGCGATTCTATCGGACCTTGCAGTTCTTTGCGTGAAGTGAACCCTTTCCGTGGATTTTTTATTCCGCGCCGTTTTCGTGGAGAGAGGAATGAGCGAACTCGCACTCGAAGTCCGGAACCTCACCAAGGTGTACACCTCGCGGGGCAAAGCGCCCATTCGTGCTGTCGAGAGCATGAGCTTCAGCGTTCCGCGCGGCATTATTTTTGGTCTGCTCGGCCCTAACGGTGCGGGAAAGTCAACGCTGCTGCGCGTCCTGACCACGCTCACGCGTCCTACCGAGGGCACGGCCACGATTCTCGGCCACGACGTCGTAAAAAAGCCCGTCGAGGTCCGCAAGCGCATCTCTTCGGTGATTCAGGAGACCGCGGTCGAGCTGTTTCTCTCCGTGAAAGACAATTTGCTCACTTACGCGCGCTTTCAAGGGCTCGATAGACCTACGGCCATAAGCCGCGCTGATCGTTTGATCGAAGAGTTCCATCTAGAAGCGGAGGTTGACCGCAAAGTGCAGGATTTAAGCGGCGGTTTTCGCCGCCGCGTTCAAGTCGCCAAGGTCTTTATGGTGGAAACGCCCGTTCTCTTTCTCGACGAATTCTCCACCGGCATGGACCCAATTTTGAAACGCCAGGTGATGAGCCTGCTCCGCGCGGAAGTCGAAAAGGGCCGGACCATTATCCTGACCACGCAAATTCTCAGCGAAGCGGAAGAACTGTGTGACGACATCCTGATCATCAACCAGGGCAAGCAAATCGCCCGCGGCGATTTGAACACGCTCAAGCTGCTTTCCCAAGGCGTCTATGAAATCGCCATGACCTTCGACCGTTTGCCGGAAGCCATCCACGCCGAGATCGCGGCACTCGCGCCGATTCGCAGCACCATCGAGGCCAACACGATTGACGTAACCCTGAAAACGGCAGAAGGGCACGCGATGGAAATTGTGACCGGCCTCGCGCGCAACCGCCGCGTCCTTCGCGTCGAGGTCCGCGGCGCCAGCCTCGAAGATATTTTCGTCGAGCTGACCACCCAGGAGAAAAAGGAGCCGGCATGAGCGCTCTTTCCGCAGTCGTTTACCGCGAAGCAAAAATTCGCGCCACCAACTTCACTTTTATTTTCTGGGATCTCTTCTTCCCGTTGCTCTACATGCTCGTGTTCGGTGTCGGTGTGAACGTCGCCCTCGGCACTCCTGTCGGCTTGGGCGGCGTCGATTACAATTCGTTCTTTCTCGCGGGTATTTTAGCCATGGCCAGCTTTGCCATCGCTTCGAATACTTCCTGGTCGTTTTTCCTCGACCGCGACAACGGCATCTTCTACGAGATGCTGACCTATCCCATGAGCCGCAGCGAATACTTACTGGGCAAAGTCATCTTCAACGTGTTCATCGCCATCCTGCAAGCCGCGCTCACGCTGGCCGTTGGCCGCATCGTGCTTGGGATTCGCGTGCAGTGGGGAGAACTGCCGCTTCTGCTTCTGGGTATGGCCATCGGTACCGCGGGCTGGTTTTTCTTCTACGCCATTTTCGCGCTTCGCACCAAGCGCAATGACGTCTTCAACAGCGTCACCAGCGTCTTCTACTTCGTTTTCATGTTTGCCAGCTCGATGTTCTATCCCCTTGATCCACTTCCCGCGTGGTTTCGCAGGCTGGCGCTGGCGAACCCCATCACCTGGGAGATCGACTGGCTCCGCTACACTTCCATCGGCCTCGGGAATTTACACACGATTCTGCTGGAAGGCGCAGCGTTCTGCGTGTTCGCGTTGGCGTGTTTCGCGTACGCGGTGCGCTGCTTGCAAAAGCAGGAATAGCGATTTTGCCCGTTCAACGCCGGACGGCGCGATCATCCGGCGTTGGTAAACGCCGCCAGAGCGGCTAGCTTTTCTCGCGCCGCCCCCGACAGGATTGCAGCGGCCGCAAGCTGCGCGCCTTCGCGGAAATTCTCCGCGACCCCCGCAGCCACCAACGCGGCGGCAGCGTTCATTACCACCACGTCGTGCTTCGCTCCCCGCTCGCCGTCGAGCACGCGCCGGATTGCGGCTGCGTTCTCCGCGGAACTTCCGCCGCCAATCGATTCGATAGGCGCGCGGGCAACGCCGAAATCTTCCGGCGTCACCGTGAACCGTTTCACCCGCCCAACTCGCACTTCCGCGACTAACGTCTGACCCGCCGGAGAAATTTCGTCGATTCCTCCCTCGCCATGCACGACGAACGCATGTTGCGTCCCCAGCTCTGCCAATGCCGCTGCAATCACATCCACCAACTCCTGCGACGCGACTCCCGCCACCTGATGCGGCGCTCGCGCCGGTCCCGTCAAGGGGCCGAGTAGATTGAACACGGTACGCACGCCAATAATCTTCCTCGCCTCCGCCGCGTGCCGCATCGAGGTGTGCGCCACTTGCGCGAACAAAAACGCAATCCCCAGCTCTCGGATCGCGCGCGCTTGCCGGTCCATCGCAACATCGACGCGAACGCCCAGCGCCTCGAGCACGTCCACCGAGCCGCTCCGCGAGCTCATTCCGCGGTTCCCGTGCTTCGCGATGCGCGCCCCCGCCGTCGCTGCCACAAACGCCGCCGCTGTCGATATGTTGAATGTCGGCGCCGTCTTTCCGCCCGTGCCGCATGTGTCTACCAGCCGTTCCGGCAGAGTTTCACCTGCCGCAAACGGTCCACTGGCGTGGCGGCGCATCGCCGTCGCAAAGCCCGTAAGCTCCGCTACCTGTACGGGTCGCGCATTCATCGCCGCAAGCAATCGCACGATTTCCGGCGTCGCCACGCGCCCGCCGAGCAGTTCCTCCATCAGCGCCTCTGCTTCGGCGCGCGTCAGCAAATTCCCCGCTTCGGCGTATTCGATCAGCGAAATTGTCATCAGGATGCTGCCGCGGACTTGCGCACCGGACGTCGGAGCAACTCCCCGCCGCAATTCGGGCAAATGTTCCTGCGCGCGGCGCTGCATTCGCAGCAAAACGTGCATTCGTAGGAACAAATGTACGCCTCATCGCCGTGACCAAGACTGTGGCCGCAGTTCTCGCATTTTCCCTTCATTTGCAGCGCCATTTTGCGTGTCCTTGCTCCGTCGCGGCCTTCCGGTTAAACTTCTATGTTTTGCAAAGAGAGAAAATTCTAACACTGGTTGGCTGCTTCGCTGCCACACGTGACTTCGGCCGCTTCGAAGCCACACAAGACTCCGACC
>Ga0210410_10005400_pt1 | contig 11123 bp, 7 predicted proteins | sample IncBWC4MmetaG_FD_161058 | JGI IMG/M metagenome (GOLD analysis project Ga0210410, IMG submission 161058) | Forest soil microbial communities from Barre Woods Harvard Forest LTER site, Petersham, Massachusetts, United States - Inc-BW-C-4-M | ecosystem: Environmental > Terrestrial > Soil >... | reverse complement strand
GCGGCGCTAGTCTGGATGATGTGCACAGGAGGCTCGTCGAGATTCACCGCACCGGCGCAGTAGTCATACGCGAAGCGCAGCGCGCGTTCCGGCTTGCCCAAAAGCTCCGAGTGCACGGGTGAAAGCATGCCGTCTGCGGTCGGGTACTTGATGGGCTCCGTCGTGGCGTAGTTGGTGCTCATCATTTGAAATTCCGGCTGCCACGTTTCCACGCCATCGACGAAATCCGCGCCCCACAGATCCTTCGGCGCCATGTCCACCAGGTGCTTGATGTGGATGGTCGAGAGCACGGCTTTATCCGCGCGGTACTGGCTTCCGTCGAGGCACTCGACGCCCGCGCATTTGCCGCTCTCGATGCTGAGCCGCGCGACCGGTTTGTTCGTGAGGATCACGCCGTCATGCGCTTCGATAAAACGCGCGAGCGCGTCCGTCAATTTTCCAGACCCGCCTTTCGGAAGCGGGCGGCTGTGGCGCTGCTGATTGAACGGCCCGTAGGCGACGCGCCCGGTCATCGGAAACTGCGGCGGCTGCTGCGACCAGGGACACGCGAGCATGAACGAGCGGCAATGGTCGTCCTCGAAATTCATGCGAATGACTTCCCAGTGCGACATCGCCAGACGCCGCTGCCAGAATTTCGCGCTCGGGTCGATGTGTTCGGATTCCTTCCACATGCGCCAGTAGGCGTCGCCGTCTTTCTTGTTTATTTTCGCGAACTCGGCGCGCGTGCGCTCGGGATCGCGCCACTGCGTGATGTACGCGCCGTCGAGGAACGGCATGTGAAAAATGGGGTCGGGGAAAATGTATTCGAGTCCGTAGTCGGCGAGTGGAATCTCATTGTCGCGGATCAGCGGATTGTCCTGAATCCCGTTATGCGCGGAAGAGCAAGTGTCATGGGTGAATCCGCGCAGCGTGAATTGGGCTGATTTGACGCCGCCTCCCACCGTGGGCCGTCCCTCGAGGATCAGGCAGCGAAAGCCGGCCTTCGCCAGATACGCGGCGGTGACCAGGCTGTTGTGCCCCGCGCCGGCGACGACGATATCGAACCGCTCGGGGCGCGCCGCCTGCTGTGCCATGAGGGGCAACGGCGCAAGCGCCAAAGGAGCAAGCGCCGCGCCTTTCACGAATCCGCGCCGTGTGATTCCGCTCATTCCGTGCCTCCCGCGACGATCGACTTCAGGTGGGTTTTTGCAGTACTGCGCACAGCTTCTTTCCGAACCAGGATATTGTCAATGTCATTTCCACCATGCCGGTCCTGACTCATCCGCACTCCTCTGTCCGGGGCGCGCAACGAAAAAATTCCGACTCAGGCCGGACTGACGTATGATTGCGCTCAACGGGAACGCGGTCGACCGAAAAATGCGGTGCGGAGGGCATCATGCGTTTTGCAGACTTCATTACGGCGCCCATCTTCGCGACCGCATGTCTCGTGATGTTCACGTGCGCCGGCCAAGCTCCGGCGAATTCAACCGACGCGGATTCCACTGCGATCAAAAAAGTCTGCGGCGATTTCTCCGAGAGCTTCACCCGCCATGACGCGCACGGCGTCGCAATGACGTTCGCTGAAGACGCCGACTTTGCGAACATGCGCGGCGCTCACAGCCACGGCCGCAAGGACATTGAGAATTGGTTCGCGTCTCTCTTCCGCGGTAGCCTGAAAGATTCGGTGCGCACGGACACGGTCCGAAGCATCCGCTTCTTCGCGCCCGATCTCGCGGAATCGGAGGCCGAAACCGTCATCACCGGAACGAAAGCTGCGGACGGTTCCGAAATTCCGGCCCGCAAGGGCTTGATGATTGTCCTCATGACCAGGCAAAACGGCCGCTGGTTCATCGGCTCGTTCCACGAAGCCGAATATCCCGCCCCTCGAGGCGGCGCATCGACCGGCGCGGCTGGCAACTTCGCAAATTGAGCGCAGCGCATCCCGAGACGCACGGAATTCTTTTTGAAAATCTATCGCGTGAAAATCAACAGTGTAAACGTGCCCGGAATCTGCGTTGGCCGCGGATTCGGAGTTTCAGGAGTCGCCGCCGGCGGCGGCCCGAAATCGGATGTGACGGTGAAGACGCGATGATTTGCCGTGTCCAGCGCCATGGTTCGCGCGCCGCGCTGCGTCGAAATCGTTTCGACCACCGAGTATTTGTCGGGCGAATCCTCGTGCGCCACGGTGATCGTTCCGTCGCCGCAGGAGACAAACGCAAACTGGGTGGCCGGATCAAACGACGCGGCGTCCACGCCCTGCCCGATCGGCACGCTGGCCACGACTTTTCCGGCGTAATCCGTCACGAGCATCACCTTGCTGTGGCAACCGATGAAGAGGCGCTTGTGCGCCGGATCGATGGCCATGCCCGTCGGTTCCTCGCAGGTGGGCAGCGGCCACGTGTTCAGCACCTTGTACTCTTTCGAATCGAATTCCAGAAGCTTCGCGGTGTCTTCGATGTTGACCCAGACGTGGCCGGCGCCGTCGGCTTGTGCCGCTTCGGGCTTGCCGCCGAGCGGGACCGTTCCTCCGACTTCGCCGCTTTGCGCATTGATGGCCGTCGCGTCGTGGCTACGGGCGTTGAATACGAAGACGCTCTTCGACGCGGGGTCGTAGAGGTAGCCGTCCGGGCCGTCCGCCATCGGCAACTTCACTTCGCTGATTGTGGCGAGCGTTTTCAGGTCGAAGATGGTCACGGAGTTCGCGCGTCCATTGCTCGAAAAGCCGCGATTGAAGTCATTCACGATCGCGGCGCCGTGCGTTCCCTGCACATTGGAGACATCGCCAACGACGCTTCCGTCGGCATCGACCACCATGATGTGCGTCCCGCGAGAGATGAAGAGCCGGTGCGAGACCGGATCGGCGGAGAGATAGTCCCAGCCGCCTTCGCCGCCCAGCGTTAATTTCTTGAGCAAGTGGTAGCCGGAACCCTGCGGCGCGGGCGATGCTGCCAGCGTAGCCATCGCAGCCGTGCACAAAAGAAATAGGACAGCCCAGCTCGCTTTTCGCATGAGTTCCCCCGCCGCTTTTCGATTGAGGATTGTCGCTTGGCCGACGTACGAGATTCTTCAACGGCTCAGACGCCATCACCCAACGCGTGGTTACATTTTTCTCGTGCTGGCTCGGTCTTCACGCACTTCGCCAAGCTTTCGATCAGTTTCCGGCATTCATTTTCTTAGCCGAATCAGGTTCGAGCCGCGCCTTGATCCAAGGGGTGACGACCTCCTCGGCGATTCGGGAATTCGGCCATTCCTGTGAGCGTCCCGTGTGTCCTCCATCCGGATTCACCCAGGACCACTTCGCCGTTCCGCCCGATTGCATCAGCAGGTACAGATCGGAAATCGGGACCTGAGTGTCTTTCTCGCCGTTCAGCACAAGCATGGGCGCCGAGGGTTGCCCAAGAAAGCCCTGCGTCTTCAGCGATAGTCGCGGGCCGTAGGCATAAAAATCATCCAGCGATTCCACACCGTAGATCGCCGCGCGCGCGGCGAACAAATCAAATAAATATTCCGGCGTGCCCAGAGATTTTTTCTGCCACTCTGCTGTGTAGTAGTCGTGGATCGGTCCGCCCTGCACGACCGCGCCGCGCAGCCTCGCGCGCTCCACGTACGCGAGATTCGCGGACCAGTGCCCGCCGTAGCTCACGCCCCAGGCGACGATGCGCTTGCTGTCCACGTCCGATCGAGTGGCCAGATAGTCGAGCACGCGCGAGAAGATTCGCTCCGAACCCACGTCTGCCTTGACGGGAGACTCGCCCGTTCCGGGCATGTCGACGGCGACCACGCCGATCCCGCTGCGGTACAGCCCGTCATGGCCCTGCACTTCGTCTTCCTTGCGCGAGTCGGTTCCATTGATCATAAAAACGAGGGGCGCGGGGCGCACGTCCTTCGGCAGGCGGAGATATCCGCGAATGGCCTTACCCTCGAAAGGAATGTTGATAATTTCTACCGGTGGATCGAGAAATTTTCCGTAATTGTGAAACGCTGCGAGCGCGTTGAGGTAGGCCTTCTGCTTACCCGAGGAATTCGGCACGGGCCAACGCGCCACGGTGTAGTACCGGAAAGCCCAGAAGTAATCGTCGCGCGCCGCATCATTGTTCTTGGCGGCTTCTTCGCTCTGCGCGCGCTTGTCGTAGCGTTCGCCGACGGCGCTCCATGCCGCCGCCCATTCGTCGCGATCCAGGCTGTGGATATTCGAGAGCGCTTCGTGCGCATCCTCGGATTTCAGGCCTCCCACGGGACCGAGATTTTTGTCGACGCGCCGCTGGGTTTCCTGTTTGAGTTCTTCCCATGTGCGCGTCGGCGCCACTTGCGCCGCCGCGGAAATCACCGCGAGAAAACCAATGACAAGCGGCGTCGCGGTTTGGCGCAACGTGAACCAGAACTTCAATCGACGCATGAGAACCTCCGTGATTCGCGATAAAGGTTGGCACAGCATTGAGTCGATCCGTCTACAAAAAAATGCGAAGTGCGGTCGCTGGCAAACGACCCGAATGGGAAGGGGGCGAGGCGAAGAAGTCCGGCCCCTCGCGTCCTCAGACGCAGCGACTACCAAATGAGTTTCAAACCCAACTGAATCGAGCGATTCGCTCCCGTCCCGAGAACAGGATTCGGAGAAGCCTGGTCGGGCGTGTTGCAGCCGCAGCCGAACGTCGCCGGCGCGGAAGGATCGTTGAAGCCGGCCCCAGCCGGCCCCGTAGGATTGTAGAATTCCGGGTGGTTGAGCACGTTGAAGAACTCGGCACGAAACTGCGCCGTGAGCCGCTCCTTGAAGACCGTATCCTTGACTACTGAAACGTCCCAATTCCTAAAGCCTGAGCCACGGAAGATGCCGCGTCCGGCATTGCCGATCGTTCCCAATGCTGGAGGAGTAAGGATCGTGTTGCCCTCCATGTAGCACCCGCCGATGGAGGCGAGCTCCGACGAGGCTCCATAGGCGGCGGCAGCTGTCGTACAGGCTGCCGGAATTGCCGGGGCATTAGGTCCGCAAAGCGAGGTGCCGTAGCAAGGAACAGCCTGAGGGCCAGCCTTGAAACCGTTGGGAGCACCCGTAATGTTCCAGAACTGGCCATACGTATCGAGTTCCGAAACCTGGCCCGTTCCGCTGAAGTCATTTGTCAGGTCTTGTGCCGTCCATGGCGACCCGCCTTGCAGAGTTACAACCGAATTCACCTGCCAGCCCTGGAGGAGCTGTCCAGGTGATTTCTTGCCTGGAATATCGTACGTCGTTGTGATCGTAACACGATGCCGAATGTCAAAATCGCTGTTCCCGTACATGCTTGCCGGATGGGTGCTGTCGATTGGCAGGAAATTGGAACCGAAGTTAGCCGAGGCATTATCCAGGGCGTGTGCGTACGTATATCCCACAAGTAATGAGAGGCCGTGAACAGGCCGCTGGGTGAGGGTTACGTGCAAGCCGTTGTAGTTCGATTTGTCTATGTTGGACAGGCGGTCGATTTGCGCCAGGTAAGGGAATTTGCTGTCAAACGGCCGGGCCGCCTGCTCACACGCCGAAGCACTACCCGTGCATGACGGACTGTAGGCGGCGCCCAACGAGGGTTCGTTGATATCAGCAAAGCCCAGGAATTTTGTCCCGTGGTTGCCGACGTACGAGATGTCAACCGACAGGTCGTTCGTAATCGCCCTCTGGACCCCCAAGGACCATGTGCTGACGTACGGTGTCCTCATGTTCGGATCTACCGCCTCTGTGTTACAAGGAGCCGGGTTTGGCGTGGGGGTTCCATTCGGTAGGCCGTCTCCACAAGCGAGCGAAAAAATGCTGGATGGAAAAATGCTGCCGCAGGCGGTCGTTCCGCCGGACACGCAGGCGGTCGTCTGGGCCTTCCAGCCTGGGCTGAGCAGGCTGCCCGCCACAGTCTCCGTGATGACCCCCATATTGCCGGGGCCGGACCGGGTGGTCACCGTACTTGGTGTGCATGGATTGGCGGTGCAGAACACTTGGGTTGCTCCCGTCGGTACCTGGTTTAGGCCCAACTGGTTTCCTACGGCAATGAAAACGCTATAGGGCAATTGCTCGTACATGATGCTTCCGCCGCCGCGAACGACAGTCTTTCCGTTGCCCCGTACATCCCACGCAAATCCCACCCGGGGCGAAAAATTGTTGTGGTCGCCATTGTAGGCCGATTTCTCTCCAATGCCGACTTGTACTAGACCCGTCGTTGAGGTTGGATCGAAGTTGCCCAGCTTGTTGTCCCGGTCCTTCAAGACGGTTTGAAGTTCGTAGCGCAATCCCAGGTTAATCGTGAGATGGGGCATCAGATGCCAATCGTCCTGAGCGAACGCCGCATATCCCTGATTGCTCAAATGGCGCAGCGGGTCTCCCACGAGAATTGCCGAAAGGGACCCGCTGTTTTTTACTGTCCCGGTGAGAAAACTCGAAAGATTCGAGAACCTGATGCTGCCCTTTCCATTCGCGGTCACAAACACTTCGGCAGTGTTGTCAACGAATTCGCCGCCGAACTTCAAGGCGTGTTTTCCACGTAGAAGCGAGAAAGAGTCCAGAAGGTCCAAAGCGCCGGTCGGCCCCGGGTGTTTAGGCCAATTTCCGCCCAGACGGAAATTGCCCGAAGAAAATGGGTTGATGCGGATAAACGGGAAGCCGAAAAACCGTGGGTCGGTCACACCCGTGTTGATTCCGTAAGCCAGCGGATTCACGGTGGAATCGACGGAATCGTACGTCTGGTGGAAGTAGGCATAGCCGGCCCTCACTTGGTTCACGACCGTGGAACTAGGAATCCACGTCCAGGCCGCCGAGCCGACTTGCACGCGTCCGAACAAAACGGACATCCACGGCGAGCTTGTGGCTCCCGGAAGTCCTAACTGGTAGGCGCCATCGTTCCAAGTGCCGCCACCCCTACCGTTGAAATACATTCCTGAGAGGGAGTGTTGATCATTGATGTGGTAGTCGATCTTCGCAACCCCGTTGTTTTGCGTGTTCGTGCTCACCAAGCCGAGGGGGAGGTTGTTGGAGACTGTAGCCGTGGGGAAAAAGGATTCGCTAGGCCCAGGAGTGTAGTTCGGGGACTTAACCGAGCAGTCTGGGTTGAGGCCAGCGAGTTGTGCGCTAAGCGGCTTCACATTCGCATACCCGACCTTGTTACAAGCATCGACTAGGCTCGACGCCGCGTTCGGCCCACCTGGCGCGGTGACGGTGAAAGGCGTGAATAGCGTCAGCGTGCTTCCCACCGTGTAGTCCTGTCCTTCATAGTTGATGAAGTAGAACAGCTTGTCTTTCTTGATCGCCCCTCCGAGGCTGGCGCCATACTGCTCAAGGGCAACCGGCGCCTTATTGCAGATCGCCGGAGTCGTCGTGCAATTGCTCGAAGTGGCGTAGTTGAAAAAGTTACGCGCATCCAGCGCGGTATCTCGACCGAAGGCAAACGCAGTCCCGTGGATCGCGTTACCGCCCGACTTGATTCCGGCGTTGACGATGGCGCCAGGCTTCCAGCCGAATTCCGCCTTAGGATTTTGTTCCGTATTGAATTCCTGGATGGCGTCAATGGGCAGGGAGGTCGACGAGTCACCCGCGGGGATCACCGCATTCAGAACGCTTGATCCTGTATAGGGATCGTCTTCTCTCACCCCTTCCAATAGGTAGCCGATGTCCTCTGGGCGCGTGCCGTTGGCGGAACGTGCAGCGCTGCCGCCGCCGGGATAGACGGTCATCCCGGGCCGCAGCGTAAGCAAGTTGATGTAGTTGCGACCATTCAGGGGCAGATCGTTGATGGTTTGATTGCTAAGCGTACCCCCCAGCGTCGCGTTGGTCGTTTCGATGAGGGGCGGCGCCTCGGTAATGGTAATCGTCTGTGAGACCTCGCCCGGCTGGAGCGTCAGGTCCACACGAATTTCCTTGCCCACTTGCAACGTCACATTCTGCTGTTCGATTCTCTTGAAGCCCTTGGCCTCGGCGCGAACGGTGTAGTTGCCAGGAAGGAGATTCGGCGCGTTGTAAATTCCCGCCTCATCCGTCGTAAGGGCGCGATTGAGACCCCGCTGAACATCTACCACCGTGACCGTGGCTCCGGCGATCGCTCCGCCGGATTGGTCCGTAATCGATCCCGTAATCCGGCCCTCGTTCCCCTGCGAAAAGGATAAGGGAGCGAGGAGAAGCAGGCCGAGCGATAGAAACGTTGCGGAAATCGCTGTCGTTACGCTTAGACGCAGTGATGCACAAGCCTTATTGAGCAGAGGGTTCATGCGCAATCCACCTCACGAGGGATTTTTAGTTTCTATTGATGGTCAAGCGCCAGATTCTCCCCGGCGAATCCGACCAACCCCAATCGGATTTCCGGACTCCGACGTAAACTTGGGCTAGGAAGTACACCTTGCATCCCATCATGTCAATCTATTTATTCCATCGGAAAATAAAATGATCGAGAAAATACGGATCGTCACGTCTCACAAAGCGGAGCCGGTGTCGGCGTCGCGGAAGAACATTGGTCTTGGAACCCGAGGTGCACAATGATGAACGAGGTTGACGCGCCGCCCGAAAAGACGTGTATAGTGGATGCGAGCCGGAGAGTATGGCTTTCGCGAGCGCCTGTGGCGGAGTCGCTCGCAGGCACGGTTCCGTTGGGAATTCGATCACCCGCCACGACAACCCCTTCAAGCGGCTTTCTCCGGTTCGTCACTCGCAGTCGCGGGATCTGAAGAATGATTCTTGAACATTTCGGTTTACGCGAAGAACCCTTTGGAATCACTCCCGACCCGGCGTACCTCTACGCCAGCCGGACGCACGCCCATGCGCTCGCCTCGCTTTCCGACGGCATCCGGGACACGCGCGGATTCCTGGCCCTGATCGCCGAGCCTGGAATGGGAAAAACGACGCTGCTCTATCAGCTCGCTCAGGAATTGCGCGACACGACGCGAATCGTCCATGTGTCCCAAACGCAGTGCAACTCGCGCGAGTTCATCGAGTACATCCTGCAGGAGCTGGGAGTGGATCTGAAGGGCGTCGGCTTCGTCGCCATGCACGGCAAGCTGAACGAGATTCTCTTTGAAGAATTGCTTGCTGGGAAGAGATTTCTCCTGATCGTGGACGAAGCACAGAATCTGGACGAGTCCGTCCTTGAAACCGTGCGCATGCTGTCCAATTTTGAGACGCACAACGCCAAGCTGCTTCAGATCGTCCTGGCCGGCCAGCCGCAACTGGCAGCGAAGCTTTCGCAGCCGCGCCTGTCGCAATTGCGTCAGCGCATCGCCGTTCTCGGCCGTCTCGAGCAGTTTTCAGCGGAGGAAACGGGCCTCTACATTGCGCACCGGCTGAAAGTCGCGGGATACTCCGGTGAGTCGATTTTCGGCGAAGAATCCGTTGGTCTGGTCACCCGGTACAGCAAGGGGATTCCGAGGAACATCAACAATTTTTGCTACAACTCGTTGCGGTTGGCGCATGCCCGCGGGCTTAGAGCCGTGACCCCGGACATCGTCCAGGAAGCCGCCGCGCTCCTCGATATGGAGTCTCTGGCCCACCCGTCGGCCGGCGTAGTCGCTATGGCCGCTGCTGCGCATGCCTCCGCTCCGGCCGCGAAGCTCGCAACGTCCCGGCCCGCGCCGCCCGCGAGCGCCGGTGACAAAACTTCGCACGCAAGCTCACTTCTCAGTTATGATGCGCCCGCCAAAACCGGGCCGTCAAAGTGGCCGGGCCGATCGGCGATTTTGGGAATTGTTCTGTTGTCTGTGACGATGGTGCTCACCATCGTGGTTCGCTCGCAATCCAAGCGAGCCTTCACTCCCGGAAATCTCGACTCCTCTTCAAGCTCGAGCACTCTTGGCGCCAGCGTAAACTCCGGGACGTCCGATGCAGCGCCTGCGGACTACGACGCCGCTGCTCCACAGGATACGGGAGACGGCCAGGTTCTGACTGTTGCGGCCGGACCTCAGGAGAGCGTCAAGGACCTCAGCATACGGTACAACGGGCGTTTCGACGCCGAACTCGCCGACAAGATCAAAAGTCTGAACCCCGATCTGAAAGACCTCGATCATCTCGAAGAAGGACAGTTGATCCGAATCCCCCTGCCGCCGGGCGCCATGAAAAAAGTAAACGATACGGGAGAACCGGTCGCGCCGCCGAAACCCCACGCCCCGGAGGGTCTTTTCGGGAAATTCACGGCGATGCTGCGAGGCCGAAGATAGAGAAAGAGTATTGGCAAACTAGCGCGGATTTCAAGTCCGGTCGAAAATTCACTTGTGTGTTTGCGACCTCAAACGTCATCCGGCAGTGGAAAGTCACGGTATCAAACGGTCCATGAACGTCCAAAAGAGTTTACGTAGACTGCTTATAATCCTGATCGGTGATATTTGAATTTTCTAACATCTTTTATGTAGTTCTTAACCATATCATGTGATAGACATACTTTTACTTTGGCCCTGCGAAAGCTGAGACGAGGATGATACCGAATGGTCGATGCATCCACTTCAATTTTCATGGTTGCCGGGAATCGGTTGTTACGCGAAACGCTGACCCGAATGCTCAAGAAGAAGGGCGATTTTACTGTCGTCGGGGTTTCCCCCAGCGTACCCGGAATTAGCGCGACGATAGTCACTTCGGGCGCGGAAGTCGTAATCGTGGACGGAGTGACGGCCCGGCTCTCGGAGTGTTCCCTGATTTCCGAAGTCCTGGCGTTGGATCCCCAGGTCAAGGTCGTCCTGATCGACATGGATAACGACCCCAGCGTCTTTTTGGAGTGCGTTGGCGCGGGGGCTCTCGGATATGTCCTGAAAGATGCGTCCGCCGCCGAAGTCGTATCGGCGGTTCGGGCGGTCTCCGAAGGGCAGGCGGTGTGCCCGGCCGAGCTGTGTCTGTGCCTTTTCCGCGCGGTAAAGGAAAAACGCCGCCATCTTCCCAGCGCGCAAGTGAAACTCGAATTCGGCCTGACGCGCCGCCAGCAGCAACTCGTTCCTCTCATCGTTCAGGGTCTAACCAACAAGGAAATCGCGTCGCATCTGAACATCTCCGAACAGACGGTGAAAAATCATATCCACTCGATCCTGCGTCGCACCGGCGCCACCGATCGATTGCAGGTCACCGACCTGACGCGCGTCTGGGGCGCGTTTCAATAGGCCTCCACGAGCTCATTCAAAATCTTGGGAGAGCCTCCGGACTCAGCAATCCGCATAACGGTCCGCGG
>Ga0210410_10005396_pt1 | contig 11128 bp, 6 predicted proteins | sample IncBWC4MmetaG_FD_161058 | JGI IMG/M metagenome (GOLD analysis project Ga0210410, IMG submission 161058) | Forest soil microbial communities from Barre Woods Harvard Forest LTER site, Petersham, Massachusetts, United States - Inc-BW-C-4-M | ecosystem: Environmental > Terrestrial > Soil >... | reverse complement strand
TTTGGCCTCCGGGTGCGCAAAGTAGAGGCCGCTGACGCTCGACCCCGGCCACATGGCAAATGACTCGGTGATGAGCATGCCGGTGTTGGCTTCCACGTCGAGCAGCCGCCAGATGGTGGCCTTCTCGGTGTGGTCGGGGCAGGCCGGGTAGCCGGGCGCCGGGCGAATGCCGCGGTACTTCTCGTGGATCAGGTCGTCGACGGTGAGTTTCTCGCCGCAGCCGTAGCCCCATTCATCGCGCACGCGCTTGTGGAGAAATTCGGCGAAGGCTTCGGCGAGACGGTCGGCGAGAGCTTCAGCCATGATGGCGTTGTAGTCGTCGTGCTTGGCACGGAAGCAGTCGCAGAGTTGCTTGAGGCCAATGCCGCTGGTGACCGCGAAGGCGCCAATGGAGTCAGGCAGTCCCGTCTCGCGGGGCGCAATGAAGTCGGCCAGCGAGCGGCACGGCTCACTGCCGCGGTCACCCTGCTGGCGCAGAAAGTGGAACGTGTCCAGAACCGCGCCGCCGTCGGTGAAGAGTTGCACGTCGTCGCCTACCGCGTTAGCGGAAAAGAAGCCGTAGACGCCGCGCGCCGTCAGCAGGTTTTCTTCGATGATGCGGTCGAGCAGGGCATTGCCTTCTGTGAAGATCTGCCGCGCCTGTTCTCCCTGCGCCGCGTCGTCGAGGATGCGCGGATACACGCCTTTGAGTTCCCAGGTGTGGAAGAAGGGTGTCCAGTCGATGTAGGCGCGCAGCGTCGCCAGCGGGACATTGTCGAGCACGCGGATGCCGGTGGAACTAGGAGTGGGCAGATCGTCCGCGCGCCATGCAATCGGCGTGCGCCGCTCGCGCGCCGTTTCGATCGACACCAACTTCGCCTTGGGCGCTGCGTGCTGCTTGCGCAGCTTCTCGTACTCGGCGCGATGCTGGGCCACGAAGTCCGCCTTGCCGTCTTCGCTCAGCAGGCTGGTCGTTACCGGGACCGCGCGGCTGGCGTCGAGCACGTGCACAACGGGCTCGCTGTAGTGCGGAGCAATCTTCACCGCGGTGTGGGCGCGGCTGGTGGTTGCGCCGCCGATCAGCAGGGGCAGCTTGAATCCCTGGCGCTCCATCTCGCGGGCCACGTGCACCATCTCGTCGAGCGAGGGCGTGATCAATCCGCTCAGCCCGATCAGATCGGCCTTCTCGGTCCTGGCGCGCTCCAGGATCTTCTCGCTGGGCACCATGACGCCCATGTCGATGACCTCATAGTTATTGCACGCCAGCACCACGCCCACGATGTTCTTGCCGATATCGTGCACGTCTCCCTTTACGGTGGCGAGGACGATCTTGCCCTGAGTGCGCACCTCCTGGCCGGCGGCGATCATTTGTGCCTTCTCGGCCTCCATGTAGGGCGTCAGGTAGGCGACAGCCTTCTTCATCACGCGCGCGCTCTTGACCACTTGCGGCAGAAACATCTTGCCTGCGCCGAAGAGATCGCCGACGACGCCCATGCCGTCCATCAGCGGTCCTTCAATGACGGCCAGCGGGCGGCCAAGCTTCACGCGCGCTTCTTCGGTGTCGATATCGATGAACTCGTCAATGCCCTTGACCAGCGAGTGCGAGAGGCGCTCCTCCACGGTCCCGCTTCGCCACTCGTCGACCTTCTTCTCGGCGACGGCGCCGGGGTCCAGGCTCTTCAACCTCTCGCCGAACTGCACCAGGCGTTCCGCCGCATCGGGACGGCGGTTGAGGAGCACGTCTTCCACCAGGAGTTTCAACTCGGGATCAATCTCCTCGTAGACCTCGAGCATGCCGGCGTTGACGATGCCCATGTCCATGCCGGCAGCGATGGCGTGATAGAGGAAGGCCGAGTGCATGGCTTCGCGCACCTTGTTATTGCCGCGAAAGCTGAAGGAGATGTTGGAGACACCGCCCGAGACCTTGGCGTGGGGCAGGTTCTGCTTGATCCAGCGCGTGGCGTTGATGAAGTCGACAGCGTAGTTGTTGTGCTCCTCCATGCCGGTGGCGACGGTGAGGATGTTGGGATCGAAGATGATGTCTTCGGCAGGGAAGTGGACTTCGTCCACGAGAACTCGGTAGGCACGCTCGCAGATACGGATCTTCTCTTCGTAGCTTGCGGCCTGGCCCTGCTCGTCGAAGGCCATAACGACGACGGCCGCGCCGAACTTGAGCACGGTGTGCGCGCGCTCGCGAAAGACTGCTTCGCCTTCCTTGAGCGAGATGGAATTGACGATGCCTTTGCCCTGCAGGCACCTGAGGCCGGCCTCGATGACTTCCCACTTGGAAGAGTCGACCATGAAGGGAACCTTGGCGACTTCAGGCTCGCTGGCCAGCAGCAGCAGGTAGCGCGTCATGGCGGCCACGCCGTCGATCATGCCCTCGTCCATGCAGATGTCGATGACATTGGCGCCGTTCTCCACCTGCTGGCGCGCGACGCTGACGGCCTCTTCGAATTTGCCGTCCTTGACGAGCTTGGCGAACTTGGGCGAGCCGGCCACGTTGGTGCGCTCGCCGATCATGATGAAGGAGCCGGGCTGTTGCTTGAAGGGCTGTGAGCCGGAAAGGCGTAACGGGCGTACTTCCGGCGGCACTTCAGCGGGGATTGCAACACTGCCGTTCGGCCGCCCGTCTTCATGCGGCGCCGTATGCGGCGCGCGGGGCGGCATGCCTTCGAGGGCCTTGGCAATGGCAGCAATGTGCTCGGGAGTATTGCCGCAGCAGCCGCCAGCGATGTTGATGAGCCCGTTCTTCGCGAAGTTGCCGAGGAAGCGGCCCATGTCGGCGGGCTCGAGATCGAAGCCCGTGGACGACAGCGGGTTGGGCAGGCCCGCGTTCGGATAGCACGAAATGGCCGCGCTCGCCTTCTCCGAGAGGTCGGAGAGGAAGGGGTACATGAGATCGGGGCCGAGGGAGCAGTTGAGGCCGACGGACAGCGGATTGACGTGCTCCACCGCGTTCCAGAAGGCCTCGATGGTCTGCGCGGAGATCATGGTTTCGCCGCCGCGGCCCACGGCCGCGGAGATCATGACGGGAAGTTCCTTCCCGTCCGCGTCGAAGACTTCGCGGATAGCGACCAGCGCGGCCTTGGCGTTGAGCGAGTCGAATATGGTTTCGACGAGCAACAGGTCGGAGCCACCCGCGATGAGAGCACGCACCTGGTGCGCATAGGCGTCCTTGACCTGGTCGAAGGAGACGACGCGGAAGCCGGGGTCGTCGGCGTCGGGCGAGTTGGAGAGCGAGACGGTGAGCGGCCCGATGGATCCGGCGACAAAGCGCGGGCGGCCCGTGGCATTGGCTACGCGGTCGGCCCACTCGCGGCACTGGCGCGACGACTGCTCGTTGATCTCCCACGCGAGGTCATTGAGGAACGTGTCTTCGATGATCTTCTCGTAGAAGGCCGGGTCTTTGCGCCCGCCTTTTTCGCGCGGGTCTTCAACGAAGAACTCGCTCTGCGAGATGCTGGTGGCGCCGAAGGTGTTGGTCTCGATGATGTCCGCGCCCGCCTCGAGGAAGCGGCGGTGAATGTCGCCGATCATCTTCGGCTGGGTGAGGGAGAAGAGGTCGCCGTTGTTCAGCAGGTCCTTGTTCGCGTTCTTGAAGCGATTACCGCGGATGTTGGCTTCCTTCATCCCGTAGCTGCGGATGGTGGTGCCCATGGCGCCGTCGATGATGGCGATGCGGCTTTCGAGGACCTTCTGAAGAGGATGCTTGTGTACTGTCATGTCTCCCTGGTGGCGACGAGAACAGTGTCGCCGGTTGTGCCGGATTGAGGTTGAGTATGAAACCCTGAGTGCAGCCGGCGTGCACGAGGAAATCAAAGGCCCGTCTTCATGATAACGAACTGTCACTCTATGAGATGCGGGAGAGCAAGTCAGCGAGTCAGCGAGTTGGCGGCCGGACGGATTTTGTGTTGCAACGTTGAGCCGGACGGGCTAAGGTGGGGATCGTCTTTCATTTCTTCATTTTCCGGAGCTTCCAATGAAGGTGAGGCTGTTGATCGCTGTTGCCGTGCTCGTCCTGTTCTTATCGGTAAGTTCAGCCGCAGCCGATGCGTTGCAGGCGTCAAGCCCGGCGCCGGGAGCTTCAACAGCGGCAACAGTGACAACAACCGCGGCGAGCATCTCGTCGCTGCTCACGCTGCCCGTTACCACGCGTGGGCAGTCTGTCACCATCTATGGCACGTTTCCCAATGTGCCGGTGAAGGTGAATCTGAGCTCTGCAAAGGCGGGTGACAAGGACATACCTATTGACGCGACCCGCAGCGACGATGGGAAGAGCATCAGCTTCAAGGCGCCACTCAACGGTCCGGTAGGCGACTTTCTCGTCTTTGCCGAGGTGGGCTCACAGGAACTGCCTGTGCCCGGCGAACTGCGGATCCAGGCCGACGAGATGGCCAAGGCGACCCTTGATTCGATCTCACCGGCGACCGACTATCTCAGCAGCGGCAGCGACGGCTTCGATTTCGTGATGGCTGGACAGAACCTTGCGCATGCGGCAGCGGACAACACCGTCATCCGCGTGGGATACGGTCCTCTCGATACCGGTACGGCGGCTGAATGCGTTGATCTTGCCGCCATGAGGAAGGCGAAGAAGATCTGCCTGTCTTATGATCCGGGCGCGGAGGGCCAGAGGCTCAACGTCTACAACTACCATCCTTCGCGCTACGAGGGTCTCGCCAACTTCGCCATCAAGGTTGGCAACAACACGTCAAACGCGCAGAAGATCACCTTCTCCGGCATGCGCTCCGAGAGCCTTCGCTGGATGGCGATCCTGGTGTTTCTGGGGCTTGCAGCGATCATCTTTGCCTTGGTGCGCCGGGGGATCCGCGAGAACCGCCTTGCGGGAGAGCATTACGGTCCGCTGGCCGCGTTCTTTCTGGATCGGCAGACGAACTCCTTCAGCTTGTCAAAGTTTCAGATTGTGGCGTGGACGGTTGTGGCTGTCTTCGGGTTTGTTTACTTGTTTCTCTGCCGCACATTCGTGCAATGGAACTTCACGTTCCCGCCGATTCCGGAGGGGCTGCCAACGCTGCTGGGCGTGAGTGCGGGGACGACCGTGGTGGCTACGGGCATCACCGCGCAGCATGGATCGAAGGGCGCGGGGCCGCTGCATCCGTCGATGGCGGACTTCATCAGCTCGGGCGGGATCATTGCCGGAGATCGCTTCCAGTTTTTTGTGTGGACGGTAGTCGGGTGCCTGGGCTTTCTGGCGATCATCCTGTCGCAGGATCCGGCGGCGTTGACGCAACTGCCTGACGTGAACGGCACGTTTCTGACGCTAATGGGAATCAGCTCGGCGGGCTACCTGGCGGGCAAGCTGGTGCGCGACCCCGGGCCGATCATTCAGCTGCTGACGATTACGGAGGTGAATCGGACGACTGCGACGTGGCATGCCTTGATGAAGCTGGAGCTCAAGGGGCAGAACCTGTCGGACCAGGCGGTGGTGAAGGTGGACAATGAGGAGTTGGCGCCGAACAAGTTCGCCATCGTGGGGAAGACGAAGCAGGATCCGGCTTCAAACACGCCTTGGTTTTCGGTTGTCGAGATTACGCTTCTGGAAGCGGAGAAATACCTTACCGGCTCGCATCTGATCTATCTCGTGAATGACGATGGGCAATCCGCAACCGAGACGTTTCCGGTGAACCCGGTGAGCGTTGATCCGGTTCCGCCGATCAAAGCGGGGCAGGACCCGATTACTTTGCAGCTCCTGGGGCGAAACTACTCGGCAGGCTTCCATGGCACGTGGGTGGACGCGTCTGGGCGGGAGAACACCATTCCCGATGCCAACATTAAATTTGTAGACGAGAATCAGATGGATGTGACGCTGGTTCCCGGGGCTGCGGGTGCGGGCAAGCTGATTCTGGAGACGCCGGCCAAGCTGCTAGGGATCGCCGAAGTCAAGGTCGGCTGAGGACAGGCCGCGCGCATTGCCGTCGATGCTGCAAAAATATTGCTATGGCCGGCATTCTGATTCGCGCAGCAGTCCGCGACGATCTTCCGCAGCTCACTGAAATCTATAACCACTTCGTCGTCACCACGCCGGTCACCTTCGATGTGGAGCCGTGGAGCGTGGAACGGCGTGTGTCGTGGTTCGAGCAGTTCGCGGCAGTGGGACGATACCGGCTGTTGGTTGGTGAGGAGAGCGGGCGAGTCGTCGGCTATGCGGGGACGACGAGGTTCCGCGTTAAGGCTGCCTACGACACGACGGTGGAAACGACCATCTACTGCGCGCCCGGGTTCGAGGGCAAGGGGATGGGCGGGCAGCTGTATGCAGCGCTCTTTGTGTCGCTGGCCGGCGAGGATATCCATCGCCTTGTCGCCGGGTACGTACCGCCGAATCCGGCGTCGGCTGCGCTGCATGCGAGGTTCGGCTTCAGGCCGGTGGGGACGTTCAGCGAATGCGGGTACAAGTTCGGCCGATACTGGGATACTCGCTGGCTGGAGCGCCCACTATTGCTCTGATAGCCGGATCAAAATCGCCCGGGGATGGGCGGGCTCCCGACCGCTCACGAAAATTATTTTGATACGCCGCGAAACTTTCCCTGCCGGGGTGGGTTCGGGCGATCATAGCTCGATTTCGCTCGAACCTTCCGCATCTCGGGCTCTCCTATCCGAAAAAGACAATCTGACCGGCTCCTCACCGAGCCGCTACTGGAGGCAGGGTATGAAACGCACCTCGGTCGTTCTCCTCTCCCTTGTGCTTGCTCCGGCGCTCTATGCCGATGCAGGGCAACACATTATTCCAGCCGGTTCTCTCATTGGCTGCACCGTATCCGAACCCCATATCTCGTCGAGGACCATGGCCGTGGGCGACCCCGTACTTTGCCAGGTGGGCGGCTCGCGGTATGGCCACGCCCTGCTGCCGTATCACAGCTACCTGGTGGGCCGGTTTGAAGACTACCGGGATCCGGGGCACTTTGTGGGGAAGGGCTGGATGGAACTGCGCTTCGACCGCATGGTCATCGAGCCCGATACGGTGGTCCCGCTGGATGCACGGGTGGTCGACGCGCCCGGTTATCGCGTCGACAACCAGGGGCGCATCCTGGGCAAGGGGCACGCGACCCGAGACATTGTGACGTGGTCAATACCAGTGTTGTGGCCTATCGATCTGCTGATGCTGCCGATGCGCGGGCCCCGGCCAACTCTGAAAGAGGAAACACGTCTAACTTTAAAGGTCATGGATGACCTGGCAGTTCCGCAGACAACCCAGCCTCAGCCCGATCCCTACGGCCTGATGCACCGACAGCCGAGCGCGGAAGCGACCCCGCCACCGGCACTCACACCCGATACCCAACCCGAGAATACTGCCTATGCTCCCGCCGATCAGGCTCAGCCAGCCCCGTACAACCCGGCTCCGCCGCAGCCCGCGCCTTATGCCTATCCCTCACCCCCGCCCGTCGCTGTCTACGCGTATGCCGCGCCCGTCCTGGTGGCGGCGCCCGTTGCGTATTCTCCCGTGGTGGTCGTGCCAGCCCCGGTCTATGCGTCTGCGCCCGTAGCGGTTGTGCCGGCGAGGCCATACGCCTATGCTTACGCTCCGCCGCCACCCGGGTATGGCTACGGCGGACCTGTACGCAGCTATGGATATCAAGGTCCACGCGCGCCACAAAGTTACGGATATGGCAACTCAGCTTACGCCATGAACAGCGGCGCCGCGTACTACCTCACCCGCTAGCAGTTGGGGAGCGCTTCCGCGCCCGCCAGGCTGGAGGGGCCAGGCACGGGTCGCGCTATCACTGTCCGAGCTCTTTTACAATCGAGGCTGCAAGGCCTGGTACTCCAGCGCACCCAGAGGGTACCCGGACCTGTCGCCGGTGATCGTGCGTTTCTCTCGCGGAGGCTTTCCGTTGGCGCATCGCGGCTTCGACGAGCAGATGGCGGCGCTCGACACGCTCAAGGGACAGCCGCTCGATGCGGCGGCGGTGGAGCTGATCCGCAAGTCGATGGCGAGCCGCAGCAATTTCCTGGTGGCCAAGGCGGCGCGCCTAGCAGAAGACAACGAACTCGCCGACCTTGTACCGGCGATGATTGCGGCCTTCGAGCGCTTCTTCACAAACGCGGAGAAGAGCGACCCGCAGTGCTGGGCCAAGAATGCACTGAGCCGCGCGCTCTCGAAGCTTGGCTGCAAAGACAAGGGCGTGTTCCTGCAGGGGCTCAATCATCACCAGATGGAGCCGGTGTGGGGCGGACGGTCAGACTCTGCTGGAACCGTGCGGGCCAACTGCGCGCACGCGTTGATAGGCTGCGAAGGGCTGATCGCGCAGGATGTGCTGCTTCTGTTGGTCGACCTGCTTGCCGACGAGGACAAGGCGGTGCGCGTGGAGGCGGTGCGCGCGCTTGCGCAACTCGACGACCTGGCGGTGCCGGTGCTGCGGCTTCGGACGATGATTCCGGGCGAAGATCCGGAGGTGCTGTCGGTGTGCTTCAGCGCGCTGCTGGCGATCGATCGCGATATCTCAATTCCGTTTGTTGCGCGATCGCTCGCACGAGGAGACGATGCCGCAGGAGAAGCGGCGTTCGCGCTGGCGGAGACGCATCACCCCAAGGCGCTCGAAGCGCTGATGGCGGCGCGTCAACAACCCTCGAATGACCCGTGGTTTGCCGGCGTGCTGCTCAGCGCCACTGCACTGACGCGGCTCCCGCAGGCGATCAACTATCTGATTGGGGTTATCGAGTCGGAAGACCGCGAGGCGCCGGAGGTGATCGAGGCGCTGCTGAAGTCGTCGCCGACGGACGAGGTGCGAGCGCGTGTGGAGCAGGCGGTTGAGGAGACGGGAAGCGCGCGGCTGAGGAAGGTGTACTACGAGGGGCTAGGGACTAGGGACTAGAAAACCATCTCAGCGCCGCAACTTGCTGATCATCGCTACGAGCATCCGTCCGACTTCGTTTGCCAGGTGTTCGGCCAGCCTAAAGTTCTGCCGCGGACCCAAACCCAAGCGATTTGGCGATGAGAAGTTGCGTCTGCACCTCGCAATTGGAGCCTCTTGCGTGGCCGAGAAAGGGAACATACTCACCTTTCGTTGTTCTGCCGTAACCCGCCGCGATGTTGCTCGCTACGGAAAGGAGGCGCGACGAAGTTGATTCGTCAACACAAATTGTCCGCCGGTAGGAAAAGAAGCGGTCAATTTGTAGATTGCCAGGCGCTGCCATACGATCAAGTCCTGAAACGAGGGACGGTCGCTCACTGTTTTCATTTTTGCTTGCGGGTTCATCGATGAAACTTAGAGCGAAATGTTTCCCCCTGCTGTGAGGGACGACACGCCATCACGGTCAGGCGAGTCTAGTCCCTAGCCCCTCGCCCCTGTCGTGACACCTCTCATTGACGACCGTACCCCCTCGTGCTTTCATGGACAGCGGCGGTCCGACTCCTCCCGATCGCACATGAAAGTGAGAAGGGTATGCGGGCCGGTACAACAATGTCACTGGTTGTATTTTTGTTGGGCTCCCTGGTGTGCGCATGTGGAGGCGGCAGCTCGTCGACCACGACCGTTCCACCGGAGCAACCGGCGGCGATGCCAACCATCACCACCGCGGCAGCGCAGAACGGCGCGGTGATCGTGAGTCTGGCTGACGGCACGAGCGGAGCCACGATTTACTACACACTGGATGGATCGACTCCGACCAATGCTTCGCAGATCTACCAGGCGCCATTTCTGGTTGCCGCCAATCTCACCGTCAAAGCCATGGCTGCCAATCCGCCCGGCTACTTGAACAGCAAGGTAGCGACCCAGGCCTTCACGCCGAATATCGCGTCGGGCACGCTGGTGTGGAGTGATGAATTCAGCAATTCCAGCGGCACCAATCTTCCGCCCAGCGCTTCAGTGTGGACCTACGACCTGGGCACGAACTGTTGCGGCAACAATGAGCTCGAAACCTACTGCGCCCCGACGTCGAATGCGACGCCGTGCTCCAGCAGTAGTCCGAATGCTTTTGTGGGGACGGACGGTTCACTGCATATCGTTGCGATGCAGCCGACCGCGGGCGCGGCGACTTACACCTCGGCGCGGTTGAAGTCGCAGGGGCTGCTCAGTTTTATCTACGGGCGCATTGAGGCGCGCATGAAGCTGCCGGAGTCGCAGGGCATGTGGCCGGCGTTCTGGGCGCTGGGCAACAACATTACGACCATCAGCTGGCCTGCTTGCGGCGAACTCGACATCTTGGAACACATCGACGGCAACAACCCACCATACTCTGTGGGCGCCACGCCGCCCGGCTATGACTGGATTGCCGGATCGGTGCATGGCGGCACAACGGCCGCTCACGCTGATGGTACCCAGAAGTACCATCCCACCGGCTTCTCCGCAGCGGCCTGGCACACGTATGGAATGAAATGGTCAAAGGGACAGGTGCAGTTCTACGTGGACGACCCGGCAAATCCGTACGCAACGTTCACAACCAGCACCTTCCCGGGGCCATGGCCTTTCGACCAGGGGCCGCAGTTCCTGATTCTGAACCTGGCTGTAGGCGGCGACTGGCCGGGCAGCCCGAATACGACAACCGTCTTCCCATCGGAGATGACGGTGGACTACGTGCGCGTTTACACCAACTGAGAGTGCCTTCCGGCGCGGTAAGACGCCCTCTATTCTTGAATCGCTGCGGTCCTTGGAGAATACTGCCCATGTTGCGTGCGCGGTTGATGCTGTGCTGTTTCTCGATGCTGGTTGTTCTGTTGACTCATGCGCAGGAGACGCGCGTGGCTGCTCCCAACGGCGAGCTTACCATCGTCCTCACTTCTCAGGGTGGTTTGCATTACTCGGTCGAATTCCGCGGCAAGCGAGTGTTAGAGGAGTCGGCGCTGGGGTTCAAGCTCGAAGACCAGGATCCGCTGGGTCCGGGGATGCACCTGGAGCACGTGGAGACAGGGCATGCGGACGAGACCTACACGATTCCGGTAGGCAAGACCAGCAACGTGCGCGATCACTACAACTCCGCGCGCGCCGATTTTGACGATGCGTCGGTACGCAGGCTGTCTGTCGAGCTGCGGGCGTACGACGATGGCGTTGCTTTCCGGTTGATCATTCCGGAGCAGGGTGGATTGAAGCAGGTCCGCGTGGAGCACGAGCTCACTGAGTTTCGCTTCAGCAAGGATGCTGTCACATACCCGCTGGTGCTCGAGGGGTTTCAATCCCCCTACGAGGACGAGTAC
>Ga0210410_10005395_pt1 | contig 11129 bp, 9 predicted proteins | sample IncBWC4MmetaG_FD_161058 | JGI IMG/M metagenome (GOLD analysis project Ga0210410, IMG submission 161058) | Forest soil microbial communities from Barre Woods Harvard Forest LTER site, Petersham, Massachusetts, United States - Inc-BW-C-4-M | ecosystem: Environmental > Terrestrial > Soil >... | reverse complement strand
CCAGTTCGCCATAGCGAACATGCAGTCCGGCAACTTCGAGCAACGGCTGCGCGATCGCGTCCATCATCCTTCCATGCCGAGATACGCCGCGAGCACCCCCTCGTGCCGCTGGATTTTGTCGGGCGAGTCTTCTGCAATGGTGCGGCCGCCGTCGAGCACGTGAATACGATCACTGATCGTCATCACAACACGCATGTTGTGCTCGATCAAGAGAACGCCGCAGCCGAACGTTCGCGGAATGGACTGGATCAGGGCCATGAGATGTTCGCATTCCACGTCGGACATGCCGGCGGCCGGCTCGTCGAGCAAAAGAAAGGCCGGAGTGACAACGAGCGCGCGTGCGATGCTGACTCGTCGTTGGTCGGTGTAGGCGAGCGCCGAGGCGAGCAGATGCGCCTTGTCGTCGAGTTCGATCCAGCTGAGTACTTTGGCGGCCATGTCCGCGGCCACACGACGGGAAAATCCAAGGCCGGTCGCCGTCACTTCGACATTCTCGATCACGGTCATGTCCTTGAACAGGCGGCCGGCCTGAAACGTCCGCGCCACACCCGCACGCCGGAAATAGTCGGGCTGCCAGCCGGCGGTGTTCTGGCCATTGAGCAGCACGCGACCGCGCGTTGGCCGCTGAAAGCCTGTGAGGCAATTGACCAATGTGGTCTTGCCGGCCCCATTGGGACCGATGAGGCCGAACACTTCGTGCCGATTGACGGCGAGGGTCACTTCGGCGAGCGCCGCCAATCCCTCGAAGTGCACGCTTAGCTCTTCCACCGCCAATTGGGCAGCTTGTGGCGTTGCCGACCCGATCATTCATTGTTCCCGATACGCTCGGTCAACCGACGATGTAAGAGCACGCGCAGAAAAGAGGCTGGTGCTGCAGCAGCGCGCCGAGCCGTGCGTCCGGCGCGCTGCTGCGGACATCTCACTTCTTGATGCGCAACAATATGTTGTCCGGGATTTCGTTCGGGATGCGCACCTCGTCGACGACCTTTTGCTTGCCGTCGTTGTCTTCGACGATGGTCATCGGGATGTTGGTCTGGATGTGCCACTTGTGGGTATAGGTACGCGGACCAAGGATGGACGGCTCATCCTTGTAGGTCTCCATCACGGCGACAACCGCTTTTCCCTCGGTCGTTCCGGCCTTGGTCACGGCCTTGGCCCATTCCTGGAGCCAGGCGTAGATCGGATAGGCATATTGCGATGCCGGTGGGCTGCCGTATTTGGCGGTGTATTCCTTGGTCAGCTCATTGATTTCGGGGTTCTTGTCGCCGCTGACGACCGCTTGGTCCGGAACGTAAAAGTCCTTCAGGCCCGGAACCGAATTGACCCAGTAAAGCCCGTCCATGCCGGTCGCCGCGAGGATCGGTATATCGATTCCCGCGGCGCGAATCTGGCGCGTCGCACTCCCACCGCCGGGCATGAATGTGCACAGCATGACATTGTCGACGCCCTGATCCTTCACCGCGGCCGCTAGCCGCGTGACCTGCGAAGTGATCGCGGGATCGTCGTTCTTGTAGACGTCGCGTCCGACAATCGTGCCGCCCGCAATCGGATATTCCCAGTCATAACCGGCGCAGACCGACTTGTCGTATTCGATGCTTTCGTCGAGCAGTACATAGCCCTTTTTGAGGTTGCGCTTCTTGACTGCCCATTCGGCCAAGGTTGCGCCCTCGGTTTGCGCCGCGTTGTTGGCCGAGAAGGACAGCGGGCCGACGCCGGCTACCCCGGCCTTGGGATCCGACGCGCAAAGGAACACGGTGATCACCCCGGCCTTTTGGCCTTGCAAAGCGGCAGGCGCGCCGAAATCGTAGTCACAGGAAACGAAAACAAGCTCGGCGCCCTGATCGATGACGGACTGGCCCGCTTTGGCGCCCTCCGTGCGATCGGTCTTGGTGTCGGCTTCCACCCATTTTATCTTGCGGCCGAGCAGGCCGCCTTTTGCATTGGTCTGATCGATCCACAGCTTGGCCATTTTGGTGGAGTCGCCGTCGTAGGCATTCATCCAGCCGGTGAGCGCTACCGCAAACCCCAAAACGATTTCCTTCGATTCAGCGTGCGCTCGCTGGGCGAACCCGAAAACCAGGCTCGCGCAGAGTGCGATACTAAGTGCAACTTTTGGCATCACCCCGTCTCCGATGTTGAACTTACAATGAGGTCGCCGCATGCCTCTGCACTCGATGAAGGCTCGATTTTTTGGCTTGGGGAATGCGGTGGCCGTGCGAGACTCCAGCTGAGCAGAACGCAAATGTTCGCGCTTCAGAGTTCTTCGCGAGCCAGCGAAGGCTCAGCAGCAAAGAAACTCTGCCATGAAGACTAAAGTGTGTAAACTTCTAGCAAGCACCATGCCAAGGCTGGCGGGCGGAATCGTTGCCGCGAGCGACGCGAGGCAGAAAGGTCCGTACAAATAAATTCCCCTCGGGATGCTCTCCGGCTGGTGCCCTTTGCGCAATGCCCGATTGACAAGAACGATTCGACAACTGCCGATTGCGGGACAGCGGCACGCAGACGCGAATGCCAGCAATCCGCGGTGACGATCTGATCACGATGCCGCGCTCGGTCGACTTTGCGGATATCGAACTGCCGCCGATCTCGAATCGCGGACGAGTTTTTGATATGGAAATCTCCGGTCCATCTTCGCAATGGAATGGGGCATGCCGTATCACGTGTGCATCGACATCGGAGGAACGTTCACCGATTGTCTGGTTTCCGACGACAATGGCACCATCGCGATATTCAAATCGCCCACGACGCCCGGCGAGTTCGAGAAAGGCTTCATCAACGTGCTCGGCGTCGCTGCCGAGGACCTCGGCCTTGTCGCGCGCGATTTCATTTCCCAGATCGACATCATCGTCCACGGTTCCACGGTCTCTACCAATGCTCTGGTGGAGGGAAAGACCGCCCGCGCCGGCCTGATCGTCAATCACGGCCACGCCGACATCTTGACCCTGCGCGAAGGCCCACGCAAAGGCGCGTTCGAATGGCGCCTCGATTATCCCGACCCTTATATCCCGCGGAAGTTGACCCGCACGGTTCGTGGTCGCATCGACGTCCGCGGCCGAGAAATCGAGAGGTTGTCAATCGACGACGTAAACGCCGCTGCCGAACATTTTGGTCACCAGCAGGTCGAATCCGTCGCAGTCGGCTTGCTGTGGTCGGTGGTCAATCCGGATCACGAACTGCGCGTCCGTGAAATCCTTGCCGCTGTATTGCCGGGCGTGCCGGTCACGCTGAGCCACGAGATCAATCCAATTCCACGCGAATATCGGCGTATCATTGCAGCCGCAATCGACGCGTCGATCAGTCCGATCATTCGCACCTATGTGCAAAGCCTCCAGGACGCACTGGCATCCGCGGGCTTCCGGGGCGAATTGCTGCTCGCCAATTGTCTCGGCGGAATGATGCCGCCCGATGAAATGATGCGGCGACCGATCTATAGCGTGATGTCGGGGCCCACATTGGCGCCGATCGCGGCGCTGGCTTTGACCAAGGAGCGTGATGTGATCGTCGGCGACATGGGTGGAACGTCGTTCGACGTCTCCGCGCTCCGCGATCATCAAGTCATCATCGCTCCAGATTCGAAGATCAACAACGACTCCCTGGGGATTCCTAAAGTTGACGTGCGCTCGATCGGCGCCGGCGGCGGCTCAATCGCGCGCGTCGATTCAGGCGGACTCCTGCACGTCGGCCCGCACAGCGCGGGCGCCCGGCCCGGGCCGGCCTGCTATGGACAGGGGGGCACCGACGCGACAGTGACCGACGCCAATGTCGTGCTCGGAATTCTCGACCCCGACTTCTTCCTTGGCGGCCGCATCAAGCTCAATCGCGGCCTGGCCGAACAGGCGGTAGATCGGATCGCACAGCATCTCGGCGTGCGCCGTGAAGAAGCCGCACACGCGATCACGACCACCAGCAATCACAACATGGTCGCGGCCATCGAAGAGATCACGGTGCGGGAAGGAATCAACCCACGCGACAGTCTGTTCGTTTGCGGCGGCGGAGGCACCTCCTGCCACATCGCGGAGATGGCCGACATCCTTGGTCTGAAGCGTTACCTTATTCCGCGATTTGTCGCCGGCTTGTCGGCGTTCGGCGGCCTGATCTCTGATCTGCGCTGGGAGGAGAATGGCACCCTCCACACCAGCAGCCGGCAATTCGACGCCAAGCGCGTGAATGAGCTCCTGCGCCGACTGCGCGCCAACGGCAATGACTTCATGCAATCGGCAGGCGTGCCGGACAGCATGCGGCGGTTCGAGTACGCGTTCTTCGGCCGCTATGAGTACCAATCCTGGGAAATCGAAGTTCGGTTCGATCCGCAAGCGGCCGGTCTCTCCGACAGCGACCTGAACATGCTGGTCGAGGCATTTCACGAGATGCACGACAGGATCTACAGCATTCGCAGCGACCATGATGTCGTCGAATTCACCACGTGGAAAGTCCGCGCGATCGGCAACCGGAATGGGAGCGATTTATGGCGCGGTCACGTCCTGCCATCGAGCACCGCGCCGGCACAGCCGAAAGGCGACCGCAGCGTCTACATGCGGGATGATGGCGGCATGCGCTCCGTCCCGGTCTATGACGCGCACGCGCTCTCTTCGGGCGCTACGATTGCAGGCCCGTGCTTGATCGATGCGAATACTTTCACGGCCCTTCTCGTGCGCGATCACGTCGGCACAATGGATCAACACGGCAATTTGCTGGTCGAGGTACAGTGACCGAGCAGCAAGTCATGTGGAGGCTCAACAGATGCTGCATCAAGTCAGGTCAAGCGACGACGACGCGACACGCCGGGTCGATCCCTTTCTCATGTCGGTCCTTAAGAGTCGGTTCGAGGCCATCGTCCGCGAAATGACTTTGGTGGTCATGAAGGCGAGCCGCTCTGCCGTCATCAAGAACGCCAAGGATCTGAGCTGCGCCATCCTCACTTACGACCACCGTCTGGTCAGTACCGAGGAAGCGCTGCCGATTCATGTGATGTCCATGGACAAGGTGACACGCCCAATCACGGAGCTATTCGACGACATCAAGCAGGGCGACATCTTCCTCAACAACTGCCCCTACACCGGCGGAACGCATCACGCCGACATGATTTTGTCGATGCCGGTGTTCTTTCGCGGCGCGCCGCTGTTCTGGGTCGTCGCCCTATCCCATCACGCGGATACCGGCGCGCCGGTTCCGTCCACCTATCTCCCTTATGCACGCACCATTTATGAGGAAGGTCTGCATTTCCCGTGTGTGCGGATCGCGGAGAACTACCAGGAAAAAGCGGACATCCTGCGCATCGGTCTCAAACGCATTCGCGTTCCTGAAATTTGGCTCGGCGACCTGCGCGCCCAGATCGGCGCCTGCAAGACCGGCGAGAGACGAGTCCTCGAACTAGTGGACCGCTATGGGCCCGAAACGATCATGGACTTTGTCGAGGATTGGTTCGATTACGGCCGGCGTCGCACCGTCGCCGAGATCAAAAAGCTGCCGTCGGGCGTTTTCGAATATGAAATCCATCACGACCCTGTGCCCGGTGTGGCCGACGAAGGCATTCCGATCCGTGTAAAGCTCGAAGTGGATGCGGAAGCAGGGTCAATTACGGTCGATGTTCGCCACAATATCGACTGCGTTAACGGCGGTCTCAATTTGTCGGAGAACACCTGCACGGGATCCTGCCGGATCGGCGTGTTCAACAACCTTGATCCCACGCTTCCCCACAATCACGGCAGCGCCAGCGTCGTAAAAGTCCTGTTGCGCGAGGGCTCGGCGATCGGAAAGCCGCGATACCCGGCCGGCACCTCGGTCGCCACCACCAATGTCAACGATCGACTGATAACCGCCGTGAATGCGGTGTTTTCCAGGATGGGCAGCCCCTACGGATTGGCAGAGGGCGGACCGCACCTACCGGCGGGCATCGGTGTCATCTCGGGAGCGGATCCGTTCAAGGGCGGCCATCCGTATGTCAATCAGGTGTTCATCGCCTACGCCGGCGGGGCGGCACTCGATGGCCACGACGGCTGGCTCACCTATTGCGGTCCAGCGAACGGCGGCCTCATCAATCTCGACTCCATCGAGATCGATGAATCGATGTACCCGATCATTATTGAATCGCGCGGCGTGCGCCCGGACACGCAGGGCTTCGGCAAATTCGAAGGAGCACCGGGGGTAGAATGCGTCTTCTACCCCATCGACCACGCTATGACTATTATCTACGCGGCCGACGGCACAAGCTTCCCACCGAAAGGCGTCAATGGCGGGCTTCCGGCAGCCGCAAGCTGGACTCGAAAGCAGACTGCGGACGGCCATTTGGTTGATCTGCCCGCATTTCATCACGAGGTGTGCAAGCCGGGTGAGAAGATGGTCTGCTTTGCCTGCGGCGGTGGGGGCTACGGCGCCCCGGCGGAAAGAGAGCCGCGCCGGGTGGTGGCAGCCGTCAACCGAGGTACGCTCACGCCGGACAAGGCGCGAGAAATCTACGGCGTATCCCTTCGATACGACGACTCTGCTGCGGAATATCGACTGGTGGTGTGACCCATGCCGCAACTGACCCTGGAAGAACGAGTGGACCGGCTGGAATCGATTGATGCAATCAAACGGCTAAAAGCCGTTTATTGCATGTACTGCGACGCCAAATACGATGCTGAGGGGATCTGCTCGCTGTTTATAGAGGACGGAGTGTGGGACGGCGGTCCGTCGTTCGGCCGTTACGAGGGTCATCGGCAAATCCGCAGCTTCTTTGAAAGAATTTCCGGCGACATCCTTTTCGCCGCTCACCTTGTGCTCAACCCCATCATCACGGTCGAGGGCGATCGCGCTCACGGCCGATGGTGGCTGCACATGCCATGTACGGCGCTCAACGACGCCGGCACCGCAGAAGGACGTTGGCTTTTATCAGAGTATGACGAAGAATATGTAAGAATAGACGGCACATGGAAATTCAAGACATTGCGGCTCGACGTTAAATACTATGTGCCGCACGTTCAGGATTGGGCGCCGGCGTCGATTGGCAATCAGGTCGAGTGATCGTACTGGCGTTCGTCGGGAAGCAGCTCGGGGTTTTAGAAATCTCCTTTCGCCGGTGATAACGCCGGTTGAGCGGGCAGCATGCAAGTCACGGCGGTTTGACAAACCGTTACCAACCCGATGCGCAGCTGGTATGTTACCGGCATTGGCGTTCACTTGTGGCCTTGCCAATTCTTTGCGTGTGAGTGCGAATCCGGAACGAAAATCCGTGCGAGCATGCGATGAAACGCAAGCGCAAAAATATTGCCATTAAGAAATCAAGTTCTCGGCGGCAAGGCGCGACGCGCGCCAGGCCAGGGAGCCGCGATCTCGGCCCAAGCCGCGATTTCCAAGGCTACGGAGCTCATCCACCGCACGCGCGGTGGCCTGGCGACGCCAGGATCGCGGTCAATCTCAATCTGAACGTCGAGGCCGGCGGCGAACGCTGCATCCTCGAAGGCGACACCGCATCCGAACATGTCCTGACCGACATCGGGTTTGCGCCGTATGAGAACGCACGCAGTCCGATCGTCGAGTCCGTCTTCGAATACGGCCCGCGAGTCGGAAGTTGGCGTCTCCTGCGTATTTTTCGCCAGTTCGACCTCAAGGTCAGCATTCTAGGAGTCGTCCGCGGGCTTCAGCAGTATCCCGAACTCGTGGACGCTTTTGTCAAAGAAGGCCATGAGATCGTAAGCCATGGATGGCGGTGGCTGGACTACCACCATATGAGCGAACAAGAGGAGCGCGAGCACATCCATTTGGCTTTTGAAGGCATCAAAGCTCTAACCGGTGCGGCACCGGTGGGATGGTTCAACGGCCGGCCAAGCATCAATACGCGCCGCTTGGTCATTGAGCACGGCGATTTTCTGTACGATCGCGACTATCTTGGCGACGAATTGCCGTTTTGGGTCAGGCATGACGGACGCCACCATCTTGTCATACCCTTCTCATTCGAAACCAACGACAACCGCTTTGATCAAAACAATGGCTTCAGCACAGCGGATGACTTCGCGACCTACCTCAACGATTGCTTCGATTTGCTTTACGAGGAAGGCGCAGAGACTCCAAAGATCATGACTGTGTCCTTGCACGACCGCCTCATTGGTCGGCCAGCGAAGGCGGTTGGCTTGATGAAGTTTCTCGACCACGCGCGCAAGCACGATCGTGTCTGGTTTTGCACCGGCAAGGACATTGCAGATCATTGGTATCGTACGCACCCGCCGAAGGATTCGTAGACTTCACTCGCCGTTGCAAGCACATACAGGGTCGCGAGCGACGGCGAAGTCGCTCCGTCTACTGTACGTTCCCTCTTGCTGGGCGGGGGCGCTCCGCTAGTGCCATTGGAGCAAGATCTTCGCTGCGACCAAGTCGGCCTAGCGGGATGTAACGCGCCAGCGACGGGTCGGCAACGAAACCTGCCGCGGCAATCGCGCCCGGCACCAAAGCGTTGACCTGGATTCCAAAGCGCCCGAAGGTCTTGGCCAGCTCCTTCACCATCATAGTGAGGGCCGCTTTGGCTGTGCTGTAGCAGGTTACGTGGCGTACCGGCGTGAAGCGAGGTGAGCATCAAGAACGAGCCCGGCTGACGGGCCGCAATCAACTGGCGAGCAAGCTCCCGCGCTAGGTGAAAGCCTGCATCGACATTGACAGCACGCATCCGCTCCCAGGTCTCTGTGGTCACCGCCAGCGCGTGGTCGGCTTCGTGCCGCTGAGCGGCCGCGCTGTGCACGAAGTGCGTGCGGCAGCCAACAAATCGTCGCAATGCGCCGCGGCTCGCCAGGTCACCGACCCAAGCCACGGCCAACTCTGGCCGAGGTGAAGCTGGCACCGCGGCAGCGACCAAATCTTCGCGCACGTCGGCGAATACAGTGCCCATGCCTTCGCCGACCAGGCATGGGCGATAGCACGGCCAATGCCGTTGCCGGCGCCGGTCACGAGGGCCGCCTCGCGCGCCGGATCGAATAAGGGTCCAGAAGGCTCACGAGCGTCGGCTTGTTGAGATCATAGTCTGGGGCCTGCCTTAAACGTCCCAGACGCCACGGCCATCATTCAGCGCGAATGAAGCTTAGCAAGACGGCAAACTTCACTCGAAAGTGGCATCCGAACTGTCCAAGGTCCCTGCATGTTCTGCGATTATTGAACGCTTGCCGGCTCAGGCTTTGCCTCCTGCAACGGCAGTCCCGCGGCCTCCCAGCCGTCGGTGCCATCCGGATACCACGCAACATTCTTATAACCTAGCGCCAACGCTCGTTTGGCAGCATTCCACGACATCCAGCAGTCACGAAGGCAATAAAACACCAGCAATTTTGCGCCATCACTCTGCGTGACGCGTTCGAGACCGAGGCGGAAATAATTTTCAGTCTCCATCGCAAGTTCGCCGTAACCGGTATCGGGCAGCCAGACACTGCCCGGAATGTCCCTCCGCATCTTCTCGTGCCAGATCGCTCCGTTTGGCAAATTGGCCGGTCGAGGACTGTGCGCGAGCACGTCGACAAAAACCGCACCGTTCTTCCAGTACAGCTTTGCCTCTGCAGTCGTGAGCACGCGAGCGCCGGTGAGTGTAGGAGGCGTTGGTCCGCGGTAGTGATCGACGCGATAACCGGCCGGCTCTGGAACGCTATCTTGGCTCCGGGCGCCAAAACCTACCAACGTCAGTGAGCATATCGCCGCGATAAAGACTCGCTGGATCACGCGGCCTTCAATGCATGTACGACCCAGGTCCTTAAGCATGCAGAAATGCTTCCATTTCGTACTGTCAACCATTTCGTATCGTCAACAATGCGATCGGTCGCGAGACGAACCAAAGAACCGGCAGGCACCACCAGATCCTGAGTCGTATTCACGGCTTTTTTCTGGACGCAACATGCCAGTAAATTGCTCTAACTTAGCGTCGTCGCCGCAGCCCCGGTGCGACCGAATAACGGACTACAATACCGGACGCGCTTGCTCGCAGGCTCGCAATTCGACGCTAAAACAGTTAGACTAAAGTACTCACCTCTGCTGTGAATAGCGCCACGACACAGAGTGAAGGTGTCTCGATGTTTTTTCCGCGCAGCTTCAATTCGGCGGTACGGGTTAGCATAGCCTTTTCCATTATGGCGCTCGCGAGGACGACAACATCGACCTATTCCCAGGGGGGCATTGATCCATTCCGAATCAACGAGGTGGCGCCTGGCGTTTACGTTCACTTTGGTGCCAACGAACTGATGAACGCTCAGAATGCGGGCGCCATCGCTAATATCGGCTTTGTGGTTGGCAGCGATGCCGTTGCGGTCATCGATACCGGCGGCAGTATCCGCGAAGGCCGTGCACTTCGAGAAGCAGTGCAGCGATTCACTGACACGGAAATCAAGTATGTCATAAATACCCACGCTCATCCGGATCATGTCTTCGGCAATGCGGCATTCGAAGCGCCTGCCATTTTTGTTGGCCACCACAACTTGCCAAGAGCGCTCGCAATAAATGGGCCTTTCTACCTCAAGGCATTTCGGCGCGAGATGAAATCGGCGCTAGATGACGTGAAGATCGTGCCACCCACGCTTATCGTGGATGATGAGGTCAAAGTTGATCTGGGGCATAGAAGCCTCATCGTCAAAGCGTGGCGCACGTCGCACACTGACAACGACCTGACCGTTTTCGATCCCACGAGTGGGGTGCTGTTTGCCGGCGACCTGCTGTTCGTGCAACATGTTCCGGTCCTCGACGGGAGCGTCCTTGGATGGCTCAAGACAATTGGAGACCTTACGCGGATTCCTGCGACAAGGGTCGTTCCGGGTCACGGCGGAGTGAGCGATTGGCCAGATGCGCTAGCCGCCGAACGGACTTATTTACAGCGTCTGGTGAGCGATTGCCGCGATCTCATCAAGCGCGGCATACCACTAGCGCAGGCCACCGACATTGCAGGCACCTCGGAAAAGTCTAACTGGGAGCTATTCGACGAATATAATAAACGAAACGCGACTGCGGCCTATTCCGAACTCGAATGGGAATAGCCTTGCCGCGTCGCAAGCCCGGACGAAGCGGAGGACAATCCATGCTTAGCATCGGCCTGCGGGTAGTCGGTCTGATCGCGCTCGTGGTTGCCTTGTCATCGGCGACCGCGCAAGGTCCTCGGGCACTTGAATCTATTGATCCGTGGCCAGACCTTG
>Ga0210410_10005394_pt1 | contig 11131 bp, 9 predicted proteins | sample IncBWC4MmetaG_FD_161058 | JGI IMG/M metagenome (GOLD analysis project Ga0210410, IMG submission 161058) | Forest soil microbial communities from Barre Woods Harvard Forest LTER site, Petersham, Massachusetts, United States - Inc-BW-C-4-M | ecosystem: Environmental > Terrestrial > Soil >... | reverse complement strand
AGCATGTTCGGTTCTGATTGAATCAGAACCGAAGCTCTAGATTCTTGTTTTGACGCGTTTTCTTCACGCGAACCGGTGTCCACTTCGCTCGAAAACGCTCTAGTGATCGACCACCACCAGCGCGGCCTTTCTGAAATCCGCCAGCCTTTCGTCCTTGGCGACGGTTTTGGCATCTTCCGTTTTCATGTTTGAAACGACGGAAAACAGAACGAAGCCACCCTTCTTTCGCGATACGATAAAGTACTGCGAAATGCGGGGGCCACTGGAGTCTTCGCAGGAGGAAAAGCCGCGGAACACCACGTCGCTATCGACCAGTTCGCTGGTGCGGCCCGAGGCGAACTTGCCTTTGCAATCCTGTGCGTCAGCCGCCACCACGGCCGAAGCGACGTCGAGACCTTTGACCGCTTCTTTGGGCGGAACGATGGTGACGAAACCGGCGGCCTCGTCGGATCTCCATCCCGCACCCGTTGCGGCAATGGCAACCGGTGTTTCTGTCCTGCTCAGAACCCTGGGATTGTGCAGCGTGGTCTTGAGAATGAAATTCGACGCCAGCTCGATGGCTTCGATCTGCATTTCCGATGAGAGGTTCTGGGGCGACTGAGGCCGCAGGCTTCCTCCCGCATTTCCCGGCGCCGCCGCAGCAGCGCCTGACTTCGGCGCGGGCTTGACGGAAAAATCGCCCGCCTTCGCGATGCCCTGCTGCCTGACCACCGCGACGCAATTCGCCAGGGTCGGCAGCAGCACGGCCGTTTGATCGAGTTTGAACTGGAAAAGCTGTCCTTGCGTGAATGCGGTCATCGACTTCGCCTTGCGGAACTGCGCGATCAGCGCGGAGTCGACCGGCATCGGCACACGGATCAGGTTTCCGCTGATGGCGGCGCCCTGGACGTTGAACGGAGCCTGAGCATCGAATGTCAGCGCGATCTGGAAAGTCTGATTATTCGTCACGTCCATTTGGGATTGTGGAAGCCCAGCGCCCATCCGGAGGCCTGGTCGACCGTAACCATGAAATAAATGCCGCTGTCATATCCGGCACCCGCTGCGCAGTGGGTAAACTCCCCGGTCTGGTCGTTGGTGTAGGCGCCGCCCTTCCAGTTTCCGACATTGATGGAGCCATAGGGCCCTCGCGCCTGGGCGGCCGGAATGGCGAACAGGCTTCCCAGCAGCGTAGCGACAACGAACTTGAATTTCATGACGGTCTCCCCAGCGGGGTGAGCTTATTGCCACTTGCAACCGGAGTCTAACGCATTGTTCTTGATTTGTTCAGGAATTTCGGCAAGGGTCGGATCCGAGCGATTTCTTCGGGGTGGGGTCGACGAGGAAGCCGTTGTACGCACGGCGGGAATCACGGAGTTTGATCTTCACAGGACGATCGCGCGGTGCCTGTGGCGGCCTGGTCCGCACGGCGGCGCGCCGTTCCTGCAAACGTATCATCGGACGACCCATTCCACATGTCTGTGCCTGCCATCGCCGCATCCCCTGAAGCAGGAAACGACGCCGCTGACGCGCTTTCGGTGCTGAATTCGGTGTTCGGCCTGCCGGCCTTTCGCGGCGCGCAGGAAAAGATCGTCCGTCACGTCACCGATGGCGGCAATTGCCTGGTACTGATGCCCACCGGCGGCGGCAAGTCGCTGTGCTATCAATTGCCGGCGCTGTTGCGCGAGGGCTGCGGCATCGTGGTCTCGCCGCTGATCGCGCTGATGCGCGACCAGGTCGCGGGCCTGCACGAGGCCGGCGTCAGCGCGGCGGTGCTGAATTCCACGCTCTCCTTCGAAGAGGCTTCCGCGGTCGAGGCGCGGCTGCTCGCGGGCGATCTCGATCTGCTCTACGTCGCTCCCGAACGGCTGGTGACGCCGCGCTGCCTGAGCCTGCTCGCCCGCGCCGGGATCGCGTTGTTCGCGATCGACGAGGCGCATTGCGTGTCGCAATGGGGGCACGATTTTCGTCCGGAATATATCGGCCTGTCGGTGATCGCGGAGCGCTTTCCCGACGTGCCGCGCATCGCGCTGACCGCGACCGCTGATGAACTCACCCGGCAGGAGATCGTCGACCGGCTCGGCCTTGCCGGCGCGCCGCAATTCGTCGCGAGCTTCGATCGCCCCAACATCCGCTACGAAATCGTCGACAAGCAGAACGCCCCGGCGCAGCTCAAGGCCTTCATCGCGGAGCGCCATGCCGGCGACGCCGGCATCGTCTACTGCCTGTCGCGCGCCAAGGTCGAGGACACAGCCGCTGCGCTGGCCAAGGCCGGCATCGAGGCGCTGCCCTATCACGCCGGCCTCGACGCCTCCACACGCGCCCGCAACCAGGACCGCTTCATCAACGAAGATGGTATCGTGATCGTCGCCACGATCGCTTTCGGCATGGGTATCGACAAGCCCGACGTCCGCTTCGTGGCGCATCTCGATCTGCCCAAGAGCATCGAGGCCTATTATCAGGAGACCGGCCGCGCCGGTCGCGACGGCAAGCCGTCCAGCGCCTGGATGGCGTATGGCCTGTCGGATATCGTGCAGCATCGGCGCATGATCGAGGAGTCCACCGGCTCCGAGGCGTTCAAGCGCGTCTCGATCGGCAAGCTGGAGGCGCTGGTCGGCCTTGCCGAGACCACGGCCTGCCGGCGCACCCGCCTGCTCGGCTATTTCGGCGAGATGCTTAAGGCTCTCAAATGCGGCAATTGCGACAACTGCCTGTCGCCGCCGGCGTTACGCGACGGCAAGGTGATCGCGCAAAAGCTGTTGTCCTGCGCCTATCGCACCGGACAGCGCTTTGGGGCGATGCACCTGATCGATGTGCTGGTCGGGCGCATGACCGAGCGGGTTCAGCAATTCGGGCATGACAAATTGTCGGTGTTCGGCATCGGCCGCGAACTCAACGAAAAGCAGTGGCGCGCGGCGATGCGCCAGCTGGTGGCCCTGGGCCATCTAAGGCCTGACTCCGAGGCGTTCGGCGCGTTGAAGCTGACGGAGAGCGCGCGCGGCGTCCTCAAGGGCGAGACCGAGGTCATGCTGCGCGAGGAAACTCCGGGCTCCCGCATTCGCAGCAACCGCGCCAAATCGCGGCGTGGCGATCTTGCGCCCGCGTCCGGCGGCGCGGACAAAGCCGGCGATCCGGGCTTGCTCGGCGCGCTCCGGGCATGGCGGTCGCAAATGGCGCGGAGCCGCGGCGTGCCGGCCTATGTCGTGCTGCACGATTCGACGATCGACGGCATCGCCGCCGCGCGCCCGACCACGCTCAACGAGCTCCGCGGCATTGCCGGCATCGGCGACAAGAAGCTCGAACATTACGGGGACGAATTGATCGCCCTGGTGAGGGCCAGTCGCACCGGGGCCTAAGCATCCTTCCGGCGAGACGAATCCGCCTCGCCGGAAGTAACACGATTGCTCCGATACGCTTACGCTCAGTCTTTAGTGCCGATGATGACCGTCGTCGTCGCCTCCGGAGACCGAGACCACGGCGCCAGTAAGCTCGTCGAGCAGCACCTTGCGCGGGCCGCGTTCGTCGCGGTCGTCGAAGTCGAACATGTTGTTGAGCGGTCCGGCGACGGTATCGAACGAGCCGCCATGCTGGATGCGCTTGCCGGACAGCCAGTTGTCCTCGATGAACCGGAGCACCGAGGTCTGGTCGGTCAGCGTGTGATCGACGTGATTGCGCTTGGCAAACGGCGACACCACCAACAGCGGCATCCGCGTTCCGTAACCGCAGCGTCCCCACGCCGGCGTGCCGGCGTTACCGTTGAGCGGGGTGGTCGATACCGGCTCGTCCTGCTGGAAGCCGTTGCTGGAGTTGCAGAGGCCGGGACCGTTGAGCGTGTCCACCGCCGGGCTGAACGAGGGATTCACGACCGGCGGCATTTGGTGATCGTACCAGCCGTCGGAATCGTCATAGAGAATGACGACGGCGGTTTCCGACCATTCCGGGCTCTTCTGCAACGCGTTGATGACGCGAACCAGGAAGTGCTGCTCGTCGAGCGGGTCCGAATATCCGGCATGCCCGTCCTCGAACGCCGCTGCCTTCAGGAAGCTCACGGCCGGCAGGTTGCCCGCCTTGAGCGTGGTGAAGAAGTCGTTGATGTCATACTGGTGATTGGCCGGATCCGGCGTGTTGGTATGCGGGATCAGGCTGTGACCGATGGCCTGAACCGAACTCGGACGGGCGTGGGTCGTATTGCGGGTCGATGCGTAATACTGAAACCACGCATGGTGCGGAATGTAGTCCACCGACGTGGACGCGGGGGTGCCCGGCACGGTCGGGTTGGTGTGCCGCAGGCAGCCGGTGGTGCCGTCGGCGTTGACGACGCTCAGGTCGAACCCGCCCATGAAGGAACCCCAGGTGATGCCCTTTTCGTTAAGGAGATCGCCAATGTTCTTGCCGGCCATCGTGACTTGATCGATGCCAGGGTTGGAGCACACGTCCAACAGCGGATCGCCGTCGCCGATCTCAGTAACATTGTCGGGGGTCTGGAGGGCGTCGCCGAACGCCTCGTGGGTTTTGAACTTTAGCGTCTTGTTCGTGGGATCCGCGGGATCGAAGACATTCTTCGTGGCTGCAATGCCGTTGGTCTGGCCCGAGATCAGGTTGATCGCGCCGGGCGTCGAGGGGCCGAACTGCGTGGTATAGTTGTTGTCGTTCACGGCGAAGTGCTGGGCGTAGTTCCACAGCGCGGTGACGGTGTTGCCGTCATAATATCCCATCACCAGCGCCTTGGTGCCTATGCCGGCCGGCGGCGGGCCAGGGGTTCCGACGAAGGCCGGGAAGCCGTCCATCTTGCCATTATCGTAGGCGCTTTCTTCGGGGCTTTCGTTGTGACCCTGATCCGCGGTCAGCGCTTGCGACGGCGACAGCCGGAAGGGGTTCGACGCACTGGCGCCGTTCTTGTTGGCGTTGCCATGCGAATCCGTCGCGGGTACGGGCGAGACCGGATTGGTGGGAACGCTGTTGGGATTGTTGTTGAGAAGATCAACGCCCGCGAGCGGTCCGAAATGATGGTTCACGTCGAGCGGGTTGACGAGGTTGTTGACCTTCGGCGTGCGCGGCGACGCCGTGAACCTGGTCTCACCGGACAGGTTGAGGGCGTTCGGATAGGTGCCGAAATAGTGGTCGAACGAGACGTTTTCCTGGAAGATGACGACGACATGCTCGATCGGCGTCGCGGTGGGTGCGTGATCGTCGCGATCGTCGGCGAGAGCGCCTCCGCCCACAGCGGCCGCGAGGGCCAGCGCGGAAACCAAACCTAGAGCTTTTGGCAAGCGCATCGTGATTGCCTCCTGATAATGAGCTGAATTGAACATGAAGGTTGCGAATGGCGACCGGGAGGTGCCGCGCGGAACTTTTCAGAGCTGCATCACAGCCGAGCGAATAATTTGTGACAGCTCGTTGAATAGATCGCGATCCACAGGATTCGGCCGAGCGGCGCGGTGGACCGCTTTGCGGCGCTGGCGCCACTCCATTAACCGGCTGATCGCGCTGGGGAAGACTGTCGCTCCGAGGCGTCCACGAGAGCGGACGGCAGACGGCAGCAAGGCGGGCCCCGGAATCATTGTGCAGCGGGCGGGAATCACGGAATGTGATTCTCCACCCCCTGAGGACGACAATTCCGTGCCAGTGGCAGCCGCCTACCTCGAAAGCCTCAATCCGGAGCAGCGGCGGGCGGTCGAGCACGGCGCCGTCGGCGCAGGCCCATTCGCGCCGCTATTGGTGATTGCCGGCGCGGGTTCCGGCAAGACCAACACGCTCGCCCATCGCGTGGCCCATCTGGTGGTCAACGGTGCCGACCCGCGACGCATCCTGTTGATGACATTTTCCCGACGCGCCGCCTCCGAGATGACAAAGCGCGTCGAGCGGATCGCCCGCAAGGTCATCGGCGACAATGCCGGAATCATGACCGACGCGCTGGCCTGGGCCGGCACCTTCCACGGCATCGGCGCCCGCCTGCTGCGCGAATATGCCGAGCAGATCGGTCTCGATCCCGCCTTCACCATCCACGACCGCGAGGATTCCGCCGACCTGCTGAACCTGATCCGGCATGAAAAGGGATTTTCAAGGACCGAAAGCCGCTTCCCCACCAAGGGCACCTGCCTTGCGATCTATTCGCGCTGCGTCAATGCCGAGGCTTCGATCGAGCCGGTGCTGGGCGCGTGGTTTCCCTGGTGCTCGGGCTGGGCGGCGGAATTGAAGGAACTGTTCGCGGCCTATGTCGAAGCCAAGCAGCGCGAGAACGTACTCGATTACGATGATCTCCTGCTGTACTGGGCGCAGACCATGGGCGATGCGGCGCTGGCTTGCGACATCGGCGGCCGTTTCGACCATGTCCTGGTCGACGAATATCAGGACACCAACCGCCTGCAATCCTCGATCCTGCTGGCGCTCAAGCCCGATGGCAACGGCCTCACCGTGGTCGGCGACGATGCGCAGTCGATCTATTCGTTCCGCGCCGCGACCGTCCGCAACATCCTCGACTTCCCAAAGCAATTCTCGCCGCCGGCCGATATCATCACGCTCGACCGCAACTACCGTTCGACGCAGACCATCCTCGCCGCCGCCAACGGCGTCATCGATCTCGCCAAAGAGCGCTTCACCAAGAATCTGTGGACCGACCGCAGCTCGGGCACGAAACCCCGGCTTGTCAGCGTCCGCGACGAGGCCGACCAGGCCCGCTGCATTGTCGAGCGCATCCTGGAGAACCGCGAATTAGGCACGCTGTTGAAGCAGCAGGCGGTGCTGTTCCGCACCTCCAGCCACAGCGGGCCGCTGGAAGTCGAATTGACCCGCCGCAATATCCCATTCGTCAAGTTCGGGGGCCTGAAATTCCTCGATGCCGCGCATGTCAAGGACATGCTGGCGCTGTTGCGGTTTGCACAGAATCCGCGCGACCGCATCGCCGGTTTCCGGCTGATGCATCTGATCCCGGGGGTCGGCCCGGCCTCCGCGCAGCGGGCGCTCGAACACATGGCCGGCGCCGCCGATCCCGTGGCAGCCCTTGCCGACGCGCCAGTACCGCCACGCGCCGGTGACGACTGGCGCACATTCGTCGGTGCGGTGACCAACATCAGCCATTCGAGCTGGCCGGCCGACCTCGAACTGGCGCGGCTGTGGTACGAGCCGCACCTCGACCGGATCCACGAGGATTCCGAGACCCGCCGCGCCGATTTGATCCAGCTCGAACAGATCGCGAGCGGCTACCCCTCGCGCGAACGTTTCCTGACCGAACTCACGCTCGATCCGCCCGACGCCACCAGCGACCAGGCCGGCATTCCCTTGCTCGACGAGGACTATCTGATCCTGTCCACGATCCATTCCGCCAAGGGCCAGGAATGGAAATCGGTGTATGTGCTCAACGTGGTCGACGGCTGCATGCCGTCGGATCTGGGCGCCGGCACGTCGGCCGAAATCGAGGAAGAACGCCGCCTGCTCTATGTCGCGATGACCCGCGCCAAGGACGAGCTGCATCTGTTGGTGCCGCAGCGCTTCTTCACCCATGGCCAGCATGCCAAGGGCGACCGGCACGTCTACGCCGCCCGGACGCGGTTCATTCCGTCTGCACTGCTCCGGCTGTTCGAACAGGCCACCTGGCCGCTGGCGGCGGCCAATACGGCCGCGGCGCGGCCTGCGAGCCAGGGGCCGTGCATTGACGTCGGCGCCAGCATGCGCAGGATGTGGCGCTGAGGCGGAGAGAATAGAAAATCATGTCGAAGTCCGGTTTGCGTGAGGTCCTGGCGCCGATGCGTCTGATGTTCGCGGTGCTGGTCCTGTTCTTGCCGGCAAGTTCGAGCCGGGCTGCGGATGCGACCGTCAAGGACGGCGCCACCCTGCAGCTTGCCGGGGTCACCTACCGGCTTGATGGCGTCGACGCGCCGGAATTCGACCAGATCTGCCTCGACGATCATGCCGATCCCTGGACCTGCGGTGTCGAGGCTCGCGACCAGTTGGCAAAATTGATCGGCGCGCGCGGCGTCCATTGCGATGATCTCGGAGCGGACAAGATCATTCCCAAGCGCCGAGCCGGTCTTTGTACCGTCGACGGCGAAACCACCAGTCTGAACCAGCTGATGGTGCGCCAAGGACTTGCGCTGAATTCCGAGCCCTCCGCCAAGGAGTCCTTCAAGGACGACGAAACCGCCGCCAGGAACGACCGGCGGGGTCTGTGGCGCGGATGCTTCGTCGCTCCCCAGGAATTTCGGCGTGGCAAAAAAGACGGAATGCTGCTGGGCGCGGCCTGCCGAAGCGACAAGGACCGCGAAATTCGGCAGATTCTGTTTCCGGAAGAACCCGCGACACCGCCCGGCTGCAATATCAAGGCAAAATTCGCGGTCCGCGCGCGCGTGACCGGCAACCTCGGCATCTATCATTTGCAGGGCTGCCGAAGCTATGCGCCGCTGACGAAACCGGATCGCTGGTTCTGCTCGGAGGACGACGCGCAAGCCGCGGGCTTTCGCCGGGCATATAATTGCCGCGCGGGCACACGTCGAAAATGACACGCGCCGCGGTGATCCCAGGCGGAACGCGCTCTAGCTGCGGTTCGAGTTGGCGGGCGCGAGGATGCTCCGGGCAACCTCGCCGACCGGCAGATGCTCGTTCGGCTGACCGCCGATCAGCGCCATGTCCATGGAGTTGGCCCCGAGCTCGCACATCACCTGCGAGGCGATGTCGCCGAGCGGGATGAACTCCCTGGCGAGATATTCGAACTGGGCGCGCGCCTGACGCAGCGTGGTGATCGGCACGACGGCGCTGGCTTCCCCGCCGGCAGCCTCCTGACCGTTCCGCAGTCCCGGAAGCAGAACGGCTTCCGCTCCGGCTGCCGGTCTCGCGGCAACGCCCGCTTCGGCGCCGCCTTGAGGCATGATCGCCTGATTCCTCAGGGTGTTGATCCGGTCGAATGCCGAGCGAAGCTCGACGCGTTTTGCTTCCAGGGCAGAGACCCTCTCCCTGAGCGCGTCGTGCTCGCGCTCCGAGGCTGTGCGGAACGTGGCAAGCTCATCGTCCCGCGCCATGATCCGGGCCTGCAATTCATCGCGCTCGCGGTCGAAGCCGAGCCGAAGCTCGGAGTGTTCCCGCTCGCGCGCCGCCAGTCTTGCTTCGCCGTCGTCGTGTTCGCGTTCCAGCTGGTTGCATTCTTCAACCCGCGCCTCCAGCGTCGCCTGCAGCGCGTCGCGCTCCTGGTCGAACGCTGTGCGAAGCGCGTTGAACGCTTCCTCGTGCGCCGCCGCTTTTGCAGCGCGTTCATCGCGCTCCCGGCTCAAGGCCTCGCGCAGCACGGCGAGTTCCGCTTCCCTCGCCTGCAGCGTGCCCCCGAGCGTTTCACGTTCGGCCAGCAGTGACGAGGCGATTTCCAGGTGGCCCTCGATGTCGTTCTTGAGCGCGTCGCATTCGGCTTCCAGCGCGTCGGTATGCTGGGTCAGGGTCTCGTATTTGTCTCGCCAGAGCCCCTCTTCATCCGAGGCCGAAACCACCCGCACGGTCAGGGTTTCCAGCAGATCGGCGGCCCGCCGCAAATAGACTCCGTTGTGCCCATTGGCCATCAACTCGGCGAACCGGCGCAAAAAGCTGACGGTTTCCGCGACATCGGAGGTGTCGGGCGCCACGGCAGGTTCGGTCATGAAGCTTGCTTTCCTAGACGCCATCCCAAGCGCGCGGTGATCAACGCAAGACAATGCCACTCGGCGCGATTCAGGCCAAAGCGGACGATCAGATCGCAGGGCTTGACTGGTCGGTTCGGCTTGCAGGCGGTTTTCCGAATCGGGGGCGGCAAAAATAGGGCGTCGCAAGACCCTTCAACGCCCCCTATCTTCGGACGGGACAGGCTTTACGGCCTTAGGATCCAGTATAATCAATAGGTTAGTCTAAAATTGGACTTCAGGCATTTCGCGGGGCGACAGGCTTCTTACGCCCAACGCCATTCCCGCGATCGAGATAGCTTGCGACCGCGAAGCCACTTGGCCGCGTCAGAGCTGGGGCCGTCGCTTCTAGTGTTTCGTCACCGTCGGATAGACCAGCGACTGATCGTCGATTTCCTGCACCGGAAGTTTATTCACCCCGGCCATCACATGGAGTTCCTGCAATGGCGGCATTGCGGCGGCGGACAGCCCGATCAAAGGGGATGGCGGCTGCAACACGGAGATTCCAATCGCGATCAGGGCGGCAACCGCGACGGCAGAAATGATCGAACGCATCATCGGACGTCTCCGTTACCCAACCATGATTATGTCGGCGAAGCACAAACAAGGTTCAACGCGTCGAGGCCGCGCTAGATTCGCGCGCTGGGTTCGGCAAACGCCGCCGAGGCAGGATCCTGCACAAGGTTGTCAAGAATAACGGCGGCTCCGAAGGCGATTACACCGGCGACAAAGCAGGCTGATATGAATACACGCATGGTTGTTCTCCTTCCTCTCGCAACATCCAGCCTACCTTTGAAGACGGCGGACCGGCCCAAGAAAACGCGTCCGGAATCATGTGTGGGCAAAGGCCTCGGTTTCAATGTCCACAAAAGTCCGGCCAAAAACACCCACACGTGCGTAAAAATCAGCCGATCGAGCCCGTTCGAGATCGACAAAGAAGCGCCCGATCCACGGCGAAAGATGCGCCACAAAGAAGTCACGATCGGCGCCCGCCGGCGCAGCAATGTCACCGCCGGCAAGCCCTGCCATGATTTCACAGAGAATCGCGGCATGATCCTCCGGTTCCGAACGTTCCGGCGACCTTTCGATCCCAAGGCGCTGGAGCGATTCGCGCAATTGCGCCAGCGGGCGTCCGTAGAGCCCGCCCGCCAGATAGTGGGACGAATACGGCAGCAGGGGTTCTGCTCCTAGACCGGCAAAGAGATCGAAATACTCGCGCGCGACGCTCTCCTCATTGGCGCGTGCCGCGGCCTCGGCCAGCGACATGTGTGCCCTTCCGATCGGGCTGGCATCGTCCTGCAGCCGGGACAGGGCGGAAATCAGCCGGGAATCCGGGCTGCGCGAGAGCAGGCTTGCCAACAGCGCATATTCCTGCGCGCGGGCGCGGTCGATCTCATCGACAAGACGTTTGGAAGTCTCCTGTGAAGCCAAATCGACCATCCTTTCTCTCCGGCTTGTTACCGCGGCAAGGCGCTGCCGTGACGACGATGTCGGGGAGCATCGGATTGCTCCACGATTGC
>Ga0210410_10005393_pt1 | contig 11132 bp, 7 predicted proteins | sample IncBWC4MmetaG_FD_161058 | JGI IMG/M metagenome (GOLD analysis project Ga0210410, IMG submission 161058) | Forest soil microbial communities from Barre Woods Harvard Forest LTER site, Petersham, Massachusetts, United States - Inc-BW-C-4-M | ecosystem: Environmental > Terrestrial > Soil >... | reverse complement strand
GACCGCCGAGAGTGTCAAAGAGCTGCTCATCGAAGCGGCCGACACTTCGCGAAATAACCAGTTCAACACCGCCACGGGTAAGTGGGACAGTTCTCTGGGTTGGGGGCTCGTGGATGTTGCCGCGGCGCTGAGCGCGGCCGCCGCACAAGGTACCGACATGACCTTCCCGAACTGCGCCGCCACCGGCTCGACGTCGGGACAACCTTGTCAGCTCGCGAACGGGCAGCCTAATTGGAATAACTCGGATATCAGCACCGCGACCGCGCCGCGGGTCGGTATCGCCAATTCAATATCGGTGCTCGTCACAAATCGCGGCCAGAACGCTGGGCTGGCGACCGTCAATTTCGGCGTGTTGATATTCGGCGCGGGCGGTCCGCAATTCCATCACATCGGTTCGCAGCAAGTGACGCTCACCCCCGGGCAGACCATGATGCTGTCGCAGCCTTGGACGCCGCAATCGACCGATCATACCTGTGCGCAGATTTCTATTGCCTTCGGGCAAGACACCGACTACACCAACAATATGACGCAGCGGAACCTCGTCATCTCGGCCTCGACTTATCAGATGCAGGTGAACAATCCGCTGTTCGTACCGGCGCATTTTGCTGTTGAGACAAAGTCCGAGCGACGCGGATGGATCTGCCGGGTCGATCAGCCGAAGTTCGATCTCGATCCATTCAAGGATTGCTGCCGCAACGTGACCATTACCTTCCTACCGCCGCCGAATACGCCGATTGGCCAACAGGCGCAGTGTCAGGTCGGCGTATTTGCAGCGCCGTTCAAGGGAGAGAGAAGGGCCATTGGCGGCGTGACGGTGGTGACCTACGTACCCAAGCCTTGCCCCGTTGAAGGGCAACTAGTCGATGTGCAGGGCCATCCGCTGGCTCTCGCCCGCCTCGAATTGAATCCCGCCGAGGAAGGACATGCGGGAATCGACGTCGTCGGGAACAGCGATTCGAACGGTTTCTTCAAGATTGTTGTGACTCCCGACGTGCCACAGACCCTGCGCATCAGCGCCGCTGGAGGAGAATCGGGCCGGATCACGTTGCGGCCAATGTGCGGGCCTTCGTTGCCGCGCGTCGTGGTGGGCAAACAGACCGTGAAACTTGACTATCTTCCGCCCATCGTCATCGGCGAGGTTCCGCGCGGCGCAACGGCACACTAAATTCAAGAGCGAGGAGAGATTACGTGCGCAAAGTCATTCTTGCGGGAGCGGTTCTCGTCGGTCTGAATGGATGGATTGGTCCGCTGAGCGTGAGCGCCGAAAGCTCTCCCTTGACGTCGCAAATTCCCAGCGGGACTGCTGACCGGGCGGCACTGCGTGTGGTGCGCCAGCAGTTGAAGGGGTTCGGTACGCCGCTCAAGATTGTCGCGCGCTCACACGTCTTATTCAGCAATATCGGGCAGTCGATTTTGCAGTTCAAGATCATCGACTCACACGGCGGACTGCACGGCGTTGCCCTGAATACCGAGCTCCATGAGACCGACATGGCGAAGCTCATGGCTGCGGATCGCGCGGCCCGTGCCGCCCGCTGGGGCGCATTGGACGGGCCGCTCGCGCAACGCATCGACCAATCTCCGGCACAGGCGCAACGCGTGATCGTTTGGGTGAGCGAGCGCCCCGCGACCCGCGGTAGTCGCCCTCCGCCCGGCCGCGAGCGAATGACAGGGGCGGATGTCGATAAGCTTTACGCCGCCAATGACGCGTCCCGCATCGAGGCACTGACAAAGCAGACCGCGCCGTTGCTCGAGCGCATCCGTCGAATCGACCCGGACGCTGCGGCGGAGGCGCTGAGTCCTTTCATCCACATGACCGCCACCGGCGAGAACTTGCGCAGTTTGGCGCGGGACCCGGAGGTCGAACGGATTTACCTGGATCTGCAGGGCTACGCAGAATCCGGGAGCGTGGCCAATGCAACCACCGGCATCGCGAGCCTGCAAGCACAGGGCATGCTCGGAGATGGTGTACTGATAGCCCTCACGGAGGCCGAAGGCCGCGTCGAGCCTGCCAGCCTTTTGCTGGGGTCCGTCGTGCAAGATGTTCGCAATGTTTGTCCGACGGTGAGCGATCACTCGACCGAGGTCGCGAGCATCATCATCGGACGCCAATTTGGTCTGTTCGGACCTCCCGTAGGGGAAAAGGGTGCTGCACCGAATGTGACGCTGCGAGTCGGCGGCTCCTGCTCGACCAACAGCAGCGAGCTCATGGACGCCTCGAGCCGCGCCGCCGACTGGGGAGCAAGAGCGATCAATCTCAGTTGGGGACTCGACACTCAACTCATCCCCGGACCTGTCGATCGGTTCTATGACGACATGACGATCAACCGGTGGCGGACCGTCGTAAAATCCGCCGGTAATCGTGGCTGTCTCGTGCCCGGCGATGACACCAGCGGCCCCGGCAACGGAATGACGACCAGTCCTGGGCTGGCTTTCAACGTCATCACGGTCGGCGGTTTCAATGACAACAACACCGACTCGTGGTCGGACGATACGATGTATGTATGTTCGAGTTTCGCGAACCCGATTTCGACCCATGGTGATCGCGAAAAGCCGGATCTGGCGGCTCCCGCCGTCAACCTCACTGTGACAACCTCGGGGCCGGCCAACCTGACCACGGTTTCAGGCACAAGCGGCGCGGCGCCGATGGTGACGTCAGCGGTCGCGCTGCTGATCCAAATCAACGCTAATCTCTCTATTTGGCCGGAGATCAACCGCGCTATTCTCATGGCGACAGCCACGCACAACATCGAAGGAATCGGCGCGCTCTCAGACAAGGACGGCGCCGGCGGTCTGAGTGCCGCTGAGGCAGCGAGCCTCGCGGGCGACGCGCAAAGAACCGGGGGCTTGGCCTACAACTGCGACTTATCCACACCCACCGTGTTGGATCTGAGGACACTTTCCGTGGGCGCGCACACGCGCCAGCGGATTGTGCTCTCATGGGACACTGATCCGACTTACCAGGACTATGCGACTCAACCGAGCGCTGACATCGATCTGCTGGTTGTGGATTCGGGCGGGCACACGGTGGCGTCCTCAACGCGTTTCGACAATACAAATGAGGCCGTCGACTTCGACACTTTTCTCGGCGGCACTTTCACGCTGCGTGCCGTCAAATTTCGCTGCGATCTACCAACCTGGCTCGGTTGGGCCTGGTACACGATCCCTTTGCCGCGACGGCCGCGTTAGCCGCGCCCTTGAGCAAATTTATATCTCGGTCCGCATCGTTGCGCGGCCTCACCCCCTGGTTCATTATCAGCTCCCACTATCAGACCGGAATAGCCTTTGCCGAACGAACCGGGGCTTGGTGGCGATCCTTCCATCGGGGAGAGCCAGCGAGCCGTTTTTCTAAGCTATGCGTCCGAAGACGCGGATGCCGCCCAGCGGATTTGTGCGGCCTTGCGCGCCGCGGGCATTGAGGTGTGGTTCGATCGAAGCGAGCTTCGCGGCGGCGATGCCTGGGACAATGCGATCCGCAAGCAGATCAGGACCTGCGCGCTGTTCATACCGCTCATCTCCATCCACACGCACGCCCGCGTCGAGGGATACTTTAGGCTCGAGTGGAAGCTGGCGGTCGATCGCTCGCATCTCATCGCGCCGGAAAGGGCCTTTCTCCTGCCGATCGTGATCGACGATACCCGCGAGAGCGATGCGCTCGTTCCCGACAAGTTCCGCGAAGTGCAGTGGACACGGCTGCCGGGCGGAGAATCGCCGCCGGCTTTCGTCGAGCGCGTATCGCGACTTCTGTCGCGGGACGGGCGCGCCCAGCCCATCCTAAGCGCGACAACCCGTGCGGTGCCGTTGACCAGCGCGCCGCGTGAGGATGCCGCGCCGACACCGGCGGCCGCGCATGCCGCGGCCTCGAGTCGATTGCGCCTGGCCCTGCTGCTCACGCTGGCGGCGGGGGCCATTGTGGCGGGCTACTACGCGGTTAACCGCTTTGTGCTCTCGGGACGGTCGGACTCAACGCGCGCAGCAGCACGGAGCACATCCTCCACGATGCTCGCGCCGGCCGCGATCACTGAAAGCTCCATCGCGGTGCTGCCGTTTCTCGACATGAGCGAAAAGCACGATCAGGAGTATTTTTCGGACGGACTCGCGGAGGAACTCCTGGATCTCCTGGCGAAGGTGCCGGGGTTGCAGGTCATTGCGCGAACCTCGTCATTCTCCTTCAAGGGAAAGTCGGAGGACATCCCGACAATCGCAAAAAAATTGAACGTCGCCAATATTCTGGAGGGCAGCGTCCGCAAGTCGGGATCGCACCTCAGAATCACGACGCAGCTGATCCGCGCGGACACCGGCGTGCACATCTGGTCGGAAACCTACGATCGCGAACAGGAAGATGTCTTCAAGGTTCAGGAAGACATCGCGCGCGCGGTGGTCGACAAGCTCAAGCTTGCGCTGCTGGGCGGTGTACCGGTCTCCAGCGCCCGCACCTCGAATACGGAGGTTTACAATCTGTTGCTGCAGGGGCGTTACTTTGTTGCCTTTGATACAGCCGACGAGTTGCTCAAGTCGATCGACTGCTATCGACGCGCGATTGTCCTCGACGCCGGCTACGCACCAGCCTGGGCGGGCCTGTCGTATGCAATTTTTCGGCAGGCCGCGAACAGTTACGTTCCAGTCGAAGCCGCGTTCAAGGAAGCGATGGCGGCGGCACGCAAGGCCGCGGAACTCGATCCCACGCTCGCCGACGCGTATAACATGATCGGCTCGCTCAAGATGGCGGAGGATTTCGATTGGTCGGGCGCGCACGAAGCCTTCAATCATGCCTTGCAGCTCGATCCCACCAACGCGAATGCGCTCTTCTCCGCCGCGCATCTGACGATGACGATTGGCACCGCCGATGAGACGTTGGCGCAGTCCCGCGAGGCGCTCGCCCGCGATCCGCTCAACCTGCTCTACCGGCGCTACGTGGGTCGTGTGCTGATGTTCGCAGGACGCTACGACGAAGCCGAAGCGCTGATTCGCCAAGTGCTCGACATGAATCCGTCGTTTCCCGCGGCCCACTACGAGCTCGGACGAATCCAACTGCTGCGCGGCCAGGCCGCAAAAGCGGTGGCCGAGTTCGAGGCCGAACAAAGCGTCTGGCGGGCGTTCGGGCTGCCGCTGGGATATCACGCGCAAGGGCGTATGGCCGATGCCAATGCCACACTCGCAGCGCAGGTCAAACAGGCCGCCGGCTCCGAATTTCAGCTCGCGGAAACCTATGCCTACTTCGGCGATGCAGACAAGGCTTTCTACTGGCTGGACCAGGCGGTTCGCAGCCACGACCCCGGCGTTCAGTGGCTGCGCGGCAATCCATTTTTGAAATTCCTGACGGCCGATCCGCGCCACGCGGCCCTGCTGCATCGACTCAACCTACCGCCGTGAGCGCGGGCGCGACAGCCCGCGTACCCGGCTCACCGCCGCCGCGAACCGGCGCGCGGCTAACCGCCGCGGCACTAGCCGCCGCGTCGCCGCCAGGCCGCGATTGCCAGCAAGCTCAAAGCTCCCAAGACAACGGGATAATTGCCGACCCGCGCGTAAGGCGTCAGGCCCGTCATGGGCAGCACCTCTGTGCGAAGCACGCCCTGTTTGAACTGCGGCAGTTGTGCGACGATTTTCCCGCGGCTGTCGATCGCTGCGGTGATGCCGTCGTTCGCGACACGTACCAGGTATCGCCCGGCTTCGAGCGCGCGCATGCGCGCAATTTGCAGATGCTGATGCCGCGCCGTTGAGTCCCCGAACCAGGCATCGTTGGTCACGTTGATGAGCAAGGTCGCCTGACGGAAAACTTTGAGCTGTTGGCTGCCGAACGCGTCTTCGTAACAGATCGTGAAGCCCAGCTTTTGCCCGGCCGCGCTCAATGGGGCCTGATGCGAGCTGCCCGCGGTGAAATCGTCATAGGGCAGACTCATCAGCCGCAACCAGGCGCGCACGAAGGCCGGCACGGGGAAGTATTCGCCGAAAGGCACCAAGTGCCGCTTGTAATACCAGCCACGCCCATCTCGCTCAAGCACCAGAATCCCATTGAAGTACTGATTGGTTTGCGGCAGATAGTTCACGAGCCCGATGGCAAAATCGGCATCGTGAGCGCGTCCCTGCTCTTCGAGTTTCATCAAGTAGTCCGGAATATTGGGCGCCAAGACAGGCAATGCGGCTTCAGGCCAGATGATCAGGCGGGAACCCCACGCATCGCCGGTGAGCTGCAAGTAGCGCTGCATGGTGAGCTCGCGATTTTTCACCTGCCACTTCTGATCCTGCGGCACGGCGCCCTGTACCGCGGCGATCGCCACAGGCGCGCCGGCCGCTTGCGTCCAAGCGTGCCTTGCCAGCAATGCGGGCACGGCAAACAGCATCGCGGCAGTGGCCATACTCAGGCAGCGGCGCGAGAAAGGCACGGCCGGCATCAACGCCACATTGATCGCGACTGAAATCGCGGCCGCGGCCCAGGTAAGCCCGTACACACCGAAGATCGGTGCCCAACCCGACAGGGGCGAATCGATCAAGGCGTAGCCGGTCGACAGCCAGGGAAAACCGCTCAAAAACCAGCCCCGCAGCCACTCGAGCAGTACCCAAAGCGCCGGCAACACCAGCCAATCCCGGGTCGCGCCGGGCTTGAGCCAGAAACGATTCGCGACATAGCACAGCGCGGCCGCGTACAGCGACATTGCCGCCACCAGTAAAATCTGCAGGACCAGCGTAAGCCAGACGGGGACGAGGCCGAACACGTGCAGGCAGGTGTATAGCCAGTAGGTACCGCATGCGAACAGGCCAATACCGAATGCCGCGCCCGCGGCGCAGGCGCGGCGCGGCGGCAGGCCGCGTATGAGCGCGAATAGCGCCGCCGGCGCCAGCAGCGCGAAGGGCCACCAACCGAAAGGCGCGAAGCCGAAGTTGAGACTTGCCCCTGCGGCAAAAGCAGCCGTCAGGCGCGCCAAACCTTGATTGCGTGGCGCGCCGGCAGGGCCGCGCGCGACGCTATTCAAGGATTCGACTCGGCGGGCGGCGGCTCGATATCGTACGGAACGGTCACCCGCAGCAAATCAATGCGGCGCCGATCGGCGCGCAAGATGCGAAACTCCAGGTTTCCGATTTTGATGGTTTCGCCGCGACGGGGCAGCCGGCCGAACTCTTGCATCAGCAAGCCGCCGATGGTGTCGTATTCCTCGTCGGAGAACGCCGTTGAAAAGTACTGGTTGAAATCGGCGATCGGCGTCAATGCCCGCACCGTGAATTCGCGCGGCCGCTCCTTGCGGATGGTTTGGTCATCCTCGACATCGTGCTCATCGTCGATCTCGCCGACAATTTGCTCGATGACATCTTCGATGGTGACCAAACCGCACACGCCGCCGTACTCGTCGACCACCATGGCGATGTGATTGTGGCTGCGGCGAAATTCCTTGAGCAGGACATTGAGCCGCTTGCTCTCGGGAACGAATACCACCGGGCGCATGTATTCCCGGATCTCGAAATCCTCGTCGCCCGCGGCCTGCAGGCGCAGCAAATCCTTGGCCAACAAGATTCCCAGGATTTGATCGCGATCCTCGCCGATCACCGGGAAACGCGAATGGCCCGACTCGATCACCAGCTCGACCAGCTTGTCCGGCGGCTCATCACGCTCGACGAACACCATTTGCGAACGCGGCACCATGATGTCGCGGACCTGCATGTCCGCCACGGCCAGCACCCCCTCGAGCATCACCAGCGCATCGCCGTCGAACAGGCCCCGCTCACTGGCCTCGCGCAGATTCTCGACCAGCTCCGCAAGATCGCGCGGCTCGCCGGACATCGACTGGGTAATTCGCTTTAACCAGCGGCCGGTGGTGCCGCCATGAGGCTGTTCGGACATGGGGGCAGAGCATACCGGATCAGCGATACGGGTCCGAAAACCCAAGCCGATCAAGGATTTGAATCTCGCGGGATGCCATTTTCGCCGCTTCGGGAGTGCGTTCGTGATCGAATCCAAGCAGGTGCAGTACCCCGTGAACCGTCATGTGCGCCCAATGCGCTTGCAGGGATTTAGCTTGGGCGCGCGCCTCGAAGGCGACCACAGGCGCGCAGATCACCAATTCGCCCAGGAAATATCGACCGTCGGGAGCAATCCCCGCGCCGGCAAATGACAGCACATTGGTGGGCTTGTCCTTATGCCGATACTGCGCATTCAAACTGCGGCTGCGTGCCGTGCCGACGATGCGTACCGACAGCACCACGGGCTTTCTCACGGATGTCAGCGCGGCCGTGGCCCACATGGCCAACAGCCGCGAACTGGGAACCCAGGGCGTGCGTGACGCATAACTGACGTCGAGTTCGAGTCGCTGCGCCAACTTACGTGCCGTCGTTCGGAGCGCTCGCCTCGTAGGCTTGAACGATTCTCTGCACCAGCGGGTGACGCACCACATCGCGGGACGTAAACATGGTGAAGGCAATGCCGCGCACGCCGCGCAAAATATCGATCACGGTGCGCAAGCCGGATTGCTTGGAGTTCGGCAGATCCACCTGCGTGATGTCGCCGGTGACCACGGCCTTGGAACCGAAGCCGATACGGGTCAGGAACATTTTCATCTGCTCATTGGTCGTGTTCTGCGCCTCATCCAAGATCACGAAGGAATCGTTCAAGGAACGTCCGCGCATGAATGCCAGCGGCGCGACCTCGATCACGTTGCGCTCGATCAGCTTGGCCACGCGTTCGAAGCCCAGCATTTCGTACAACGCGTCATACATCGGCCGCAAATAGGGGTCGACCTTTTGCGACAGATCCCCCGGGAGAAAACCCAACCGCTCGCCCGCCTCAACCGCCGGGCGGACCAGAACTATGCGCCGCACCTTTTCCGATTGCAGTGCCTCCACCGCGCACGCGACCGCGAGATAGGTTTTGCCGGTGCCGGCAGGTCCAATGCCGAAGGTCAGGTCATGCGTGCGGACATTCTTCAGGTACTCGGTTTGATTCGCGCCGCGCGCGCGCACCGCCCCGCGGGCGGTGCGGACCTTCAGTTCGTCCGCATCCGGAGCGGCCTCGGGATCATTGCCGCCCATGTCGAGTTCTTGCAGCGCGATGTGCACGCGCTCGGAGTCCACCGGCTCGCGCTGCGCGCGCGCGTACAGGTCCTGCAATACCGATTCCGCGCGCTTGACCGCGGGCGCCAAACCCACCAATTGAAACCGATTGCCGCGCCGTCTCACCTCCACGCCCAGTCTGGATTCAATCAGGCGCAGGTGTTCATCGAGAGGACCGCAAAGCTCGACAAGGCGGACATTGTCGGCGGGATCGAGCAGCACATCCCGGGTCATCGGTACGGAACTCACGGTGCTCCCGGGCCGGCGAGGCGTCCACGCAGGGAGTTAGGCATCGCCTCGGTAATGACGACGTCCGCAAAGCGGTTCATGAGCTTTGTGGGATCATCGGCAGGACCGTCGAAATTGACCCAGCGGTTATTGTCGGTGCGGCCGGCCAATTGCTTAGGATTGCGCTTGGCGGGGCGCTCGACCAGCACCCGTTGACGGCTTCCCACCATGCGTTCGGAAATCGCGCGCGCCTGGCCGTTCAATCGCTGCTGCAACAGTTCGAGGCGTTGCTGCTTGACCTCATGCGCCACCTCATCGGGCAGCGCAGCGGCCGGGGTGCCGGGCCTGCGGCTGTAGAGAAAACTGAATGATTGATCGAAACCGACGTCGGCCACCAAATTCATGGTCGCCATGAAATCCTGTTCCGTTTCTCCGGGGAACCCGACGATCAAGTCGGTCGATATGCAGATATCCGGCCGCACGGCGCGCAGCTTGCGCAGCTTCTGCTTGTATTCCAGCACCGTGTGGCCGCGCTTCATGGCGGCAAGAATACGGTCCGAACCGCTTTGCACCGGCAGGTGCAGGTAGTTGTTGAGCTGCGGCACGTTGGCATACGCCTCGATCAAACTATCGTTGAAATCCAGCGGATGCGATGTCGTGAAGCGAATGCGCTCCACGCCCTCGATGCCGGCCACGAAGTGAATCAACGTCGACAAGTCGGCGAGCGTGCCGTCCGCCATGGGCCCGGCATAGGCATTGACGTTTTGGCCGAGCAGCGTGATCTCGCGTACGCCTTGGGCTGCCAATCCTTCTACTTCGCCCAGCACCTGCTCGAACGGACGGCTGATTTCCTCGCCGCGCGTGTACGGCACGACGCAAAAAGTGCAGTACTTGCTGCAGCCTTCCATGATGGAAACAAATGCCGTGGAGGCCGTGGTGCGCGTCTGCGGCAGCCGATCGAATTTCTCGATTTCCGGAAAACTGATGTCGATTTGCGACCGGCCCGACTGCTTCAGGCCGTCAAACATGGCGGGCAGCCGGTGCAGGGTTTGCGGGCCGAACACCAGATCGACGAAGGGCGCGCGCGCGGTGATTCCCTCCCCTTCCTGGCTGGCCACACAGCCGCCGACGCCGATGACCACATGCGGGCGCTGCTGCTTGAACAGCCGCCACTCCCCCAACAGGGAAAACACTTTCTCTTGAGCCTTTTCGCGTACCGAGCAGGTATTGACCAGCAGGACGTCCGCCTCGGCGGGATTGTCGGTGCTCGTCATGCCATGCGCGGATTCGAGCACGTCCCGCATCTTGGCGGAATCGTATTCGTTCATCTGGCAGCCGAAGGTTTTTATGTATAAAAGACCGGGCATTTACAACATGGGCTCATGGGGAAAAGGCCGCTAAGATACTAGGAACCATGGCAATACGCGAAGTTCTCAAAATGGGCGACCCACGCCTCCTGGCTGTAGCGCTGCCGGTAGGCCGGTTTGGCACGCCGGAGCTGGAAAACCTGCTTATCGATATGCAGGACACCATGCGCAGCCTCAATGGCGCCGGGCTCGCCGCACCGCAAATTGGGGTCGGATTGCGGGTGGTGATATTCGGCTTCGAGCACAGCCCACGCTATCCGGATGCGGAGTCGGTCCCTTTCACGGTACTCATCAACCCGCAGCTCACGCCGCTGGGCGAAACCATGGACGAGGACTGGGAGGGATGCCTGTCGGTTCCCGGGATGCGCGGACTGGTGCCCCGTTATCGCGAACTGCGCTATACCGGCTTCGATGCCGCCGGAGCCCCTATCGATCGCACCGTGAAGGATTTCCACGCCCGCGTGGTGCAGCACGAAGTCGACCACCTGGACGGCATCCTCT
>Ga0210410_10005392_pt1 | contig 11134 bp, 9 predicted proteins | sample IncBWC4MmetaG_FD_161058 | JGI IMG/M metagenome (GOLD analysis project Ga0210410, IMG submission 161058) | Forest soil microbial communities from Barre Woods Harvard Forest LTER site, Petersham, Massachusetts, United States - Inc-BW-C-4-M | ecosystem: Environmental > Terrestrial > Soil >... | reverse complement strand
CAGATGGTGGACATTGTTGATCATCTGCTCGCACAGCCCCGAAAGGGTCGCACGCGTGCCGAATTTCAGCAATGGTGAGATCGCCGACCAGCTGATCTTGAGTCGCGGTCGAAACGGGCTCACGAGCGCCGCTCCGACAAGGGTAAAAAGGCCGCTCGCTGTGTATGCGATCAGGATCGCCCAGGCACCCGCGCCCACGATGGCAAGGCCCAGGCGGGTCAACGCAGAGGCAAATGTCGCACCTACGTTGACGATAGCGATCCGCTCGTACTGCAGTTCCCTGTTCATCATCGCCAGCGGAATGACGGCAGCACCGACCAGAGGCTGTTTGATCGCTATTGCGAGGAAGTAGGCTCCAACGCCGGCAATCCCATAAAGGGAGGCGATGTACGGGGCGACTAGCAGGGTCAGGCCGGCCACTACGCATGCCGCACCGACGATGACCCAGAACAGTGAGTCGAGCTGGATGCGCGACAGCGACGGCGCCTGGACGAGCGCCGTGCTCGTGCCGAGGCCGTCGAACGCTTCGATGACGGCCCCGAAGGCAACGACCAGCGAAGCCGCGCCCAGTTGCTCCTTGGTCAGAAAACGCAGCACTACCAGGATCGTGCCGAAGTCCGTGATCTTGGCGATGATCATTGCGCCGCCGAGCCAGTTGAAGCCGCGGTGCAGGTGCTGTTGATGACTGTCCATACGGGGTAGTGCCGCGCCGTGCCGCCGGCGGATGCACTCTAGAGTCGTCCGGACTGCAACAGGGCCTCGGCCCTGTCCAGGGTCGCCGGATCATCCACATCCAGCCAGAGCCTATCCTGTATGTCGAAGACCCGGGCCTTGTCCTGGCCGGCAAGCACGTTCATGGCTCCGGAAATGCTGTCGTCGCCTGCCGCCTGGCTGACCTGGAGCGCATCGAAGATGACAGGCGTGCACAGGAAGACACCTGTATCAATGGCATTGAATTCGCGGATGACCTTGCCGATATTCACGATCCGGCCGTTGGAGCACATGACCCGTGTCACATCGTCCAGATCATTGATCGTGCCGGCTATGTTGAAGTCCACGGCGAGCGTGACGGTATCCGGCTCGGGTCTCGAGGCCATCAGATCCCGAATAATGGCCGGATCGACCAGATGATCGCACATGCTCAACAAAAACGGACCGTCCAGAAAAGGTCTCGCCTTCGAGACGGAGACGCCATTGCCGCGTTGCCACTCGTCGTTATACACGTGCCTGATTGGAATTCCTTCCCGGTCGGAAAACGCGTCGAGCGCTGCGCGCACATCTTCCCCCCGGTAGCCGCTCACCACCAGGAAGCGCTCGACGCCGGCGCTTCGGGCACGCGTGATGACGCGCTCGAGCAGCCGTACGCCGCTTACCGGAACCAGAGGCTTGCTCTGTCCCCGCTCTCGCAGGCGCCCGCCTGTCCCGGCGGCGACAATGAGGCAGATCAAGGGACAACTGCTCTCAGTTTTGCGGTGTTGTTGCGTATGAAGGTCTCGACCATGTCGTAGGCTTCATCGTCCGTGTGCTGCTTCGGAGGATGCTTGCAAAAATACGCGCTCGGCCCCTCGAGCGGTCCGCCCAGGCCGTTCAACAGCGCAAGCTTGCAGCATCGAATCATGTCGATGGCAACTCCGGCGGAGTTCGGCGAATCTTCCACCGACAGTCTCAATTCCACATCCATGGGAACGTCACCAAACAATTGTCCTTCCATGCGGATGAAGCAGATCTTGTTGTCCTTCTGCCAAGGAACATAGTCGCTCGGGCCGACGTGGATGTTCTCGTCGTCCAGGCGTTTGGCGGCGACAGCCTGCACCGCTTCCGTCTTGGAGGTCTTCTTGGATACAAGGCGGCTTGGATTCTTCATGTTGAGAAAATCCGTGTTGCCACCCGTGTTCAATTGATAGGTGCGCAGGACTTTGACGCCGCGCTTGGCGAACAGGTCCGTCAGGACGCGATGAACGATCGTCGCGCCGAGCTGGGATTTGATATCGTCGCCGATCATTGGCAGGTTGCGTGCTCTGAAACGCTCGGCGAATTCCTTGTCGCTGGCAATGAACACGGGCATGTTATTGATCAGCGCCACCCCGGCTTCCAGCGCGCACTCGGCGTAGAAGCGGGCCGCCTGCTCTGAGCCTACCGGCACGTAGCTCACGAGAATCTCCGCTCCGGCGCGTTTCAGTTCCCGAACAATTTGTTCCTTGGTTGATTCCAGTGCCGCGGAGCGCACGAACGTGCGGTCCTCAGCGCATGCCAGCATGTGCTCGGATATTCCATCGAGAACCTGCCCCATGCGCACAATGACACCGCTGTCCGGAATGTCACGCTGGAAAACCTTCGTGCAGTTGGGCTTTGCGAAGATGGCCTGATGGACATCCGTGCCGACCTTGCGGGCATCGACATCGAAAGCCGCAACGACCTCGATGTCGCACGGCAGGTAGCCACCGATCTGCGTGTGCATCAAACCTGACACGCCCTGACGGCAACGCTCGCGCGTGTAGTAGTGGATGCCTTGGATCAGGGAACTCGCGCAGTTGCCCACGCCGACGATGGCAATGCGGATGGCGTTTTTGCTATTCATGCGGGCGTTTCTGTTATTCATGCGGAAACCTGTGGTGCGAGTTTGATGGGATCGTTCGTGTCTATTGTCAGAGCGGCCAGCGCATCACCGGTCGCAGCGAGCTTCTTGCCGTAAATGCGATAGGTCTTGTAGGCACGGGCGCCAAGCCGTTCGAGCACCCTGCGCATGGCCAGATTGTCCTCCAGTATCCAGGACAGCTCAACGGAGCGGAATCCGAAGACGGCTTTGGCGGGCAGAATTGCTGCTCCAATCAGCTGCAACGGGAGCGCGCTGCCGATCAAGGTCCCCGACAGGCTGCGCCGCACGCCCATGAGCGGCACACGTGCCGACCTCACCCGGTGCGATTTCAGACGCCACAACAGCTTGGCCCAGCCGAATGGCAACAGCCGCCCATTGAGATCGCGAATGGCCTCATTGATGTTGGGCAAAGTGACGATAAATGCGACGGCTTCGCCGTCCAGTTCGGCAAACCACACGAGCCGGTCATCGAGCAGCATTCGCATCCGTTTTGCCATCTCGTCGGTCTCCGCCTCCGTGAGGGGGACGAAACCCCAGTGACCGCTCCAGGCGTCGTTAAAGATATCGACCAGCTTGCGGATGTCGTTCGCGTAGTCCTTGAAGTTGAGGCGGCGCAGCTTGACGGAGGCAGGGAGTGGGCGATCCAACATCCTGCGCGCCGAAGCCGACAGTGGCGCCTCCATGTCGAGCAGGTAGGCGTAGATGTCTTTTTCCTTCCGATACCCCAGGGCCTCGAGCCGTGCAGCGGCATACTCGGGGTCGTGTCCCATGAGAAGCATCGGTGGTGTGCTGAATCCGTCGACCAGAAGGCCGGTCTCCTCATTGATCGACAGGGAGAACGGTCCCCGGACGCGGGTCACGCCACGGCTCTTGAGAAAATCCTCTGCCGTAGCCACAAGCGCAGCAAAGGCTTCGGGGTCATCCTCGGCGCTGAGGCAGCCGAAGTGACCGACGCGTTCTGCGCCGCTGTGCTGGGCCAAGGGATCGATTTGCGCGCTGATTCTTCCGATATCGCGGCCGTCCCGCCGGGCGATCCAGAAGCGCACTTCTGCCCGGCGGAGAAACTCGTTGTCTTTCGGCGAAAAGGCTTCCTCGCGCTCCATCATCAGCGGGGGTATCCATGCATCGTCGTGCTTGTGTACGGCGGAGGGAACGCGGATGAAGCGCCGGAGCATGGTCTTATCGCCAACCGGGAGAATCTCGATCGTCATGCGGGCAGGCGTTCGGTCGGTTGGTCGGACGTCCTCGGGTCTGGCTCAAGGATGCCGAGTTCACGTCCCACGGCAACCATGGCCGACAGGGCTCTGTCGATCTGCGCTTCCGTGTGAGCCGCGCTGATGCTGCACCGAATGAGAGACAAACTTCCGGGTGTCGCCGGCGGCAATGCCAGGTTGGCGTAGACGCCCCGGTCGAGGAGCCGGTTCCAGAACCGCACAGCCGTCTCCTTGTCTGTCATCTTCAGGGCCACGATTGCATTTGGCTCCGGTCCGACCTCGAACCCAGCCAGATTCAGTGCGCGATATAGTCTGATGCTGTTGAACCGCACGCGCGCGCCAAGTGACTCGTCAGTCGAAATGCGGGACAGAGCCGCGGTCACTGAACCGACGACGGCTGGCGGCAGGGAGGCGGTGAACATGTAAGGGCGGCAGGCGATGCGCAATAGGTCGAAATCAGGCAGATCGGATACCACGAAGCCGCCAATCGCCCCGAGGCTTTTGCTGAAGGTGCCCACAATAAAATCAACCTCGTTCTCGACGCCCGCGTCTTCACAGACTCCACGCCCCTTCTTGCCCCGAGTCCCGAGCGAGTGAGCCTCGTCAACGATGAGAGTGGCGCCCATTTCGCGTTTCACGCCCGCAATCTCCCGTAGCGGGGCGCTATCGCCGAGCATGCTGAAGATGCCCTCGGTGACGATGATGCGGTTGCCGGCGTGACCCTTGAGGCGGCCGAGCCGGCGTGCGAGGTCCTCCGGGTCGTTGTGACGGAAACGGATGACCTCCGCGGTGCTGAGCTTGCATGCATCATAGATCGAAGCGTGGCTGTCGGCATCGATGAGCAGATGGTCGCCACGTCCCGCGAGGGTCGAAATCAGGCCAAGATTCGCTTGATATCCGGTCGTGAAGATCATGGCAGCGCGCTTTCCGTAGAACTCGGCTATCCGCTGCTCGAGGAGCGCATGGTCGCTGTAGGTTCCGTTCGCGATGCGGGAGCCTGTAGTGCCCGTGCCGCTGTCGTGCACTGATCTGACGCTCGCTGCGATGCACGTCTCATCGAATGTCAGGCCCAGATAGTTGTTGGTCCCGAAGAGCAGGCAGGGCCGACCCTCCAGCACCGCTTCCGTGGCAGAAACGATTCGCTCGAAGCGCACGTCAAAGGGATTGCGGCCGCCCGCCGCTAGCGCATCTATGGCGGCGCGCATGTCAGCGAATTTCGAAAACAGCGCCATCAGCCGGCAGCCTGCTTCAGCCCCTCGATGGCATGGCTCAGCTCGGCGATTGTCTGGACCTCCGCCACCCGATCGAGTGGGATCGAAATGTTGAAGCGGTCCTCGACGTCCATAATGAAATCCAGGACCGCAACAGAGTCCAGCCCGAGACCTCCCACAATCTGAGTTTGAGCGGTCACGTTGACGTCAGCGGGCACCCTGTGAGCAAGCAGTTCTATGACTTCCGCTTCGATAGTATTGGCATTCTTTGTCAAGTCACGCACCTCCCTCACGGGGTCAGCGGGCTGCGAGCCAGTGCCGATCCCGATACCAGCTCACAGTGTCACCAAAACCTTGGGTAAGACCGATTTCGGGGCGCCAGAGACTGCGAGGCGGCTGGGACTCGGCCTTGGAACCCCAGTCGGCATGGAGAATCTCGCGCGCCTTTTCTGGAGTGAACATGGGCGTGCGCCGCAGCAGCTTGGCGGCAGCCAGACTGACGACGGCGGCAGCCCGGACCGCCAGTCCCGGTAATGGAATAACAAGAGCCTTCGAGTTCATGGCTGTTTCGGCAGTCCCCACGATCTCGTCCCAGGAGTAGCCTTGGATGCGCTCGTCTGTCAGCTCGAACAACGAATGGCACGAGTTCTGCTCGCAGAGAACTGCTATGGCCGCCGCGGCATCAACGGCGTGAATGACCGCGATCCGGCCGTGGGCGATCCGTGGCCGGAGGAAAATGTGATACTGCACCGCACGAAAGATCGTCAGCGTCTCACGATCCCACGGGCCATAAATGGCACATGGCCTGACGATGGTCAATTGACAGCGACGATTCAGCACGGCCGTCAAAAGTTGTTCCGCCGCACGTTTCGTTCTCGCGTAGGTCGACAGCTCCGGCTCTCGAGCCGCCATCGATGAGACCAGCAGAACCCGCGCGATCGCCCCATGCTCCTCGATCGCACCTGCGAGATTGGCAGTCCCGCGGACGTTCACGGCCTCGAAGTCCGCCGGGGTGCGCGCTTTGATGAGGCCCGCAGCATGGACAATGACATCGGCGCCGTCCACGAGTGCGCGCAGGGCCTGGCGGTTCGACAGGTCACCCAATACAACCTCCAGCTGCAAGTCAGCGAGCTGGGGATGATCGATGGGTTGCCGGGCGAGAATCCTGACTCGCCAGCCGCTGCCAGCGAACGCTCTGACTATGTAGCGCCCCAGAAAACCGGTGGCGCCCGTAATTGCGACAATCCTACTCATGATGAACGCAGGGTGTGGACATCCGGTCTTGAATCCAACCCAACAGTCACGGAAGCAGCGTGCTGCTCGGGCTCTCCGAGTAATGAGGCAAGATACATGGCGCGAGCCCGCATGCGGCTCATCTTGCCCGAGGACGTTCGGGGCAGGGCGTTGTGTGAGACGAGCACCACCGAACAATTCAGACCCGCTGTTGTCAGGATGATCGAGGCAACTGCAGTGCGTAGTGCCTCGCGCGGCACCGGATCCAACGTGCGACATTGCAACAGGATCACGACACGCTCAGCATCCTCTTCGTCGACGGAGAAGGCCACGACATCGCCGCGGCGCACTCCGTCGATGTGATTCTCGACCGCCAACTCGAGATCCTCAGGCCACACATTGCGGCCATTGACAAGAATGAGATCCTTGCTGCGTCCAGCGACTACGAGGGAGCCGCCGACGAGATAACCGAGGTCGCCGGTGTCGAGCCAACCATCAGTTGAGAGTACGCGAGCAGTTTCCTCGCGGCGGCCGAAGTATTCAGTCATCACGCTCGGGCCGCGAAACATGATGCGGCCAACCTGACGCTCCGCAAGAACGGTTCCCTCCGCATCGCGGATCTCCAGCTCGTGGCCGGGCAGCACCAGACCACACTGCACCAGATCGCGCACATTGTCGCCGTCCGCCTGGATGGCACGACCGTCCCGTCGCAAACTACCCAGATCGACGCGATCGACCTCTATCCCGCGGTCAAGCGGCGCAAAAGTGACCCCGAGAGTGGCTTCAGCCATGCCATAGCTCGCGACAAAAGCCTCCTTGCGGAAACCTCGGCCGCCAAAGGTATCGGCGAATCGTGCCAAAATCCCCGGGCGGATCACGTCGCCACCGATGCCGGCGACGCGCCAGCGCGAAAGATCGAGATGTTCCAAGCTGGCATTCATCGCTCGCCGGGCGCACAAGTCATAGCCGAAAGAAGGACTGAAGGAGAGGGTGCCGCCGTTGCGGGAGATGAGCGTCGGCCAGATCAGAGGCCGGCGCGCAAATTCATCGGGCGCAAGGTAGTCCGTCGATAACTGGCTGGCGAGCGGCATGAGATGGAATCCGACGAGTCCCATGTCGTGGTAGAACGGCAGCCAGGACGTGCAGCGATCTGCTTCCGTTATATTGACTGCGTCGCGTGCGATACCGCGCGCATTCGCGAGCAGCGCTCGATGCGTCACAGCGACGCCGGTCGGAGACCGGGTACTGCCGGAGGAGAATTGCAGGTAACACACATCGTCCGGTTCGACCGCGGGAAGGTTTGCATCGGCTTCCGGCATCTGTTCCAGGTCTTGGATTGTTCCAATCAGCTCGACGTCCAAGCGTACCGCCGCCTGGCGGACCGACTCGAGGAAGACTCCAGGGGCGACCACCGCGCGGGGCCGTGCGGCCGCCATCATGGGATGAATGTGGTCGATATAGTTGACCCGTCCCGCGAAGGCCGCGGGCGTGGGTAGTGGCACGGGAATCAGGGCAGCATATTGGCTCGCCCAGAAGGTGCGTACGAAGTCGGCACTCGTTTCGGCAATGATCGCCACTCGCTCGCCCGGGCGCAGGCCCGCACGGATCATGCGACGCGCCAGTGACTGGGCCTGCTCCTTGAGGTCCCGGTAGGGCAATACAGCCAGGAGTTCGCCACGGCCGGAGTAGAAATTGAAACCGGCCCGACTGGTTGCGGAATACTCGAGCGCTTCGGTCAATGTCGAAAAATCCGCCTGACGACTACGGCGGCCGCCCACATCGGTCGGCTTCAACTCTGGCGTCACCTAATTCCCCTTCGCACAACTAAACCTGAGCGTGGATTGAACCGCGCCCCCCTAATTCTGTCTCAATTTCCCTAAATGCTTAATACTTATGTTGCCAATTCGTGACTATTTTTGTACAAGCTTATCTTTATATATCCACATTCCTTAATATCAATAGCACCTCACTTATCTGCTGCCTGTCAATGGGGCCTGGCCAATTCACGCCCCAAAGGTCCGGGACCGGTAGCGCCCCAGTATGAGACTGCAAAGATTCAGAAGTAAATGATTCTGCTCTGAACGATCGCGCCGTGAAGATTCTATTCACTTTCGAAAATCCACTTCCAAACCCACAGGCGGATGCTGAGGTGTTTGTTGCTACGGCGAAACACTTGGCTGCGTTCACTACCCAGGCCTGGTTACACGTTCCTGCTGCGGATGCGGCCAACTGCGCCAGCGCTTCCGCGCTGGCGGGCATGCCGGTCGTTCGGGCTTGCGCACCGCTACGCCCCGCGGTGTTGCGGCACTTCTGCTGTGGCCTGAGCCTCCCGTTTCGCCGCGTTTTCCGGGAAGCGGATCTTGTGTACACGCGCAATCTTTGGGTTGCCTGGCTCGCACTCTTGTTCGGACAACGGGTCATCTTCGATCACTATCGACCGTGGCCTGACCAGGTACCGCCGCTGCGTCCCTGGATTCACTCCATCTTCCGCAACGCGCGCTTGCTCGCCAACATCAGTCATTCCAGATACACACGCGCAAAGTATCTCCAGTTGGGGATTCCGGCTGAGAAGCTGCACTGTGTTCACAACGGTTTCGATCCGCAGCGCGTCGGCACCCTCATGGCTGCAGAGGTGGCGAAGCGGCAAATCGGCATCGAAAGCGGCACGAAGACGGTTGTCTATACGGGGCGAATTAATCACAAGAAGGGGCTGGAACTCGTGTTGGAGGCGGCGCAGCGTCTCCCGGACCACCTCTTCTTACTCGTCGGCGCAGCCGGGCAGGGCACCATCGAAGCTCTCGCGAGTGGTGTCAAGAACGTCCGGATCGTCCCCTGGCAGCAGGCTGATGCGCTTGCAAGATACATTTTCGCCGCGGATGTGCTGTTGATTCCTCCATCCGTGAAGCCGCTCGCCGAGTTCGGCTCAACGGTGGTCCCGTTGAAGCTCTACCTCTACATGGGCTCGGGCCGGCCCATTCTCGCCGGTGATACTACCGACATCCGGGAGATCCTGGAGGAGGGCAGAAACGCACTTCTGTGTCAACCAGACTGCGTAGACGCCCTTGTTGCCGGGATCTCTGCGCTGACCAGCGACTCAGCGCTCGCGCGACGTCTCAGCGAGGCATCGCTTGCGGACAGTCATCACTTCACGTGGAGCGCGCGTGCTCGCAGGATTGCCACGATTCTGGTCGACCGGTTGGAGGCTGTACCGGTCGCGTGCAGCACTTGGAACCGCGCGCATAATCGCGATTGGTTGCTGCAGTCGCGACGTTGGGCGGTGCATCTGATCCGCAAGCGATCGTGGATCCTTCCTCCAAGAGTGGCTTGCGACCTAGTCGCACTTGCCGACCAGCAGCCCCCTCCGCAGCTCAGGGCTGGGGGGCGCGGCACCCAACCAGATCGACATGAAATCCCGTGAAAAATCATCTCCGGGGATCGTTCCCTTGACGACGCCGTTGACAATCACTTGGACGCCTTCACCGGGTTGGCGAATGAACGCCAGCCGCTCATCACGCTTCACGTCGGACAGCCACGTATTCAACGTTTCGACCCGCTTCATGAGCGAGATCGGTCGATCTGGGGCGACGTGCGCAAAATCTCTGCTCCACTGTTTCCGCACGTCTTCCACACCCACACCTCTCAGAAAATGCAGGATCAATACCTGGGGGCCGTCCGAGTTGATCAACTCATTGGGATCGCGTGATGTCGCTTTCACGTAAAGCGCGCCAACATACACATCGACCCTGAGGAATGTGGCCTTTTGCAAGCCGACCCCATTGAGCGTCAGATCGCTGCCTCCCACTTCCACGTGGTCCGGGAAGTTGACGCCTTTGCATTCCTTGCCCTGTGCTGCTGCCATGGTCAGGGTCGTCAGCAGCAAGCCATTTATAGCTGATGCCGTTCTCACAACACCCTTCGCAAAACCCTCTTGATGGTGAAATTCTCGCATACCCCACTGTTGCTTGAAAATCGGATTGAGATGTCGTATCTCACGCATGGTGAGACTGGTAAGGTGACATCGTAACTTATTGATAACGATAGCTTTAAGAGTGGCGCAGGGCTGCGAGGAGGGCGACTGGACGAGTCGATGGCCATTCGGATGACCTGTGAATCCACTTCTAGGCGACCTGGCAGCCGCTTCTTATTCGCGCTGAGTCGACCCCCGACGGGCCGCGCTAGGATGCGGAGGTAGGGCCAGATGGAAAAGCGAAACTGGTGGAGCTTTCATTTAATGCCAAGCCAGTAATGTTTGCCCTGCGAGCTGATATGCGAAAAAGAAACCCTAGAGATCGCTACCTGATGACTGCGCAACTATTCACAATCAGACTGGATCCGTGCGATCTGAAGAATTACCCGCTGCCGCTAATCTAGCGCGGCCCATTGCGAGGTATATGTATCTTGCGTGTTCTTTGGGAGAGCAGAAGGCATTATCGTTGGACTCCGCGCACCGCGCTAATGCCCCAGCCTCAATCATTTCTGCCGTGACTTCGATTTCTTCTTCTTGAATGTGTTGCGACCAGACGCCGCTGCTTCATCTCGGCATGCGAGTTTTTGCGTACTGCATTGTCCAGACCGCGTCGTCCCCCGGCGTGTATTCGTTCCCGTCCCAAGGCGTGCCACAGATATGCAGATACGCGTAGGGTGTTCCCGAGAACATGATCCACGCTCCCGCATCTCGGACCGTCGTTGGCAGCCCGCAATGCTTGGCATCGAAGGCCCAAAGCACCATCCAATGAGGGCCGATCGGTATCGCAGGGCTGCTACGGTCGAAGGGTGTGTCGTTGCTATGCTGCGTGGCGCCACAGAGCATGTAGCAAAGGCCTGGAGCTGAGTTGGATGGCGCCGGCTTTCCGGCATAAATGTCTTTGAACCATTGCATA
>Ga0210410_10005390_pt1 | contig 11135 bp, 7 predicted proteins | sample IncBWC4MmetaG_FD_161058 | JGI IMG/M metagenome (GOLD analysis project Ga0210410, IMG submission 161058) | Forest soil microbial communities from Barre Woods Harvard Forest LTER site, Petersham, Massachusetts, United States - Inc-BW-C-4-M | ecosystem: Environmental > Terrestrial > Soil >... | reverse complement strand
GATCGATGTTATGGCCAAGCCGCGAGGCCACCTGCGCCGAGATATCGAGCCGCAGCTTCATCCCCTCGGGCGCGGCCCAGGCCGCATTGGTGTCGGGAAATCCGTTTGGCCCGGCCGGCGACCACAGCGGTTCGCCCAGCAAATTGAGGCCGCCCAGATAGCGGCCGGGCTCCTCCGGGATTTGCGTCAGCAGCCGGCCGGTCGCGACCAGGAATTCGTAGGGACTGCGCATCTTGGTCAGCGGCGCCTGCCACGCCTCGTCGGAATCCAGAAGCACCGTTGCCAGCGCCCTGAGATCGCCGTCGGATTTTCCGAACGTGTCCTGCAGCCGCGCCACCAATGCCGGCGGCGGATCGTCGGCCACGAAATGACGGACGAATTTGGTGGCGATGAATTTCGCGGTGGACGGATGGCGCGCGATATCCGCCAGCGCGGATTCGCCCTGCGCGACGCCGTTGTTCTCGTAGGTCTTGCCGAGCAGTCGCTGCGCACCGGGCTGATGCGCATTGGCATTGAACACGAAGCTGCCGGGGGTGCCGAGCTGTCCTTGCCTTCCGGCAAAGGTCCAGCCGGTGATGATGCGCGCCAGCGAGGTGACGTCGTCCTGCGAATAGCCGCCGCCGACGCCGAGCGTGTGCAGCTCCATGATTTCGCGGGCGAGATTTTCGTTCAGCCCGCGCTTGCGGTTTTGCCCGGCGCGGGAATCGGGGCCGAGCGATTGCTGGTTGTCGAGAAAGAACAGCATCGCCGGATGCTGCTCGACGGCCTGGAGCATGTCTGCGAAGCGTCCGAACACATGAGGCCGGATCGCCTCGCGTTCGAACGCGCCGGCCCACATCCGCGCCAACGGACCCTTGTTGGCGGAGATGCAAAAATGATTGGACCAGAATGCCACCAGCCGCTCGCCGAACCCGCAATCCGCCATCACGCCGCGTTGCAGCCGCGCCAGCGCCTCGGCGCGGTAGGTTTTCTGGATGATGTTGAGCGGCTGCGGCGGCGGCTTGGCTGCGTTGGGCTGCATGGCGTCGGCCGATGGCATCGCCGCGTTGGCGCCGGCGTTTTCCGGCGAATTCATCGCCGGCGACTTGCCCGACATGTCCATGGCGATGCTGTTGAGCGACAGGTTGCGCCGTTGCGCCTTGGATTCAGCCGCCGGCGGCGCCGGTGCGCCGTCCGTGGACGGCATCGGCGCGCCCGACTTCGCCTCGCGCGCCTGCTTGACCTCCAGCTGATACGCGAACACCGCCTGCCCCAGGGCCGGGGTGGGCAGCAATCCCGGCACCTCCAGCAGCACGGCGTTGGGGCGGCTCAGGTCGGCTTTGACAAAGCCGCGCGGATCGGAACTTGCATTGACGAAATCGCCGGAGGCTCCACCGCGCGCGCCCAGTCCGAAGCGATTGAGCGCGACAAGAGCGGTTTGTGGATCGCGGGCCATCGAATTTTCCTTTGCGCTTTGCTTGGCGGGCTTTGCGCGTATATCTTGTGATGAATTATATCGCCGTTCGGCATGAACCCGGGATGAAAAACATGGCCAGGTCTCGGTTCCGATCATGACAAATCGGTCAGATATCCCGGTCTCGCGCCGCCTTGCCTGTTCCGTTTGCGGAACGGAGTTCGCCTGCAACCCGGCGGGACCGTGCTGGTGCGCCGAGGAAACCGCTCGCCTGCCGATGCCGGTTGCGGGCGAGGATTGCCTGTGCCGGGATTGCCTGCGGAAGATGGCGGGGCAAACTCACACGCCGCCGAACAGATAGCGCGGTCTTTCCGCGTCGACGAAAAATGCGACGCGTTTTCGCCTCAGCGTCCCCGCCTCGCTATTCCGCCGGCCCGGCGAACAGCAGCAGGTTGCCGTCCGGGTCCTTGATTATAAAATCGCGCGCGCCCCACGGCTCGCGCTTGAGCGTTTGAAAGAACGTCACGCCGGCGGCCCGAAATTCCCGGAACAGCGCCTCGATCTCCTCCGCCGTCGCGACGGTGAGGGAAGCGGAAAGCAATTGCTCGCGATCCCGTAAAGCCTGATCGATCACCGGCTGCGCGACGCATCGCAGGTTGATGCGCGCGCCGTCGCGCCCGACCTGCGCATAGAACGGCGGTTCGCCATAGGTGAAGGCGACGGCGAAACCGAGCTTGCCCGCAAAAAAATCACAGGATGCCTTGATGTCGGCGACGAACAATTGCGGTTCGGCGGCGGTGATGACGGCCTTGGTGGAAATCGTGTCTGCGCGATCCGGCATGGTCAAAACTCCTGTCTTGAGCGCCTGCCAGCTTTTCGAAGCCGTTCAAACCTACACCTGGTAACCCGGCGATTTCCGCGCCATGCCGTCGAAGGCGTCGAGCAGCTTTTCGCGCCACGCGTAGACCGGATCGTTCTCGGCCAGCAATTTGAACGGGCTGACCACGCGCGCCCACTGGAATGCGCCGAACACGATGTAGTCGGCATAGTTCGGCGCACCGCCGCCGAGATAGGTTTGCGTCTTCAAGGTCAGCCGCATCGGGTCGAGCGCGCGGCGAAATCCCTCGGCCGATTTGTCGCGTCCGGCGACGACTTCCTCTAGCGGCTTGCCGAAACGCGCCTCGCGGGTCCTGCGGAAATAGGCCGCATCCACCGGCTTGAGGTGGCCGGGAATATCCGCGACGATCAGCGGGAACATGCCGCCGACCACGGTGACATCGCCCCACCAGTTGATCATGCGGCCCATGGCGCGGCCGCCCTCACCGCCGAACAGCGATGGCCGGTCCGGATAGCGGTCTTCGAGATAGTTCGCGATCGCCCAGGAATCGGCGACCGAGGTTTCGCCATCGATCAGCACCGGCACCTTTTCGGAATGGTGCGGAGCGATCGCGTCCTTCTCGGTAAAGCACCACGGGATCGACTCCGCGCCGAGCCCCTTATGCGCTAGCGCCATCCGCGTCCGCCAGCAGAACGGGCTGAAGGGACGGGCTTGGTCGGTGCCGACCAGTTCGAACAGTTTTAACGCCATGGTCCCTCGCCTTCCGTCATGCCCCGCGCAGGCGGGGCATCCAGTACGCCGTGACGCTCATGCAAGTTACTGGCACCTGCGTTTACTGGATCATCCGCCTTCGCGGATGATGACAGCTGCGCGTCACTTCACCACCGCCGCGGTCTGCCCGAACAGCAGCTTGCGCTCTTCCTCGGTGCGGATCGCCGGCTGGCCGAAATTCGGATTGACCTCCTTGGCCCTGGCGTAGGCGCGCTCCGTCGCGGGCCGGGCAGCAATCGTCTCCAGCCAGCGCTTGAGGTGCGGGAAGTCCTCGATGTTCTGGCCCTGGTTTTTGTGCCCCACCACCCATGGATAGCTTGCCATATCGGCGATCGAATAATCGCCGGCGATGAATTCGCGGTTCGAGAGCCGCTTGTTGAGCACGCCATAGAGCCGGTTGGTCTCGTTTACATAGCGGTCGATGGCGTATGGGATCTTTTCCTGGGCGTAGTTCCTGAAGTGATGGTTCTGGCCGGCCATCGGTCCGAGCCCGCCCATCTGCCAGAACGTCCACTGGATCGCATCGTAGCGGCCGTAGATGTCGGCGGGGAGGAATTTGCCGGTCTTCTCGGCGAGATACAGCAGCATCGCGCCGGATTCGAAGATCGAGATCGGCTTGCCGCCGCCTTTCGGCTCATGATCGACCATCGCCGGAATGCGGTTGTTCGGCGCGATCGCCAGGAACTCCGGCTTGAACTGGTCGCCCTTGCCGATGTTCACCGGGAAGATCTTGTAGGGCAGCCCGGTCTCCTCGAGAAAGATCGTGATCTTGTGGCCGTTCGGCGTGGTCCAGTAGTGAAGGTCGATCATAAGGCGTTCCTGTCGTGCGGCGGTTGGTGGTCATCCAAAGTGGATGCGATTGCATGAAGTTCACCGCATCGAAGCCGTGAAGTCAATGGCCGGCGCTTCGCATCCCGGCGAATTGATCTGCACCACAAACCGCCGCAGTCCGGAGGGCCCAGAAAAATGGGCGGGGATGTGAACGAGTTCACATTCGTTTTGACGGGCGCATGTTTCTCTCGACTCCGGACAACATCTGGAGGATGCGATGATTTACGACAACTTCATGATCGAATCCTTCGAAGCCGGACGAGGCTTGTGGCATGCGCGGATACGACGCGAGGACCAGAAGCCTGTCGTGATCGATGGCGTTCTGTTTTCCACACTGGAAGTCGGTTTCGCGTGGTCCGATCCCGAGGCCGCCATTGCGGATGCCAAGACGCAGATCGATCGCCTCAAGCTCAAGCGATACGCACCCGCCGGCCAGATGTCGCAAACCAAGCCGTCGGCTGGTTAGCCCGAATTGAAAGCAACGGCATCCGATGTCTGTATCCGAGACCGAACCAGCCGAGCCCGCCGCGGTGCTATCCGACTGCCCGCAATGCCATGCCGAGCTGGCGATCCTGCGCGTCATCCCGGGACGGTCAGGCTCGGAATATTGGGCGCTCCGGTGCACGAGGTGCGGCGGCATTCATCTGGATATCGTCAAAGCCCCGCCTTCGACGGCCTCGGCCTGCTGAACAGCGCGCCTAATCCTCGAACGCACGCGCGATGGCGGACTGGGCGTCGTGCTGGATTTGCCGCAGGTGCTCTTGGCTGCGAAAACTCTCCGCATAGATCTTGTAGACATGCTCGGTGCCCGAAGGCCGCGCGGCAAACCATCCGTCATCGGCCGTGACCTTGATGCCGCCGAACGGTTGACCGTTGCCGGGAGCGGCCGTGAGCGTCGCGCGAACCGGCTCGCCGGCCAGTTCCGACAGCGCGAGCTTTTCAGGCGAAAGCGCCTTCAGCCGGTTCTTCTGCGCTGGCGTGGCGGGCGCGTCGATCCGTTCGTAAAACGGTACGCCCAGTTCACTCGTCAGGCTGTCGAACAACTGGCTCGGGTCGCGTTGGGTTCGCGCGGTGATCTCGGCGGCCAATAATCCCAAAATGATGCCATCCTTGTCGGTGGTCCACACCGATCCGTCCTGCCGGAGAAACGAGGCGCCGGCGCTTTCCTCGCCGGCGAAACCGAACGATCCGTCGCCGAGGCCGTCGACGAACCATTTGAAACCCACGGGGGTTTCGACCAGCCTGCGGCCGAGCTTTTTGGCGACGCGGTCGATGATCGCGCTGCTGACGATGGTCTTGCCCACCGCGCTGTTGCCGCGCCATTGCGGACGATTGCCAAACAAATAGGAGATCGCGGCGGCGAGATAGTGGTTTGGATTCATCAGGCCGTTCGAGCGGGTCACGATGCCGTGCCGGTCGGCGTCGGTGTCGTTGGCGAAGGCGACGTCGAACTTGCCGCGCATGCCGATCAGCCGCGCCATCGCATAGGGCGAGGAGCAGTCCATCCGGATTTTTCCGTCCCAATCGACGGTCATGAAGCGAAACGTTGGGTCGACCGCGTCGCTGACGATGGTCGCGGCCAGCCGATAGCGCTCGATGATCGGCTGCCAGTAATGCACGCCCGCGCCGCCCAGGGGATCGATCCCGATCTTCACGCCGGCGGCGCGGATCAGCTCCATGTCGACGACGTTGGCGAGGTCGGCGACATAAGGCCCGATATAATCATGGCGATGAACGCAGGACGATTGGCGGGCGCGGTCATAGGGGATGCGCTGCACGCCCCTGAGGCCGTCTTCAAGAAAGCCGTTGGCGGCGCGTTCGATGCCGGCGGTAATATCGGTATCCGCCGGACCGCCATTGGGGGGATTGTATTTGAACCCGCCGTCTTCGGGTGGATTATGCGACGGCGTGATCACGACGCCGTCGGCGAGGCCCGTGTCGCGGCCTTTGTTGTAGGCGAGAATCGCGCGGGAAATCACCGGCGTCGGCGTATATCCGTAGTGCTCGTCGATCATGGTCTCGACGCCGTTGGCCGCGAACACTTCAAGCGCGCTCGCCAGCGCCGGCTCCGCCAGCGCGTGGGTATCGATACCGACGAATAGCGGGCCGCTGATGCCGATGCTGCGCCGGTGATCGCAAATCGCCTGGCTGATCGCCAGGATGTGCGCCTCGTTGAACGCGTTGTTGAAGGCGGAGCCGCGATGCCCCGAGGTGCCGAACGCAACCCGCTGCGCCGCGACCGACGGATCGGGCTTGCCTTCGAAATAGGCGGTCACCAGCCGCGGTATGTTCGCCAACATGGATGGGGTGGCGATCTTGCCGGCCAGCGGATTTATTTCAGCAGCCACCTGGTTTCCTCGACGTTGTCAGCGGAACACGTTCCGCCGCGGCATTGTAGATGGATTTGGCGGGTCCGAACAGGCGACCGCCATCCCTCGGTGAGGATTCCGGCTGAAGTCAGTGCAAGCCGAAGCATGCGCGAATGACCGACTGGAAGCTGCAGCCTGGAGCCTGCACCTGCATGAGGTGCTGCTCAGGCGTCGACAGTGAGCGGTTCGCACCCTGCTCGTTGTATTGCGGCGAGAATGGAAACGGTATTGCGCCGAAATTCGAACCGATGTCGGCGGCCTTGTTGCGCGGCCGCCAGATCGGTGCGATCGGAAAACGGCAGTGATTTGACGAAGGCGTCGTTGGCCGCGCGCGTCGCCGGTTCCGCTTCCTTCGACTGTGCTGACAGCTGCTGACAATGGAGCGCACAGGCGCCGAATGCGGTGAGCCATGTCAGCGTCTTCAGAAGAGAGCTCATCCGCGTTTCCCTGGGGGCTTTTGCCCTTTTATGTCGGCCGGACTCATCCCATATTCGCCCGATGGCGAAGAAACCCGACAATCCCAAAAAGCCCGTCAAAACTCCGAAATCGAAAGCGCATCGCCCCGATGTGCAGCCGATCGGACCGGCGCTGGCCGAACTGCTCAATCCCGCGATCAACCGAGGCGATGCAGGCCTTGGCTCGGGCACCGGCCTGCAGCCGCCGCCGGATAATTCCTGGGACCGCCGCGCCGGCGGCGAAGCCGCCGCGCATCGCGCGCGCGCGTCGACGAAGGGCACCAGCAGTGATGTGGCGAAGCGCGATGCGTCGCTAGCGACGTCGCCTGTTGCGCCACCCCCACCCAACCCTCCCCCGCAAGCGGGAGAGGGCTCCAGACCTTCGGCGAAGCGCGATGCTTCCTTCTCCCCTCCCCCCACGCGCATCGCGCGTGGTGGGGAGGGGTCGGGGGTGGGGGGTGGCTCAACAAACTCGCTGCCAGCATCGCCCGCGGAGAGACCCCCCACCCCCGACCTCGAGAGCGAGCTTCGCTCGCCTCGGACCCCACCGCTTCGCGGAGGGAGGGGAGAAGAATCCCGTGAGCAGCCGCAGCCTGCGTCCCCTCTCCCGCTTGCGGGGGAGGGCCAGGGCGGGGGTGCCTCCGCAAACTCCGGCCTCTCCGAATCCCCCCAGGCCAACTACGGCACCTCGGCGACGATTCCCGTGCTCGATCCGGAGCTCGCAAAACAGCTCGGCTTCACCACCGAGGAGGAAGACGCCGCCGCGCTGGCGCGGCCGCCGCGCAACAAGATGGAGGCGCTCGGCGTCGCCGCGACCGCCGATGCGCTGGACGCGCTGATTCGCGAAGGCCGTCCCGAATTCAAGGGCGAAGACGGCCAGATGAAAGTCTGGACGCCGCACCGGCCGCCGCGTCCGGAGAAATCCGAAGGCGGCCAGCCGTTCGTAATCAAATCCGAATACGAGCCGAAGGGTGACCAGCCGACCGCGATCGCCGAACTGGTCGAGGGCGTCAGGCGCAATGACCGCACGCAGGTGCTGCTCGGCGTCACCGGCTCCGGCAAGACCTACACCATGGCCAAGGTGATCGAGGCCACGCAGCGCCCCGCCATCATCCTGGCGCCGAACAAGACGCTGGCGGCGCAGCTCTATGGCGAGTTCAAGAGTTTCTTCCCCGACAACGCCGTGGAATATTTTGTCAGCTATTACGACTACTACCAGCCCGAAGCCTATGTGCCGCGGACCGACACCTACATCGAGAAGGACTCGTCCATCAACGAGCAGATCGACCGCATGCGCCACTCGGCGACGCGGGCGCTGCTGGAGCGCGACGACGTCATCATCGTCGCTTCCGTGTCGTGCATCTACGGTATCGGCTCGGTCGAAACCTATACCGCGATGACGTTCGCGCTGAAGAAGGGCGAGCGCATCGACCAGCGCCAGCTGATCGCCGATCTCGTGGCGCTGCAATACAAGCGCACCCAGGCCGACTTTACCCGCGGCACCTTCCGGGTGCGCGGCGACGTCATCGACATCTTTCCGGCGCACTACGAAGACCGCGCCTGGCGCGTCAATCTGTTCGGCGACGTCGTCGAGAACATCGAGGAGTTCGATCCGCTCACCGGCCACCGGCAGGACGAGCTCGAATTCATCAAGATCTACGCCAACTCGCATTATGTGACGCCGCGCCCGACGCTGGTGCAGGCGATCAAGTCGATCAAGTCCGAATTGAAATGGCGGCTGGACCAGCTCAACAACCAGGGCCGCCTGCTGGAAGCGCAACGGCTGGAGCAGCGCACCACCTTCGATCTCGAGATGATGGAAGCCACCGGCTCCTGCGCCGGCATCGAAAACTATTCGCGCTATCTCACGGGACGCCGGCCCGGCGAGCCGCCGCCGACGCTGTTCGAATATGTCCCGGACAATGCGCTGGTCTTTGCCGACGAAAGCCACGTCACGGTGCCGCAGATCGGCGGCATGTTCAAAGGTGATTTTCGGCGCAAGGCAACCTTGGCCGAATACGGTTTCCGGCTGCCCTCCTGCATGGACAATCGTCCCTTGCGGTTCGAGGAATGGGACATGATGCGCCCGCAATCGGTCGCGGTCTCCGCCACGCCGTCGGCGTGGGAACTGAACGAAAGCGGCGGCGTGTTCGTCGAGCAGGTGATCCGCCCCACCGGGCTGATCGATCCGCCGGTCGACATCCGCCCGGCGCGCACGCAAGTGGACGATCTCGTCGGCGAGGTTCGCGCCACCGCGCAGGCCGGCTACCGCAGCCTGATCACCGTGCTGACAAAACGGATGGCGGAAGATCTCACCGAATACCTGCACGAGCAGGGCATTCGCGTGCGCTACATGCACAGCGATATCGACACCATCGAGCGCATCGAGATCATCAGGGATTTGCGGCTCGGCGCGTTCGACGCGCTGGTCGGCATCAACCTGTTGCGCGAGGGCCTCGACATTCCCGAATGCGCGCTGGTCGCGATCCTCGACGCCGACAAGGAAGGTTTTCTGCGCAGCGAGACCTCGCTCATCCAGACCATCGGCCGCGCCGCGCGCAACGTCGACGGACGGGTGATCCTCTATGCCGACCAGATCACCGGCTCGATGGAGCGCGCCATCGCCGAGACCGACCGCCGCCGCGAAAAACAGGTCGAATACAACACCGCCAACGGCATCACGCCCGAAAGCATCAAGAAATCCATCGGCGACATCATGAACAGCGTCTACGAGCGCGACCATGTGCTGGTGGAAATCGGCGGCGGCGGCATGGCCGATGACGTCATCAGCATCGGGCACAATTTCGAAGCCGTGCTCGGCGACCTCGAAACTCGCATGCGCGAGGCCGCCGCCGACCTGAATTTCGAGGAAGCCGCGCGCCTGCGCGATGAAGTCAAGCGCCTGCGCGCCACAGAGCTTGCGGTGGTCGACGATCCCACCGCGAAACAGCGCACCGTGCAGGGCAAGGCCGGCGCCTATGCCGGGATGAAGAAATACGGCGAGTCAGCAAACCTGCCGCAACAGTCGGCCAAGCGCGGCGGCAACAACACCCCGCGCGGCTCCTCTTCACCCTCCCCTGGAGGGGGAGGGTCGCGCGCTGTAAGCGCGCGGGGTGGGGTGAAATCTCTCAACGACGACAGTGCCTCGTCGTCCCGCGTCCACAAACCCCATCTCGACGAAATGCACGGCCCCGAGTCCCTGCCCTTCCGTCCCAACCGCGCTTCAACGCGCAAACCCTCGCGCGACGAATCGACCCCGGCCAGCGGCAGCAAAATCTTCCAGCCGACCGACTCGCGCCAATTCGGCCCCGAATTCGGCCCGGCCCCCCGTTCCAGCGGAGGCGCGCCGGGGCATCGGGGGGGGTGGAAGAAGAGGTGAAACCTAGGGATCCTGTATCGGTGTATTCCCGCTGAGCATTCTGAAGCAGGAATGCAGCGCTTGATGTCTAGTTCCAATTATTAACTCGAAAGTTGTAAGCCGTCTCAGTACAATCGTACTTGTTTGAAGATATTGCGGAGCAACATCCCGATGCAGATTCCTGCTATTCGATTTAAGCAGTGGCTCAAAGAATGGGATCAATACGATTACGAAATTAGTGCCCACAGACGAAGGCCAGAACCACACATCTATCTCTTTTCAATGAAGGCAGCGGACCTAAGACGAATATCTGACGTCTATCGAAGGCGCAGAGATGGCGATGTTGCCGAAGGAATTCAACGGAGAAGAGACGAAACAAGGATCAGTGCCGAACGTTTGCGCGCGCTGCGTTTGGGGAATTCTCACAGGGGCAAGGTGCGGATCGTGCGCGACAGGTTCAAAGCCTTAGAGACGCGGGACTAATGGCTGCTTAGATCGGTGCAGGTCGGCAGCGCAAGGGGATATGCGAGGTCAGTGAGCCTGGTGGAGGCGAATTGTCGTGATTCGTTCGCCCGGTACGGCCGAGCACGATCCCGATTATCGCGAGATTGGCCGCTTTCCGACGCATGAGCAGGCCGAGGAATTTCTGGCTTCGCTCGACATACGGTAAACCGGTCATTCCGGGATGCGCCTCCCGGCGCAGGCCCGGAATCCATAGCCACTAATGGGGGGATTCCGGGTTCGAGGCTGCGCCTCGCCCCGGAATGACGGGCGCATGAAAGATTACGCCTGAATTCCCGTGCCTGACGGGCAAATCAAAAAACCTGTCCAGCCCCTTTCGAAAAAATATTCTGTTTTTCCGAAGACGCAAATCAGTTTATCTCCTTCGCCGTCCCGTCCCGATCAGAGGGGCGCTCGCGCGATCGTCACGAACGCGGGGCGGGATGCGGTGGACGCAGCAGCGTCAGGCATGACACGTGATGGCAGGGCGGGCTTCGGCCTGTGAGCGATCGGCGGCAGGCTGACGAACGGCGCTGAGGCGTACGGCGAAGACGTGTGGTCCTGACGCCCCGGCGCTGGCGTCAAGTTGACGGAGGTTTTTCGGCCCAACCGGGTACCG
>Ga0210410_10005384_pt1 | contig 11140 bp, 10 predicted proteins | sample IncBWC4MmetaG_FD_161058 | JGI IMG/M metagenome (GOLD analysis project Ga0210410, IMG submission 161058) | Forest soil microbial communities from Barre Woods Harvard Forest LTER site, Petersham, Massachusetts, United States - Inc-BW-C-4-M | ecosystem: Environmental > Terrestrial > Soil >... | reverse complement strand
CCTCCTCGGGCTTCAGCGGGTCATCGATCAGGATCAGGTCGGCGCCGCGCCCGGTCAGCACGCCGCCGGTGGAGGTGGCGAGGCGATAGCCCTGGCGGGTGGTGATGAACTCCTGCACCGCTTGGCGGTGCGGCGCCAGGCGGGTCGGAAAGACCCAGCGATACCACGGGCTCATCATGATGCTGCGGCAGTCGCGGGCGAGCTTGTCGGCGAGCTCCTGGGCATAGCTGACGCACAGGATCTGGGCCGAGGGGTCGTGCCCCAGACACCAGGCCGGAAACGCGGTCGAGGCCAGCAGGGATTTGAGGTGGCGCGGCGGCAGGTTGATGATCAGCCGTCGGATCTTGCCCTCGCGCACCGCCGCCAGTTTGGCGGCGATGACTTCGATGTGCCAGTTCGGCAAGAACGCTGCCTGTGGGTTCAGCTCGCAGAAACAGTGCTGCGCGAAATAACCGAGATCCAAGCGCAGGATCTCCTTGTATACGCGGGGTGAGAGATCGTTCATCGTGCCTCACTCCTTCTCGCCGCGGAGCCGCGCCCGGATCCGTTGGATGATCTGCTCGTCGGCCTCGGTGAACACGTCAGGGTCGGCGGCGCCAGCCTCGGCATGGCCCTCGATGTCGCGGAGCATCGCCAAGAGGATCTGGATGGCTTTCAAATCGGCTTGGGCCGATCTATTGACGAGCTGAGTGACGATCGCTTCGCGCTTGCTGATCTTGCGCTGCCCGCCATTCTCGGTGACGATGACGAGCTCGTTCAGCGCCTTGCTCAGTAGGCTCTTCAGGTTCTTGGCGCCGGCCGGCCGGCCGCGCGGGTTGCCGGATTGGCCTTTGACGAACTGGCTGTGGCGCGGCGGTTTGCCGTAGCCCACCTCGCGATCGCCCTCGTCGTCATACGGCATCGGTGGCCTCCGCCTCGCCGACGAGGTCATCAAAGAGGCGGCCGCCTGCGGCGTGGTGGGCCTTCCCGCCGGTCAGTGCCTGCCAGCGGCGAATGGCGGTGTCGACATAGACCGGGTCGAGCTCCATCGCATAGCAGCGCCGGCCGGTGCGCTCGGCGGCGATCACCGTCGTGCCGCTGCCGAGAAAGGCGTCGAGCACGATCCCACCGCGCTCGGTGCAGTCGAGGATCGCATCGGCGACCAGTGCCACCGGCTTCACCGTCGGGTGCAATGCCGAGAGATTGCCTTCCTCGCCGCAGCGGGCGAAGGAGTTGACCCCGGGATAATGCCAGACATTGCTGCGGTTGCGGCCGAACTGGCCGAGTTGGACGTTGTTGCGGTGCGCTCCGCCGCGCTGCTTGAAGACAAAGACGAGCTCGTGCTGGCTGCGGTACAGCGAGCCCATCCCGGCATTGTCCTTGGCCCAGACGCAGAGGTTCTTCAATTCGCCATAGGCTTCGGCACCTGCGGTCAGCAGCTCTTCGATATGGCGCCAGTCTATGCAAATGTAGTGCAGACCCGGCTGCACCGAAGGCGGCCATGTTCCGCAAAGCTTGACCGAGAAAGGCGGTAAATTCGGCCTTGTCCATCTCGCCCACGGCCATCGGGAACGGGCGATGGTGGATCGCGCCGAGCCCGCTCACATTGCCGTCGATTTCCACGTTGTACGGCGGGTCGGTAAAGGCCGTCGCGGCGTGTTCCTGGCCCATCAGCGCCGAGAAGGCCAAAGTATCGAGGGCGCTGCCGCACAACAGCCGATGGTGGCCAAGGAGCCAGAGATCGCCCAGCTTGCTGACCGGCGGCCCGGCCGGGACTTCCGGTGCGGCATCGGCCGGGTCGTCACCCTCCTCGGGCATGTCATCGAGCGAGGAGATCCGCAGGTCGATCTCGGCCGTCATGAAGCCGGTGACCTCGAGGCTGAAATCGAGCCCGCTGAGCGAGAGGTCCTTGAGCTGCTCGGCCAGCAGCCGATTGTCCCAGGTGGCGATCTCGGTCAGCCTGTTGTCAGAGATCATGAAGGCACGGACCTGCGCCGGGGTCAGGTGATCGAGGCACAAGGTCGGCACCTCGGTCATGCCGAGCTCACGGCAGGCCATTAGCCTGCCGTGACCCGAAATTACGTTGAGATCGCGATCAACCAGGATCGGGACATTGAAACCGAAAACTCTGATGCTCTCGGCAATTTGCCGGACCTGTCTCCGGCTATGGCGGCGCGGGTTCGCCGGATCCGGAGTGAGCTGGTCGATCGCCCGGTAGACGATCAACATTCGGGCCGCAAGGCCGGCTGCCTCGCAGCGCAGGGCGCGACGTTTGATCATTGAGGACTCCACTTTGCGATGGGGTTAGGGCGGGAACCCGGCAAGCGCCGGGCGGGATGCATCCAAGCGACCGGCTTGGGTGGCCGAGCCGAGCCCTGTCGGCGCGGCATCGGAAAAGCAGGGAGCGAGTTGGCCGTTCGGAGGCGCCCGGGTCGAGCGCACGCTGTGAAGGGCAAATGATGCAAAAGGCCGCTGAAGAGCGGCCTTGGTCACCCAGAGCAGACGAACCCTGTTGCGTCAGAAGGGGACCTTCATGCGTCTAACGGGTGAAGGTTTTATGCGCGGGTCAGGGAAAGGCTTTTCGCCGCGGATAAGCAGGGAGCAAGTCGGCTGTCTGCTTCAAAAGACGTTCGGAGTTGGGAGGTGATGGCTGCTGAGAGGGCCAAAAAACGGCAAAGGCCCGCGGAAGAGCCCTGACAGAGTGCAAGACCCACCGGCTGTGTCAGCCGGTCGGACCTTCGCTTCGGCCAACAAAAACCGCCAGAAGCGGCGGGTGGGTCGGCGAAAGAAACAAAGCGGTCTATAACTCTCTAGGCGTAGACTCGCCCAGTCTGAATTTCGTTAGTATCCCGAAGGATGCCGAATGGTTAGCGTCCGCGCTCATGCTGGAAATTCGACGGTAAGCGCGCGCCGGGCGGAATGCCCCAGTACTTGGAGCACGGCGCGCGCGTGAGCGAGAGGTGGTCACCGGGAGGGTCGGCTAAGGTGGCGTCGCGTCACCCACCCCAAGCCCACCGAGGACCCGATGACCGAGGAGAGAATGGCGCTGGCCGAGCTGCTGCAGAAGAGCGGCGATGGCGATTTTCGACGAACCGTACCGGAGGCGGTGCTGCAGATTCTGATGGAAGCCGATGTCGAGGGGCTGATCGGCGCCGGCCGGCACGAGCGCACGGTCGACCGACAAGGGACTCCCACCGTGGCGTCATCGCCGAGCTCCACGGCCGACCGGGGTAGCTCATCAAGGGCAGCAGGAAGATCAGGGACGCTACGGTTCCATGCATCGACAGAGGCTGGTGATTGCCGATAGCCTGACACCATGATTTCGATCCGTGAGGAAGTCGCGATCTCGATGCCACCAGAGGTGTTGTGGCCGATCCTCTCCGACCCGGCGATGGTCGCCTCGTGCATTCCCGGCGCGGTCCTCACCAAATCCGGCGAGGGTGGCACCTACCAAGGAACGATGCGCGTCAAGTTCGGGCCGACGGTGGCGCTATTTCGGGGCGAGGCCAAACTTGCTTATGACCATTCTGGCCGACGCTGCACGATCCAGGGTCGCGGGATCGACGGGCGGGGTGCCTCGCGGGCAAATGCCTCCGGGACGGTCGAGGCGACTGGCGGCGCGACGACCTTGTTGAAAGTCGAGGGCAATTTCAGCGTTACCGGACCGCTCGAAACCTTTGCAAATGCGGGCGGAGTGCACCTCGCCCGTGCGATTCTTGCCGAGTTTGCCGAGAACGTCGCAAAGCTAGTGGCCGAGCAGGCGGGGGATGCAATAGCCCCTCACCCCGACCCTCTTACCGCGAGCGGAGAGAAGGAGAGGGCTGCGCCGCGGCAGGAAAACGAGAAACCGATAGCAGCGCTCAGCGGCGGCAAGATTTTGTGGCGCGCTCTCGTTTCGTGGCTGCGGCAGGTCTTTTTCGGAAAGAGGGAAGCACAATGACCGACAACCAGGTTTCGGATGTCTTGGCACAGGCCTTTGCCGCCGAGGGGGTCGAAACGCTCTTCACCCTGATGGGCGACGCGAACATGTATTGGTCGGCCTCGATGGCCGACAACCAGAAGGTCCGGCTGATCCACGCCCGTCACGAGCATTGCTGTGTTGCGATGGCCGATGCCTATGCCCGCGCTAGCGGCAAGGTTGGGGTCGGCTCGGTGACGTGCGGGCCAGGTTACACCCAGATCATGACCGCGTTGGCGATGGCCGCGCGCGGCAACGCACCGGTTGTGGTGTTCGCCGGCGACGCTCCGATCGGCGCTTCTTGGTACATACAGTCGATCGATCAGGCGCCGCTGGCGCTGGCGACCGGCGCGCATTTCGTGCCGATCCGCACGATCGATCGAGCGCTCGATTGCGTGCGCGAGGCTTTCTACGTCGCGCGCGCCGAGCGCAAGCCCGTAGTGCTCAGCGTGCCGCTCGACTTGCAGACGGAGGAGTTTCCTTATTTGCCCGACTACATGCCGTCGACGGATCTGATGCCGCGCGCGCAGCTGCTGCGGCCCGACCCGGAGGTGGTCGACGAAATCGTAGCGATGATCGCCGAGGCGGAACGGCCGATCGTCATCGGCGGGCGCGGTGCAACCTGGTCTGGCGCCAGGGGTGCGCTCGAGGCGCTAGCGCAGGAGGCGGGCGCGCTATTGGCGACGACGTTGCTCGGTAAGGGGTTGTTCGACGGCAACCCGTTTGCGCTCGATATCGCCGGCACCTTCGCCACCGATCTTGGCCGCGAGTTGTTTGCCGAAAGCGATCTGGTGATCGCCGCGGGCGCTGGGCTCGGCCATTACACGACCGAGGGGGGCTATCTTTTCCCCAACGCCAAGGTGGTGCGAATCGACACCCAGCCGCGCGGGTTGTGGCAGGGGTTGCGAACCGCCGATCTTCATGTCCAGGCCGACGCCAAGGCGGCTGCCGAGGCGATCGTAAGCGGGCTCAAGGAAAAGGGCATCAGCCGTCGGGGCTGGCGCAGCAACGAGATCGCCGCGAAGATCGCCACGACCGCCGAGAACCCGGACCCCAAGCCCTATACGCCGACCCCTGGCACGCTCGACCCGCGTCCGGTTGTCAAGGAATTGGATGCGGCAGTGCCAAAGGATTGGGACATCATCGTCGCGGGCGGCCACTGCTTCAGCTTTGCGATGACGCATCTGAGCGGCCGCCCCGCCGGCAAGTATCACATCCCGATCGATTTCGGCGCGATCGGCTCAGGTCTTCCGTCGGCGATCGGCGTTGCTGCGGCGCGTAATAACGGCAAGGTCATGTTGATCGATGGCGACGGCAGCCTCTACCAGCACATCCAAGAGCTGGAGACCGTGCGGCGCCACGGTATCAAGCTATTGATCTGCATCATCAACGACGGCGGCTACGGTGCCGAGACGCACAAATTCCGGGCTCATGGCGGAGACCCCATGCACGCGACCCACGGCCGCGGCGACCTCGCCCAGATAGCGCGCGGTTTCGGTCTTAACGGCACCAGGGTGACGAGCCTAGGACAGTTCGAGGGGCTGTTCCGCGAACACCAGACACAGGACGGCGCCTCTCTGTGGGATGTGCATGTCGACGACCTGATCCCGTCCCGCAACTTCCGGCGGGTCCATTACGGCGAGGCTTAAGACAGTCTGAGGGTAATAGAAGGGAAACGTATCTTTGCCCCGGAGCCACCCACGCTTTACGCAAACCAAAAGGTCCCTAGCATCAAAACGGACGGCTTGCCTGGCGTCGCCCCGGCGCACCACGTCGCCCACCGGCTCGCGCTGGGGGTCCCAAACGGCAAACTGCTCGAAGGTCCAGCCGTCGCTCTTCAGCAGCCGTTCTCGTTTTTCGGCTTTGCTCCAAAAGCAAAACCGCCCCAGAAGGGCGGCTTGGACAGAGTCTTTCAGCCTGCCTATCTGACGTATGCGCCCGCGCGGCACAAATGTCAAGGCAAAGGTTACGTCACGTTCCAACAAAGACCGGTGCAATGAGCAAAGATCAATGAACAAGGAATGGTCGCCGGCTAGATTAACTCCACCTGCTTGTCGGTGCCGGTACAGCAAATTCACGGGGAGGTAATCATCCCTTCTTGTGAGAAGGACGCCCCACGCCTCTGAGGCGCTGAGGGTTTTCGTCAAGGATTTGCGGTTTGGGTTTACCGGGAGCCAGGCAGGAGAAGACAGAAACAGCCGTGTACGACCGGTGGCAAATTTTCGGCGCTGGATCATTGGCAAGCGACGCCTGGGCCCGCCAGCTTCAGAGAAATTCGGAGCGGGTTGCATGGCCACTGCGGGGCCGAAGACTCCTAGAAAAAGCCGCCTAAGAGTGTTTGTGAAAGCGGGATAGCGGATTCAATCTCTTGGTATCAGCTGGCGGATCTTCGAGCAGTTCGACCAGGAGCCCACCCAAGTGGGGCGGCCGGTGCAAGCAGCCAAGCCGACCGCTTTTCCCAAAATGCAAAACCCGCCGGACGAGGTCCCGCGGGTCACATTACTCTCAGCAGAGCGGTCGTTCTCGTGGTATCGCCGACGAAAGCCAACTGAACGAGCTATAGCATAAAACCGGCGCGGCGGGCCGATGAGGCGAGGCCGTCGCTTGCTCAGGCGGCCGCTCTTACCGCGGGGGCGCGCGGCGGTGTTCGCAGTACTGATGTTACGCCGGCAGTGAGGGCAAACGCGGCCAGCAGCACAAGCCCGTCTTTTACTCCCGCGAGCAAGGCGTCTTCCGATATAGCTAGTGTGCGGTCGCCGATCCCGGTCGCTGCCGCGAGCCGCCATGACAGCACCGCCGATGCGCAGGCGACCCCGACGCTCATGCCAAAGATACGCATCAGATTCAAGAGGCCGCCCGCGTCACCGCTACGGTCGCTTGGTGCGGCACTCAGCGTGGCGCTGTTGTTGGGTGCGATAAACACGCCGAGTCCGACGCCAAATACCGCCAGCGCGATCATGACAACGTGTACGCTGTTACTCGCGCCCGTCAGCGACACGGACAGCAAGATCAAAGCCGCCACGCACATCGCCATCCCGCTCAGCAACACGGTCCGCACACCCAGCCGCTCGTGCAGCGCACCGCTGAACGGCGCCACAATGCCGAGCGCGACAGGGATGATCGCGAGCCGGAGCCCCGCGTCCAGCGGCGAGTGATGGTAGCCGCGGACCAATGCGAACGACATCAGAAAGAACATGCCGTAGAGCATCGCATAGGACATCACGATCGCGAGGATCCCGCCGGCAAAGGCAGTGATGCGGAACAGATCGAGGTCGATCAGCGGCGCCGACACTCGGCGCTCTTGTCCAATAAACATCAACAGCAGAACGGCGGTCGCGATGGCGCTCCCGATGATTGCCGGCGAGGTTGGGCCCCAGGCATGGCTCAGGCTGATCACCATCAGCAGCATCGTCAGTGCCGGCACCAGCAAGACCGCCCCTCGCCAGTCGAACCGTCGGTCAGACCTGAGATCGGCTGTTTGCGGAATGATCAGCCAGCCAATGACCGCTCCGGCAAGCGCGAACGGCACGCCGGCCCAGAATACCCAGCGCCAGCCGAATGTCGTCAATAGCGCACCCCCAACAACGGGGCCCATGGTGATGCCGACTGCCTGAGCCGCCGCAAAGATCCCCATCGCGCGCCCCCGCCGACTAGGACCGGCGGCCTTGACGAGAATGACAACACTGTTGGCGCCCAGCATCGCTCCGGCGGTGCCAAGCAGAACACGAAATGCAATCAGCTGGATCAGGTCGGACGCCAAGCCGCACAACGTCAAGGCGAGTGTGAACAGCGCAAAGCCGATCAAATACATCGCCTTCCTGCCGGCGATCTCGGCAAGCCGGGCAAAGACCGGGAGAAATGCGGCAAAAGCCAGCTGATGGGCGAGGGCAACCCAGCTGACCGCGCTCAACCTCGCCTGGAACTGATGCTCCAGCGTCGGCAGTGCCAGCTGGACAATGCTGGCATCAAGCTGGCCGATGAACGTGGCGATGGAGGTCGTTCCGACGACGAGCCAGGGATAGTAGGAACAGCGGGCAATAAATCTCGCGGGCGCCGGCTCCCAGCCCGCGCTAAGGATGTCAACCAGGCGAACTGCGGTGGATGGGCGGGTCGTTCGCTCGCTCATATGCCTCGGGCATCGTGCTCGGGTTGGTTTGCGCGAGGTAGGTTATCATGATGTTGTCGCCATTCCCTAGGCGGCGGAGAGCCCGAGGTTCAAAGTGGGCCCGCCCGTGCCGGCGGAAGCCGGCGATGCCGTGCCTCTGGACTTTGCCGCGCAATGCGAACCGCTGCTCATCCTGTTCCTTCGCGGAACTGGATGTTCGAAATCCAGTTCCCTCCAGCGGTGAGTCCGGCGCGAACTGACTTTCCGGGGTGCCGACCCACTACCGGGTGGGTACTGGGGTCACGTCACCGATGGATGATAGATCCTCAAGACGGCGGTCCCATCTGACCGCCGCCAGCGCTACCTTCGCCTTGAACCCTGCGTTGTGCTTCTTCCGTGTCCGCTTCATGTCCTGCTCCCGCGCTATCCGCGCGTTACTAGGGGCAGGGCTTCACCTTAGCCACCTGTCTCATTTTCGGGGTCCAGCTCACAGCCCGTGTCTTTAACGATTTCCTGGGATTAACGATCTTGGTGTCTGGGCCTTTTCCGACATTTGAGCTAATTCTCCGTCGCATCCGGCAAATAAAGCATTGTGGTCAAGCGAAACCGTGAACACACAGCCCACAATACAGGTGAGGACGGCGATCGCCGCAACCATGTTGTCGTTCCTAGCGGCGGTCTTTTGGATTTGCGTATCGTGACGGCCTTGGCCGCGCGTGAAGGCCGGCGCCGCTCGCGAGCAGCGATGATTACCGGGAGATAGCCGGCAAGTTGTGCGGGCCCGCCGCCTGACCCCGCGCGGCCCATCCACCGGGAGCTAGGTCGATCTGGCCCAGCGGCGGCCGCCCCGCCGATCATTTTGACTGCCGGGCACAGTAGGGAGCATCAGCCGCAGCAGGTACGCTTCAGGGTCATTGCCCAGCGTCGCGACGCGCAGCTTCGGATCAATCAGCCGCGGTTTCGCCGCTGAGCTGGTAAGTGCCGGCGCACGTGATCGCCTGACGCGAGCTGAGGAACCGGTGGTTCGCAGACTCTGCGCTGGAGGGAACCAGATTCGAACCATCGGTTCCGCCGTAGAGGAAACGCCGTTTCCGACGCCCGATGTCTCTTTCCGCGCCAACGGTTCGGATCTACGACATTCCCTGAGAGGAACCGAAGGTTCGAATCCACTTCCCTCCAGCGGAGAGTCGTGCAAACTTCATTTCGCCTCACTGGACGAGCTCAGCTGCAGCAGTCCTAAACTTGCTGGAAAAAGGAGGTGTCCGAGGTCGCGAGACCCAAACGGTGCCCAGAACCGGGGGGTCACCAAAAAGTGAGGTCGCCGCGACGCATGCCGAACACGGGTTCGTGTTAGAATCACGATATCCGATAACAATTGGACCAAGGGAGGTGCGCTATGACGACGAAATTGCTGCTCGCCGGCGCGTTGATCGCGCTGCTAATCTTGCCCGCCGGCGCCCAGCAAGCTCCACAAGGCACGCCCACCCGCATCCGCGGCGCGGTCGAGAAACTCGACGGCCAGGCCCTAACGGTCAAGTCGCGCGAGGGTCAGACGGTGACGATCGCGCTGGCCGACAATGTTGCCGTCGCCTACCTTGTCAAGAAGAACGTCGGAGATATCAAACCGGGCGACTATATTGCCTCGACCGGCATCAAGGGCACCGACGGCAAGTTACATGCGATCGAAGTGCGCATTTTCCCCGAGTCGCTGCGTGGCGCCGGCGAGGGGCAATACCCGTGGGATCTCAAGCCCGATTCAGTGATGACTAATGCCACGGTCGGCACGATTACCCAGGCGCCGCAGGGCAACGTCATCAAGGTCAGCTACAAGGGTACTGAATCCGAATACACAGTTGAACCGACCACCCCGATCTTCGCTAACGCCACGGGTGATCGCAGCCTCTTGGTGCCCGGCGCCGCGGTATTCGTGATTGCTTCGAAGCAGGACGACGGCAAGCTAACGAGCACGCGCCTTTATGTAGAGAAGGACGGCATCAAGCCGCCAATGTGATTCGGCGCAGGGAAACACCACTGGGGTCGCCAAGTCGCACGCGAACTCGGTATCGTGCGGCGCACGATTCAGCGCAGCGTCGCGGTAGCCGGGTTTGCCGACGAGGCCAAAACGGTCGCCATCCGGCTCGGCCTCACAGACCGGGCTGTCCCTCACGCACGCGCGCGACGAGATGCGGGCCGCTGGTGTGGTGCGCTCCGGGCGCCTGATCGATCAACTATCGAAACGCGGCCGAGGCCAACAAGCCCACAGCCTCCCAGATCACTGCCCACAGTCCGAGCGACAGGAACAACACGGCTGTCATAGACACCCGATCTGACCAATGATCGGGGGTGCGTTTCCCGATCGATCGCACCGCCGGCTGATCGACTTCGGAGTAGGCGCCTTTCAACAGAACTTTGTTGTCCACCAGTCCCTCCGTGATCCGGTGCGCCCTCGGAGTGTTAACGCGAGGCCGTCGCCGCTTTCCCCATGTCAAAAAGAAGGCGCGTACTCGGCCCGTGGTGCTGATGGCTCGCAAGCCCCGTCAGCAACGGAGCGCCCCCCCATTGAGGCACGGAGGCGAAGAGAAGGGGCAGCGCCGGGTTTTTGGGGAGGATCAACGCCCACGCCGCTCTGCACGTGGTTGGGTGCAAAACGCCAAACCCGCCGTGATCCTACCGATTGGCAGTCAGCAAACTGTCCGCGGGGAATGACCGCGCTCGCCCAGAGCACGCCGAGCAGCGGTTAACATGGTTAGCAAAGGTTCTCAAATCGAGCGAGTGCAAAGTCATCGACTATATCAGCGTTGTGCCCGGCCGCCGCCGGCCCGGCGCATCCGAATTATCAGATTGAACCAAATGAAGCGCATCCCTCCCTCCCGTGTCGTTGAGCGCGCGACGCCGCACCGGCAATCACTGCGCGCGACCTCGATAGCAGTCTAGGCTTGGGCGGCCAATGCCTTCAATCTTTCCACGAGGTCGGGGTCCCGGAGAACGCCTCGCGGCTTGAGAAGGTGCTGTACCTCGGCCGTCAGCTTGTGGACAGCCGGATCGCTGGCGGCGAGTTGATTGAGTGCTTTCCCGAACGCGAGCCTGTCCTCGAAATC
>Ga0210410_10005382_pt1 | contig 11143 bp, 16 predicted proteins | sample IncBWC4MmetaG_FD_161058 | JGI IMG/M metagenome (GOLD analysis project Ga0210410, IMG submission 161058) | Forest soil microbial communities from Barre Woods Harvard Forest LTER site, Petersham, Massachusetts, United States - Inc-BW-C-4-M | ecosystem: Environmental > Terrestrial > Soil >... | reverse complement strand
GAGCACCTGTCGGACGCTCAACGCTTGTCCGCCACCGGTCTCGGTGATTGCATTGTGCAGGTGGAAGATATCGATTCGATCGCGGCGAAGTCGGGCCAAGCTGGCTTCCAGTGACTTCGCCACGGCATCCGCGATGCAGCCAAAGTCGGAAGCCGGCAGCCGAACCTTAGTGCCGACGACAACGTTGACGGGTTTGAGTTGTTGCAGGGCGCTGCCGAGATTCTTCTCCGATTCGCCATTGCCGTACTGCACCGCGGTGTCGAAATAGTTCACGCCGCCAGCGAGCGCCCGTGCGATGGTGCGCTCCTGGTCGCGGGGATCGCCGCGTACCATCAACCCGCCGACGGCCCCGCAACCAAAGCCGAGCACCGAAAGCTGCATTCCGGTGCGGCCGAATACCCGCATTTCCATCGCCATTCTTCTGACTCGGTCCGCTGCAGCGCCAAGGGCCCACTCATCGTTATCTTTGCGGACGATCGCAGCCAGTGCAAATGCCGCTTTGGGTCATACCGCGAAGTCGCGGTCCGCTCCGATCTCGCCCGCTTCCGCCCTCACAACGGATTTGCGCCGGAACGCGCCCGACGTCGCTGAAGCATGCGGTGAGCGTCCCGACAACTTCCCTGACCGGGACGAACTCCCCTTATGACCAAATTCGAGAGCAGGTTGCGAGTTAGGGACGCCAGCGGGTCAAGCTTTGAATGTCCGCTCAGGGTCATTAGCTGCCGCGACCCCGCTAAACTCTGGTGTCCGTTGTGCATCCGAAAGCGGACACCAACGCCGATCTAGGCGCGTCCGCTAAGGGCCAATAGGCGACATCCCAACGGTGTTTTGATATGAGAAAGAGGCCGCCAATTGAAGCAGCCTCAATTTGAAGTTTTACGCATAAGAAAGATCACGAGCGCGACGGCGAGTACTCCCATCGCGATCAACTTCAAGGCGTCAGGGAGCGCGTCACCGCCTCCATAACCATAAAAAATATAGACAAGAGATTTGCCCATTGTCCTTCGGAACCTAATTAAGACACCGCAAAAATCAAACCAGGACAAACCTTTCGGAATTAAGACAGCACCGGATATCGCCACACATGTCTCCAAGGCTGGCTGCCATTGTTACGTGGCTAATAGTCATAACATTCTTTGGCGGCATCGGCGGTTACCACATCGTGCCGCAACTTCTCTATTTGCACGATTTGAGCAAATCCAACCGCGTTACGCAGGGAGAGATAGTCGAGACTTACCCGCAGATGCACTCGACGTGCAAATATCATTTTTCCGTTGACGGTCACTCGTATTACCATAGCGGGAGGTCGTGCAGCGCCAGTCGCGTCGGGCAGCAGGTCGCCGTTTATTTTTCACCGAGTGATCCAAGCAATTCTATCAATGGCGATCCACGAGCATGGTTCATCAATGATTTGATCCCGTTTGTTTTGGCGCTGGCCTTTTTCCCGTTAATGGCTGCAACAATTGCATATTGGCGGGTGCGGCGTGGCGGGAGCCTGTGGTTTCGGGGCAGGCCTTAAAACCCTCACGAATATCCAAAAGGGGCCATCCCGAAATTCAAAAGGGATCAATTAGGACAGCACCCAAAAAGGCGCTGCAATGCAGGGAATGCAAAGAGCAGATCACTTGGGCTGCCGGGTCATTAACAGCCAGAAACAGGCATCGCCTGCGCAAATTACTATGCTGAGCGATGATATAAATTGATCCGAATTCGAACTCGCTATTGGGGGCATCGTGGACCAACATGGCCGACACATCACCCGGTATTCTCGCAATATTTAATAATATCGCAATTGGCCGGGAGGCCCAGTTCGAGGAGTGGTTCCAGCACGAACATCTGGCAGAGCGGATGGCTTTGCCAGGCTGCCTCGTTGGGCGGCGCTACGAAGCGGTATCGGGCCAACCGCGTTATTTCAATTTCTACCTCGCGCAATCGGCCGATATCTTCAAATCCGCAGCCTACCTGGAACGGCTTGACCATCCGACGCCACTGACGCGGATCGTCATGTCCGAGATCTTCAAGGACATGAACCGAACAGTCTGCACCCGCACCTTCCGACGCGGAACCATGCGCGGGAGCACGGCGGTGGCGGTGCGGTTTGACGAATGCCCAAACGAAAGTCTGTTGAAGGATACGATAAAGACTTTCGTGGCAGAAAAAGCCGTGGCCAGCGGTGAAATATGGATTGCTGCGAGTCTGCGTGAATTCCCGGTATCCCAAGAGGAACGTTTGCACGGCGGCGATAAAAAGCTCAAGGCATGTTTGCTAATTGAGACGCTACGTGTTTCGGACTCAGAAAAACTTGCGCCAGTTCTGGCGGCGTCGTTCCCGGGCACCGCAATCGGCGTTTATCGGCTGCTTTGCGAAATCAGGCCGCAGACTTTCTAGCGGCCGGCGAGGCCGCACTGAGTCAGGAGCGGACATGACTTGCTCGCCTTAGCGCGGACCCAGCCGCACAGGAGGAGGCAGGCTGTCCGGAAGTTTCCCGGTCAAATAAATCGCGGTCTGCATCGCGACGATATAGCCGTAGGGGCCAAGACCCGCGATTACGCCGGTCGCGGCGGCCGAGAGCTTTGAATCTCGGCGAAGCTTGTCGCGAGCATGAATGTTGGAAATATGCACCTCGAAAATCGGTCGATCGAAGACTTTCAGAGGGTCAAAGATGCCAATCGACGTGAATGAATAGCCTGCCGGATTGATGATGATCGCGTCGGCGCTCTCTCGCGCCGATTGGATAAGATCAACTAGAACACCTTCGTGGTTCGATTGATGAAATGACAGTTCGGCACCGGCAAATCGGGCAAATTCCTCGCAGCTTTTCTGGATGGCGTCGAGAGTCGTGTGTCCATAGATGTGAGGTTCACGCACGCCGAGCAAATTGAGGTTCGGCCCGTTCAGGATCATTTGAGGCATCAGCCTGTGATATCGCGATCACTGTTTTGCGTATTCAATTACCGCGGCGCCCACGTTTCATTGGACAATTTCAGTGTGCGTCGCGCTCATCAGTGTACCAAGACGGCTTTTTCGGATAGTGCGGGCCGTCATACATCTCCATCACGATCGTGTCTTCGTGCGCGACGGCCGGACCGTGCACATTACCTTTCGGATTGCAGTAGAAGCAGCCAGCAGTCAGTACCACGCCCGTTGATGTGTATTCGTATTTGCCCTTTAGGCAGAACATGAACTGATTGGCGGCATGAAAATGCGGCTGCGGGATTCCGGCACCCTTGTCGAACTTGATGAGAGCGATCGACGCGCCAGTTTCTTCGTTGCGCCACAGCATCTTTTCATGGATGCCTTTGAGCGATTTTTCGCGCCACGGCACATTCTCCGATTGAACCAGGATCTCGTTGAGGCTCGGAGCGCCTTCGGGAAGTTTGACCATTTTGACCTCGTATCGGTATGGGCTCAGGGTTTGAATTGCTGGGCGCGCCTGTGACCTAGCTCTCGGCGGTCCAGGTGACCGATTTGAGCTCGATTAGGCGGGAGAAATACGGAATATCAGCCTTGTTGGTGAGTCGATGCACTTCGCGCATTTCGTTGATGAAGACAAACGAGCCGATTGGCTCTTGGGTCGAAATCTTCCGGCCGAAGATCGTCTCGATTTCGTTCTCGCCGCCGCCCAGCGAGACGACGAGATAGGGATGGTAATGGATGTGGAAATCGATCGTTTCGCCCGGCTCAAGACGGATCTCCCAGATCCGCACCTGGTCGTTCTCGAACAGGATCTTCTGTCCGATCTTACCGAGCTTGACGCCCAGCTCGGTGGCGGTTTTCAGTCCGAATTTGTCGTCCATCACACGTCCTATTTTGCCGGCAGGACCGCAATCGCGCTGATCTCGATCAGGTAATCCGGCGAGGTCATCTTAGTGACTTCCACCATGGTCGAGGCCGGCAAGGGCGGCTTGAAATATTGCGCACGCACTTTGTGGATCGCCTCGAAGTGCTCCATGTTGCGGACATAGACGTCGACGCGGCATACGTCGTCGAGCGTGCCGCCGGCGGCCTCGACCGCTGCCTTCACGTTCTCGCAAACCTGACGGGTCTGTTCCGTGATGTCGCCAACGCCGGCGATGGTGCCGTCGGGCCGGCGCGCCGTCATTCCGGAAATGAAGACGAAGCGGCCGGTCGCCTCGATGGCGGTGGCGTGAGAGAAGACGCCGTTCGGCTGCCGGAGCTTCGGACTGGAAATCTGAATCTTAGGCATGGTGTTCTTCCTGCGCGGTAGAGTTAAAGGGCGTCGCCGTGACGCCGAGCTGATCAGCATAGCGCCGCAACATCGCGACGACCGAGGGTTCGAGCTGCACGCGGCCGTGCGCACGAGCGCGATGCCGCCATTCCGGCTCGCCCGGCGTGAAGAGTTCAGTGACGCCAGGCGCACGTGCGCCGCCACGAATGCGTTCGCCGGCAGCGGCGGCCTGCCGGCGAAACCAATCGAGATCGCAGAAATGCGCCACGTCGATCGCGATGAAGAGATGCGAGCAGTCATAGGGCACGCTGAAATCGCCATAAAGCGGGCGGACCTGTGCGCCGCTCGCACCTTGCGAGAGCAACCCGCACAATAGATCGATCAGAAACGAAAGCCCGAACCCTTTGGGGCCGCCCGAGGGCAGCAGCATGCCGGCGATCGCTTCGGCCGGATTCGTCGTCGGCAGTCCCTCCCCGGTCACGGCCCAGGTCGGCGGAATGGACTCCTTGGCTTTTTCGGCGATGCGGATCTTGCCCATCGCGGCCTCGCTCGTCGCCATGTCGAGAACGATGGGAATGTCGCCGTCGGTCGGCACTGCGATGGCGATCGGATTGTTGCCGACGACACGCTCGGCGCCGCCGGGCGCCGGCATCAAGGGGCGCGTATTGCACATGGCGATGCCGACGCAACCGGCTTCGGCCGCTTGACGCGCGTAGCGTCCCGCCGCGCCGAAATGAAAGCCATGGCGCACCGGCACGATTCCGACGGCGAACTGCTGCGCCTTCCCGATGGCAAGCTCCATGGCTTGCGTGCCCGTAAGCTGGCCGAGCGCATTGCCGGCGTCGAGAACGACCGCGCCCTGCCGCTCGGAGACAACTGCGGCCTGCACGGCCTTCGAGACCGATCCCTTTTGCAGACGCTCGATATACATGTCGGCGAGCATCACGCCGTGCGACGGCAATCCTTCGAGATCGGCCTCGACCAGACCGGCGGCGACCACAGCCGCGGCTTCGGTCGGAAGGCCCGTCGCAGCGAACAACCGCGCGACGAATTCCGCGAGCTCGGGGGCCGCAACCGACACGGGTGCGGCCTGCACCTGCACGTTCATTTGAACGACTTTCTCCGCAGCGCCGCCGCGATATCGACCGCGCTCTTGTGGGCCGCCAGCGAGGCGGCGACCTTGTCCGAGGTCCGGCTGATATGCAGGCGGTTGAGCTCGATGGTGCGGTCGATCTCGCGATTGAGCGCCGCCCGCATCAATTGCTTGTGCTCGCCGACATCGTCGCGCAACGGTGCATTGGCCATGATCGAGAGCGAGACATAGCGCTCGGCCTGCTCGAACAGCCGCGCCCGGATCGCCATCATGGTCTGCGAGCCGCAGGCCGCGACCAAAGCAGCGTGGAAGTCGGCGTGCTCGCGGCTCCAGCCTTCGTTGATGGCGTCGGAATTGTCCGGGTCGATCTTGGTCTGGCGCGACAGGCGGTGAAAGGCACCGAGAAGATCGGCTTCCCATTCGACGCCGCCTTTTTCCAGCGACCAGCGCAGCGCGATGGATTCGATCTCGATCCGGGTTTGCATCAGGTCGGCCAAATTCTCCGGTGACACTTCCGAGACGCGAAATCCCTTGTTCTGCTCGAGCTCCACCAGGCCTTCCGCTTCGAGCCGCATCAATGCTTCGCGCAGCGGCGACACCCCCATGCCGTAGCGTTCGCGCAGCGCCTCGAAGCGCAACCGCTCGTTCGGCATGAGACGGCAGGCAATAATGTCGGACCGGATACGGCTCAGCGCGGAGGCATTCAGGGTCTGAGCGGAGATGGATTTGGCGTTCGTCGTCGGCATTGCCTCTCCCGGGTGGGTCATTAGCGTCGCCAGAAATCGAATATATGAGCATTCTTCCATAATCAATGGATTTTCGAAAATCTATTGACTGCCCGAAAGTATCAATGGCAGCATGATGACGCCGGCCGGACGCTGACCTCACAGACGGGGAGATTTTGGCAATGCGTTTCGTTCGATTGATCGCGGCGGGTCTCGGCGCCGCTTTGCTCGCCGCCGCCCTTCCCGACTCGGCCGCGGCGCAGAATGCTCCCGCGGCGCCGACCAAAGTGATGTTCTCGCTCGATTTCATCCCACTCGGCCGGCATTCGCCCTGGTATGCGGCGCTGGCTGAAGGCTATTACAAAGATGAGGGGCTCGACGTCAGCATCATCCCGTCGCAGGGCGGCGCGAATGTGATCCAGAACGTTGTCTCCGGCACGGCCGATATGGGATTCATGGGCGTGCCTGAGGTTGCGCTGGCACGCGCGACCGGCGCCCCCATCAAAATGGTCGCGGTCAATTATCAAAAGATCCCCATCGCCGTATTCAGCCTGCAAAGCGGCGCTAATGTTCACTCCGTCAAACAACTGCAGGGACTGACGCTCGGCAGCGGTCCGGCAGTTTCACGCCGAAAATCCTGCAAGGCTTCATGGCGGGGCACGGGCTCGATCCGAGCACGCTCACCGTCGTGGATATTGCGCCGGCGGCACGCGCGAGCTCACTCTTGACCAAGCAAGTCCCGTCCATCGAGTTCTTCGCCATGGCGAAACCCGGCCTCGAACAGGCCGCAGACGGTGTTCACGAAAAGCTTCAGACTTATCTTCCTGCCGACGACGGGCTCGAGCTCTATTCGAACGGCATCGGCGTCACCGAGCAGTATCTTGCCAAGAATCCCGACGTGGTGCGTAAGTTCGTGCGCGCCAGCCTGAAGGGATGGAAATTCGCCCTCGATAATCCCGCCAAGGCGGCGCAGGACGAGATCAAATCTATTCCGAGCCTCAAGCCGGAGGTGATCGAAGCCGAAATCGCCGTGGTTCGCGACCTCTCGGTAACACCGGACGTCGAGCAGCATGGGCTTGGCTGGTTCGATCCGGCAAAGATCAAGGAAAATGTCGATTTCGTCGTGAAATATATCGGCGTCAAAGGCAACCCGCCGGCGCCGGCCGATCTCTACGCGGCAGGGTTCTTGCCTACGCCGCCGATCAAGCCGTGATCAAGTCAGCAGTCAGTCGCAGCGGGACGCCGCCGGCACTGACCGGCATCGAAACGACGGCAGGCCAGCAGCCGGTTCAACCGCCGTTCGGCCATTTCAAGGATGTCCACAAGACATTCACCCGGGCCGGTCAGGCGCCGCTTGCTGCGATCGACATGGTGTCCTTCGATTTACATATCGGCAAGTTCATCAGCCTGTTGGGTCCGAGCGGCTGCGGCAAGACGACTTTTCTTCGCATAGCGGCCGGCCTGATCCCGAAGACCAGCGGCATCGTCCAAATCAACGGCATAGACGTCGATGCGCCGCAGCCGGATTTCGGCATCGCCTTTCAGCAGCCCAATCTGATGCCGTGGCGAACCGTCCTGAGGAACGTCCTCTTTCCGCTGGAAATCACGGGCGGCGCGCGAGGCGAAGCCGCTGAGCGCGCGACCAACCTGCTCGCGCTGGTCGGCCTATCCGGATTCGAGAACTCTTATCCCGCTCAGCTCTCCGGAGGCATGCAGCAGCGCGTTGCCTTGTGCCGGGCGCTCGTGCACCGGCCAAAACTGCTTTTGATGGACGAACCATTCGGCGCGCTCGACGAACTCACGCGCATGGAAATGCAGGACCTCCTGCTCGACATTCGCGCCAAGACCAACGCCACGGTTATGCTCGTCACGCACAGCATCAGCGAGGCGGTTTATCTTTCAGACGCAGTCGCCGTCTTCAGCAATCGTCCGGCGACCATTGCCGATTTCATCGCTGTCGACCTGCCCTATCCGCGGCTTCCCGAGATGCGCTACCAGCCGGAATTTACCGAGCTCGAACATCGCGCCGGGCGCGCTCTTGGAATTACCAAATGAGCGCGCTGCATTTCCAACGTTCGGCCTATCCGCTGATCGGCATCTTGCTAATTTTGGGCATTTGGCAGGGATACACATCCTTGTCCGGCATCAGCCCGCTGGTGCTGCCGAGCCCGCTCGAAATCGCCTCGGTTTCGGTCACGCGTTATGACCTGTTGCTGCACGAGACCTGGCCTACACTCGTCGAGACGCTTTTGGGATTCTGTCTCGCGCTCGCGATTGGCATTCCGCTCGCAGTGTGCGTCGCCAATTCGCGTCTGCTCAATCTCATCCTCTATCCGATATTGGTCGCCACCCAGTCGGTCCCCAAAGTCGCCATCGCGCCGATCATCCTGGTGTGGTTTGGGCTCGGCATGAGTTCGAAATTGGCCCTGGCCTTTCTTGTCGCGTTCTTTCCGGTCGTCGTCGATACAGCGACGGGCCTGCAGGCGACGCCTTCGGGATTGTTGGAGCTCGCCCACGCATTACGTGCCTCGCCGCGCCAAGTTTTCTTCAAGGTACAGGTGCCGGCGGCGCTCCCCTTCATATTCGCCGGCGCCAAGGTCGCCATTACATTGGCCGTGATTGGCGCCGTCATCGGCGAATTCGTCGGTTCGGTGTCTGGCCTAGGCAATCTCGTCTTGAGTGCAAATTCGCAACTCGACGGGCCGCTGGCGTGGGCTGCGCTGATTTGGTTGAGCGGACTTGGGATCGTGTTGTTCTCGGTGGTGGCGCTCGCCGAGCGGCTGATGATGCCATGGGAGGGCGCCAGACAGCACTGAGCGACGAATCCGCAATCGATAGCTTTCTCACAAAAAGAGTGTGATGCAGCAATGTCTCACGGCCCTCTGATCGATACCCATCAACATCCGATCCCAGATCACTACAAGCGGGCGCTGGCGAACGTCGGCATTAACGGCAGCGGCGAAAATCCTTGGGCCGACTGGAGTGTCGCGACGCAGCTCGAATTGATGGACCAGACCGGGATCACTGCTGCGGTTAATTCCATCGCGTCACCGGGCGTTTATTTCGGCGACATCGATTTCGCGGTGCGACTGGCACGTACCTGCAACGAGGACTCCGCGCGGATGGTCGCGGATCATCCACGCCGCTTTGGCGCCTTCGCGATCCTGCCCCTGCCCGATGTCGGCGCCGCGATCCGGGAAACCGAATACGCGCTCGATGTGCTCAAGCTCGAAGGGATCTGTCTGCTGACCCATGTCGACGGGCGGCATTTGGGGCAACCGGAGGAAGACGAACTTTATGCCGAGCTCGACCGCCGCAAAGCAGTCGTGTTCGTTCATCCGTTGCGTAATCAAGCCCAGAACGTGCCGGCCTATAGCTATCCATCCGGAATGACCGAGCTCGTGCTCGACACCACGCGCGCGATCCATAACCTATTGTGGAATGGCATTTTCGGCAGATACCCTAATATCCGCTGGATCATGCCTCACGGCGGCGGCACTGTGCCGTTCCTGGTCTATCGTGTGAGCGCGATGAATAATAATCCCCGCAAGGCGGAGCACTTGCCGGGCGGCACCGTCGCCAGCGCTTTGCGCGGACTCTATTATGACGTTGCGGAAGTCTGCGCGCCGGCGCCGCTGAAGTGCCTCATGGAGATCGCCGAACCGTCACGTGTCGTGTTCGGCAGCGACTTTCCCTTTTCACGCCACCGCAATCCTGTCCAGGACGTGAAGTCGGTCATCGCGGCCTTTGAGGGCTTCGATGGCTGGGACGCGCCGACCCGGCGGGCGATCGAGAGCGAGAATGCGCTGAAGCTGTTCCCCCGACTCGCGAAGCAGCTTGGAGCGGCGTTTTAGCGCCCAGTTGAGGGCCTGGGTGGATTTCATCGCTTGCTGATGATTCCCCTTCTGTTGGCGCAATTTCGTCGGTCCGACCGCGGCCGTTGGGTGCTCTGCAGCTTTCTTGCCTCGGCCGTTCGCGGGCAATTTGGAGATGACGCCCCTGCCGCACGCTTGGTGTCCGCTTTGCCCGCAAAAGCGGACATCGGTTAGCCCTAGCGCGATTGCCTCAGGAAAATCACTTCCGATAAATGCCGTTATCGGAGCCAATCCGAAATCCGGAATAGGCCCGCCGGTCCGTCGCATGACTCGCCTAGACGAGTTAGCCAGCACCGATGCCGAGTACCAGAACGAGGCTTATTGCGGCTCAAGGCGAGAAGTGATGGCGAAAGGCGTCAGCCGGAGAAATTCCGTGCCATTCTTATTGAATTCGCCGACTCATCGGCGACATGCCTAAGGAACTTCGCTACTACGCTGACGGCGTTCGAGGAATTGCCCGAGAATAGCCGATCGTTGATGCGCCGCAACAACGGCGCGAGCTCCGCGAGCACGCCCTCGCCTTTCCGCGTCAAGACGAGCGTCACCGCGCGCGTATCGTTGACGTCTTGTGCCTTTTTAACAAAGCCCTTTTGCACGAGCTTTCCGATCTCCGCCGTCACATGAGCCGCCGCGACATGAAGATGCCGAGCGACGCCAGAGACCCCGACGCGCCCCCTCTTCTGCAAGTGCCACGTCGCCAACAGAACGGAGAATTCCGCGGCGCTCAGCCCGACTGATTTCGCCAGCGCGCGCCGCAGCGATTGCAGACCGCCGGTCGCAGCAAAGAGGTCGGCGACGAATTCGCGAAACTGCAGGTCCGTGCCGTCGACCAGGAATTGCGGCAGGCTCACGGTTAGTTCAGTATCTGAACCGCTAACTCGACGAGATTGCGATCCAGTCCGCGACTTGGCCCGCTTGCCGTTTGATCTCACCGTTTGGGACATCCATTGCTTTCCAAGCTTCTTGGGCGAGAAACGCGCCCGCTTTCTCCCATGGCGCGTCTTATAGTGAATTTGATTTAGGTCGGAAAGCGCGGACCGAACCGTTGGCATTAAAATTCTTCCAAGCTTGGTTGTTCCCGCCATTTTCATATGTATGATACCTATGTTACATAGCATTTCGACCGGCCGCTGGCTGCCGGCCTAGCCTTTGCAAAGGAGACAGCGAATGAACGTGCTGGAGAGCCAACGTACCGGCAAAGCCGTTGCTGCTTCGCTGCGCACGGGTGCCGAATATCTGCGCTCCCTGCGTGACGACCGGC
>Ga0210410_10005381_pt1 | contig 11144 bp, 10 predicted proteins | sample IncBWC4MmetaG_FD_161058 | JGI IMG/M metagenome (GOLD analysis project Ga0210410, IMG submission 161058) | Forest soil microbial communities from Barre Woods Harvard Forest LTER site, Petersham, Massachusetts, United States - Inc-BW-C-4-M | ecosystem: Environmental > Terrestrial > Soil >... | reverse complement strand
CCGGACTTCCTGCCGATCACACTGATCTTGATCTGTCGGTAGCGGGCGAGGCGTTCCATGAGAGTATCCTTTGCTACTGTCACGGCACGCCTCCTCCTTGGAACCGCGACTTCCATTCCCCCCATCGCAATTTTAGTTCAGGCAGAATTGAATCGAGATTCCTGCGGGCATTCTCTCGGCAGTTCATTGGCAGATAGAAAATAACGTACCTGCCAAAGAACAAGTTCGACGGATTTGTACCGGGATGAAATCGACAAGGTTCTGAATTCGACTAATCCTGCGACCGTCTCCGTCGATGATATTCGCCGCCACTAAGGCCGCCGAGATCAATTACAACGGTGACAATCAGAATCAGTAAGTTAATGCCAGCTATAGGCTGTCGTGTATTCGCCATCCACGCATACACCAAAGTGGTCAGGGGTAAGAACAAAAATCCGAGCACGGGCAATATCAGACCGTGGTACGCTCGTTCTAAATAATTCGAGAACAGGAACAACAATGCGAGTGCGATTCGAGGAAAGGCGAGAAAGACAATTAGCAGGAGGCAACCCACGAAATTCTCCTCGCGCATCGTACACTTTTCCTGCAAGCGACACAACGAAGTTGCGGGCGGGCAAGGATGTTGAAATCGTCACCTACTGCACGAACACACATTGACACGCCATCGAATACGCCGCCCGTGAATTGGGGCCATGGGCTACACGAACGTTGGGCATTATCCTGAGGGCAAACGGGGCTGGATGGAAGCAGGGCTCCCGGTGGAGAAGGGTGCTTAGGGTAGCTCCTGCTATGCCATCGGGAGGACTCTGCCATCAATGAACGCCGAGCAGGACCATTGCTGAAATCGAGCGACTGGACCGCATCTTCGCAGCGCCGGATATCAGGCCACTCAGCGCAAGCGACCTATCGGCTGCCAATCGAAGGCACGACGAAATGCTAGCCAACAGCCCGTGGTTTCGGTAGGAGGAACAGTTCGGGGTTTGCTGCCGCCCTGAGTCTCCAGTAATCCGACTACCAGAATAGAGAGCTAACCCTCCGCAGGAATTTGGATACTGCCGTCTTCGGCGATTGGAAAAAATGGGTTCCAAGCCACCTCCCATAAGAACCCATCCGGGTCGGCAAAGTACCCGGAATACCCGCCCCAGAAGGCTTCCTGCGCAGGCTTGAGCAGCTTTGCACCTGCGGCTCCCGCTTGCGCGAGCACAGCATCAACCTCGCCACGGGTTCGGGTGTTGTACGCTAGGGTGATTCCGCAGAATCCAAGGCCATCCGGGGAAACGTTTGCGTCCTTTGCAAGCGCGATTCGCGGATACAGAGCAAGAGCCAGTCCTCCAACCTGAAAGAACACAATCTCTTCGGCTTTGGCATTCGACTTCTTCCATCCAAGGCGTTCATAAAAACTCCTGCTGCGTTCGAGTTCAGCTACTCCAAGGGTAATCAGACTGACTCTTTGTTCCATCGTTTTCCTCTCTAACCGCTAAACATGAATTCACCCGCTATTACCGCTGGGAATCCGAACGACGGGAGAGACACTGGCATCAGTAATAAAGCAAAGCGGTTCCGACCGTCCCGGTTTACCCTGCGCGACACATTTTATGTCTATCAATTGGCAAGATGTAATCACGAATTTCGTTGTTGTCACCGGCGGTGGGACTGTGTTGGTCGGTGACGCCGCGTGGCTAATAATGACTGTCATCACGCATAGGCTTTCAGCGGATGCGGATATGTTCAAGACTCGGATCAAGGCCGATGCGGACATCGGTACTGACGACCCGTTCTGGGCTTAATAAGAAAGTAATCGGGAACAATTATCGTCCCTTATTTGTCCCCAAGTTCTTTGTTGGCTGTTTTTCACCAAGGACTACCTCAGAGGCAATGCCGTCTTGGCACAGCCCGGAGATCATCAGGGGGGAGGAAACTTAGCTTAGCTAAAGTAGGCGGCGTGACTTAGCACCTCAGAATGGGACCTTCAGCTCAATACCGCTCACTTCTGCGCCTCGGGGCATTGGTTGCACACACCTTTGTTCCATGGACTGAACTGCCGGCAGAGTAGAATCGGGTTACGAGAGGCACCATTCCTGTGGGGAGCTGGAACTGCGCTCGATAGGTTGCCACATGCAGGCGATAGGGATATGGCATTACGCCACGTGACTGGACCATAGGTCGGTGTCGGGTCCGATCACAACGCAGTGTCAGTCTGCGGAAATATCGCGGCTTGAGCTTTGCGGAGTACTGAAGGTAATCAACGAGCCTCCAGCCGAGTAGAGCGGCTCGATACCACGGCGAGCGGCCGACTCCTAGCGCAGCGTCAGGGTGCCGTCAGCGTGCATCCGGTCCCGAGCACGGCCAAGACTACTTATTGGCGTGTTCGCAGAAGCGGTTTACGGACGGAGCGAGCGCACCATGTTGATTGGTTCTGATTCAGATGTCAGTGAAGCGATCTGCAACCTAAACTCAATCGACATTCGGTTGGTACGTTATCTCGCTCCACCCGCCGGGCGAAAGACGGTCGATTCACTGAACCAACCACGATTTTTCGCGCAAGTCTCGGGATCGGAACCTTTCTCCTCTTGAACTCAAGAAAACCACCTTTGGGCAACGTGGATGAGAGGGCTCCCACACTGTTCGAGACGCTGGTCAACGCAGAGCAACGACTGGACAAACTGGCGGCCGGTCAGATCGCTGCGGTGGGCGCCAGCGAGGCCCGAGCAGCACTCCTGTTACGTGGCACTCGAGAACAGTTGCGTCACAACGAGCCCACAAGCAAAGCCGCTATCCTCAACGCGTTGCCTGCGCATATCGCATTGCTCGATAGCTCAGGCGTCATCCTCTTTGTGAACGGCGCGTGGCGAGAATTCGGCGGCGCGAACGCGCTGCAAGGCTCAGGAAATGGGGTAGGCCTGAATTACCTTGAGATTTGCGATCATGTGCGGGGAGATAGCTCCTCCGAGGCCCCCTTAGTTGCCGAAGGCATTCGTTCGGTGTTGCATGGAGGGAAAAAGAGTTTTTCGATCGAATATCCCTGCCATCCGCTGGCCGGGCAGCGCTGGTTTCAACTGGTCGTTACACCCCTGCACGACGACCGACTCCTCGGCGTGGTGGTCATGCACCTCGACATCTCCGAACGCAAGCAGGTGGAGCGATCGGCGGAGCTGAATCAAAAACGACTGCGCGATCTCATCGATGGACTTGGCCCTTCCATATTCGTGGGATTGATGACACCCCAGGGAATCCTGATCGAGGTCAACCGGCCCGCTTTGGCTGCGGTGGGCTTGGAGCCTCAAGATCTCCTAGGCAAGCCCTTAGCGGACACCTACGGGTGGGCCCATTCACCTGACGTCCAACAGCAACTGCGTGAGACCATCGTGCAGGCTGCCCGCGGGAATGTCTCCCGCTACGACGTTCAATTGCGCCTGGCGCATGGCCAGCTTGTTGATGTCGATTTCTCCCTACAACCTGTGCACGACGAAACGGGCGAGGTTGTGTTTCTGGTCTCGTCCGCGACTGTTATCACTGAGCGCAAGCGGACGGAGAATGCGTTGCGCGAGAGTGATCAGAAATTCCAGGCGTTAGTGACCAACATTACCGACGCGTTCTGGATCCGCTCGCCGGACATGCGCGACGTGCATTACATCAGTCCAGCGTTTGAGCGAATTTGGGGACGTTCTGTGGAAAGCTTGTATGCCCATCCGCATGAGTGGACCGACTTCATAGTGCCGGAGGACCGTGAGCGTGTGCTGGACGTCTTCACTACCCTCACCGGAGAAGCACGGAGCGTGGACATTGAGTACCGCATCGTGCGGCCCGATGGCGAGATTCGTTGGGTTCGAGTCCGTGGTTTTCAAGTCCGGAATACTTCAGACCAACTGGTCCGCCTCACCGGGATCGTGAGCGACATGACCGAGCCTCACCGCGTGGCGGAAGCGTTGCAAACGAGTTTGGAGGAATTCCGAGCATTGGCCGAAGCCATGCCGCAAATGGTCCGGACTACGGAACCGGATGGCAGGAACGTATATTTCAACCGGCAATGGATGGAGTACACGGGGCTCACCCTGAAGGAAAGTCTTGCCCACGGGTGGAACAAGGCGTTCCATCCGGACGACCAACAGCGAGCGTGGGACGCCTGGCAACAAGCGAAGGCGACGAAGGATACATACACACTCGAATGCCGCTTGCGGCGCGCCGATGGTGTTTACCGTTGGTGGTTGATCCGCGGCGTGCCCCTGCAAGATGCCGCCGGAGTGATTCTCAAATGGTTTGTCACCTGCACCGATATTCATGACTTGAAGTTGATTGAAGAGGCGTTGTCTGCGGAAAAGGAGAACGCCCAAGTCAGACTCAACTCCATCGGTGACGCCGTGATTTGCACCGATGTCTCAGGAAATATCAACTTCCTCAATTCAGTTGCTGAACAAATGATGGGCTCTTCCTTTGAGGAGGCGGCGGGCAAGCCCATGGCCGAAATACTCCAAATCAAGAGCGCGACCAGCGGAGAATCAACGCCGAACCCTATGGAGATGGCTGTCGGGCAAAACCGGACCGTGCAGTTGCCATCGCACTGTATCTTCGTCCGGCGCGACAGAATTGAAATTCCGATCGCAGGCTCCGTCGCCCCCATCCACGACCGCGAAGGGCACGCAACCGGAGCGGTAATCGTGGTTCGCGACGTGAGCGCAGCGCGGGCGATGGCGCTGCAGATGGTGCACTTGGCCGAACACGACTCCCTTACTGGTTTACCCAACCGACTGCTCCTGAACGACCGCGTTAGCCAGGCGATAGCGTTAGCTCGGCGTAACAACAAGAAAGTTGCGCTGCTTTTCTTGGACCTGGATGGATTCAAGCACATCAACGATTCCCTGGGACATCTTATCGGTGACAAACTTCTCCAATCCGCCGGAAAGCGGTTGGTGGATTGTGTACGCACCACGGACACCGTGAGCCGGCAAGGAGGCGATGAATTTGTTGTGCTGCTTTCTGAAGTTGAACACTCGAAGGACGTGGCCATTACGGCGAGAAGGATGCTGCAGGCAGTGGCTGAGCCCCACTCCGTCGATCTGCACGATCTTCACGTTACCACCAGCATAGGCCTGAGTGTCTATCCCGACGACGGCTTGGATCCGGAAACGCTAATCAAGAACGCGGATACGGCCATGTACCAGGCAAAGGAAAATGGGCGTCAGAGTTATCAATTCTTCAAACCGGCGATGAACGTCCGGGCCGTGGAGCGGCAAGCTACCGAGGAGAGTCTGCGCCGCGCTCTGGAACGACAGGAATTCGCTGTCCACTACCAGCCGAAGGTTAATCTGGAAACTGGCAAGATCACGGGCGCCGAAGCATTGATACGTTGGACGCACCCCGATCGAGGGCCGATCTCCCCCGCACAATTTATTCCGGTTGCCGAGGACTCTGGGTTGATTGTCCCGATCGGCAATTGGGTTCGTCGTGAAGCCTGCAAGCAGGCCCGGATCTGGGTCGACGCCGGCCTACCGCCTGTGACGATAGCAGTGAACGTTTCCGCAATGGAGTTTCGACAAGAGACCTTTTTGGACGATATATTCCGAATCCTCGAGGAGACGGGCGTAGATCCCAAGTTACTTGAGCTGGAGCTGACCGAAAGCGTTTTGATGAAGCGAGCCGAGTCCGTGGCATCTGTTCTCCAAGAACTGAGAACCAGGGGGGTACGGGTTGCGGTCGATGATTTCGGCACCGGTTACTCCAGTTTGAGCTATTTAAGTAAGTTCCCGATCGATGCCTTGAAGATCGATCAGTCGTTTGTTCGCCAGATCACAACGACTCCCGAGGATACGACCATCGTTAGTGCAATCATCGGTATGGGCCGAAGCATGAAACTGCGAGTCATAGCCGAGGGTGTGGAAACGCCGCAAGAGCTGGCATTTCTTCGGGATCACCAATGTCATGAGGCGCAAGGATATCTTTTTAGCAAGCCCGTGCCTGCCCAACAGTTTGCCGTATTGCTTGAGACCGGCATATCGAACTGGTGCAATTTGCAGCCTTAGACCGATACCCCATGACAAAGATATTACCGATCAATCCGACCTGCAACCTTTGTGCTGGTACGCAAACAAGCCGATATCAACTGAGTCCATACACTCCAGAACGATTTCGGCGCTACGCTTATTTTCGTGCTGCACTCCCGGGAGGAAAAAAGGGAGTCTAATTCGTCTGAGAGGAGATTCATGACTAGCGCGGTGCCTTCACGAACTCCCCGTGTCTCAGTTCCACCTCACTCGCAGGAATCCCGCGCGCAGGCGAACGCGGATCTAAGCGCCCGGATGTTACGGGGGGTGTACAGCTACCCTCTGATGATGTCCGTTCTCGCCGTTGCGACGGACTCTTTTCAACAACATCCTCGGTTGATGTGGAGTACCACGTTGGTACTGGCCGGCGCATTGGTTGCAAGGCTGGGCCTGATCATCGGCAGCCACTATCTCTATGCGTCACGCCCGGTCCTATGGCGAGGCTTGCTGACCCTCACAGTCATCATTATCGGCGTTTGCTGCGGCGGTCTGCATGCTTGCTTCGCGATCCTTTACGGGATCGAAAGTTGGCCATTTCTCATTTCGGCGATCTGGATCGCGGGTTTGACTGCGGGGGGATGCATCACATTCGTTCCGAGTATGGCCCTTGTCTATTGGCACCTATTCTTAATGGAACTGCCGATATTCTTGGTGAGCCTACGGCGTGGAGGCATCAGAGGCAATACGTTCGCGCTTACCATCGTTTTTTTCATCGCTTTTCTTATTGTCCAATGTCGTCGATTGCACGCTGCCTATTGGCAAGGACTGGCTGACCGAGCCTTGGAAAAGGAGCGACGCCGTGAATTGGAAGCCCAAGCCGCCGTTCTCGCCGAACAAGCTGCCTTGCTCGATCTTGCCCACGACGCCATCCTCGTGCGGGATATGGAGGGTCGGATCCTATTCTGGAATCGTGGCGCCGAGACGATGTACGGCTGGCCAGCCGAGCAGGCCCTGGGAAAGATCTGCTTTCAATTACTCAAGACGGAATTTCTCCAGCCTATCAACGAGATCGATGTGCAGGTCCTCGAGCAAGGCCACTGGGAGGGCGAGTTGATCCATTACACCCGCGACGGCGTCTCGGTAAGCGTGGCCAGTCGCTTGGTTCTGCAACGAGATATAAAAGGCGCCCCAATGCGAATTCTGATTATTACCAACGACATCACTGAGCGTAAGCAGGCGGAGCAAGCGTTGTTCGTCGAGAAGGAACGCGCCCAAGTCACGCTCAGCTCCATCGGAGATGCTGTCATTTGCACTGACATCTCAAGCCATATTACGTTCCTTAATCATGCAGCAGAGAAAATGGCGGGGTGGTCATCTCAAGATGCGGTGGGTCAGCCCATAGCGAACGTTTTCCGAATACTGGATGCCACAAGCCGCGAGGCTATCCCGAATCCGATAGAGATGGAATTTGGGCTGAATCGGACCGTGCGTCCGTTGTCGAACCGTCTACTCAGCCCCCGCCACGGAATTGAAATTCCGATCGAGGACTCGGTCTCGCCCATCCACGATCGCGAGGGGCAGGTAACCGGGGCGGTAGTCGTTTTTCGCGACGTGACTGCGGCCAGGACGATGGCGCTGCAGATGGTGCACTTAGCTCAGCACGATTTTCTGACCGGTTTGCCAAATCGAATGCTCCTGACGGACAGAATCAACCAAGCGACCAACATGGCGCTCCGTCACAAGAAGAAAGTCGCGATTCTGTTCTTGGATTTAGACGGCTTCAAACACATCAACGATACCCTAGGACATCCGATCGGCGACAAGCTGCTTCAATCTATCGCCAAGCGCCTGGTGGATTGCGCACGCGATTCGGACACGGTAAGCCGGCAAGGAGGCGACGAATTCGTCGTGCTGCTCTCAGAAGTGGAAAGATCCGAAGATGCCGCCATTACTGCGCGAAGAATGCTGCAGGCCGTGGCCCAACCTCACTCCATCGACCAACACGATCTTCACGTCACCACAAGCATTGGCGTAAGCGTCTATCCCGATGATGGTCCAGATCCGGAGACACTCATCAAGAATGCAGACGCTGCGATGTACAAGGCCAAAAGAAATGGGAGTCAGAGCTATCAATTCTTCAATTCGGCTATGAACATAGGGACAGTAGAAGGGCAATCCACTCCACGCTGAAAATAGATCATCGGAATAACAACCGGTTGTCTCAAGGCTTGCTAATCGGATACGACGAAGGCGCCTTCGAACCCCGCGACAATCTTCTCATGCGGCCAACCGGGTCGGTGAAATGCAAGGTAACCGTCGGGACGGATGAGGAACAAGCTCCCGTGTGCAGCGCCCAGTTGGGAGGCAAACTGACCCTTGCAGTCAACCAATACCTCAACACCGACTTTGACTTCATCGGGCAATCCTTCGTCAATGACAATGGTTCGGGCGAGACGATCGGCGAATGCACTTTCGAGCGCCTTCATAAGCGATTGGATCAAATTGCGTTCTGCATCTAGCTTTTCCGCGACCACATAGGCAAAAAGCGACATATTCGGGCGGCGGAGAACCTCGTAAAGCCTAAGTTATGGCTCTCCCGGCCTCCAAAGATCCGCATCTGGAATGCGCGCTCCGGCCGAAAGCCCGTGGCTTGCCGCTTCCTCACAATGGCGCTCGGCTTTCGATGGTCCTGTAAACGTGTAATCGACTCCGATATTCGACAAACTCTCGCCGAGTTCGCGCTGGACGGGCGAAAACGGCAGCAGAGAACGTAGAAGCAAGTCGCGTCCAGCCTTGAGGAGCGGGTTTTCCAAAACGAAACTTCTAAACCTAGCGTCAGTCTCGCGCTGCGTACGTTCATTGATAGGATGGCGCCCCTCGTTGTAGCCATCGAGAAGTGTCTCCGATGACCGCTTTCGAGCCTTCGGAGGAGCACAAGGTCACTACCAAACCCATTAAATCGCGGGGGCCTGGTGCCCTAGCTCGAGTCTGGCTACCCGGCGGGCTTTTGGTCATAGTTTTTCGCTGAGCGTGAAATAGAAAGTAGCGCCTTTCCCGCACTCCGCCTCGGCCCAAATTCTGCCTCCGTGCTTGCGGATAATGCGTTGAACAGTCGCCAGCCCGACTCCGGTGCCTTCAAATTCTTCAGTAGTGTGAAACCGCTGAAATGCTCCGAAAAGCTTGCCCGCGTATTTTGAGTCGAATCCGGCACCGTTGTCTCGAACATAGATCACGGCCTCACCGTCGATCGTCATCTGATCGACCTCGATCACAGCGTGCTCTCGGCGCCGGGTATATTTGACGGCATTGGACAGAAGGTTCGTGAAAGCCTGTTGCAGCAACCCTGGGTCGCAGTTGACGGTGGGCAGCGAACCAATATGCCAATCGATTTTTCGTCCATCGATTTCAGATTTAAGGTCCTGGAGAACGTCCTCTACGAGCGAATTCAGTGGCGTCATCTTCGAAACCGCCTCGAGGCGATCCAAACGGGCCAAGTTGAGCAGATCACCTATCATAAGGTTCATTTTCTGCGAACCGTCCTGAATGAATTTCAACAGTTCCTGAGCCTCTGGCCCCAACTGGGAACTGTGTTCCGCTACCAACACGTCCGTAAACCCGCTGATGTGACGTAAAGGCGTTCGGAGGTCATGCGAAACTGAGTAGGAAAACGCATCCAATTCCTTATTGGCGGCTACGAGTTGGACAGTACGTTCAGCCACACGACGCTCCAGATCCTCGTTCAGCTTCCTGACCTGTTCTTCAGCCCGCTTGCGCTCGGCCAGTTCAATTTGAAGTTGCTCGTTGGCCTGAGCCAGTTCCGAGGTGCGCTCTGCTACTCTGCTTTCTAGGTTCTCCTTCGCCAGTTGGAGTTCCTGCTCGGCGTGCTTGGACTCAGTGATGTCCCGGCTGACACCGAACGTGCCAATGATCTTTCCGTCCAAATCGCGAACCACCATTTTCGTGGTGGAAATCCATGCAGGCAATTTGTTGCGAAGGTGGATCTCTTCGACCTTGCCAACCAGCGGTTTACCAGTTCGGAGAACGTCCTGTTCGTCCGCGAGAGTCTGTTGCGCAAACGCTTCCGTAAAATAGTCGAAATCGGTGTCTCCCAAGGCGTCCTCGGGCCTCGAAATCCCTAGCGTCCGCGCCAACGCTCCGTTGATGGTGGTAAAGCGGCCGGCGGTGTCCTTGAAGGAAATAAAATCAGGAACGTTATCCATCAAGGTGTGCAGAAGGTCGCGCTCGCGGGCGAGTTCCCGTTGCTTAGTCTCCAGTTCCTCATTGATCTGAACAGCGCCTTCATATGTCGAGATCAGAAGGTCCAGTATCTGTTGTTTCTCTGCCGTGATGAAGTGCGCTTGACCCCCAAATTGCAATTGCACGCCTGCTTTTAGTCGGTCAGTTTTCCGCAGCTCTTGATTTGCCAGGATGTATTCGACTCGCGAGACCAAGTATTTATCGTCGTAGGGCTTCCGGATGAAACTATCCGCACCGCACTCCAGACCTTTCAGGATGTCTTGCGGTCGGGACAGAGACGTTAGCAGGACCACTGGAACATCTTGGAGCGTTTTTGAAGACTTGACCTTGCTGCAAAGCGTGTAACCATCCATTTCCGGCATCACCACGTCCGTTATGAGCATGGCGGGCTTGTTGGCTAACGCCGCAGCGAGCGCTTGCTTTCCGTCGACAGCCAAACTCACGGAATATCCCCTGGCGCTCAGGTAATGTTTCAACTGCTCGGCCTGGGTCGGGCTGTCTTCTGCTATGAGTATCTCGATGCCATTGCTGACATTTGTCCTACGCTCGTCCATAGCTCATCTGACCTCGCAAGGGCTCCGCTGGAGAAGCGACCCCTCGATAGCGTTTCATGCGCGGACGCTTTCCGTGCTCGGTTCGCTGTATACTCCGCCTACTAAAGTTGCCAGCATTGTCGAAATCTTCTCCGGAGGAAGGACATAGGTTGCCCCACCCAGCCTTATCGCCTCGCCCGGCATGCCGTGTATTACGGAGCTCTCTTTGTCCTGCGCGATGGTTACCGCTCCCTGCTCCTTCATCAATTTCAATTCCAATGCTCCGTCTTTTCCCATCCCGGTGAGCAGCACACCGATCGCGCTCTGGCCATACGCCTTAGCAACGGAGCGAAACAGATACGAAACGGACGGACGG
>Ga0210410_10005377_pt1 | contig 11145 bp, 11 predicted proteins | sample IncBWC4MmetaG_FD_161058 | JGI IMG/M metagenome (GOLD analysis project Ga0210410, IMG submission 161058) | Forest soil microbial communities from Barre Woods Harvard Forest LTER site, Petersham, Massachusetts, United States - Inc-BW-C-4-M | ecosystem: Environmental > Terrestrial > Soil >... | reverse complement strand
GAAATATCCCAAAAACACCCCGAGATAGGTGCCGATCGCATAGACGCCGAGCGCGCGGGGGCGCTCGTTCTTGTCGAAGAGATCGGCGATCATGGATTGCGACGCCGGGGTGCCAGCGGATTCGCCGATCCCGACGCCAATTCTCGCGAGCGCCAGCGTGCCAACGCTTAAGGCCATGCCGCACAGGAACGTCATCGCGCTCCAGAATGCGAACGCAACCGCGACGATGTTGCGCCGGTTGAGCCGGTCGGCGATGCGCGCAATGGGGATGCCGAGCAGCGAATAGAACAGGACAAAACCAAAGCCGGCGAGCAGGCCCATGGTGGTGTCGCTGAGGGCAAATTCCTTTTTGATCGGCTCGATCAGCACGTTGAAAATCGTGCGGTCGAGAAAGTTCAGCGCATAGACGACGGTCAAAAGCGCCAGCAAATAGTAGCGCCGGGTGGACGTTCCTGGCGCTGCGTCCGCTTGCGCGGCCAGACCGGGCGCGACATCGACCATGGTTTCCCCCAAAGAATTGTTGTTCTGAAACGAAGCGCTCACGCCTCGCGAATGAAATTGCCGGCCTCGAATTCGACCGGCGGGGCGGCGTGATCGAACGAGACGCCGATCGGGTCGCGGCCGGCGGCCAGCGCCTCCAGTTGCTCGCTCAGCATCCGCCGCACCATCAGGACGCCGCGGTCGCTCTGGCCGAAATGCTCTTCCGAATGCAGCGTCACCGGGCCCTGGCCGACTTGCGCCTCGTAATCGCCGGGGAATTGCTGGTGCTCTTGTTCGGTCATGTCCCACCAGAATTTGCCGTTGAATTTCGAGCGCATCCGCCCGATATCGCCGCGGGCCTTGACCCGGCCGGCGACATAGATACGGAACGAAGTGTCGTCGATCGGCAGCGTCCAGCCGATCGACTCGACCCGGGCGAATTGCGCAACCCGCGGATTGGGCACCACCCGCAGCGTCGGCAGCGCCGCTTCCGTCACCCGATAGAAGATTTTGCCGTCATCCTGGTTGCGGATCGAGCGCACGGTGACGCCGCGCGGCGACATCTCGAATTTCACCTCCGGCATCGAGGCCATCATGTTGGTGAACTGGGGACCGCTGAAGGAGCCGTGCAGCACCGGGACGTGGTAGGGATCTACCACATTTTCAAAATGCTGCAGCCAGTTGCAGGGAATGACGGCCGGCCCGCCGCCGCCGATCGAACTGTCGTCGGCCTCGACGAACTCGCCGTCGTCCATCTTTTCCAGCGCTTCGTAGCGCGGCAGCACCGGCTTTTTCTCGGCCGGCCCCATATAGGCGAAGATCAGCCCGTAGCGTTCCTCGAGGGGATACCAGGGCTGGCGCACTCTGTCCCTGAACTGGCCGCCATCAGGCTCGCAGGGCTGCTCCAGGCAGCGGCCTTCGGTATCGAACTTCCAGCCGTGGTAGCAGCAGCGGATGCCGTCCTCCTCGACCTTGCCGTAATAGAGCGTGGTGCCGCGGTGGCAACAGCGCGCATGCAAGAGGCCGGCGCGGCCGTGGCGGTCGCGAAACAGGATGAGGTCCTCGCTCAGCGCGCGGACTTTTCGGGGAACGTCAGTGGCGTCAGTGACAAGCCCGATCGGGTGCCAATAGCGCCGCAGCAGTTCCCCCATCGGGGTGCCCCGGCCGACCTCGGTCAATTCGGTCCGGGTGGCCGATGGCCGCATGGCGTAGGCAGTGCCGAGATCGCGGTCGCGCTGGGTGATGTTCATGGCCGATCCTCCGGATCCCCAGGCCTTGGCGGCCGGTGTTTTTGAACTTCGGGCAAAGTGGACTTGGGGCAGGGGGGCGGTCAATCCCGGCCCCCTTCCGCCGCCCGTGAATCCGGCATTTCCCGAGTTTTCCCGCCACGTGTGGGGCCGGGCGGACCCGTCAAAATAGCTTGTCTTGCGCCCCTTGTTGCGCTGCGCTAAGCCTCGGAATAATTCCAATTAACGAATCTGCGGCTGCCCAGATGCCGCGGGAAAAGGCAGCGCCGATGACCGGCATCCTTCAGAATTATCTTCCACTTGTGGTGTTTATCGGGGTGGCCGGTCTGATCGGTCTGGCGCTCCTGATCGCTCCCTTCATCGTCGCGTTCCAGCAGCCCGATCCGGAAAAGCTTTCCGCATATGAATGCGGATTCAACGCATTCGACGACGCCCGCATGAAATTCGACGTCCGGTTCTATCTGGTGGCCATCCTTTTCATCATCTTCGACCTCGAAGTGGCGTTCCTGTTCCCCTGGGCGGTGGCGTTCGGGAAGCTGGGGGCAACCGGCTTCTGGTCGATGGTGGTGTTCCTCGCCGTCCTCACCGTCGGCTTTGCCTATGAATGGAAGAAAGGCGCGCTCGAATGGGATTGAGCCCCGCGGCCACCACACCAGGTTTCGCGCCGGCGGTAGCGCCCGCCGCGACCGGCATTCTCGATCCCGCCACCGGAAAGCCGGTCGGCGCCAATGATCCGTACTTTCTCGAGGTCAATCACGAGCTTTCCGACAAGGGCTTCTTCGTCGCCGCCGCGGACGACCTGATCACCTGGGCACGTACGGGATCGCTGATGTGGATGACCTTCGGGCTCGCCTGCTGCGCGGTCGAGATGATGCAGATGTCGATGCCGCGCTACGATGCCGAGCGCTTCGGCTTTGCGCCGCGCGCCTCGCCGCGGCAGTCCGACGTCATGATCGTGGCGGGCACGCTGACCAACAAGATGGCGCCGGCGCTGCGCAAGGTCTACGACCAGATGCCGGAGCCGCGCTACGTGATCTCGATGGGATCGTGCGCCAATGGCGGCGGCTACTATCACTACTCGTACTCGGTGGTGCGCGGCTGCGATCGCATCGTGCCCGTCGACATCTACGTGCCCGGCTGCCCGCCGACGGCGGAAGCGCTGCTTTACGGCGTGATGCTGCTGCAGAAGAAGATCCGGCGCACCGGAACCATCGAACGCTAAGGGTTTTGGAATGGACGACGGCAGGCTCGACGCTCTGGGGCAGACGATTGTTAGCGCGCTTCCGGGTGCGGCGACGGGTCATGCGGTGACCTTCAATCAGCTCACGGTGGCGGTGCACGCCGACAAGATCGTCGATGTCGTGCGCTTTCTGCGCGACGATCCCGGCTGTCGTTTTGTCAGCTTCACCGATGTGACCGCGGTGGATTATCCCGGCCGCGAAAAACGCTTCGACCTGATCTACCATTTGCTGTCGCCGACGCTGAATGCGCGCATCCGCCTGCGCGCCGAAGCCGATGAGACCACGCAGGTGCCCTCGATCATCGAGGTGTTTCCGGGCGCCGACTGGTTCGAGCGCGAAACCTACGATCTCTACGGGGTGATCTTTACCGGGCATCCGGACATGCGGCGTCTCTTGACCGACTACGGCTTCGACGGCCATCCGCTGCGCAAGGATTTCCCGCTCACTGGCTTCGTCGAGGTGCGTTACGACGACCAGGAGAAGCGGGTGCTCTACGAACCCGTCCGCCTCAATCAGGAGTTCCGCAAATTCGATTTTCTCTCGCCATGGGAAGGCGCGGACTATCCGGTGCTGCCCGGCGATGAGAAGGCGGGGCCGAAAGTCTGAGCATGACCGAAGCAGCTGCATTGCGCAATTTTACGATCAATTTCGGGCCGCAGCATCCTGCAGCCCACGGCGTCCTCCGCCTGGTGCTCGAGCTCGACGGCGAAGTCGTCGCCCGCGTCGATCCGCATATCGGCCTCTTGCATCGCGGCACCGAGAAGCTGATCGAGCACAAGACCTATCTTCAGGCGATCCCGTATTTCGACCGGCTCGATTATGTCGCGCCGATGAATCAGGAGCACGCCTTCTGCCTGGCGGCGGAAAAGCTGCTCGGCATCGAGGTGCCGCGCCGTGGCCAGTTGATCCGGGTGCTCTATTGCGAGATCGGGCGCATCCTGTCGCACCTGCTCAACGTCACCACGCAGGCGATGGACGTCGGCGCGCTGACCCCACCGCTGTGGGGCTTTGAAGAGCGCGAAAAGCTGATGGTGTTCTATGAGCGCGCCTCGGGCTCACGCATGCATGCGGCCTATTTCCGCATCGGCGGCGTGCACCAGGACCTGCCGCCAAAATTGATCGACGATATCGAGGCATGGTGCGATCCGTTCCTCGGCGTGGTTGCCGATCTCGAGCGGCTGCTCACGGGAAATCGCATCTTCAAGCAGCGCAACGTCGATATCGGCGTGGTCTCGCTGAAGCAGGCCTGGGAATGGGGATTCTCCGGGGTGATGGTGCGCGGCTCCGGTGCGGCGTGGGATCTGCGCAAGGCGCAGCCTTACGAATGCTACGCCGAGATGGATTTCGACATTCCGATCGGCAAGAACGGCGATTGCTACGATCGTTACTGCATCCGGATGGAGGAAATGCGCCAGTCGGTGCGCATCATGAAACAGTGCATCGCCAAGCTGCGCGCCGCCGATGGCCAGGGCCCGGTCGCGGTCGCCGACAACAAGATTTTCCCGCCGCGCCGCGCCGAGATGAAGCGGTCGATGGAAGCGCTGATCCATCACTTCAAGCTCTATACCGAGGGCTTTCACGTGCCGGAGGGCGAAGTCTATGCCGCGGTCGAGGCGCCGAAGGGCGAGTTCGGCGTCTATCTCGTCGCCGACGGCAGCAACAAGCCCTACAAATGCAAGATCCGTGCGCCCGGCTTCGCGCATCTGCAGGCGATGGATTTCATTTGCAAGGGCCATTTGCTGGCCGACGTCTCGGCCATCCTCGGCTCGCTCGATATCGTGTTCGGAGAGGTCGATCGGTGATCGCTCTGCCGCCCATCCAGTTCGACCGGGCTTCGGGGGCTCTCGAGGGAGCCAACCTGTGGGAGCGGACGGCGGCGCTGGCGCTGGCGACAGGCTCGAAAATATCGTCGCACTTTTCGCACCGCGGTTATATTGGCTGCGCCAACCTGCTGCGCAGGACGCTGCCCGAGCGCAACATCGCGATCAAGCTCAATCCCGACGCGACCTTCGAATTTCCATACGGCGACGGTTACTGGAGCAAGCTGCTCAATCGCTCCTATAATTACGAGGACGAGCTGGAGCTGTTGTTCCGGGATTCCGCCGACGTCGACTACACGCTGCTCGATTGCGGCGCCAATTTCGGCTACTGGTCGGTGCTGGTCTCGAGCGCGCCTTACGGTTCGCACAAGGCGATCGCGATCGAGCCGTCGACGCAGAATTTTGCCAAGCTCAGAAACAACGCCGAGATCAACGGTAACCGCTTCGACCTGTTGAAATGCGCGATCGGCGCGGCGCGCGGCACCGCGCGGCTGTCGGGCACCAAGCACGAGGCGTTCAGCATCGCAGGTTATTCGGGTGGCGCCGGTGAGGACGTGCCGGTGATCGCGCTCGACAACCTGCTGGATGACGGCACGATTTCGCCTGGTGGGAAATACCTGATCAAGCTCGACGTCGAAGGCGTCGAGGTCGAGGCCATCAAGGGCGGCACGCGGCTTTTGCAAAACGACAGCGTGCTGCTGTGCGAGGAACACGGCAACGATCCGCATCATACGGTGTCGCGCTATATCCTCGAGCAGACCCCGCTCAAGCTGATCGTCTACGATCCCCGCTCCAACCGGCTGGAGACGGTGACCGAGCTTTCGATCCTCGACCGCATCAAGGTTTCAACCCACGTCGGCTACAACGTGTTCGGCACCGCAAGCGCATTCTGGCAAAACCGGATCAACGCGCTCAACGCCAATGCCGCGCGCCGCATGCAATGAGAGACTGAACGACAATGTCCGTCCGCCGCCTCGCGCCCAAGGAACTGCAACCCGCGAACTTCACGTTCACGGCGGAAAACCTCGCCTGGGCGAAGCAGCAGATGGCGAAATACCCGCCCGGCCGCCAGGCCTCCGCGGCGATCGCGATCCTGTGGCGGGTCCAGGAACAGCACGAGGGCTGGGTTTCGGAAGCAGCGATCCGAACCGTCGCCGATTTGCTCGATATGCCCTATATCCGGATGCTGGAAATCGCGACCTTCTACACGATGTTTCAGCTGCAGCCGGTCGGCAAGAAGGCCCATATTCAGGTCTGCGGCACCACGCCATGCCGGCTGCGCGGCGCAGCCGATATCATCGAGGTGTGCCAGAGCCGGATCCATCACGATCCGTTCCAGCTTTCGAAGGACGGCAATTTCTCGTGGGAGGAAGTGGAATGCCTCGGCGCCTGCGTGAACGCGCCGATGGTGCTGATCTGGAAGGACACCTACGAAGATCTGACCAAGGAGAGTTTTGGCAAGGTGCTGGACGGCTTTGCCTCCGGCAGTCCGCCGAAGCCGGGACCGCAGGTCGCGCGCCAATTTTCCGCCCCCGTCGGCGGGCCGACCACGCTGAAGGAAACCACATGAAGCGTGACCGCACAGGGCAGGCGGCCGGACCAGGGAGTATCGAAGCGATGACCAGTTGGCGATATATCGCTTTGCATACGGTGGCAGCTGCCGCCTTCATCTTCCTGCTGCAGCGCTACGCGCTGAATGCCACGCTTGAATCAAGCCTGTTATGGGCGGTGGTGTTCGGCGGATGCGCCGCGGGCCTCGCCTACAAGCAATCCAATCGCTGACCCCCAAGGGAAGCTTCATGCTCGACGACAACGACCGCATCTTCAAGAACCTCTATGGCCTCCAGGACTGGGGCCTCGAAGGGGCGCGCCGCCGCGGCGCGTGGGATGGCACCAAGGCGATCATCGACAAGGGCCGCGACTGGATCATCAATGAGATGAAGGCCTCCGGCCTTCGCGGCCGCGGCGGGGCGGGTTTCCCGACCGGGTTGAAATGGTCGTTCATGCCGAAGGAATCCACCGACGGCCGGCCGAGCTACCTCGTGGTCAATGCCGACGAGTCCGAACCCGGCACCTGCAAGGACCGCGAGATCATGCGGCACGATCCGCATCTTCTGGTCGAGGGTTGCCTGCTCGCCAGCTTCGCGATGGGCGCGCATGCCTGCTACATCTATGTCCGCGGCGAATTCATCCGGGAGCGCGAGCATCTGCAGGCCGCGGTCGATCAGGCCTATGAAGCGAAACTGATCGGCAAGGAGAATGTCAACGGCTGGCCGTTCGACCTCTACGTCACCCACGGCGCCGGCGCCTATATCTGCGGCGAGGAGACCGCGCTCTTGGAAAGCCTCGAGGGCAAGAAGGGCCAGCCGCGGCTGAAACCGCCATTCCCCGCCAATGTCGGCCTCTACGGCTGCCCGACCACTGTCAACAATGTCGAATCGATCGCGGTCGCGCCGGATATCCTGCGCCGCGGCGCGGCGTGGTTTGCGGCGATCGGCCGGCCCAACAATGTCGGCACCAAGCTGTTTTGTATTTCCGGCCATGTCGAGCGTCCCTGCAACGTCGAAGAGGCTATGGGGATTCCGTTCCGCGAACTGATCGAGCGGCATTGCGGCGGCATCCGCGGCGGCTGGGACAATCTGAAGGCGGTGATCCCCGGCGGTTCCTCGGTGCGCATGGTGCCGGCGGAACTGATCATCGACACCCCGATGGATTTCGACAGCCTCGGCAAACTGCGCTCGGGTCTGGGCACCGCCGCCGTCATCGTGATGGACAAGTCGACCGACCTGATCCGGGCGATCGCGCGGATTTCCTATTTCTACAAGCACGAGAGCTGCGGCCAGTGCACGCCGTGCCGCGAGGGCACCGGGTGGATGTGGCGGGTGCTGACGCGGATGGCCGAAGGCCGCGCCCACAAGCGCGAAATCGACATGCTGCTGGAGGTGACAAAACAGGTCGAGGGTCACACCATCTGCGCGCTTGGCGACGCCGCGGCGTGGCCGATCCAGGGCCTGATTGCGCATTTCCGTCACGAAATCGAGGCGCGGATCGACGAATATTCGCGCAAGGCCGATGTCGACGATGCCGGCATTCTCGATCCCGCGCATATGGTGGCGGCGGAGTGAGACCGATGTCGCAACCGAGCATCCTCTGGTGGCAGAAATACGGGACGCTGGCGCAGATGGCGCAGGCGACCGTGGCGCTGCTCGGCTTTGTCGCGATCCTGTTCCAGATCAATGAAATCCGCACCGGCAATCGTGCGGCCAGCGCCCGGCAGGTGTTTCTCGGCTACACCGATCTGGCGTTCAAGAATCCGAAATTCTCACTGCCCGACTACGATGCGATCAAGGCCGGCAGCCGCGACCAGCAAGTGCAATACGAAAGCTTTGTCTCCTACTTCCTCTATGCCTGCGAGGAAACCATTGCGGCGTTCACCGACAAGCGCGAATGGCAAGCCTCGTGCGATTACGACCTGAAGCCGCATCTGCCGTTCCTCTGTGAGAAGAACCAGGCGCAGCCCGCTTATCTCGCGACCTATGGCGCCGACACCCAGCAATGGATAAAGGCGTCCATGAAGACCGCCGGCGTCACACCACCCGACTGCAAGCTCGGAAAGACCTGAGAGCGCTATGACCAAACTCATCGTCGATGGCAAAGAGATCGATGTTCCCGCCGAATACACGCTGCTGCAGGCGTGCGAGGCCGCGGGCGCCGAGATTCCGCGCTTCTGCTACCACGAGCGGCTGTCGATCGCCGGCAATTGCCGGATGTGCCTGGTCGAGATCAAGGGCGGCCCGAAGCCGGTCGCCAGCTGCGCCTGGGGCGTGCGCGACTGCCGTCCGGGTCCCAAGGGTGAGCCGCCGGAAATCTCCACTCGCTCGCCGATGGTGAAGAAGGCGCGCGAAGGCGTGATGGAATTTTTGCTGATCAACCATCCGCTGGACTGCCCGATCTGCGACCAGGGCGGCGAGTGCGACCTGCAGGACCAGGCGATGGGCTATGGCGTCGACACCTCGCGTTTTGCCGAGAACAAGCGCGCGGTCGAGGACAAATATCTGGGCGCCCTGGTCAAGACCTCGATGAACCGCTGCATCCAGTGCACGCGCTGCGTCCGCTTTTCCGCCGAAGTCTGCGGCGCGCCCGAGATGGGCGCTACCGGCCGCGGCGAGGACATGGAGATCACCACCTATCTGGAGTCGGCGCTGACCTCGGAACTGCAGGGCAATCTTGTCGATATCTGCCCCGTGGGTGCGCTCACTTCAAAACCCTACGCGTTCGCGGCGCGGCCGTGGGAGCTCGGCAAGACCCAGTCGATCGACGTGATGGATGGCGTCGGCTCGGCAATCCGGGTCGATACCCGCGGCCGCGAAGTGATGCGGGTCCTGCCGCGCGTCAACGAGGCGGTCAACGAGGAATGGATTTCCGACAAGACCCGCCACATCGTCGATGGCCTGCGCACCCAGCGGCTCGACCGGCCCTATATCCGGGAGAACGGCAAGCTCCGTGCGGCGTCGTGGTCCGAGGCGTTTGCCGCGATCGCGGCCAAGGCCCGGATGAGCGACGGCAAGCGGATCGGGGCCATCGCCGGCGATCTCGCCGCGGTGGAGGAAATGTTCGCGCTGAAGGACCTGCTGGCGAAATACGGGTCGGTCAATCTCGCGGTCCAGGGCGGCGATGCCTTCGATCCCAAAGCTGGTCGCGCCTCATATATGTTCAACCCAACCATCGCCGGCATCGATCAGGCCGATGCGCTTCTGATCGTGGGCTCTAATCCGCGCAAGGAAGCCGCCGTTCTCAACGCGCGCATCCGCAAGCGCTGGCGCTCGGGCCAGCTCAAGATCGCCGTGGTCGGCGCCAAGGCCGACCTGACCTACACTTACGACTATCTTGGCGCCGGCACGGATTCGCTGGCCGATCTCGCCGCCGGCAAGCATTCCTTCGCGGACGTGTTGAAGGGTGCTAAAAACCCGATGGTGCTGGTCGGAACCGGCGCAGCGGCGCGGCATGACGGACCAGCGGTTCTGGCGCTTGCAGCCAAGCTCGCCACCGATTTCGGCGTGGTCAAGGAGAGCTGGAACGGTTTTGCGGTGCTGCACGACACCGCCTCGCGCGTCGGCGCTCTCGATATCGGCTTTGCCGGCGGTGCGGGCGGATTGAATGCCGCACAGATGACGGCATTCGGCACGCTCGACCTGTTGTTCCTGCTCGGGGCCGACGAGACCAAGGCGGCGGACGGCACTTTTGTGGTATATGTCGGCACCCATGGCGATCGTGGCGCGCATCGCGCCGACGTGATCCTGCCGGGCGCCGCCTACACCGAGAAATCCGGCATCTACGTCAACACCGAAGGCCGGGTGCAGATGGCCAACCGCGCGGCGTTTCCGCCGGGCGAGGCGCGCGAGGACTGGGCGATCGTCCGCGCGCTGTCGGAGGCGGTCGGCAAGAAGCTGTCCTACGATTCGCTAGCGGCGCTGCGGCAGGCGCTGTTCAAGGCCGCGCCGCATCTGATGCGGATGGACCATATCGCGGCCGGCAACGTCGCCGACATCAAGACCCTGGCCGGCAAGGGCGGCAGGGTCGAGAAGACGCCGTTCAAGTCCTCGGTCGAGGATTTCTACCTGACCAACCCGATCGCGCGGGCCTCGGCGGTGATGGCGGAATGTTCCCGGCTGGCCTCCGGGCAGATGCTGACGGCGGCGGAGTGAGCGTGACCTGATGGATGGATTTTTCGCAAGCGCGTTCTGGACCGGCTTCCTCTGGCCGCTGATCGTCATGGTCGCGGAGAGCGTGCTGCTGCTCGTCGTGCTCCTGATCGCGATCGCCTACATCCTGCTCGCCGACCGCAAGATCTGGGCGGCGGTGCAGATCCGGCGCGGACCCAATGTGGTCGGACCCTGGGGCCTGCTGCAGTCCTTCGCCGACCTCCTGAAATTCGTGCTGAAGGAGCCGATCATTCCCTCCGGCGCCAACAAGGGGGTGTTCCTGCTGGCGCCGCTGGTGAGTTGCGTGCTGGCGCTGGCGGCCTGGGCGGTGATCCCGATGGATCTCGGCTGGGTGATCTCCGACATCAACGTCGGGGTGCTCTACATCTTTGCGATCTCCTCGCTGTCGATCTACGGCATCATCATGGCGGGCTGGTCGTCGAACTCGAAATATCCGTTTCTGGCCGCACTTCGCTCGGCGGCGCAGATGGTGAGCTACGAAGTCTCGATCGGCTTTGTCATCATCACCGTCTTGCTGTGTGCCGGCTCGCTCAATCTGTCGGCCGTGGTGGAGGCGCAGAACAGCCATGGGCTTGGCAGCTTGATCGGCTTGCCGAAACTGACCATCCTGAACTGGTACTTCCTGCCGCTGTTT
>Ga0210410_10005376_pt1 | contig 11145 bp, 8 predicted proteins | sample IncBWC4MmetaG_FD_161058 | JGI IMG/M metagenome (GOLD analysis project Ga0210410, IMG submission 161058) | Forest soil microbial communities from Barre Woods Harvard Forest LTER site, Petersham, Massachusetts, United States - Inc-BW-C-4-M | ecosystem: Environmental > Terrestrial > Soil >... | reverse complement strand
GATTGCAAAAGCAATTTAAAGCAAAGGGATTTCACGACGGCAACAAATGAGCTGCTCGCTTCAGGCAAACCTGACCTTCCCTTCTCAATAACCTCATAAGGCTGCAAAAAACTCAGGTATTTTCCGGCAACCATTTCCGGTGTTCACCCGATAGACATCTCCCGCGCCTCAGCTATTGTGCTGGCCGACCAAGAAGTCGGCTGCCAGCTTGCACGGGTGCTGTCTAGCGTCACTCCGGTGAATTCTTTATGGCGCTCGCGGGCTTGCGCACGTCGTTGCGAGGCCTCTTCTAGTTTCGATCACAAATTCGGGGAATTCCCCGCGGAGATGGCTATGTTTTCAACAACTCTCGGACGTCTTCCGGCCCAGGGCCTGCGAGTGCTCGCGCTCGCCTCCATTTCACTGGCCGTCATCACCACGCAAGCATCAGGCGCGACCAATGATAAACATTTCTTTTGGGCTGCAGGACAGGCCCCCAACCCCAGTTCGGTGTCGAACGACCTGATTTATCACGGCGGAAATGCCGGGCCGGGAGCCATCGGCGTCGAGACCTCGCCGGCAATTTATTTGGTTTTCTGGGGGCCCGATTGGGCGAACGGTTTTACGACTACGGACGCAAACGGAAGGCAATACACGAGCCAGCAATTACAAAATTACGCGACGTCCTTTTTGAACAATCTTGGTGGCACGTCCTGGGCGGCCATCCAGACGGAATACTGCAATACTGTCCCCACAGGAACCACCAGTTGCGCCAGCGCCAATGGCAGCGGGTATGTCACTAACCCAAGAAAACAACTCAAAGGTGTGTGGACCGACCCCACGCCTGTTCCCAGCGACATCATCGCCTTGGGTCTCGCGGAAAACGTGGTCGATGATCCGCTTGCAATGGAAGCGATTCGCGCGTCCGCTCATTTCGACTACAATCCGCAAGCGACTTACATCATCCTCACGCCGCCGACCTCTGTTGCCACTGGGCAGCCAGTCTATTGCGGTTACCACACCCAGACGAACAGCGTGGATGGCCTGGGCAACCCGTACCGGTTGCAATACGCCTTCATCCCATTTCTCAACATGAGCTGGCCCGGCCTCGGCACCGGAGGCTGCGGAATGAACTCCGTCAACGCGATCAGCGATGATTTTGGCCACGGAGTCTTCGATGGCTACAGCATCGTTACCGGGCACGAATACGCCGAAGCGGTCACCGATCCGGACAACTTTGCCACCGTTCAGGACGGCTGGAACGACGCGCAGGGCAGCGAGAACGGCGACAAATGCGCGTGGAAGGGTCTCGCCAATGTTCCCATGGATAATCACACCATGTTCGCGGTCCAACCACTTTGGAGCAACAAGGCATTCGACGTGACCGGCGACGGCTGTGTGCGTTCCGCCCCGACCAATCCGCACGCCATGCCTGCGGCTGGCATCACGCCTCCCGCGATTGATATCTGCATGACCCTTGGCACCTGTCTGCCCGGTGTCGCCGCGGGGCAGCCTATGCCCGTCAACATGGCCTACTTCGGCGGACGTGTTCAGGTGAACCCCAAGATCTACCTCGTTCTTTGGGGCTGGGGGCAGCCGAATGCATTCGATCACACATCCCTGGGTAACCCGGCAAGCGATCCGGACGGCGCGGGCGCGTTGATGACCAGGTTTGTGTCAGCCATGGGCGGCACGACGTGGGGAGATATCGCCACGCAATACTATCAGTCCAATTACAACGGCAACTATTCGACCATCGGGAACCCGAAGCAGCAGCTGGCGGGCGTGTGGCACGACGACACCAATTCCATTCACGACAATTTGAGCCCCATCGACCTGGCGCGCGAAGCCGCGCGTGCGGCTGCATTTTTCCACGCGACGGATCTGCCCGATTCCAATTTCGTCATCGCCACCCCGCAGAAGTTCAACGACGCAGGCTTCAATCAAAGCCAATACTGCGCCTGGCACGACTACACTACGCCGACGGGTTATCCCGGCGTGCAGCAGGGCATTGCGTTCACCAACATGCCTTACGTTCTGAATGCGGCGGGTGGTTGCGGGAAAGACTTCGTCAATCCCGCGCCCGCGGGAGATATGGACGGCGTCACCATCGTGCTCGGCCACGAGATCGCGGAAACCCTCACCGATCCCGGCGCCGAATCGACAACCGGCCAGGTGCAGAACGGCGGCTGGTTTGATTACCAGAGCTGGGAAATCGGCGACAAGTGCGCGTGGGTCGGAGACGGTCTCCAGATTCCCGGCGCGCCCTTCAACATGATCGGAAACGACGGCCGTGCGTACCCGGTGCAGACCCTGTGGAGCAACAAGAGTCTAAGCGGAGTCGGTTACTGTTCGCAGGGATTCTGAAACGCGTTTGATCATCGCGGACAACTTTAGCGTGGCGTAAGGTGTCACGCGCCGCCCGGCATCTCCCCAGCCGGGCGGTTTGCGTTTTCTCGCAGTTCGGAATCGCTGTTCAAATCCGCGGCGGGGTAACCCGTAAACTTTTCGTCTCAATTTTCTAGTTTCATTGACACCCCTCCTCACGCCCCGTAAACTGATTTGGACATCCAGCAGGCAAGGGAAGTGGGGAAGTGCCGTGCAAATCGGCCGCGGTCCCGCCACTGTGTTCGGCTTCATCGCCGAGAGCCAGGCTACCCTCCCTCGCCGCCGCGGTTGGGCCTACTTCGCGAGAGGGTACGCCTCCAGTCGGAGCCCGGCTTCTCGCCGGGTTTTTTATTTTCAGATTTCTCGCGGCACCTTCGTCAGGGGAGATTCGTGCAGCACAATTCTGCCAATACCATGCGTCGAGCCAAAGTTTTCGCCGCCGCCTTGCTTTTGCTCGGCGCCATGCCTCTCCGCGCCCAGTCGTCCGCGCCACCTGCCATGCGCGAAGTCATTGACGAATTCGGCCGCACCATTCGCGTACCGCAACTCCCCACTCGCATTGTTTCCCTCGCGCCCAGCTTGACGGAAACGCTTTACGCTCTCGGCGTCCAGGACCGCCTCGTCGGCGATACCGACTATTGCGACTATCCTCCCGACGCGCAAAAGAAAAGAAAAGTGGGTGGCCCGATTAATCCGAATCTCGAGGAAATCGCAGCGCTCCATCCCGATCTCGTTCTCGTCACCAAGGAAATCAATCGGCTCGACACTCTCCGCGCTCTCGATACTCTCGGCATCCCCGCCTACGCCACCGACGCTCGCAATGTTGACGAAATCCTCTCCACCACCCAAAAACTCGCCGATCTTCTCGGCGTCCCGGAAACGGGGAAATCGCTTGCCGCCGACCTCCAGGCTCGCCTCGCCGCCCTCCACGCAAAACTCGAATCCCTGCCGCCGAGCCGCGTCCTCTTCGTCGTCTGGACTCACCCGCTCATCTCCGTCGGAAAAAACACATTCATCGCCGACGCGCTTCGCAGGGCCGATGCCACCAGCATTGTGGACGCCACACAAGACTGGCCGCAGATGAACCTCGAGGAAGTCGTTCGCCTGCAGCCCGATTACCTGGTCTTCGCCGCCTCCCACGCGGAATCCGCTGCCCGCGATTTCGAAGCGCTCGCGGGCCTCCCCGCATGGCAATTCCTCGACGCCGTGCGCAATCGCCGTTTCGCGGTCATCAGCGACGCCGTCAACCGCCCCGCCCCTCGCATCGTTTCGGCCATCGAAGACCTTGCGCGCCAGCTTCATCCCGCCGCATTTCAGGATGCGCCCGCACCCGAAAAACGCGCGGCTCCCGCGCCACCACCGCCCAGTCCCCCCATACCAGCGCCGGCCCACATGACTCTCAACACGCAACCCCTCGCGATGGAGCTTGCATGCGCCCGCTGACGCTCACCCGCCTCCTTCTGCGCTGCGGCATTCTCGCTCTCATTCTCTTCGCTGTCGTTGTCGTGGCCATGAAGCTCGGAGCGGTCCAGGTTTCTCTCTATGGTCTCGGCAAGGATCTCATCAGCCTCCTTCTTCATCGCACCAGTTCTCTCTCCAGCGATTACGGCATGATTGTCCTCGGCATCCGCCTGCCGCGCATTCTCCTTGCGATCTTCGTCGGCGCATCTTTGTCCGTCGCCGGCGTCAGCTTTCAGGCGCTGCTTCGCAATCCGCTCGCCGATCCGTACGTGCTAGGCGTCTCCTCTGGGGCGGCTCTCGGCGCCATTTTGGCCCTCATTGTCGAAAGCCATCTGAACCTTTCCCCGGAAATGGCCGGGCTGATCACTCCGATCGGCGCATTCCTCGGCGCCGCCGTCACCATCGCCGCCGTCTATATCCTCGGGCGCCGCGACGGCCAGATTGACAGCACCACGCTCCTTCTCGGCGGCATCATCACCGCTTCTTTCCTCTCCGCCGTGATCATGTTCCTGATGACCACGCTTTCCGGCAACGATCTCCGCGGCAGCGCTTTCTGGTTCATGGGCGATCTTTCCACACCGCAACCCCGCAGCCTGCTCTACTTCTTATCCTTTGGTTTCATCATCGCCGCTGGTGCCATTTACACCACCGCTTCCGATCTCAATCTTCTTCTCGCCGGCGAAAAAGAGGCCATGCATCTCGGCGTGGACGTGCCGCGCGTCCGCATCGTCGTTTACATTGCGGCTTCCGTCCTCACCGGCCTCGCCGTCAGTGTCAGCGGCACGATCGGCTACGTCGGCCTTCTTGTCCCCCACGTCATGCGCCTCATCTTCGGTTCCGATCACCGCATGCTTATCCCTGCCTCCGCGCTGGGCGGCGCGATCGCCCTGGTTATCGCGGACACGCTCGCGCGCACCGTCACTTCGCCCACCGATTTGCCCGTCGGCGCCATGACCGCCCTCGCCGGTGCGCCGCTCTTCATCTATCTGCTTCGCCGGAGAATCGCGTGAGCAGCGCGCTGCGCCACCCGCTTCCCGGAGATGCTTCGCGCGCCAGCACCGACGTCCGCCTGAGCGTCGAGCAGGTCAGCTACGCCTACGCGCCGAACCCCTCGCAAGCGCCGCTCTTTACTCTGGAAGCGATGAGCTTCCAGGCCAAACCGGGCGAACTCGTCGCCATTCTTGGCCCCAACGCCAGCGGCAAATCCACGCTCCTCAAACTCATCTCCGGCGCGCTTCAGCCGCTCTCCGGCAGGATTTTCCTGAATGGATTCGAAACGCATTCGCTTCCCGTCAAGACCCGCGCGCAGCGCATCGCGCTCGTTCAGCAGGAAAGCCGCCTACTTTTTCCGTCGCGCGCCTGGGAATTTGTCATGCAGGGCCGCCATCCCTACCGCGGCGGTCTCCGCCTGGAGTCCGAGGAAGACATCCTCATAGCCAACAACGCGCTCGCGCAAGTCGGCGCCACGCAGTTGGCCGACCGCTGGATGGACAAAGTTTCCGGCGGCGAAAAGCAGCGCATCATTCTCGCTCGCGCCCTCGCGCAGCAGCCGCTGCTCTTGCTTCTCGACGAGCCGACGCTTCACCTCGATATCGGCGCCCAAGTGGATCTTCTCGAATCCCTGCGGCGTCTCGCCGCGCAGAATCGCTATACCGTTGTCGTCGTCACCCACGAACTCAATCTCGCGGGCGAATACGCCGATCAGGTCGTGCTTCTGCAAAGGGGAAAATGTCTTCGCGTCGGTCCGCCGGCAACGGTTCTCCAGCGCGAGATTCTCGAGCAAGTTTTTCAAGCGCCGCTTTCCGTGGAGATGACTCCCTCCGGCCGGCCGCGCGTAACGCTTTTTTCAAATAAGTAGCAATTTACTCGTCCACCCCAACCCGGGGGCTTGCCTGTCGCAGACAGGCCTCGCGCCTCCGACATCCTTAACCCGCAGCGGGCTTTGCCCCTCCACAATAACCGCAGACTTCGTGCTCGGGAAGACGGTGCAACACCGTCGCCGCCGCGCGACTGTAAGGCGAATGTACTGCTCGCCAGCCACTGTAGCTGATTTCCGCTACGGGAAGGCAGCGAGTGAACTTTGTAGCGGCAGGCTTCAGCCTGCCACGTCCCACAGAGTTCTTTTTCGCCAAGCCAGGAGACCGGCGAAGTCTGCAGCCCGTGCAAGCCTCTTTGCACCGGCCAACCTTCAAGCTCCCGCGCGTGAGGGAGCGGAGGAACCATGAAAAATATAATCGCCGTACTCTCTTTGCTCGCCGCATTCTTTGTTCCCGCTGTCAGCACCAAAGCCGCACCGCAATCCCAAAGCGACAAAGCGATTCTCGCCGGCACGCTCACTGATCCATCGGGCGCGCCCGTCGCTGAAGTTCAGATCACCGCGCAATCCGAAGCCTCCTCCGCAGGCCGGCCCGTCTCCGCCGTTTCTTCCAACGACGGCTCATACTCCGTGTCTCTGCCCGCGGGCCGCTATCGCCTGCGCTTCTCCCGCGCTTCCTTCGCCGCGCGCGAAATCGTTCTCACTCTCGCTTCCGGCGAATCCCGCATCCTGAATCTTCATCTCGACCTGGAGCCACTCTCCTCAAGCGTGATCGTCACTGGGCAATCCGTTCCAACACCCGCGCAGCAAACCACCGCTCCCACCGACGTCATCTCCCGCGAAACTATCGACAATCGACAAGCCGTATCCCTGCCGGAGCTTCTGGAATTTTCTCCCGGCATCGCTGTCGGCCGCACCGGGCCTTTCGGTGGCTCCACCTCCATTTTCCTGAATGGTGGTAACTCCAACTTCACTAAGGTCCTGGTCGACGGCACGCCTATCAATCCACCCGGCAGCGCCGTGGATTTCTCCAGCCTCACCACAGAAAATATCGATAAGGTTGAAATTGTGCGTGGCGCCGAAAGCGCGATTTACGGTAGCGATGCCGTCTCCGGTGTCATTCAGCTTTTCACACACCGCGGCGAGACTCGCATCCCCGCCTTCAGTGTCTATTCCGAAGGTGGAAACTTTTCCTCCGGCCGCGGCGGCGCGGATCTCAGCGGCGTCCTCGGCAAATTCGATTATTCTGGCGCTGCCTCCTATTTCCAGACCGACGGCCAGGGTCCCAACGACTATTTCGTGAATCGCACGCTCTCCGGAAATTTCGGCTATTCCTTTTCGGACTCCAACCAGCTCCACGTCTCACTCCGCAACAACACCAGCGACGCCGGCATTCCCGGCGCCACACTGCAGGGTCCGCCGGATCTCTTCCAGGGCTACGGCCAGAAGATTTTTTCCGCCAACGCCCGCTGGGAGTTCGCGTCCGGCTCTCACTGGCATCACCAGCTCATCGGAACCGACTCTTACACCCGCCAGCGCAGTTTCGCAAATCCTGGAGACACCTTTCCGTTTGACTCGGTGCTCAGCTTCAATCGCGCGGCCATCAATGCGCAATCGAGCTACGTCACGCGCAACTTCATCGCGACAGCCGGTTACCAGTACGAAGTCGAAAATGCCGGCATCAACTTTGTCTTGCCCGGCCATCTGCGCCGCAACAATCAGGCGGGGTATCTCGATTTCCGCTACACGCCCGTTTCGCGGCTCACCCTCGACTTCGGCGGTCGCGTCGAGGCCAACGGCAATTTTGGCACCCGCGTCGTTCCTCGCATCGGCGGCTCCTACGCGCTGCGCTATGGCAAGGGCTTTTTCGGCGACACGCGCTATCACGCCTTTTATGGCCAGGGCATCAAGGAGCCGCGCTTCGATCAGACCTTCGGGACGGATCCCTGCTTCCCGGGTAATCCCGATCTCAAGCCCGAAGCCAGCAAGGGTTGGACCACTGGTTTCGATCAGAAACTCGCCTCTGACCGCTGGAGACTTTCCGCCGATTATTTCTACACTCGTTTTTACGACATTGTCAGCTTTGCCTCGGGGGGATCCACTTCATCGTGCCCGTTTGGAACGGGTACGTTTTTCAACACCGACCTGGCCATCGCCCGCGGCACAAACGTCACTTCGGAATTCCGTTTCAGCAAGTGGCTCTTCTTGAATGGAAATTACACCTACGACAATTCTCGCGTCCTCAAGTCCCCCAACACTTTCGATCCATCGCTGGAACCGGGCAACCACCTGGTTCGCCGTCCGGTCAATTCCGGCTCATTCGGTCTTAACATCGCCTACGCCCGCGTGAACTGGAATTTCATCGGCTACTTCACCGGTGCCCGCACCGATTCGAATTTCATCGATCCGCAGCCCACGAAGGATCCCGGCTACGCCCGCTTCGACATGGCCGTGAAATACAACGTGACCCGCGGATTGTTCGTCACCGCCCGCGCCATCAACCTCTTCGACAAGCAATACCAGGACGCCTTCGGCTATCCCGCGCTGGGCCGCTACTACATGCTCGGCCTGCGCTACGCCTTCACCGGGAAAAACTGATGCGCGAAGCAAATCCGTTTGTAGGGGCCGGGCTCGCCCGGCCCGTCTTCAACACCGGAGCTCCACTTGCCGCCATCTGAACCCATCCTCTTCTGCTGGAGCGGCGGCAAAGACAGCGCCCTCGCGCTGCACACGCTGCTCCGCCAAAACGATGTGCGCGTCGCGGCTCTGCTCACCACCGTGACCGAGGGCTACGATCGCATCAGCATGCACGGCGTTCGCCGCGAACTTCTGCTCCGGCAGGCGGAGTCTCTCCGCTTGCCGCTGCACGAGGTCTTCATCCCGCCGCAATGCGACAATCCGGTCTACGAAGCCCGCATGGAACAGGCGCTGCTTTCTTATTTCCAGCAGGGAATCCGTCGCGTCGCTTTCGGTGACATCTTCCTCGAAGATCTCCGCCTTTACCGGGAAAAAAATCTCGCGCGTGTCGCGATGCAGGCCCTTTTCCCCATTTGGAAACGCGACACCCGCGAACTCATCCGCGAATTCCACGCCGCCGGATTTCGCTCGGTCGCCGTTTGCATCGACTCCAAAGTCCTCGATCCCAGCTTCGCCGGCCGCGAACTCGATGCAACTTTCTTCGCCGATCTCCCGCCCGGCGTCGATCCCTGCGGCGAAAACGGTGAATTCCACACCTTCGTCTTCGATGGCCCGATCTTCTCGCGCGCCATCGGCTTCATTCTCGGCGAAGTCGTCCATCGCGATTCCTTCGTCTTCCGCGATCTGTTGCCCAGTGGTCCATAAAGCCGCCACTGCGCACTGGCGCCACCTGTGGCACAGCCATTCCTGGCTGTGCTCTTGGTTTCTCCTTAGGAGGCCGGGAGTTCAACCACGGCGTGAGGGCGGAATTGCCACCGGGCTTTGGCCCCTGAAGATATCTTCTCTACCGCTCTACGCTGACGTGACTTGTGAAATTAGTTGTATCAAAAGAATTCAAAAGGGGGTTTGAGCCGAATCATGTTCCAGGAAAAATCGTCTGCTCACGTTTTTGTTCTTCGCGCCATTCTCGCTGCCGTAATGATCGTCCTCGCCGCCGTGCTGCGCATCCTTCCGCATCCGTGGAATTTCACTCCCATCGGCGCCATGGCGCTTTTCTCCGGCGCGATGTTTCGCGACCGCCGCGTGGCCTTTCTTTTTCCTCTCGTGGCCCTCCTCGCAGGAGATCTCTTCGTCGGTCTCCATCGTCTCATTCCTGTCGTTTACGCCAGCTTCCTGATCAGCGTGCTCATCGGCACAGGTCTTACGAATGGGCGCGGCATTCTCCGCATTGGTGGCGCCGTATTTCTCGGCGCGCTCCAATTCTTCCTCGTCACCAACTTTGCCGCCTGGCAGCTCTTCGGCACCTACCCGCACACCCCCTCCGGCCTCGCCGCCTGTTACATCGCAGGTTTGCCCCTCTTCGGCAACACCCTCGCTGGTGACGCTATGTACGCAACTCTCTTCTTCGGCACGTTCGCGCTTGCGGAAAAACTCTTTCCTGCGCTGAGTGAACCTGCGGGACACCCCGCGCATTGAGGAGTTGCCATGCACGAATCGTGCGTTCCTCGCGTCGGTGTCGGCGTCCTGCTAGTAGACGAACAGGATCGCGTGTTGCTCACATTGCGGAATCGGCCGCCCGAAGCCGGTTGCTGGAGCATAGTGGGCGGCAAACTCGATTTTCTAGAAACTCTTGAAGAATGTGCCGCTCGGGAGGTGCGAGAGGAGGTCGGCGTTGAGGTCTCCATCCAGTCCTTGCTCTGCGTAACCGACCACTGCCTGCCGCAGGAAAATCAGCATTGGGTTTCCCCGGCGTACCTCGCAAAAGTTCGAGCCGGCACGGCGGCCAACTGCGAACCCGAGAAGACCGCCGACGTCCAGTGGTTCGCGCTGGATCGCCTGCCTCCCAACCTGACCATGACCGCTCGCAGCGCCATTCGCGCTTACACCCGGCAACGCCGGCCGCCGGGCCATGACCTGACGCGGTGATGCTATACTTTTTCTTTCCCTATGACGAAATTCGCCACCGAATCCGCCATGTCTCCCGAACTGCTCGCCAAATACGAGCCGGTCATCGGCTTGGAAGTCCACGTTCAGCTCCTCACCAGAACAAAAATTTTCTGCGGCTGCTCCACGCGTTTCGGCGATTCGCCAAACTCCAACGTCTGCCCGGTCTGCCTCGGCCTTCCCGGCACGCTTCCGGTTCTCAACAAGCGCGCCGTCGAAATGGCCATGCGCGCCGCCCTGGCCATCAATTGCACGGTGCATGAGCACTCCCGCTTTGCCCGCAAAAATTATTTTTATCCCGACCTGCCCAAGGGCTACCAGATTTCGCAATTCGAACTGCCCCTGGCCACCGGCGGCTGGCTCGAAATCGAAGTCCACGGCGAAAGAAAGCGCATCGGCATCACGCGCCTCCATCTTGAGGAAGACGCCGGCAAATCGCTCCACGACGGCTTTCCGCACTCCGCCGAAAAAACCTACGTGGATTTCAACCGCTGCGGGACCCCGCTTAGCGAAATCGTTTCCGAGCCGGACATGCGTACGCCCGACGAAGCCTACGCCTACCTCACCACGCTCCGCCAGATCCTTCTTTACACCGGCGTCAGCGATGTCAATATGGAGGAAGGCTCGCTTCGCTGCGACGCTAACGTCAGCGTCCGCCTCCGCGGCGCGAAAGAATTCGGCACCAAGGTCGAAGTAAAAAACTTAAATTCGTTCCGCTATCTCGCCAAAGCCCTCGAATATGAAATCGAGCGCCACATCGGCATCATCGAATCCGGTGGCCGCATTTCTCAGGAGACGCGCCTCTGGAATCAGGCCGCCAACCGCACCGATTCCATGCGCTCCAAGGAAAAGGCCCACGACTACCGCTATTTCCCGGAGCCCGATCTCCTGCCCGTCCACGTCAGCCCCGCCTGGCGCGA
>Ga0210410_10005375_pt1 | contig 11148 bp, 10 predicted proteins | sample IncBWC4MmetaG_FD_161058 | JGI IMG/M metagenome (GOLD analysis project Ga0210410, IMG submission 161058) | Forest soil microbial communities from Barre Woods Harvard Forest LTER site, Petersham, Massachusetts, United States - Inc-BW-C-4-M | ecosystem: Environmental > Terrestrial > Soil >... | reverse complement strand
GACTGGGCGCTGGAGCAGATCGATGCGACGCTGAAGCAGGATTTGTCGTGACGGTGGTGCACGACCGCCGTCGCAGCCGCCGATTCTCTTCAGCGAGGTTCACCCGTCCCCCTGCGGCGTAAAATCGCAATGCCGGAATCGCCGGCGGGCGAACGATTCTTGCGCTCTCGCGTTGAGTTCGTTGGGCGACCGGACCTACCGGGGAGCTACAATCATGCTTCCACGTGGCGCTTGCTTTGCAGCGTTCCTTGTTGGTGTCTACGTGATCGCGGCGAGCGTCGGCGCGCACGCCCAGCAGAAAGGGCATGGACCGCCTGCGGCGGCCGCCCGGCCCGCCGGACCGCCAGCCGCAGCATTTCATCCAGCCGCGCCGCCGGCCATGGCGCGGCCGGCCGCACCGGCATTCCATCCCGCTCCCCCACAGCGTCCGGCCATGGCGGCGCCGCGCCCGATGCCTCACTTCGCTGCACCGCCGCACGTGGTTGCACCGCGCGTTGCAGCTCCGCGGCCCGAGTTCCATCGTGGTCCCGCGGCGCTGCCGCAGCGTCCAGCCATGACGCGGCGGCCGGAGCCCCACATCGCCGCACCATCGCGCCCCAACACGGCGCCCGCTCTGAGCGCGCGGCAGTCACGACAGGAACAACGTGCGCAACAGCGTGAGCAGAACATCCAGCAGCGACAGCAAATCGTGCAGCAACGTCAGCGCGAAACGCTTTCGCGCCAAACTGTGGAGCGTCAGGCCCGCATCGATCACCTGCAGCAGCGCGTGCAGCAAGTGCAGTCGCAGAAGCCGCAAGGCGCGCGGGCGCAACGCCAGCAAGAGCGATTGCTGCAGGCGCAGAACCGCATGCTCGAGCGTGAGCAGCATGCGCAGCAGAGTGATCTGGCGCGCCAGAAGCAGCTGGGACTGCAGTCTCCCGCGGCCGGGCGCGCCGCCGCGGCGGCGGCCGCCGTGCAGGCCGCCGAACGCGGGCGGTTTGCCGCGCGCTTCCGCGGTAATGCCAACCCGCAGGCCCAGGCGGCGCTCACCGTCCGACAGCACGGCTGGGCTCCCCGCTTCGCCTGGCGGCGCGGCCTGCACGCGGCGTTCGTGCCATGGCTTGGCCCGGTGTTCTGGCCCTATGCCTATTCCGACATCTTCGACTACACGTTCTGGCCTTACGCCTACGACGCCGGCTATTGGGCGTACGCCTATGATGACTTTTTCGACACCGTATTCTGGGGCGACGAAGGTCCGTATGCCGCCTACGCCATGCTTGGCCCGGAACCCGGCGGCGAAGTCTCCGGATACGCTTCGCGCGCACGCGAACGGCCAAGCGCGAGCCCGCAGACGCTGCGGCAATTGTGCGGCGATCCCGACAAGGGCGTCACCGCCTGGCCGTTTGCGTCGATCACGCGGGCGGTGCGGCCGACGACCGAGCAGCGCGCCTTGCTGGATGATTTGAGGGCGGCGGCGGCAAAGGCGGCCGATGTGTTCAAGCAATCCTGCGCCGATACCTCTGCAATGACGCCGCCCGGCCGCCTGCGGGCGATGACGAACCGCATCAGCGCGACCCTCGAGGCGGTGCGGATCGTGCGGCCGGCACTGGAGAAGTTCTATAATTCGCTAAGCGACGAGCAACAGGCCCGCTTCAACGCGCTTGGTCCCCATGTCGGCGAGCGTCCACCGCAGCAACCGGCGCAGGATGCGAATGCGCAGTCCGAAGGCTGCGGCCAGCCCAAGTCCAGCCTGACCCAGCTGCCGATCGAGCGGATCGAGGCCGTGGTGCATCCAGCCGGCAAGCAAAAGGAAGCGCTCGACCGCCTGAGCGCGGCGACCAGGAAGGCCGTTCAGGGATTGCAGGCGGCCTGCCCGGACGAGGTGCCGCTGACGCCGGTCGGGCGGCTGCAGGCGATGCAGAAGCGGCTCGAGGCCATGCTGGAGGCGGCGAACAGGGTGCAGCCCGCGCTGGACGAGTTCTATGCCGAACTGAGCAGCGAGCAGAAGGCCCGCTTCAACACACTGCAGCAGGTCGCGAGCCCCTGACCCAACCCGAAGAACGCATGTCGCAGTTTACGAACACAGGAGATTCGACATGACCACCAGATTCGGCATGACCACCGAGGACATCGCGGTACCGGCCGGCTTGGCTGTCCTGTTCTGCTGGACCTATATCTTCCTGCCGCTGGCTTTTTACCACGGCTGACGCGTGCCTTTGCAGACCGGGCATTGGAGAGGATCGCAGCCGCCTTGAAGCAGGATTTGTCGTGACGGCGACCTAACGGGCGCCACCGCGCAAGGTCAGTTCGGCTTCTTTTCCATTCGATAGACCCGGTTGTTCAATCCGAACAGCGCCGTGCCGGCGTTGACGAAATGAAAATCGATGGCGCCGTCGCATCCGGTCTCGATTGTTGGGATCGTCTTGTCGACAAAACCCAGCACCGTGGCCTGCTTGCCGGGATCGGTCAATCCGCCCTGAAACAGCATGTCGGGCGCGTATTGCTTGATCGCGTAATGCGGCTTTTTGCATCCTAACGGAGCCGGCGCGTCGATCCGGTCGGCGCGGAACGTAACGGCGTGGCCGATCAACGCCTTCAGGTCCGAAGCATCAGGTTTTTCCCTGGGCGCGGCCCAGGGCGCCGGCTCCGACGTCGTGATGGTCCAGATTCCCTGATAATCCAGCGTGGCCGCGTGGGCCGCGCCGGCCGACCACGCCATGAGTACGATACCGATCAAGCCTGAAAGCCATCCCGTGAAAGCGCCCATTTTCATCTCCGTTGCGATCCAGACTAGTCGCGTCCGGGAGTGATGAGGTTCATTCAGCCACCGGTCGCGGCGCGTTTCGCGCCGCTCAAACCACCGTCCGGTGCCGTTCGATGCAGACCTGCAAGACCTCATCGATCGGCCTGCCCCACCAATCGTTGGAAAAAATCTCGATCTCGGAATAGCCGGCAAAGCCCTGCGCCTCGACCGCCGCGCGCACCGATTTGATGTCGATGACGCCGTCGCCCATCATGCCGCGGTCGTTGAGGATGTCTTTGGTCGGCACCAGCCAGTCGCAGACATGGAACGCGAGCAGGCGATCCTTGCCGGTGCGGGCGATCTGCGGCAGCATCTCGGGGTCCCACCAGATGTGATAGACGTCAAGGGCTACGCCGAGCGCGCCCGATCGTTGCGGGTCCAGCGCGTCGCAAAGATCGAGCGCCTGCTTCGTGGTGTTGACGCAGGCGCGGTCGGCGGCATAGGCCGGATGCAGCGGCTCGATCGCCAGCGGCATGTTTGCCTGTCTGGCGTAGTCCAGCATTTCGGCCAGCCCGTCGTGGACTTGGCCACGCGCCGCCAAAATATCCTTTGAGGCGCTGCTGCCGGGCCGCGAATATTGCGGCAGGCCGCCGGCGACCAGCACGATGCAGGGTGCGCCCAACGCCCTGGCCTCGTCGATCGAGCGGCGATTGTCGTCGCGCACCTCGATCCGGTGCGCGGCGTCGGCCGTGAACATGCCGCCGCGGCAATAGCCTGACAGCTCGAGCCCGGCGTCGCGCACAGCACGCGCGGCGCGGTCGAGCCCGATCGCTGCGACCTGGTCGCGCCAGGGATCGATGGCGCGGATGCCATGGCGGGCGCAGGCGTCGATGATTTGCGTGAGATCGCCCTGCTTGCGGATAGTCGCCGTGTTCAGCGACAGCCAGCGATGATCGCTCGAAAAATCCCGCATCAGGATTCAACGCCGCGGGTGGAAAGCCACGCCTTCATCCGCCGCGTCGCCAGTTCCGGATTGGCGAGCAGGCCGGCCTTGTCAGCGAGACGAAACAGTTCGGCCAGATGCAGCGTCGAGCGCGTGCTCTCCTGCCCGCCGACCATGGTGAAGTGGTCCTGATGGTCGTTGAGCCAGGCCATGAACACGATGCCGGTCTTGTAGAACCGTGTCGGCGCCCTGAAGATGTGGCGCGACAGCGGCACCGTCGGCCCCAGCACGTCGTGGAAACCGGCCGCGTCGCCGGCCGCCAACCGCGACAGCGCATAGGACGCCGCCGGCGCGATCGCATCGAAGATGCCGAGCAGCGCGTGCGAAAAGCCCGCGTCGTCGCCGGCGATCAGCTCGGCGTAATTGAAGTCGTCGCCGGTATACATTTTGACATTCTTGTCGAGCCGGCGGCGCATGTCGATCTCGCGCTGCTTGTCGAGCAGCGAGACTTTTACGCCATCGACCTTAGTGGCGTTGGCATTGACGATGCCGACCGCGATATCCATCGCGGTATCGAGGCTCGGCGTGCCCCAGTAATTCGCCAATGCCGGATCGAACATGTCCCCGAGCCAGTGGATGATCACGGGCTCGCGGACCTGCGACAGCACGCGGTTGTAGACTTTGGCGTAATCGTCGGCGTTGCGGCCGAGTTTTGCCAGTGCCCGCGACGCCATCAGGATGATGCGGCCGCCGGCTTTTTCGACCGCCGCGATCTGTTCTTCGTAAGCCCGGATCACGTCGTCGATGGTTTTGGCATCTTCGACCGCGAGATGATCGGTGCCGGCGCCGGAGAACACCAGCGCGTTGCCTCTGGCCTTGGCGGCCTTCACCGAGCGCTGGATCAATTCCAGCGAGGTCGGCCAGTCCAGCCCCATGCCGCGCTGCGCGGTGTCCATCGCTTCGGCAACACCGAGGCCGAGGTCCCAGACGTGTTCGCGGAACGCGATCGTCCGGTCCCAGTCGACCGCCGCCGTCAGCCACGGGTCGCACTCGGCCGAGGGATCGGCCACCACATGCGCGGCGGAGAACGCGACGCGATTGAGCGTGCCTTCCAGTTTGGCCGGAAAGGTTCGCGAGGCCGCCAATCGATAGGTCTCGATCGAGCGGTCCGCAGTCGGCAGTCTTAGCGACAGCGACGAGACGGGTAAAACGGGCTTGTTCATTTTCCAGTCCTCACACCTTGATCGGCGCGACGTCGATCCAGCGCCGCTCCTTCCAGCTCTGCAGTGCGCATTCGGCGAGCTGCACGCCCTTGGCGCCTTCCAGCAGCGTGTATTTGTAGGTCGCATCCTCGCAGACGTGGCGAATGAACATTTCCCACTGCTCCTTGAAACCGTTGTCGTAGACGACGTTTTCGGGAAGCTTTTGCCAGTCGCCGTAGAAATCGTGCGTGCGCTTTTCGTCCGGATTCCATACCGGCCGCGGCGTCGCCTGCCGCGCCTGAATGACGCAATCGGAAAGGCCCGCCACCGCCGAGCCGTGGGTGCCGTCGACCTGGAAGGTGACGAGATCGTCGCGATAGACCCGCGTCACCCAGCTCATGTTGATATGCGCGATCACGCCGCCCTTGAGGCGGAAGGTGGCGTAGGCGGAATCGTCGGCGGTCGCCGCATACTTCTTGTTCTTCTCGTCAAAGCGCTCGGGAATATCCGTGCTGCCGAGGCAGCTCACGCTCTCGACTTCGCCGAAGAGATTGTCGAGCACGTAGCGCCAGTGGCAGACCATGTCCAGGATGATGCCGCCGCCATCCTCGCTGCGATAATTCCACGACGGCCGCTGCGCTTCCTGCCAGCCGCCTTCGAACACCCAATAGCCGAACTCGCCGCGCACCGAGAGCATGCGGCCGAAGAAGCCGGAATCGCGCAGGAAGGCGAGCTTCTTCAGGCCCGGCAAAAACAGCTTGTCCTGCACCGTGCCGTGCTTGACGCCTTTTTGGTTGGCCAGCCGCAGCACGGCCACCGCTTCGTCGAGATTGGTCGCGATCGGCTTCTCGCAATAAACGTGCTTGCCGGCGTTGATCGCCTTGGTCAGCAGCGACGGGCGCGCCTGCGTGGTCGCGGCATCGAAGAAGATCGTGTCATTCTTGTCGGCCAGCGCCTTGTCGAGATCCGTGGTAAAGCGCTGCACGTCGAAACGCTTGGCCAAGGCTTCCACCTTTTCCGCGTCGCGGCCGACCAGGATCGGATCGGGCATCATGCGATCGCCGTTCGACAGCAGCACGCCGCCCTGGTCGCGGATGGCGACGATGGAGCGGATCAGATGCTGGTTGAGCCCCATCCGGCCGGTGACGCCGTTCATGATCAGGCCGAGGCGTTTGGTCGTCATACAATCTGCTCCTGCAAAACTCGTGTTATCGGCCGCGCTAGCGGCGACAGGGTGGACCAGTCCGGATGGACGGATGTGGCAAAGCCGGGTGCGGTCAGCGATCCCGTCAGGAGATCGCCGTCGTGGATCGCGAGACGGATTTGGTTACCGTCGCGGGCATAGAGATCGGGATGCGCCGACAGGAACGCTTCGGCCTCGCCGGCCGGCGTTTCGGCAAAACCATCGACATAATGGTGACCGTTACGCTCGGCATGGGTGACGCCGATCAGGGCGCCCAGCGCGAGATCCTGCTGGACGCCGAGGCCGGCCTGACAGGTCAGGTCTTCGCCGGTGATGAAGTACTTCTCTCCCGCCGCACTCCATTTCGCGGCGCGGGTTGCATTGACGATCGACTTGTAGATGCCCTTGCACGATTTCGAGGAAATGCCGCGATAGCCGAGCGCGCGCGCCGCCGGGAAGGCGTCATAGCAATCGTCGGCTTCGTCGATAGTGAAATTGCGGCCGGCGAGCGCGCCCAGCGGCGATTGCCGGGTAACGTCGCGCGGCATCGGCTGTTCGAGATACAACAGTTTTGCCGCAATCGGCTTTAGCGCATCATCGCGGTCGAGCCGCTCGACCAGCGCCCCCAGAGCCGTCAGGTCGGCAAATTGCTCATTGGCGTCCAGAGAAACCCTGTAGTCATGCGGCAATGCGGCGAGTTCTTTGCCGATGCGGATCAGACGATCCGCGTCATGCGCGGGATCGCCATTGAGCTTCAACTTGAAATACCGCGCGCCGGCGGTTTCCTTTGCGTCGGCGACGCCTCCCTCGCCTTCTATCCTGTCGTCGAGCCCGACGGTGTGCCGGATTGCGACGCGCTCCAGCCGTTGACGTCCGGCCAGGAAGCCCGCGACCTCCTCATCGTTCAAATCGCGCGACAGACGCGCGTCGATACCGCCGATATTTCCGGCCATGCCGTCGAAGAAGTTCATCCCGACACAGCGCAGCAGCGCATCGAGGATGGCCTTGTCGATCTCGGCCGGGCCGTAAGCCGCCGCAAGCGGCGGGATGTCCTCGCGCGCGCAGGCCTCAACCTGCGCATCGATGCACGCCGCATGCAGGCCGAATGCGGTGTCAAAACCCGTGCGCCCGAGATAAAGCTCGCGCGCGATCGTGAGCGAGCGCCGCAACGCTTCCACCGTTTCGTCCGGCGCAAGATGCGGCCGCTTGTCGAACCACTTTGGCACCAGCAACTCGGCGCTGGCACCCGTTGCCATGCCCTTGCCTTCGACCTCGATCTCGACCCGCACGAACGCCTGCGGCGTGGCGTTGATGACGACCGCGCCGAAGCGGAACGGCCGGGCAAAGCTGACCGGTCGTTCGAACAAGGCGATATCTCGTATGGACAGGCGATAAGGCATCAGTCCAGCGTGCCCTGGGTGAAAAAGTGCTTGCGGATCCGCTGCACCAGCTCGGTGAAGGCGGGATCGGCCATGGCGTCGAGCGAACGCGGCCGCGGCAGCGGCACGTCGTAGATCGCCGCGATCGCGCCGGGCCGCTCGGTCATGACAAGGACGCGGTCGGCCAGGAACACCGCTTCCGGTATGGAATGCGTAATCAGAAGCACGGTCTTGCCGGTCTCGCGCTGAATCCGCATCAACTCGACATTCATCTTCTCGCGCGTCATGGCGTCGAGCGCGCCGAACGGCTCGTCCATCAGCATGATTTTCGGGTCATGCACCAGCGCCCGGCAGATCGAGGCGCGCTGCTGCATGCCGCCCGACAATTGCCAGGGCAGCTTTTTCTCAAAACCCTCGAGCCCGACCAGTTTCAACAGCGCCTTGGCGCGCGCCAGATATTGTTCGCGCGGCAGTTTTTTCATGTCGATCGGCAACATCACGTTGGACAGGACGTTGCGCCACGGGAGCAGCAGCGCGTTCTGGAACACGATGCCGACATTGCCGTGCGGTTTTGTCACCTGCTCGCCTTCGACGAGGATCTCGCCGGTTGAGGGCGGCAGCAGGCCGGAGATCATCTTGAGCAATGTGGACTTGCCGCAACCGGACGGGCCGACCACGACAAAGAACTCGCCTTCGTTGATATGAAAATCCAGCGGCCGCAGCGACGGTACATCGCCGTCGCGCGACCGGTAGGTTTTCGACACACCGGAGAGCGTGATCCCCGCCGCGGCGCTGGCGGCGCGATCGGACACCAGGCGCAGATGCGCGGCCGGCTGTTCAACGTCGGCCTTGATTGCGGATTTCATTCAGCCTGATCCAATAGAAAGCAGTCGGTAAGAGCCGTCATTGCGAGCGAAGCGAAGCAATCCATGCCTCAGCAAGCGGAGAGATGGATTGCTTCGTCGCTGTCGCTCCTCGCAATGACGTCAAAACTCGCACTCACGAGCCGCCTCTCGGCAGATAATCGTTGGTGTAAAACGCCTTCAGATTGTCTTTGGCCTTGGCATCGAGGCCGCCATATTCGACCATCAGATTAACCGTGTCGGTCATGTTCTGGTCGGTGACCTGGAACGGCCGCCTGGCCTTGGTTTCCGGCGTGCGATAGAGCGGGATCGTGAGCTCAAAGCCTTGCGTCAGCGTATCGATCTTGCCGCCCTTGGGATTGGCATCGAGGATCGACCGCGCCGCGCCTTTCGGGTCCTTCTCGGCGGCTTCGACCGCCTTCGTGGTCGCCGACATGAAGCGCTTGACCAGGTCGGCGTTGGCCTTGACGTAATCGGTGTTGGCGATGATCCCGGAGGAGACCATGTTGATGCCGTAGTCGGCGAACTTGATCGGATAGACGTCCTTGCCGGTGGCGTCCTTGATCTTCATCGACTGGTCCATGACATAGCCGAGCAAGAGATCGGCCTGACCGTTGATCACGGCGTTCAGCTTGGTCTGGCCGTCGCCGGCGACCGTGGTGAAATCGCCTTCCTTCAGGCCGGTCTTTTTCAGGAACAGCGGCCAGATCTGGGTCATCGAATCCGCGGGCGTGATCGCGACCGTCTTGCCCTTGATGTCCACGGGCTTTCTGATGTTCTTGTCGACAAACCCCATCGCCGACATCGGGCTCGTCTGCAGCAGCACGCCGGTTGCGATCACGGGCGCGCCCTTGATCGCCGCGCGCATCATGGTGGGCACGTCGACATAGCCGAAGTCCGCGGTCTTGGCCGCAACCGCCTGCGTGGTCGCCGCCGAGCCGCGGCCTTCCTGGATTTCGAGGTCGATGCCTTCGGCCGCATAAATGCCCTTGGCCTTGCCGTAATAGAACGGCGCGTGCTCGCCATAGACATACCAGTTCAGCATCAGCACGACCTTGTCGGCGGCGGACGCCGGCACCACGGTCAGCGCCGTCCAGATCAGTGCGGCAGAAACCGCCACCAGCAATCGCATCATTGTTTTTCCTTCCCTGCTTTTGTTTTCGTCATTGCGAGGAGCGATAGCGACGAAGCAATCCATTTCTCCACTTGCGGCACTATGGATTGCTTCGCTTCGCTCGCAATGACGGTTGTTCTTCTGCCTGCTTCTCTGCAATGATCCTACGAAGCGAAAACGATGTCCTCGCGCTGGCTGACATGCCAGGGAATGACGAAACTTTCGATTCGGTCGACGATCCAGAACAGGATGACGCCGAGCAATGCCAGGATCACCAGTGCCGCGAACATCGTCGGCAGGTCGAAGGTGCCGATCGAGCGCTGCAACACGTAGCCGATGCCGGAATTGGAGCCGACGAATTCGCCGACGACGGCGCCGACCACCGCCAGCGTCACCGACACCTTCAGGCCGGAAAAGATCGCCGGCATCGCATGCGGCAGATTGACCGCGCAAAACACCTGAAAGCGGCTGCCCTGCATGGCGCGCGCAAGATCGACCATGTCGGGGTCGACCGATTTGAACCCCTGCACCGCCGACACCACCACCGGAAAAAATCCGAGCAGGAACGCCGAGATCACCTTCGGGATGATGCCGAAGCCGAACCAGACCACGAACAAGGGTGCGATCGCGATCTTCGGCACCGATTGCGAGAACACCAGCAGCGGATAGACGTAACTCTCCACCGTCTTCGAGCCCGCGATCAGCATCGCCACGGGAATGCCGAACAGCGCCGACAGCAGGAAGCCGCAGATGGTCGCATAGGTCGTGGGCCACGCCTGCCGCAGCAGCTCCGGCCAGTCGCTCCACAGCACCGCCACGACATCGCCGGGCGCCGGGATCTGGTAGGCGGGAATGTGGAACAGCCGGATGGTCAGGTCCCAGGCCACGACGATGAAAATCAGGAACAAAAACGGCCGAATCCACGTCGCATTCAGCGCCCTCGATACGCCTCCCGGGCCCTTTTGCTCGACCACGCTCTACTCCCTCGGTCTTCGTTTTCTGGGGAGAAATTAACCCGTTGGATAAATACTGTCTAGTGGCTTCAGTGTGACAATTTGCGGCTCGTCGGATCACCCTCCGCCGTCATGCCCGGGCTTGACGGAATTTTGAGACTCCAGGTTCTCGTCATTGCGAGGAGCGCAGCGACGAAGCAATCCATTCCTCGGCTTGGACCGCTATGGATTCTCGCTTCGCTCGCAATGACGGGGTAGGATTTGGACGTAACGCGCAAAATTCAGCCCGACGGGCAAATCACCCAAAATCTGTCTAGTCCCCTCGCGAAAAATATTTCTGTTTTTCCGAAATGCAAATCAGGCTATTGATTTGGCGGTCTCACCCGGCAAGAGGGGCGTTGCGCACGTCACGAAACGCGCGGTGGGATGCGGTGGACGCGGAAGCTGCGACTGACGAGCGTGGCGGACGCGGACGGCGAAATCGTGTGGTCCTGGCGCCCGACGCTGGCGTCAAGTTCGTGAGAAGCAGGCTTCTCGCGGGCGATGGTGGCAAAAGAGCCCGGCTCACCAAGGAGAGCGCGCCATAAGCCGTAAAACCATTGCGCAGGGAAGGCCGGATGCTCTCCGCTTCACCTGTATGCTCGTGTGCGCACTTCCTGTGCACATTGCACACGAGACCGCGGGTGCAGCGCGCACCCGGTCTTCCCTGCGCCCTCTGTTTTCGAGGGCGAAAGATTTTGACAAGACCCGGGCCTAACGTGTCGCGGGAACGCGGAGGCGCGTTTGCGT
>Ga0210410_10005372_pt1 | contig 11158 bp, 6 predicted proteins | sample IncBWC4MmetaG_FD_161058 | JGI IMG/M metagenome (GOLD analysis project Ga0210410, IMG submission 161058) | Forest soil microbial communities from Barre Woods Harvard Forest LTER site, Petersham, Massachusetts, United States - Inc-BW-C-4-M | ecosystem: Environmental > Terrestrial > Soil >... | reverse complement strand
CTCAGCGGGACGAACTCCTCGCCGAGCTGCAGCGCGAATTCCAGCATCTGCAATTGCTGTCCCATCCGAACATCGTTCGAGTGCATGAATTCGATCGCGACGGCGACAACGCCTTCTTCACGATGGAACCGCTGGTGGGGGGTCTTCTCAGTCAAGTCATAGGCGCAAGAAACGCGGTTGCCTTGCCGCCGCCGTACGCGCTGGCCATCATGCGCGACGTCGGCGCCGCTCTCGCCCACGCACACTCGCGCGGCGTGGTGCACGGCGACATCAACCCGCAAAACATCTTTATCACCAATGACGGTGAGTTGCGGGTCCTGGACTTCGGTGCCTCGCACAAATTGCTGCGGCACGCCGGTCTATCGCAACGTGCGCCCGTCGCCACTCCGGGCTATGCCAGCTGTCAGTTGCTCGAAGGTCAGCATCCCGATGCGCGGGACGACCTCTTTGCATTTGCATGCGTAACGTATCTGCTGTTGTCGGGACAGCACCCTTTCCCCAGGCTCACCGCCATCGAAGCGCGCGTGCAGCGCGTGCGCCCTCCCCGTCCACCGGGGCTCACGGGGCGGCAATGGCAAGTCCTTCGCGAAGGCCTTCGTTGGGAGCGCGACCGCCGTCCCGCGGACATTCAGAAATGGCTGGAACGGTTCGGGCTGGCCGCCGCGGCGCCTCATCTACCCCCGCTGACCGCGCTGATGAATGCGCCGGCCCCTCGGAAAAACCGGGTCGGACTGGCAGCCGCCGTCATCGGCATGCTCGCGGTGCTGGCGGCCGGCGGTTATTGGGCCGTGACCAACTATGATTCACTGGCTCGCCTCGTCAAACCCGCGACACCCGTAGTCGCTCAACAGGAGTCGCCTGCGATCACTGAATCGGCACCTGCTCCCAGCGCGAAACCTACCCCAGCGCCAACACCGACCGCCCGCAAAGCCACTGCCGCCAGGGCCACTGGTACTAAGGCCGCCGGCCCGATGGCCGCTGCCCCGGCGGGGACTGCACTGACGGCCACTTCCACGGCCACTGCCCCCACCGTTGCACCGATGGCCACTGCCTCGACGGCCTCTGCGCCGACGGTCGCGGCACCCACGGCTACCGCCCCTGCCGCTATTGCACCACCGAGTCCAACACCCGGCCCCGGTGCGGCAACTGCGCCTGCTCGACCCTACACCGGTCAGACATCCACTCGCGCCGGCAATGCGGGGGCGATTCGCGTAGAAATGGCTGCAGATGCCGTCGATGTCGAACCCAGCGACCAGGCGGCTCGCGTCACCGTTCGACGAAGAGGCAACGTGCACGGCGAGGCGAGCTTCACGTGGTGGACGGAATCAGGCACGGCAAAACCCGGCCGAGACTTTCTGGCTGTAATACCCAGTGTTGAACACATCCCGGACGGCAGAGGCAGTATCACTTTGAATATCCCGATTCTAAGTACACCTCGCGGCAACTCTAAGAGCTTCTATGTGGTGATCGACCGGATCGAGTCGGGTGGTGCCGAGCTCGGTGCGCGAAACCTCACCATGGTGGCGATACAACCGACTGACTAAGTCGGCCGTCCGGCCGACTTGAACGCCCGGAAGGGGCCGGGCGCATGCGCCCGGCGGGTGACCAGGGGCGCAACGCATGCGTTGCGCGGGTGGCCATGGATGGACACCCGGGGCTTGCGCGGAGCAGGGACCGCGCAGCGCAATGGTCACCCAGGGCTTGCGCGGAGCAGGGACTGCGCAGCGCAATGCCCCGCAGGGGCGAGGCGCGCAGCGCTGAGTACTAAGTCGGCTGGCCGGCTGAATTCTCTACCCGCGCAGCGCGGACTCAGGAGCGATTAAGGGGCAACCGTGTAGCTGTACGGGATCCTCACCACCTCATCCCCGGTGAACACCACCGGATTGAAGGTGTCGATGTACACGAAACCCGTTACGGTGCTACCCACCTGGGTGGGATCCGGCGTGATGACCAAGTGAATCGTGCCGGTCGCGCCGGACGTCAACACCAAGGGATTGAAGGTGTTGGTGCCCAACGTGAGGTCGGCCCAGACATCGCCGCTGTCCGCAGCGGCTGCCGAGTCGAACGCCTGCATCAGCACGAAGGCAGTCGTTGTCACCGGCTCGGTCGGGCTGCCCGTAGGTCCGTAGGGCCCAATCAGCGAGGGTACGCTCTCCCAGGCGCTGTACGGAATTTCCGGCTCGCTCAACAACGCCGCGACCGTGTTCGGACCGATCTTCCTGGCATAGATGTCGGGGGCGCCGGTGCCGCCCACCCCGGTGCCCACGCTATTAAACGCGTCCATGTTAATGGGCACGGTAGATTGCGCCACAAACGCAGCCGTGCTCACCTGGGTGGGTAGATAAAACACCCCGCAAGCTCCGGGAAGCGTATTGACGGCGCCACAGGCTTGCGTCGGCAGCTGTACGATGGTCGAGGTACTCAGCCGGACGTCGGCGAAATACAGCTGTGTGAGCGCGCCAGTATTGGTGACTTGAATGGGAATGGTCACCGCGGGAGCGCTGGCCGACAGCAGGGTGCTCGCGCTGTTGGGCAACCCTGTCGCCTTGATTCGCGCGCCATTGAATCCAATCCGCGCCGTAAAGGGCAGCGATGTCTGGTTGCCCGACGAGGTGAAGTTTTGCAACAGCACGAACTGCCAACGGCCCGGCTGCGGGTTGTTGTGGAAGAGCTGCAGCGCGAATTGCGCACTGCCGTCGAGTGGGTCCTGATTGGGCTCTACGCTCAACTGCATTCCCTGCGGATCGACCAGCAATCCCTCCAGGAGATAGCCGTTGTCCGCAATCTCGAGAGCCAAGCTCATGTTATTGACACCGGGCGGTACGTCGAATGCGAAGATCTGGGTGGGGCCCACAGCGGGGCGCGAATTGCCGCCCGTGAGCGTGCCTGTAAAGTTACCGCCGGTGGGTCCTACCGGAACCAGAGTGCGCAGGCTCACCGGTATTTCGGAGTAGCTCGCCGTGGCCGCATTCGGAGAATGATCGAAGCGGATCGCCGCGGCGAGATCCCCCGGTTGAGCCGGCATCGAGAACTCGGCGGTTACCGACGCGCTGGCGCCGGGCGCGAGAGTAAGGTTCGCCGGGGATACGGTTCCCAAATTGACATAATTCTCCGTTGCCCAGGTGAACTGAATGGGCCCGGCGTAGCTGCCGGCGACGCCCGAGACACGCGTCCAGATGACGGCCGTCCACGTACCCGCGGCGGGCCTGACCACATCGACATGTCCATAGCCGCTGCCGGTACCCTGCGGAATGGAATAGGCGGCCTGGCGCCCGGAGGGATCGATCAAAGCCAACAGAACCACCGGATTGACCGCAGCCGGAGCCCCGATCGTCTCCTGGAATGCGATCGCCGCATCGAGATGTTGGGCGCCCGCCGGTACCTTGAATGTCTGTTTGGTGTAGACGCGCTTGCCGCCGGTCGAATTCACGAACGTCGGACCGTGGACGGTATCCACCTGCAGATTGAGCGTTGCGCCGGCATTCGGCGCACCGAGCGTCTCGAGGGCCGGCGACAGATGCTGCGTCGTCGACCCCGTGTTGGTGATGGTGAACGAGCGCTCTTCGGGCGCATTCGGCTCGCCGGTGATGAGGGCGCTGGTCGGCGCGGCCAGCAGTCCGCTGCCCTGGGGCTTGAGTTGCCCGTTCTCGTCGGCGATCGCGAGAGCCGCATGGACCGCCGCCAAAGAATTGATCAGGCCGGCACCCTGCTCCGAGGCAGGTGCACCGAGATCGGTTGCCGTGCTCATGATGATCCGCTTGACCGTGGCGGGCGTCGGGTCCGCGCCGTGGTGAGTACTGCGATAGGCTTGGATCACCAGCGCAGCCTCGCCGGCCGTGAGCGGTGAAGACTCGCTGGTGCCGCCGAAGGCCTGAATGGGCGTCGGGGCGAAGGCCGTGGTGTTGTCGCCGCAATCGCCGAATAGCGCCTGGTTCGTGGAACAGAGCGCCCAGCCGAGGTCCCCGGGCGCTACCGCATCCACCGTGCGCGCGTTTTTCTGGGCGAAGCCGCCGGAACTGAACGCGGAGATATTGTTATCGATGAATCCGGTGCCGTGTTCCAGCGGAATGACCCCGTCAGCCGTCTGGGCGTAGAGGCGGAATTGCGTCGTCGCCCCGGAGGCGATGACGCTGGACTCCGTCGCCGGAGAACCCAGAGTGCCGTTGCTGCCGGCATCGCCGGTGCTCACGACCACGGTCACTCCCGCTCGGACCGCCGCGTCGTTCGCCAGGGAAATGGGGTCGTTGGCGTTGTCCGGGAACGGGTTGCCGTCGAACGATTCGTTGAGGACGTCGACATCATCGTGGACCACCGCATATTCGATGGCCTGGACGAAGAACGACGTAGTGGTCGGATTGATCGCTGAGAAGACTTTCAAGCCTACCAGGGACGCACCCGGCGCCATTCCGCGAATTCGAATATTGCAGGGTGCAGGCAGCGGATGGGCTGGGTTCACGAACTTGCTGATGTCGAAGTTCAACGGCTTGCCGTTCGGCATATCCTGGGCCGCGATAGAACTCGCGTCGCCGAAGGCCTCTCCGCCGAGGGTGAAGGTGCCCGCCGGATCACCTGAGAAATCCTGATAGTCGATGAACACGGACGAGCCATCGGGACGAATGAAGCCTTTGACGGTCGGATCCAGACCGTCGGCGATGTACGCCACCTTCACACCCTTGCCCGTGACCAGCTGGCCATTGCCGTCCCGCACCTGCTGTGCCTGGGGCGTAGAGGGATCGGCGAATGCCGTGTGCGTCAGCTGCAACGCTTCGGGTTCCAGGGTATTGCACAGCGCACTGGGGTCGGCCGAAGACGCGCCCGCGAGGCCGGCCGACGCTTCGATCTGTCTGCTGCGCACGGGAGGTCGGATCACTGCGTCGGGGACCACGGCCTGCACCATCGGATGGGCAGCCAGTTGTGCGGCTTCGGATGCCGAGACCGTGGTGGCAAACGCGTTGATGGTGGAGAAGCTATGAACCTTGCGCGACCCGATGTGCGGTAGCTGGGACAGTACGGCATTGTGGGCGGCGGCCAGGGCCGCCGTGCGGGCGCCCATCGCCCTTCGCTCGGGCGGCACATTGAGCATCTGGTCGCGCAGGATGACGATTACATTCCTTTGCGCAACCTCCTGAAACTGCGCCGGCGTCAGTGCTTCAGTCAGCGCACTGCCCGTAAGACATAAAGCGAACGCGGAAATACAGAACTTTAGAGAAGTTGGTCCCTTCATGACGTCCCTCGCCTTTGTGTTGTTTTGTTATCGTGCCGGACGGCGGCGCCGTTGGAGCACGATTCCCTACCGTCACTTGACCACACCCGCGAGACAAACTGCAAGTTAAAATACTTATCCCAAATGTCCACATGTTGGAGTCGGCGACACCCGCAGTACGATTCGAAAACAATCGTATGCCACCACCAAAACACTGACTCCCGCCGGCGCCGGGCCAAAAGCCGACGGCGAACACCGCCGCGGTCTGCAGAAGTTGCGCGGTCTGATCGCCTCGAAGCCGCTTGGTTCAAGGTTCATCAGCGTAGAACCAATACTCCGCCGAGTAGGTCACTCGCACTTCGCCGCCGGCCGACGCTTGAGTGCATCCATCCGTCGGCGCATTGCCCCCCACCGTGTGCAGTCGCTGGATGAACCGCACACGCCCGAACACGCCGTTTCCCGACGTCGACTTCGCACTCAGCAACAACCAGGCAACGGCATTCGGATCCGGGCTGTCGGCCCGCGCAACGACTTCGCCGGTCACCTTGCTTCCGTCCGCCCCCTCCCAGCTCGGACCTGCATAATGCCTTCCTATTTTCTTGCCTGCTTGGTCGAACAGATCCGCTTCGGGTTCCTTCAGCGACCATTCAACGCGCGCGGCGTCGTCTCTGGCGGCCCGGCACCGGTAAATCTGCACTCCCGCGGCATGCACGCGCAGTGACACTACGGCGTTCGTCGGAACCCGCAGGGGCGGCGGAATGTCACCCGCGTTCATCCACGGCGAAGCCGCACTACCGGAAAGCAGAGCCATGAGCGGCGCTTGAACGAGGATCGCCACCAACTGATTTTTCGTCGACACACACCCTCCTGATCCACCGATGATCAGCGGCCTGAAGGCCGAAGCCGTTCGCGCATAGGATATCCCACCGTCGACATCCATCCTGACATTCTACAGGCGCTGCGGCTCGCCGCTGTTCTCGGCGCCCGGGCTCTTCCGAGCTGTTGCGGCTGCGCATCGAATCCGACGGGCGTAGGTATAGAATGCGCCTACCGCCCATGAGCCAATCCATCGCATTTCGAAACGACATCCCCTTCATCAAGGATCTCGGCATCGAATTCGTCAGTGCCGAGAACGGCCACGCAGTTGTCGCACTCGATCTGGCCCCGCGTCATTTGAACAGCTGGTCCGTCGCCCATGGCGGTGTGCTCATGACGCTGCTCGACGTGGCGATGGCGGTCGCAGGCCGATCCCTGGACCCCGCCGCCGGCGGCGGAGTGACGGTGGAGATGAAAACCAGCTTCCTGCAGCCGGCCAACGCCGGGACCCGTCTCATCGTGTCGGCGCGTGCATTCCATCGCACGAGCACGATGGCCTTCTGCGACGGCGAGGTGCGTGACACCGGCGAGCGTCTCATCGCCAAGGCGATGGGGACCTTCAAATACTTGAAACTGGACGCCGTTTGAAACAACTCGTCGACGCGTAGACCATGAGCGCAAAAGCAGCATTCGCCCGATTGAGCGGGCACCAGAGATTCGCCGGGCAGCTCGTACAATCGAGCGGCGGCGAGCGAAACGCTGGGCCGTGATCTGCGAGAATTCGAGTCCGCGGCTGGCGCAATGGGAGGCCACTCAGGGCTTGCGCGGAGCAGGGACTGCGCAGCGCAACGCCGCAGCAGGCGCATCATTGGTCAGACAGCCTCCTAAGCGATGTCCATCGGTACGGTAAGCTTGCTGCGATTCGCGGCCACCCTGCTGGCAACGCTGATCGTGGGATCGTCCGCGATGTGGGGCGCATGCGCGTTGTGGTTCCAGGCGCGGGGCGGCCAGGCGTTGAAGACGCTGAGCGTGCTCCTATGGGCGGGCTTCAGCCTTACCCTGATGATTGCCCTATGGCAGGGACGAACCGCAGCCGGCCTGGCGACATTCGCCATGGCATTCGGCGCGCTCCTGATCTGGTGGCAGCGGATCGAGCCGTCGAACGATCGAATCTGGGCCGACGACGTGGCGCAAATGACCACCGGCACGGTCGACGGCACTCGAATCACCTTGCGCAACGTGCGCAATTTCGAGTGGCGAAGCAATACCGACTACACGCAGCGCTGGGAGACGCGTCACTACGACCTCGACCGCCTGAATTCGGTCGACATGATCATGTCCTATTGGACCGGACCGGCGATCGCGCACATGCTGATTTCATTCGGCTTCGACGACGGCGAGCATGTCGTCTTTTCAGTGGAAATTCGCCGCGAACGGATCGAGAGCTTCTCCGAGATCGGCGGTTTCTTCAAGGAGTTCGAGCTCAGCGTCATCGCGGCCGACGAACGCGATGTGATCCGCGTTCGAACCAATGTCCGCGGCGAGGACACCTACCTATACCGCCTCCGCATGCCGGTATCCGCGATGCGCTCGTTGTTCCTCGGCTACATCAATGAGGCCAATACTCTCGTGCGGACGCCGCGCTTCTACAATACCGTTACGGTCAATTGCACCACGCTCGTCTACCAAATGATGCAACGCATAGTCGGCTATCTGCCGTTGAGCTACCGTTTGATTTTCTCCGGCTATCTCCCCGAGTACGTGTACCGCGTCGGCGGTCTCGATCAGCGCTATTCCATCCAGGAGCTGCGCGCGCTCGGGCGAATTTCCGAACGCGCTAGAGGGTCCGATGGCGGCGACAGCTTCTCCGCGGACATCCGGCGAGGCATACCCGGTTGATCCGCGCTCACGGATCCTGCGAGGCCGCGGCCGAAGCCAAGGCACCGAGGGCGGCGATACAGGAAACTAGAGATTTCTCTGTAGCGGGGGCTCACATCAATGGGCGAGCTACGGATTATCCTACCTCAGCGGCGTGAAGCCATAGGCTTTGAACGCAACGTCGCCGGCGGGCCCGCGGATATACGCGACAAATCTGGCCGCATTGGGCTTGGCGGCGCCGGTCAAGGCGACGGGATAGACGATGGGCAAGTGACTATTCGCGGGAAACACGTCCACCACGCGCACATGCTTGTCGACCAACGCATCGGTCTCATACACGATGCCGAGCAGCGCCTCGCCTCGATCCACGAACGCAAGCGCCGAGCGCACGCTGTCCGCGCGCACCATGCGCTCCGACACCTCGTTCCAGACCCCCAAGGTGGTCAAAGCCTCTCGGGCGTAGCGGCCGACGGGCACCGAATCGGGATCGCCGGTAGCCAGGTGGCCCGTGCCCAGCGCCTTGGCCAGGGGAAAACGCGGCGCAATCTTCACGTCGATCTTGCTGTCAGCGGGTGCGATCAGGACCAACCGATTGCCGAGTACATCGTGCCGAGTATCGCGCTGAATGAGATTTCGCGCCTGCAGATAGTTCATCCACTCCAAGTCTGCCGAAAGAAAGATGTCGGCGGGCGCGCCATTTTCGATCTGGCGGGCGAGCGCGGAGCTGGCCGCGAACGAGAACCTGACGGGAATCGACGTTTCTTTCGTGAAACCGTCCCCCAGATCCTGCAGCACATTGGTCAATGAGGCCGCTGCGAACACGGTGATCGGCAACGTGTCCGCGTCCGCTGCAACGCTCGCCGAGCCGAACCCTGTCAGCCACAGTATCAACCCCACGCCGACGAACTTCTTCATCATCGAACCTCATTGCGCCACGGTATTGCGCCACGGTTATATGTTGTAGGCTCCGCTATTCAAGGCCTTGTGTGCCGCCCATTTGATCGGAGCGAGACGCGCTATGCTCATTGGTATACTACGACTTTGTCCGGCAGGCTGGGTAATCCGCCGGAACTCGAGCGCGGCGTTCGATGCTCGCTCCTGAGGTCTTCATTACCTGTGCGGTGACCGGCTCGGCGGATTCCGTTCGCAAAAACCCCAACGTGCCCGTGACCCCCGAGCAGATCGCCGCATCGGCGCTCGAGGCCCATGCTGCCGGCGCCGCCATCGTGCATCTTTCTAAGTGCCTCGGTCGCGCCCCGCTCAGGTTCCGCAGAATGTCTTGTGAACGCGCTCGCCCGGCTGCGGGGGGTCGGCATAGGACTCGAATCCTTCCTGGGACCGGTACGGCTGCGACAGCGCGGCCGACAACTTGGCAAAGGGCTCGAAATCCTGGCCTTCGACCGCCGCATTGATGACTTGTTCGATTCGATGATTGCGTGGGATGACTGCGGGGTTGACCTGCCGCATCGCCTCGGCGCGCGCTCGCGGTTCCAAGGGTTCTCGCGCCGTACGCGCCCGCCACCGGCTCGCCCACGCGTCGTATTCCCGAGGATTCACGAATAAAGATCGTACGCCCGTATCCCCCGCGTCTCCCTCCGCGGCGTCGCACAGCCGGCGGAAGGTCAGAGTGAAATCCGCCTGATTGCCATGCATCGCATCGAGCAAATCCTCCGCGAGCGCCGCATCGCCGTCCTCGCGGGACGACAGACCGAGCTTGCGGCGCACGCCGGCGAGCGTCAGGTCCGAAAAGCGCGGCGAAAACGTCGCGAGTACCTCGCTGGCGAGCTCCACCGCCCGGTCCGCGCCGGCATCGATGATGGGAAGCAGCGTCTCCGCGAACCGCGCGAGATTCCATAGCGCGGCCTGAGGTTGATTGCCATAGGCGTAGCGGCCCTGCCGGTCGATCGAACTGAACACCGCCGCCGGATCGTAGGCATCCAGGAAGGCACAGGGGCCGAAATCGATGGTTTCTCCCGACACCGCCATGTTGTCGGTATTCATGACGCCATGAATGAAGCCCACGTGCATCCAACCGGCGATGAGCGATGCTTGGGCGTCGGTGACGGCTCGCAGCAGCGCCAGATACGGCTGCGGATCGGTTTTTGCTTGCGGATAATGACGATCGATCACGTAATCGGCGAGTAGTCGAACGGCATCCACATCGTCGCGTGCGGCGAAGTACTGGAACGTGCCTACGCGCACGAAGCTCGCCGCCACTCGCGTCAATATCGCTCCCGGCAACGCCTCCTCGCGGAACACCGGCTCGCCGGTGGCGACTGCCGCGAGCGCGCGCGTGGCGGGAATGCCGAGCGCATGCATGGCTTCGCCGACGAGATATTCGCGCATTACCGGCCCGAGCGCGGCACGGCCATCGCCGTCCCGCGAAAAGGGGGTCCGGCCCGTTCCCTTCAAATGAATGTCGCGGCGCCTGCCGGCGCGGTCCTGCACCTCCCCGAGCAGGATGGCGCGGCCATCGCCGAGCTGCGGTACGAAATGGCCGAATTGATGGCCTGCATAGGCCATCGCGATCGGCTCCGCAGCTCGCGGTATGACATTTCCGGAAAAAATGCCCGCCAGCGCCTCGGCGTCGAGGCCGCCGATGTCGAGCCCCAACTCCGCGCCGAGCGCATGATTGAATCGGAGCAGACGTGGCTTGGCGACCGGCACCGGGTTGACTCGCGCGAAAAAGCGTTCCGGCAATCCGGCATAGCTGCTGCGATTCATGAGCTCGACTGATTCATCGGTTTGCGTCATACATGAACTCGTGACGATCAAATCCCCATGGCGTCGATCAGGCGATAAGCAAACACCGAAGGCGCCAGAAACCACGGTTTGCCGTGATAGTACGGCCGCGACGGGAACGGTAGTCCGTCGAGAGCGGTGCGCCCCTCCTTGAGCCCGAGCATTTGCTGCCCTACGCGCCTGCCGAAATACGGCGCGAGCGGGACCCCCTGGCCGCAATATCCCATGCAATAGTAAATGCCGCCGTGTTGGCCCAGATGCGGCAAGGTATCGAAGGTGTACGCGACCCACCCCACCCAGGCATGGCTCACGCGCACGGATTTCAATTGCGGGAATACCCGCACCATCATCTGCCGCAGGCGCGGCACGCATGCGAGCGGGTCCTTCTCGGCCAAGGCAGCCCGGCCGCCGAACACGATGCGTTCACCGTCCGCCGACGGCCTGTAGTACACGACGACTCGCCGCGAATCCACGATGTTTCGCCCGCGGGGAATCAGCGAACGAACTCGATCGGCGCCC
>Ga0210410_10005371_pt1 | contig 11158 bp, 7 predicted proteins | sample IncBWC4MmetaG_FD_161058 | JGI IMG/M metagenome (GOLD analysis project Ga0210410, IMG submission 161058) | Forest soil microbial communities from Barre Woods Harvard Forest LTER site, Petersham, Massachusetts, United States - Inc-BW-C-4-M | ecosystem: Environmental > Terrestrial > Soil >... | reverse complement strand
AGGGCGGTAGTTTTTCCTTTATCGCGTCGCCCACACTCTCCAACAAACTGGGACCAATCAGAACACGATAAGAATGCCCACTAGTGCGAACTTCCGTCGAAATCACAGGGAGACGGTATTGGCTTTTGGCCGAGCGAAAAAGGAAAACCGTTTACTCGCGAAAGCATTCGGAGGTAGCTGGCGAGGGCTTTCGGAGTTCACTCGCGAACCCTTTCGGAGTTGACAAAGCAGGCGTCCATCCTGTGTAACTAGATTATGCCCGACGACGCGCCGCCTCCGCCACCGTCTGATTCAGGACCGAAATCGACCGGGCTTCCTTCCAATATTGCCGCCGCGCTCGCCTGCATTCCGCTGATCGGCGGCATCGTGTTTTTCATTTTGGAAAAACAGGACCAGTTTGTGCGCTTTTACTCGATGCAATCGATCGTCTTTGGTCTGGCCTGGTTTTTGTTCAATATTGTTTCCGCGATCGTGCATGCGATTTTTGGCGCCATTCCGGGAATCGGCGGCATCCTCGTATTCTTCTGGGCCATCGTTGCCGCAATCGTGCACATCGCTTTCGTCGTTCTCTGGATCATTGCCACGGTCAAAGCCTTCACCGGCGTGCGTTGGGACATTCCCTACATCGGACCGATCGCGCGAAAGCAAGTTGGCGAAACGTGATGAGGTAGGGGCGGTTCACCGAACCGCCCGCAAGGCGATTGAGGTCAATCGCCCCTACCTAAAAGCTTCACTACGACTTCGGTCAAAATCAGTTCGTGATCGAGCTGCGTCGTGACCAGTCGCAAATTTGCGGCCAGACAGGCTTGCATTCCGGCAATCAGTTGTTCGGTCGAAAAGCGGTGCGCATTTTGTGCGGCGATCCCGAGGGCGTAGGCGTTCACCGTCCCGTCTTTCTTGCGCGGCAGATGCGCGATCGCATCAGGCGGGAGCCGGTTGATCGCGGAAATAAATTGGAACGGCACATGCGGCCGCGAAAGGCGATGGCGTTCCATCAAATCTTTCGCCAGCAATAAATTTCGAACGGTCGGCAATACCGCGACCAGTAAGATTCCAATCGCGCTCTCGCCTTGATCGAGTAATTGCCGGACCAACTCGAGCGCGCGTTCCAGATCGCGCTCAGCCAGCGCGTTGCTCAGATCAAAAATCACGCCCTCACGAGTGAGCGGCACGAGCTCGCGGACAAGATCGACATTCACCGCACGCTCTTGGCCAAGGAAGAGGTCGAGCTTTTCCAATTCATTCTCGATCTCGCGTGTATCGCCGCCGGTGAGCAGGACGAAAAGCTCGAGCGCGTCTCCATCAAATTGAAGTTTTCGTTTTTTTGCACGCACCTGGACCATCTCGGTCGCTTCCTCTTCCCAACCTCCGCGACTGGAGTCGAGTTTGTCGAAAATCTGAAGCTCGGCGCGTTTGGCGAGCGATTTGTAAAACGAGCGGCGTTTATCGACCTCGATCGCGCTCAACAGAAATATAATTTCGGGTCCAAGACCCGTGTTGATGGTTTCCGCCAGTTCTTCCAACGCGGCCTGGACCGCTGCCGATCGCGCTTTCTGATCGTCGCCAAGAAAGTTCGCGTTCTTCAACCAGACCAATTTCTCGCCGCCAAAAAACGGGAGCGTTCGCAGCGCTTCGATGGTCGATCTTATCCGCGCCGCGGCCTGATCCGCGTTGTCCGCCGCGCCGTCGATTGTTTCCAAGCCGAAATCGCCCGCGTCTGCGGGTTTCAATTTTTCGGCCAGTTCCGCCGCGGTGTGCTTTATCTCGACGTCATCCGATCCGACGACGGCGTAGATTTTTGCGGCGGCGGGTTTTGCTTTCGTTTTTGGCACGACATGATCTTCGCGATGGTGCCGTTGTAGGGCAAGCGCATCGCTTGCCAATTCTGAAAACGGCAGGCGGAGCGCCTGCCCTAGAAATTATTGGCTTGTTGCAAAGAAGTTCCGAAATCTTTAGAGGCGTACTCGCGAAATTTCTCTTCCAGCGCCGCAATGCTCGCAAATTTTCCGGAATAAAGACGGGGCAAGACCGTTTCGAGCGGTTGGTGTCGAGCGAGCGCGTCGAGCAAACTCAGGAAGCTTGGCTTGTCGGTTGCGGCCAGAAACCGCACCAGCCGCTCTGATTCATCATAGAAAATGCGGACGCGGTCCGAGGGCGGATGAGTCGTAGCGATAAGGACGCTGAGCGGAATTAAATCTTGGGGCGCGATCGCGTCTGAGTGCGGCCTGGCCGCGAAACCGCGAGCGCGTTCATAACTGGCGTGCGCATCTTTCGAGACGAACTGGGCGAATCCTTCATCCAGCCAACAGGGAATGCCGTCGGTGTAAAGGCGATGCAAAACCAAATGAACGATCTCGTGTCCCAAAAGATTGTTGCTGAATTTATATGCTGGATTTCGCTGAACAAAGAGACTGCCGGCCGAGTGAATTCCACCACTCCACGGCTCCAGCTTGCCGAAGGCTTGAAACTCCTGCCATTCTTCCGGGCGCTCAAAAATATAAATGTGCGATTTGATGTCGCCGGCTGGTTGTTCGCGCTCCAACTCTTTCGCAATGACACGATAGTGAAATTCGGCTTCGACCGAAACTGGCGTGGCCACGTAACTGTGAACGAAGTGATAAATAAAATGCTCGGTCTCGGCGTGTTTCCACTGTTCCGGATGGATCGCGAGCGCTTTCTCACTGAGCGGATTCGGATCGCGCTGACTCAACTGCGAGAATTCAACTTCGGACAACGAAGTCGATTCGCTGATCTGGGCAACGGCTACCGGAATCGGGAGGACAAGGAGGAGCAAGATGGATAACCGGCGCATTGTAGCTTTCCGCGCAGCTAGTCCTGTGCGAGAAGCGTTGTAGAGGCGCTTGTGCCAAGCGCCTATTCATTAATTTCGGTGCTTGAGAACAAGCACCGCTACAACGTCTTTTGTTTAGACGCGCGAACGTCTGCGACCTGAATTCCGGGTGTATTTCACCGGGCGGCGTTTTGGTTCGATCTTGCTCAAGCCGGTGCCGCTTTTCACTTCCATGATTTGATCGCGCAAAAGCGCGGCCCGTTCGAACTCGAGATTCGCCGATGCCTGTTGCATTTCTTCTTCTAGCTCGCGCAACAATTCAGTGAGATCGAAATTGCCGCCGGCTTCCTGGATCACCGAGGCAGCAATTTCGCGCCCTCGCAAAATCGTGTGCAGACTCTCCTGGACCGCCCGCCGGACTGTTTGTGGCGTGATCCCGTGCTTCTCGTTGTAATCCACCTGTTTCGTGCGCCGATATTCTGAGATGGATATCAGCGCTTCCATGCTTTGCGTGATCTGATCGGCAAAGAGCACGACCTCACCGTTGATATGCCGCGCGGCGCGGCCGGCAGTTTGGATCAACGACGTTTGGCTGCGCAAAAATCCTTCCTTGTCGGCATCGAGGATGCAAACAAGCGAAACTTCCGGAAGATCAAGTCCTTCGCGGAGCAAATTGATGCCAACGAGGATGTCGAAGTCGGCCGCCCGGAGGCCGCGCAAGATTTCCACGCGCTCGATCGTGTCGATGTCACTATGGAGGTAGCGCACTTTCAAACCAACATCGCGCAAATAATCGGCCAGATCTTCGGCGGTGCGCTTGGTCAGCGTCGTGATCAGGACGCGTTCGCCTTTCTCGACGCGCTGGCGACAAAGCTCGATCGTGTCGTCGATCTGGCCTTTCAGCGGTTTGATTGTGATTTTTGGATCGAGAAGTCCGGTCGGACGGATGATTTGTTCGACAACCAGTGGCGCTCCGGGCTCGCGAACCTCGAATTTTTCGGCAGGCTCGTCGGTGCGCGAGATATGGGCGTGAGATTGCCGTAGCGGCGCTCTGTGAGCGCCGTCTGTTTTATTTCGGCGGTCATAGACCGCCGCTGCAGTTTCGCCCGGCAATACGAAAGGAACCGGCTCATCTTGGCCGATTCGTTGCCGTTTGTGCGGAGCGTAGCCTTTGTTACCGACGACGCTGTTTTGAATTTCGAACTCAGCCGGTGTCGCGCTTACATAGACGAGCTGGTTTGCCAGCTTCATGAACTCGTCGAAATTCAGCGGACGATTGTCGAGTGCGCTCGGCAAACGGAAACCGTAATTAACCAGCACCGTCTTGCGCGAACGGTCGCCTTCGTACATCCCGCCGATTTGCGGAATGGTCGCGTGCGACTCGTCGATCACAACGAGAAAGTCTTTCGGGAAGAAATCGACAATCGTGTACGGCTTCGAGCCGGGCGGGCGGCCGGAGAGATGTCGCGAATAATTTTCGATGCCGTTGCAGAAACCCATCTCCTGTAACATTTCCAAATCGTATTCGGTCCGGATGCGGAGTCGTTGCGCTTCGAGAAGTTTGTTTTGCGATTCCAACAGCTTGATCCGGTCTTCCAGCTCAGCCCGGATCGTTTGCAAAGCACGATTCAATTTGTCGGCCGGCGTTACGAATTGTTTCGCCGGAAAAAATGTGATCACGCTAAGCGATTCGCGCGCGTGTCCGGTGAGCGGATCGAATCGGGTGATCGCATCGATCTCGTCGCCGAAAAATTCCAGCCGCACTGCCTCCTCGTCTGCCGTGGCCGGATAAACTTCAACCACGTCGCCGCGCACGCGGAATTTGCCGCGCGAGAAACTGATGTCGTTGCGCTCGTAGAGCATATCGACCAGACGACTGAGCACCGCTTCGCGCGAAGTATGCTGGCCGCGTTTTACTGTGAGCAACATTCGCTCGTAATCTTCCGGCGACGTGACGCCGTAGATGCAGGAAACACTCGCGACCACGATCGTGTCGCGGCGTGTCAGCAACGCGCTGGTCGCGGACAGGCGCAACCGCTCGATCTCTTCGTTAATCGATGAGTCCTTTTCGATGTAGGTGTCGGTGCGCGGGATGTAGGCTTCCGGCTGGTAGTAATCGAAATAGCTGACGAAATATTCGACCGCGTTTTTTGGGAAGAATTGCTTGAACTCAGAGTAAAGCTGGGCCGCGAGCGTTTTGTTGTGGGAAATCACCAGCGTCGGGCGGTCTAGCTCCCGAATCACATTGGCCATGGTGAATGTTTTGCCCGAGCCGGTGACACCGAGCAGCGTCTGGTGCCGATTGCCCGCTTCGATCGATTTGATCAGCTTGGCAATCGCCTGACCCTGGTCGCCGCGAGGTTTATAGTCCGATTCGAGCTGAAACGGCATCCGGCAAACTTACCGTGATTTGACGGCAAGGCTAGGAAGCGACGATAAGATCGACACAAAATGTCATCTAAGCCGAGGCCGGGCGTTCAAATGGAGATCGGGCACGTTCTGTTCATGGACGTGGTGGGCTATTCCAAGCTTTTGATCGATCAACAACGCGAGCTGCAGGAACAACTCGGGGAGATCGTGCGCGGCACCAGTTGTTTTCGCGCCGCCGAAGCAAGCGGGCGCCTGGTCCGGCTTCCGGTCGGGGACGGGATGGCATTGGTGTTTTTCGACAGCCCGGAAACGCCGTTAAGATGCGCGATTGAAATCCATGAAGCGCTCAAAAAACAGCCCGGTATTCAGTTGCGAATGGGGATCCACAGCGGGCCGATCAATCAGGTGCGCGACGTCAACGATCGCACCAACATTGCCGGCGCGGGCATCAACATTGCGCAGCGGGTGATGGATTGCGCCGACGCCGGGCACATTTTGGTGTCGAAGCGGGTTGCCGAAGACTTGGCGCAGTCGGCCGAATGGCAATTGCATCTTCAGCACCTCGGGGAATGTGAAGTGAAGCACGGTGCAAAGGTCGACATTTTCAATTTCTACAACGGCGCGATAGGCAACGCGCAGACTCCCCAAAAAATCCGCGAAGAGCCTGTGGCGAAACCGCGCCGGCGAAATTGGTGGATCGCGGTGGCGGTGATCATTGTCGGGCTGATCGCGTTGCTGGGTTATTTGCAGAAGTCTCGACATTGGTCTGCTACGGGACAGGCCGGCGAGAAAAGCATTGCCGTTCTTCCGTTCGAAAATTTCAGCGACGACAAAGCGAACGGTTATTTCGCCGATGGCATTCAGGACGACGTTCTCACCGCGCTCGCGAAAATCCGCGATCTGCGCGTGATCAGCCGCACTTCGGTCGAAAAATATCGCGGCAGCAAAGAATCGAGAAACTTGCGCGAAATCGCAAAGGCGCTGGGCGTAAATAACATCCTGGAAGGCAGCGTTCGCCGCGTCGGCGACCGGATGGTCATGAATGTGCAGCTGATCGACGCGGTGCAAGATCGACATCGCTGGGCCAACAAATACGACCTGACTCTGCAAGACTCACTGGGCATCGACGGCCAGATTGCCAGCGCAATTGCGACTGCTCTCAGCGCCAACGTGACAGCCGACGAGACGGCGCGAGTTACCGATAAACCGACGGCGAATCCTCGTGCCTATGATTTGTTTTTGCAGGCAAAGGAGTACGAGTTCAAGCCGGACACTTTTCTTCAGGATTATCGCACCGCCGAGCAGCTTTACGTCCAAGCCATCACCCTTGATCCGAAGTTCGCGCTCGCGCATGCCCGACTCGCTGCCACGCGCGCGCGTATTTATCATTTTTATGAACCGACTGAGGCGTGGAGAAAAAGCGCCCGGGCGGAAGCTGCGGTCGCGTTGCAACTGCAACCGAATCTCGCCGAGGCCCATCACGCAACCGGCCTTTGTTACTACTGGTTCGATCGAAATTACCCGGAAGCGCTGCGCGAATTTGAGATCGCCAGGGCGCTCTCGCCGAATGACAGTTCGATTCCATGGGACATGGGCGCGATCAAGCGCCGGCAAGGCAAATGGAATGAAGCGCTGGCCGACTACCGGCGCATCCTCTCGCTCGATCCACAAAACGCCAACGTTGTGCGCGATCTTCTTTACGTTTATTGCGCCATGCGGGATTGGCCGAATGCCAAAGCCACCGCCCAACGTTTGCTCGCCCTCACGCCGGATTCGGTAAATGCGAAAGCGCAAATCGGCTACGTTATTTTCTGGGAGAAAGGCGACACCACTCGATTGAAACAAGAGCTGGCCACCGTTGCGCCGGGCAAGGATCCCGATGGCGCAGTCAGTTCTTGTCGAATGGATGCGAGCTTGATCGATCGCGATCCGGCAACCGCAGCTGCGATTTTGCAAACGTCGCCGCTTGAGAATTTTTCCTATTTCAACGCAGTGGACACGCCGCGCAGTTTTTTTGCCGGAGAAATTGCATTACTGCGTGGAGATCAAGTGACCGCACGAAAAGAGCTCGAGCATGCTCGTGACATTTTCGCGGCCGGGGTGAGGGAGGCGCCGCAGATTCCGGAGCGGCACGCCTTTCTTGGACTGACTTGCTCGTTCCTCGGAGAAAAGCAGCGGGCCTTTAATGAAGGAAAACGAGCGGTCGAGCTGCGCCCGGAATCGGAGGACGCTTTGGATGGCCCGATCATGAACGCAGTTCTGGCGATGATTTATGTGCGGACCGGCGAAGCGGCGCGCGCGATTGAGCTTCTTCAACACCTGATCGCGATCCCAGGACCAGTCGATAGCGTGAATTACAGCATTACGGTGAACGATCTGAAGCTCCGGTGGGAATGGGACCCGCTTCGCAGCGATCCGCGATTTCAAAAGCTTCTCGCGGAATCAAAGCCGTGAGCTTGAAAACGTTTTTCGCCGAACTGAAGCGACGCAAGGTTTACAAAGTCGCCATTGGCTATTTAGTTGGCGGCTGGGCGCTGGCTCAGGGGATCGCGCAGGTCCTGCCGGTGTTTGAAACTCCGAATTGGGTCGTTCGGCTCGTTGTCCTCATAATCATTCTCGGATTTCCCTTCGCGCTTTTACTCTCGTGGTTTTTCGATCTCACTCGCTACGGAATCGTCCGCACGCCGGACATAAAAGACAAGATCGACATCGTTCCGGCTGTCAGCTCGACCGATCGGTCGATTGCAGTCCTGCCTTTCACCGATTTGAGTCTCGGCGAAAAGCGCGATTATTTCGGCGAGGGCATCGCGGAAGAAATTCAAACGGCGCTCGCGAAAACTGAGGGACTGCGCGTCGCGGCGCGGCGGTCCTCGTTTTGGTTTAAAGACAAGAAAGCCGACCTGAAGGAGATCGCGGACAAGCTGAACGTGGAGCATGTCCTCGAAGGCAGTGTGCGCCGCGACGGAAATCGCGTCCGGATCAGCGCTGAGCTGACCCATTGCGGTAACGGTTTCACCCTTTGGTCGGAAACATTCGAGCGTGAGATGCAGGGAATCTTTGCGCTCCAGGATGAAATTACGCGGGCCATTGTCGATGCTTTGAAGTTGAAGCTCGATATCTCAGCGCCGCTGGCATCCCGACTCGTGCGCAGCACTGCTGCCTACGACGTCTACCTGCACGGGCTGTTTTATTCGGACAGGACAAGCGAAGAAGATTTGCGCAAAAGCCTGGAATATTTCGAGCGCGCGCTTGAGAAGGATCCGCAATTGGGTCGCGCCTGGACCGGGATGGCGAAGGCGTGGTTGTGGTTGGCGGATGCTTACGTCGCGCCGCTCGAAGCCTATGCAAAAGTACGCGAGGCCGCGATCAATGCTCTCAACATCGACAACGACGATGCGGAAGCGCATGTCTACCTGGCGGAAACGAAGCGCATTCTCGACTGGGACATGGACGGAGCCGCCCGTGAATTTAACCGCGCAGTCGAGCTCGATCCAAAGTCGACGCCTTCCAATTATTTCTCAGCCGCGTTTTGGGCTGCGCGCGGCGACCGCGACGAAGCGCTAATTTATTTGCAGCGGACGTCCACCATTGATCCGGCGTCACTTTGGGTGAACAACTCCGCTTGCGAGCTCTACCGCTACTTCGGTTTATACGATGAAGCGATAAAGGCCGGTGAACGCGCATTGCAGTTGGATCCCGCATTTGTTTATGGCGAGCCATTGCTGGCGGCGTTTTATCGCGAGATGGGGCGCTACGACGAAGCGATTGCGCTTTACGAGAAAGCGGAGAGCATCAGCGGTCGTCCGGCGTTTGGTCTGGCGATTACTTATGCGCGGATGAAGCGACCGGATGAAGCACGCGAAATTCTGGCCAAGACTATTGCGAGTCGGGGGAGTTATACGCCCGGCGATGCGATTGCTCATGTTCAGATGGAACTCGGTGCGCACGATGACGCAATCCGCGAACTTGAGCGCGCGTGCGATGAGCGATCTTCATCGCTCCATTTCGTCGGCATTGCGCCCGAATTCGCGCCGCTTCGTCCCGATAAGCGGTTCGTCAATATTGTGCGCCGAATCGGTCTCAAGCCGGAAAAAGTCTTCGCCGCCGGCGCAGCGCGCTGACTATTGCACAATCACACCATGACGGCGGGCCGGATGATCACTTAATTCGTTGTGCGCCGTATACATTCCGAGCGCGAGGGCCGCGATCAGACCAAAATACAAGATCGACATCGTCCAGCGCTGCGCCGGTGTGACTTCATAATAACGTCGCTCTTCCTCGGTTCGCTTCCGGAATAGTGAAAAAATGCGCGGCAGCGATGCAATCACGATCAGCCAGACAATAAAGTTCGGAAATTTCCAGCCGAACCAAAGCAGCATCGCAAAGCCCGGCAACCAGAGCCAGCGCGACAGCGCCGTTACAATTCGGCCGCCGTCAAGAAAGCCGACTGGCATTAAGTTGAACAGGTTTAACAAATAGCCGGTCGAGGCCAGAGCGATTAAAAGCGGCATGTTGAAGATTTCGCCTAACGAATTGCAAGCCAGCGCGCCCAGAGATCCCAATATCGGCCCGCCAATTCCCACACACGCTTCCATCCACGCATTACTCGGTTGGTCCTTCAGGAGAATGAATGCGCCCATGAACGGAATGAACACTGGAGCGCTCACTGGCAGTCCGAATTTCTTCGCAACGATCAAGTGGCCGCATTCGTGCACAAACATCAACAGCACGAATCCGACGGCGAATGGCCAGCCGAAGAAAAGTGCGTAGGCCCAAATCGAAATGAGCATCGTGCCGCCTGATTTGAGCAGGATCGGGACGAACTTGAGCGCGGGGAGGATGAAGAATTTCAGCTTCGCAAGAAATTTCGCGATCACGACGCCGACGACCGCGACCGGGCCGAGCGCTTTCTTCAGACGACTCGACCAATTCTGTTGCGATGGGTGTTGTGCGTCGAATGACGCGGTTTCAGGCGGGACATCCATCACGCAGCTTGCATCGAGTTTGCCCGGACCTCAATCTTCGACGGGCGACAATTTAGACCGATGGATCGCGCAGTTCGTTGAATGCTGCACCCAAATGCGCCAGCACATCACTGGCGAGCAATGATTCCTCGCTGGCACCGTTTTGAAAGATCGACATCTCGGCGGCTCGTCCGCAGGTCCACGCTCCGACGCGACCCGCGTCGTACATCGACAATTCGCGCCCGGCCAAACCCGCGCACACGCCGGTCAAAACGTCGCCCATTCCGCCGCTGGCCATTCCCGGATTTCCGGTGGTGTTGTAGCTGATCGGTTTTCCGCGCTGGCAAACGATTGTGCGGCTTCCTTTGAGCAAAAGCGTAATGGGAAATTGATCGCAAAAATTTCGCGCGATGCCGGCGCGCGCCATTCTTCCAACTTCCATCAATCGTTTCATCTCGCCGGGATGCGGCGTGAGCAGCCGCTGGCCGCGACAGCTGCGCAGGATGTCGATCTTCTCGGCGAGAATATTTAATCCATCCGCGTCGACAACCATCGGTTTCGACGCGTTCTCGATTAAGTTCAAAACTTCGGAAGCGCGCGCTTTTCCCAAACCGGGTCCGAGCGCCCAAACATCGATCTCTTTTTCGTCGAGCAGATCCCGATAGCGCCGAATGGGCTTGACCATCGCTTCCACCGGCGCGGCGCTGGCGACGATCTCATAAATGTCTTCCGGGACAAAAACCTCCACCAAACCGGCACCGGCGCGCAACGCGCCTTCCGTCGTCATCAACGCTGCGCCTACGAAACCCTTCGAACCCGCAACCACGCCGACGCGACCGAATTCATTTTTGTAAGCGCTAAATTCTCGACGAGGCAAAAGCAAATTTAGCGAATGTGCGCTTGTCGCCAGCTCGTTCGGCGCCCCTGCTTCCACCCAAAGCCCCGGAAGCGGAACGATTTCAATTCGCCCGACAAAATGGAGCGCGGAATCGACGATCAGGCCATGCTTGACGAAACCAATCGTGATCGTGAA